>Ga0180431_10003730_pt1 | contig 19383 bp, 7 predicted proteins | sample SS_ome_11_FD_132459 | JGI IMG/M metagenome (GOLD analysis project Ga0180431, IMG submission 132459) | Hypersaline lake sediment archaeal communities from the Salton Sea, California, USA - SS_1_MS_1 metaG | ecosystem: Environmental > Aquatic > Non-marine Saline and Alkaline > Hypersaline >... | reverse complement strand
TTTTCCCATGTCTCCATGATTATGGTGGGGATGTCATCGGAATGTGTGGCCTCGATGTCATTCCCAATAAAGGGAAACTGGTTGAGAAACTTGTCGCCGCCATACAGGGCCCCGTTATCGTTTCCTTTGTAGATCTTGTTGAGCCAGCCGTAGACGTTGAGATCCTCACGGCACTCAGCTATTCCAGTGATAGTGTTCTTCAAGCCCCATAGCTCAAAGTCTCCGTTGGAGTGCACGTTTCCCTGTATGTTCCAGTTGTTTCCATGGAGTCCCAGGCCCCAGATGAAGAGGCTTAGCTCACCCGTAGAGCCGCTGACCACAGCGTAGCCCACGGGTGGAGTGACAGACCCACCGCCTTCCTCGGGCGGTGTGGAGACATTGTAGTTGTCGGCCAGTTCGTCTTGCAGATTGGCAGCCGCCGTCAGCTCATTCCAGCCGCCCACGGCCTTGCCGGTCTTGGAGTCGTATATGCCTTCGATTTGCTTGCGCGCGTTCTGGAGAGCGGAGTTGGGCGAGCTCATGGTGCTGCCTATTCCGTAGACCAAGCCCGGGGCAATTATTGAGACCACACCGAGGGTCACAAGTATCTCCACGAACCCGAACCCACCCTGGCCGCGTCGTTTCATCAGTTTCCACATTTGTTCCACTCCTGGTCCGGTTATCTCACAACTTCAGCGTACTCGGCAACCGGACAAGTCCTCCACTGTTGCCGCCATCGCCACTTCTCTGCTGCGACGGCTACGTCTTCTCAAGGGCAGCCCCACCTCTTCCGTAAATATCCTTTGTAACATAATTGTGCCTTTTTGTCAACCACCACGACTTCTCAGGCACTACCGCAGGTCTGTCGTTGTTCATTGACATCTTCCACCGTCACCTGATAGTAGTTTACGGCCCAGCGGTAGAAATACAGGTCAAGAAGGTCAATGGGCCAGTAGAGGCTGGGTGTACGTTCGGTAAACCAAGGTAAAAAATTGGTAAACATCCCTACTGGAAGCCTGCCGCGCCTGTTGCCACCTCCCCTATTGTCCCCGGAATCCCGATCAGCCGGCAATTACAGTGACCTACTTGTAGGAGAGGCCTCTCCCGCCCTCTGCAACTGTGTCCCGGTCCATCGGGATTAAAAATTGCCTGGAAAACGACCTCGTCCGGGCAGGTGTCGCAGCGCGTCATCCTGTCCCGATTCATCGGGAGAAGGATTTCCTGAGATTTTGAGCTTCCCTGCTGTCCTCCCTCCCCTGGCGGGAGGGAGTTAGAGGGAGGGGGACCGGCCCACCCCCACCGGCGCTCTGATGTTTGAGAAGAGATTGGTCGTGGAAGTCGACGGTGGACAGCATGGCGAGGAGGCGATTGCCAGGAGGGACGAAGAGCGTCCCAGATGGTCGAAGACTCGCCTCCGGAGAGCGGAGAGTTGAGCGGGAAGGGCTACCGGGTGGTGCGGTTCTTGGGACAGCGGCACACCCTCACCCTAACCCTCTCCCGTCAAGGGAGAGGGAATGCCAAAATCCACCATCTAACAGGTTGACCCAAAGGCGTTCTTTGTGCACCCGCCGGGTGAAGGATTTGCCCTTTCGAGCATGCTTGATAGATGGTGGATTTTGGGATGGGGAATGGAGGCACGAATGGCCCGCGGCGTCCCTCCTCTTGGTGCTTCGGGTTTTGATACACGTGGAAAACGACCTCGTCGGGCCATTTTCATCGTTCGCTGGTCCCGATTGATCAGTATGACAGATTGTTACTAAAATAGTGGTTCGCTGTATGCCGTCGTCCCTTGAGCCGTACGCTTCCCCGTTCGTATGGCCGGGTAGAGCGCCCGATGTCGGGCGCTCTACCCAAACGCTCTCATGGCACCCGTTTTCATACATCGTGGTGTCTCCGCCAAGCGACATGACCGATTGCGACCCATACAGGTAAAGGGGAGACTGTAGGAGGCCCCTTCCGGGGTCGATCCGAGGCGATCACATAGCGAGGCGGCATGTCCACAGAGGCCGGTCGTCTCCGGTTCCACCCCCTCCCGTCCCACCCCCGATCGAGCCTGGAAAGGCTCTCCTACAGATAACCCCCATCCCCTCCAGACCCCCCCGCCAGGCAGCCCGGAATCCCGATGAATCAAGACCCACAGAGAAGCTGCTGTGGAGCAACCCAACACCTCTGTTCGAGGGAGCGTTGGTCGCTTTGTGTGGCTGAGGGCACTGGTCAACCGCCGGAGCTATCTACCTTGTAGGACGACAACTCCACCTGGTCCTTTTCATACTCCACCGACACTGTGAACTTGTTGAGCAGCGGGCCGGGGGCATCGGCATCGTCTCCATCGTTCCTGGAGACGCTCACGCTGTATTCCCAGACGTCGTCCAGGGTAGTGACCTCCATTTCAGCGCCGGAGTCCTGTCCCGTCAGCACGTCGCCGCTGGCCACTTGTGCCCCAACCCCGTAGACGGTGAGATAGCTGGCGTAGCTGTCTATGACATAACCCCTGGGCGTGTCGGTGCCGTCCCGGAGTTCCTCTCCGCGAGTGAAGGCGCCAAGGATCGATGAAATCGTGAGTTCAGCTCCTGACGTGAGCCCTTTTACCTCAATCCCCACCGTGAAGTCGCCATCTATGCCGGTCAAGCTGACGTAGGTGTCGTCGTCTCCAGAAGGAATGTTGAGCACAGTGCCGGAAACGCTGGGGTCGTACTGCCCTTCCCCTTCGATTTCGATCCACCTCTGGACCGGTTCGTCAACCTGGAACGGGCCGTTTTCGGTTGTGCCGATCAGCTTCAACTGGCTGACATAGGCGATAGTGGCCCGATAGTAGGTGACATCTTCCGGTGCGCCTGGCTCATAAGCATAGCTGATCCTGCCCAGCATGTTCTGGGCCAGTTCGACCGCCTGCTTCTTCTGAGTCACCAGACGGCTGCCGTTTTGACCGAACAACACCGCCGTGGTGAGAGATGCCATGAGCACGGCCATGATCGACATGGCGATCAGCACTTCGATGAGGGTGAAACCCTTCTGTCCCATTGCAGTGCCCCCGGCCTACTTCAGCATCCCCGAAGCCGAATAGATGGAGGAGAAGAGGGTGATGGCCACCGTGCCCACCACCAGCCCCACCCCTATGATCATGATGGGGCCTATCCACTGCAGCACCCCCTCGGTGGCCCTGGAGGCGTCCGCCTCGTAGAAGTCGGCCACGGAGTCCAGGTTGGTGTCCAGCTTGCCGGTGCTCTCACCCACGGCCACCATCTGGCTGACCAGTACCGGGAACACGGGGTCGGCCGCGATGGAGTCGGATAGCGACTGACCGGCGTTCACCTCGGTGTGGACGGCGCTGAGCGATCTCCGCAGGGTTGGATTGCCGGTGGTCTCGATGGTCAGGTACAGGGCCTCGGTGAGAGGTACGCCGCTGCCGATGAGTACGGCCAGGCTGCGGCATATCTGGGCCAGCCCGTTCTTCAGGCTGACATCACCCAGCATGGGGATCTTGAGAAACCAGCCGCTTACCCTCTCTCTCCCCTCGGGCTTGCGCAGGTACCAGACGACCACACCCACCACCAGGGCGACGCCGATGAGGATGAATTTCATGTTGGCACCGAAGAAGTCGCCCACGCTCATCACTATCCTGCCCATCATGGGCATGTCGCTGCCGAACTCCTTGAACAGCCCGCTGAGGTTGGGCAGGACGAAGGTGACCATCACGAATACGGAGACGGCGGCCAGGAGGAGCACGAATATAGGGTAGGTCATGCCGCTCTTGATCTTGCGCTGTATGGCCTCCTGCTTCTCCAGGTGGGTGACCAACTGGTGGAGGACCTCGGGCAGTTTCCCCACCTCCTCCCCCACCCTGATCATGCGGACGTAGAAATTGGAGAACACGCCCTCGTGACGGCCGAAGCTCACCGACAGGGAGTTGCCGGTCTCCAGGTCCGTCCTGACGGCGGCCAGCACCTCCCTGAAGGCTGCTTTTCTGGTCTGGCGCTCCAGGATGTCCAGCGAGGCGTTCAGGGATATCCCCGACTCCAGCAGCGTGGCCAGGTCGCGGGTGAAGTTGATGACGTCGGACCGCTTGATCCTGACCAGGGAGGGGAGGTACCGGGCTACGAACTGCTGCCTGTCGGGGAGCTTGAAGCCCCGCCTCAGGGAGAGCACGGTGAGGTTGGCCTTCTCCAGTGCCCTCATGGCCATCTCTTCGGAGTCCACGTTAAGGACCCCGCTGACCATCTCCCCCTCCGAGCTATAGGCAGTATATTTGTAAGCCACCGGGCCTATCCTTCCGCTGTCGCTCCAGGACAGGAAATCTCAAATCCCAAGCTGCGAATAAGCATCAAATCACAACCACCAAATAGCAGACAAGTTTCAAGCAGCAAGCAGCAAGCTGCAGATAATTCCTCATGAGGCGTCAGGATACCAGCGAACGATGACAATGGCCCGACGAGTCCGTCTTCTACGCATCATGTCAGAGCCCAAAGTACCAAGAGGGGTGGCGGGGTAGGCCATCTGTTCGTGCCTCCGTTCACCATTCCCTCTCCCTTGACGGGAGAGGGTGAGGGTGTGCCGCTGTCCCCACGCAGGGCCTCCGCTACGCTCTCCAACACGCCTTCCAGGTTCCCCAGGATGTCGCTGTTCCAGAACCGCACCACCCGGTAGCCCTTCCCGTTCAACCATCTGGTACGTTCTTCGTCCCTCCCGGCAATCACCTCCTCGTCACGCTGACCACCGTCGACTTCCACGACCAGTCTCCTCTCAAAGGATACGAAATCAACGATGTATGGGCCGATGGGCTGCTGCCTCCGGAACCTCGTTCCCTCAATCCGGCGGTTTCGAAGCTGGTACCACAGGGCCTTTTCGGCGTCGGTTCCCTGGCGGCGGAGGTACCGGGCGCGGCCCGTGCTAGCGCGGTCCTTTTTCATCAGAGCGCCGGTAGGCATGGGCCGGTCCCCCTCCCTCTAGCTCCCTCCCTCCAGGGGAGGGAGAACAGCACAGAGGCTCTAAATCCCAGGCAATCTTTCATGATGCCTTGGGACACCAGCGAACGATGAAAATGGCCCGACGAGTTCATTCTCAACGCAATTTCTAGCTCCAACCGCCAAGCTGCAGATAAGCCTCAAATGACAAACAAATTCCAAACTCCAAGCACCAAACCTACCTGGCCTTTTCAGCTATGGAACTGAATATTTTCGTAAGCTCCGTGGCTTCGGCGATGAGCGACTGTCTGGTCCCCTCTGCGCCATCCGCGCCGACAGGAAATCTCAAATCACAAGCCTCAAATGACAAACAAATTTCAAACTCCAAGCACCAAACCTACCTGGCCTTTTCAGCTATGGAACTGAATATTTTCGTAAGCTCCGTGGCTTCGGCGATGAGCGACTGTCTGGTCCCCTCTGCGCCATCCCCGCTGAGCTCCAGGAGGCGGAGCCAATAGCCGGTCTCCCTGGCCTCTTTGCGGCATATCCTGACTCTCATGGCGAAGTCTTTCCTGCTCAGCGCCTCGTTGGCCTCGATGTAGTTTGCGCCGACGGAGCCGGAAGACCTGATAACCTGCCTGGCTATCTCAGAATTGGCCACGCTCTTGGGCAGGGTGCCAGTGAATCCTATCACGTCCTTAGCGGAGCGGAGCGTCCTCTCCTCCAGGTCGTACCGTCTTGGGCTTGGATCTTGATTCATTGAGATTTGGAGCTTTGCCTCCCCTCGTCCCGTTTGTGATTTGGAGTCTTGATATTGTTTGAGATTTGCAGCTTGAGATTTGCAGCTTTCTTCCCGCACCCCTTACCCTATGCTGAAGGCGTTTCGAATGACCTCACCGGGCGTGGTCACCCCCTCCTTGGCCTTGAGCATGCCGTCGTCAAACAGGGTGATCATTCCTTCCTGGACCGCCTGTTCCTGCACAGTGGCGTTGCTGGCCCCCTTCATTATGAGGCGGCGCAACTCATCGCTCATCGTCATCAGCTCGTAGATGCCGGACCGGCCTCTGAACCCCGTTCGGGAGCAGTAGTTGCACCCCTGCCCATAGTAGAACTCGGTTCGCTTCTCACCCGTGCTCTTCTCGTAGAGAATGGCCTCGTTGGCTGGCGCCGGCCGGAGGGTCTTGCAGTGGGGGCAGACCTTCCTTACCAGCCGCTGGGACAGGCTGCCGATGACCGCCGAGGTGATGAGGTAGGGCTCAACCCCCATGTCCATGAGACGGGTAATAGCGCCTGCGGCGTTGTTGGCGTGTACAGAGGTCAGGACCAGGTGGCCGGTCAGAGCGGCCTGCACCGCCGTGTTCGCCGTCTCGGCGTCCCTGATCTCGCCCACCAGGATCACGTCCGGGTCAAGCCGCATTATGGCCCGGAGGCCGGAGGCGAAGGTGATGTCCGCCAGGCGGTTGACCTGGATCTGGTTGATGTTGTCGAACCGGTATTCCACAGGGTCCTCGATAGTCATTATGTTGCTGTGCTTGGAGTCGAGCATGCTCACGGAGGCGTACAGCGAGGTGGTCTTGCCCGAACCTGTGGGGCCGCTGACCATGATCATGCCGAAGGGAGCGTTGATCAGCTTCTTGTGGGACTCGATCAGCTCGGGGCGCATCCCGAGCTCATTCAGTTGCATCAGGGCCAGGGACCTGTCCAGGACGCGCAGCACGGCCATCTCCCCGTAGTTGCTCTCGGCGGTGGCCACGCGGAAGTCCACCTGGCGTCCGTTAACGGTGTAGGTGAACTGCCCGTCCTGGGGGCGGCGGCGCTCGGCTATGTTCATGCTGGCCATGACCTTGATGCGCGTCAGTATGCCCTGGTGGGCTGTCATGGGCAGGGACACTACCTCGTGCAGGGTGCCGTCAATCCTGTAGCGGACCAGCAGCCTGTCCTTCTGGGGCTCGAAGTGGATGTCGGAGCCGCGGTCCTGGACCGCCTGGGTGAGGAGCATGCTCACCGTCTGCACGATGGGGGCCTGGCTGGTGGTGTCTTCCGTGGGGGCGACGACCTCGGGTTTCGGCGGGGCCTTGGCCCCACCCCTGGCGCCCGCACCGCCTGTCTTGCCAAAGAGATCGGCCTGCTGCTGTATCCGCGTGGTGAGGCGGTACGAGCTGTTGATGGCCTCGGTCACGCTCATGCTGTAAGCGATGACCACCTCGATCCTCTTGCGCGTCAGGGTGCCCAGGATGTCGATGGCCCGTATGTCCTCGGGGTCTTCCATGGCTACGGTGAGGGTATCGCCGTCGAGGTACAGAGGCAGCAGATTGTGTTCTCGTGCCACGTGTTCGGGGACCAGGGCTATGGCCTGGGGCTGGATATCTACCTTGCTCAGGTCGGCGATGGGGATGCCCATTTGCAGGCTGTAGGCGCTGGCCAGCAGCTCGGGGCTGACCAGCTTCTCCTGCAAGATGACGTTGACCAGCTTCTTGCGGGAGCTCCTGGCCATCTGCCGGGCGTACTCCAGCTTCTCCGGAGTTATCAGTTTCTCGTCCAGCAGGATTTGCTCTAGGTCTTTCCTAACCTTGGCCATGGATGGTGCCTGTCGCCCGGGGGCCAGAGGCGGTGGTTGACGCCCGCTGTGGGATGTGAACGTGTGATAGGTCTCCTCCTCTGCCCCCACCGCGGTCTCGATTATCAGCCTGTATTACCTCCGCGGAAGCCTCCTCGTCTATCTTGACAGAAAACGTCGTTTTGTCAAGGCTTTGTGCTCGTCCTGTGAGGTACGTGCAGGTTTACCGTTTTCAGCCGGGGCAACGCAACCGAATGACGAAAGACGAGACCAGTAGCGCAACCGACTGACGAGTACCGGAGCCTGGTCACCGATGCAATGAGACCATCTTGTAGAACCGTAGTCGGGGTTGGGGACGACCCCGACTGCAGGGCAAGAGCGAGAAGAAACGCCCTCCGGCGGGTGTGGGGTTGCTCACCTGCCGCTTGTGGCGCGGGGCAAATCCCTCGCTATTGACAAATGCACTCCTGTTATTGTATACAGGCTCACGAGTGGAGCAGTGAGTCGCTCGTGTTACATGAGTGTGTCAAATCATACACATTCTGGTATCCCTTGCATCTGTAACGCGGTGAACAGGCCGCCGCGCACCAAGCGCGGGGGCAGAGCAGGGGAGCTTAACGTCAGGTGCTGAGGGAGTGAAACATGGCGGAAACGATAATCTCCTTTATTGACCCCAAGTCCGGTCCGGTCGGCGCATCGGTGGCGGTGTCGGGCACGCTGTCCACCAAGGACGGTGAGTACCACATCTACCTGGTCAGTGCGGACTCCCTGCCCGTGCGCACGGGGAGGAAGGGAAAGGCCATAGAGGTGCCGCCCGATGTCCTGCCGCTTCGGGTGGGCAAGGCCACCAAAGACAGGGTAAGCGACGTCTTCATAGTGCCGCCCTCTGAGAGCGGCGAGTACCAGGTCATCCTGGAGGACCTGGCCGGGAAAGAGATCAGCGGGGCTCCTTTCGCTGTTGTCCCGAAGATCGAGCTCAGCGTGCCCTCGGGTCCGGTGGGGACCAGGGTCTCGGTGAGCGGCAGCAACTTCCCGCCGGGGGAGGTCTTCCTCCGGTGGGACGGCCGCGAGATAGCCCGTGCAGTCGCCAGCGACGAAAGGACCTTCGAGGTTGACTTCCAGGTACCCCCCGGCGTGGCGGGAGAGCATGAGGTGGCTACCAGCCCCGTGTCTACGCCCGGGTCCTTCACAATCGTGCCCCGGATAGCCATAGACCATACCTCGGGAACAGCAGGGACGGAAGTCAAGGTAGAAGGCACCGGATTCCCTGCGGAGCCGGTAAAGGTGAAGTACGACGGAAAGCAGATCGCCACCGCGGTCGGGAGCGAGCGTGGCGAGGTGACGGCCTCCTTCAAGGTCCCGTCGGGGAGGGCGGGGCCTCATACAGTATCCTCCAGCCCTGAGTCCAACGTGGAGGCTTTTACCCTGATACCCCGGCTTACCCTGGTAGAACCCGCCCTGGGGACCGTCGGTACCCCGGTGGAGGTGTGCGGCGAGGACTTCGTTCCCAACGAGCGCGTATCCCTGAGGTATGATGGGTCAGAGGTGGCCATGGCGGTGGCCGACGAGGACTGCGGCATTCGGGCCACCGTGGAGATACCGCCCAGCAGCGCGGGAGAACACAGGTTTTCCACCGAACCAGCCTCTACCGAACTGGTTTACACCGTTACGCCCAGGTTTGTCCTGCAGCCGCTGTCGGGCCCGGTAGGGTCAGAGCTCAAGGCTGCTGCCACCGGCTTTGCTTCTGCCAGGACGGTCTCACTGAGATACGATGACAAGGAGATAGCCGCCGTCACCACCGACGAGAGGGGCAGCTTCGAGACGACGTTGGTGGTGCCTCCGAGCGTCGCTGGGGAGCACAAGTTTGCCACCGAGCCGCCGCGCACCGAGCAGATATTCACTGTAGCCCCCAATGTCGTCATTGATGCCGATACGGGCCCGGTGGGCACCGGGGTTGAAGTCGAAGGCACCGGCTTCCCCGGTGGCAGGAGGGTCTCTCTGCGTTATGACGACAGGGAGGTAGCCACGGCCACCGCTGACGAGTTTGGCAGCTTCAGGGGCGCTCTCGAGGTTCCTCCCAGCATTCTCGGCGAGCACAAGGTGTCCACGGAGCCTCCCTCTGTCGATAGGGCGTTCACCGTGGTCTCCAGGCTGGCGATCGATCCGGCCAGCGGTCCGGTGGGGCAGGAGGTCGCTGCGGTGGGCACCGGTTTCGCACCCGGTACCAGGGTGTCGGTGAGGTATGAAGACAGGGAAGCTGCGATTGCCTACACGGATGGCAAGGGCGGCTTCAGTGTCGCTGTCACCATACCCCCCAGCACAGAGGGAGAGCACAACCTGGTCACTGAGCCTCCCTCTATACAGGCTGCCTACACGGTGGTCCCCAGGATAGCCGCCGAGCCGCTCAGCGGTACCGTCGGAATGACGGTCAAGGTCAGCGGCACGGGCTTCCCCGCAGGGCGGATCGTCTCACTCCGCTACGACGACCGCGAAGTGGCCACGGCTACGGCTGACGATACAGGCAGCTTCGTGGCCGATATGGTGGTCCCGCCCAGTATTACCGGAGAGCACTCCCTGACCACGGAGCCCTTTAGCACCGCTCTGGTATTCGCCATTGTTCCCAAACTGGCCCTCGAGCCGGCGGCCGGCTATGTTGGAACGGAAGTGACGATCGCCGGCACCGGCTTCCAGCCCAAGCCCGTGGGCATTCGCTATGACGCAGAGCAGGTCGCCGAGGCGGCACCGGATGAGCGCGGCAGCTTCACGGTGTTGGTCAAGATACCCGAGAGCGCGGCTGGTGAGCACCGCGTGGCCACCGGCCTGGAGCCGACGATTCCGGTGTTCGTGGTCAATCCCAAGCTGTCTGTGTATCCTGGGCAGGGGCCGGTGGGGACGGTAGCCACGATCATAGCCACGGGGATGCCGCCTGGAGGAGTCTCTCTATGGTTCGATGATGTGGAGGTGGCCAGCGGCATCACCGAGAACAGGGGCACGCTGAGGTCCAACCTGGAGATCGGCCCCAGTGTTTCGGGTGAGCACTGCTTTACGTCGCGGCCGGCGTCCACCAGGGAGGCCTTCACCGTGGTCCCGAAGCTGGTGCTGTCGCCGGACAGGGGCATCGGCGCTATGACGGTTGTCGGGACGGGCATGGCCGGCGCTTCCAGGGTTGTGGTCTCTGCTGACGCTACCAGGTTGCCCACCGTGCCGCTGAACGTGGACACAGACCTCCAGGGCAGTTTCTCGGCGCTGATCACGCTTCCGTCGAACAGCCCGGGAAGGTATACCGTGTCGGCCCAGGCGGACGGCGAGGCCGTCTCGGCCATGTACACAATGATCGATACGCGCGGCGTTCCGGGGCCGGCGGGCCCGCCGGGACCGAGGGGCGAACAGGGGCCGCCGGGCGAGAAGCGCAAGGGTTTGTTCGAGTCGGTGGTTGCCGAGGCCCAGGAGAGGGTCCGCCAGGACGAGGGGGACAAGGGCTAGGCGGACGCGGCGCCTGTTGGGGGATGGTTGGTGCGAAGGAAGCAGGGGGGTGTGGGAGCTCTGGCTTGTTCTCTTCCTTAAGCACTAAAAGCACTAATATCTAATATCTAAACCCTAAACAAGTCCCAATGATCCAAACTCAAAACAGAGGCACTGGTCGTGCTGGATCACCACGGCACCCCGTTTGAGATTTGGTGCTTAGATTTTGTCCAGGATTTAGAGTTTAGGATTTGGTGCTTCGCCGGCGGCTTTTGTGATTTGAGATTTCGGCCACCACGGCCGAGCTTGTGAATTCGGGCCTCGCACCTGTTCTCCCTCCCCTGGAGGGAGGGAGTTAGAGGGAGGGGGACCGGCCCACCCCTACCCGCGCTCCGGTGAAAAAGGACCGCGCCAGCACGACCCGCGCCCGGTACCTCCGCCGCCAGGGAACCGACGCTGAAGAGGCCCTGTGGTACCAGCTTCGAAACCGCCAGGTTGAGGGAACGAGGTTCCGAAGGCAGCAGCCCATCGGCCCATACATTGTTGATTTCGTCTCCTTTGAGAGGAGGCTGGTCGTGGAAGTCGACGGTGGTCAGCATGACGAGGTCGAAGACTCGCCTGCGGAGAGAGGCGGTTGCCAGGAGGGACGAAGAACGTACCAGATGGTTGAACGGGAAGGGCTACCGTGTGGTACGGTTCTGGAACAGCGACATCCTGGGGAATCTGGAAGGCGTATTGGAGAGCATAGCGGAAGCCCTGCGCGGGGACAGCGGATCACCCTCACCCTAGCCCTCTCCCGTCGAGGGAGAGGGAATAGTGAACTGATGGCTCCGCCGTTCCCACCAGATAAGAAGCACCAAATCACCAATCACAAGGCTGTTTCATCGCTCCGTGTTGGTTGTGCCTGAAAACGCTATACGTGCGCAACGGGAATTGCAGGGCATCAACCCACAACAGTGAAAGAGCCAATCACAAACAAGCCCCAATGACCAAATTCAAAGCAGGGGCGCGATGTCGTTTGTGAATGGTGGTTTCCGCCACCATGGTACCTGTTTGGTATTTGGAGCTTGTGATTTGAGGTTTCGACCACCACGGCCAAGCTTGTGGATTCGGGCCTCGCACCTGTTCTCCCTCCCTTGGAGGGAGGGAGTTAGAGGGAGGGGGACAGAGGACCGTCACCGGTGAGAGGCGAACGGAGACACGGGAGGGAATTCCGCGCCAGGGCCCCCCGTTTGGCAATTTGGAGCTTGTGATTTGAGGTTTTCGCCGCGGGGATCACCCTCACCCTAGCCCTCTCCCGTCGAGGGAGAGGGAATGGTCCGCTGCGATCCCTCGCAGGGTAGGAAGACCCTCTACAGACAAGCTTGTGAACCCCGATTCATGGTTGTGAGATGGGGCTTCAGTGCCTGTCAGGTCCCCGACCTGACGGGGCCAGAAGGTTGGGTGGACAGAAGAGATACCTGGATGTCTGCATATTGCAGCCTGATCACATCGACAACGTGTTGTCGTTCCGGCTTTGCCAAGCGCCTAAACAAATCCCAATGATCCAAACTCAAAACAGAGGCACTGGTCGTGCTGGATCACCATGTCGCCCCCGTTTGGGATTGGTGCTTAGATTTTGTTTAGGATTTAGAGTTTAGGATTTTTGGTGCCTCCACCTCCTCCTATCTGAACAGTGCCGCGCCCAGTACCACGACCACTACTACCGCAAGGGCGCCGATCACTATGTATACCCAGGTGGGCAGTCCCCCCTCCCCGTCGGCCGGGGCCGTGGACTTGACCTGGACAACGACCGAGTACTCGGACTCCCCCTTGGGTCCGTCCACTGTAAGGGTCACCGTGTAGTTGCCCGCCTCGCTGTAGGAGTGGACTATCTTGCCGTCTGCGGGCCTGGTGGCCTCGTTCCACTGGGCTGAGGTGCCGTCACCGAAGTCCCAAACCCAGGAAGTAACCCCGCCCGTGGACAGGTCGGTGAAGGAGACAGGCTGGTTCTCCTGGACGGGCTCGGTGGGGGAGACACTGAAGTTGGCCTTGGAGCTGGTCGTGGTGAAGCTGGATTCCTGCGACCAGTCGGACCATTTCTCGTAGCTATCCTGGTATCTGACCCTCCAGTAGTATGTGGGTCCGTAGCTCAGCACTCCAGCGGGCACGGTGACCGTGGTCAGGTCTGAGACGTCCGGGTCGTCCAGGTGTGCCAGGTAGTCCCACACTGGATCCTCATAGTCCCCCGAGGTGGTGGTGATCTGCCACTCCGTAGCTGCATGAGCGTCACCGACGTCGATATCATAGAACTCGTTGCCCTTGAGGGTAGGCGTAATGCTGAGATCGGTGGCCCCGCTGCTGGGTGACGTGGGCGTCGGCCGCCTGGGCGGGCGGGACTCCATGGTGGTGAAGGAGGTGGCCGACGAATAGGCGGACCAGTTCCCCGAATTGTCGCGGTACCTTACATGCCAGTAGTAGGTGGAGCCATATTTCAGCGTCCCGGACGGGACGGCGATCTGAGTGAGGTTGACGGTGTCGGTGTAGCTGTCGAATACGGTTGATGCGAATGTGGTGTTCGTGGCTATCTGCCACTGGGAGGCGGCGTGCTTGTCCCCCTCATCAGGGTCAGAGAAGGGAGACGCGACGAGCGTATGTGTAATGCCGATGCCTGTGGCCCCGTTGGCTGGGGACTGGTTCGTTGGCGTACGCGGGGGCTGGTTCACGGTGGTGGTGAAAGAGGTCTCGGTTGAGTACAACGACCACTCGCCGCGGTTGTCCTGGTACCTCACGTGCCAGTAGTACTGGCTGTTTATCTGAAGGATGCCTGGATCAAGCATGATCTGGGTCAGATGGATGTTGTCCACGCCGCTGTCGAAAACAGGGTTGTCGTAGGTGCCGGAGGTGGTCCTGATCTGCCACTGCGCTGCCTTCTGCGTATCTCCGGAGTCCGGGTCGGAGAAGGCGTCCCCCTGAAGAGTTGCGGTCAGTGCGATGTTTGTTGCCTTGTCCTGCGGGGATACGTTGTGCGGAGTGTTGGGCGGTCGTGCTGTAGTAATCTGGAACCAGGTCTCTGTGGAGTACGTGGACCAGGTGCCGGTGTCGTCCTGATACCTGACGTGCCAGAAGTACTTGGTGCCGTATACCAGCTTGCCCGAAGGTATGCTGCGGCTGGTCAGGTTCACGGTATCGATGCCGCTGTCGTACACCGGGCTTGCATACGTACCCGATGCTGTCCTGACTTGCCACTGGGAGGCGGTATGCGTGTGTCCCGGGTCACCCTGAAATGCGGAGGCCTTGAGGGTGGGCGTAAGGGAGTCGATGGTCACTCCCGACGCGGGTGACTCATTGACGGGTGTAGCCGGCGCGGATTCCGTGGTGAAGGAAGTCGTGTTGGAGTAGACCGACCAGTAGCCGAAGACGTCGCGATACCTGACATGCCAGTAATAGGTAGTACTCTTGTTCAGTTGCGCTGAAGCCGCAAGCGTGATACTTGTCAGGTGGGCCGCATCCTCACCGCTATCGAAGACGATGCTGGTAAAGCCAGCGTCCGTGGCTATTTGCCACTGGGAAGCAGTGTGCTGGTCTCCAACATCAGGATCGGAGAAAGCCGAAGCTGCCAGGGTGGGCAGGACCGTTACATATGGAGTCCCGTCTTCCGGGCTGACGTTGTTCGGCTGGTCGGGGGGTTGCAGCCTTATCGTGGTGAAGCTGGTATGGTCGGACCATTGTGACCAGGAGTAGGTATCATCCTGGTACCTGACACGCCAGTAGTACGTGGTGCCGTAACTGAGCTTCTTTGATGCGGGTATGGTGATGCTTGTCAGGTTGCTGGTGTCTATTCCGCTGTCGAAGACAAGGGACGAGAACGAAGTATCGAGAGACACCCACCATTGGGATGCCTGGTGGCTGTTGCCGTCGGGGTCGGAGAATGCTGACGATCTCAGTTTGGGGGTGATGTCGGCGTCGGTGGCGCCGTTGACGGGCGAGGTGTTGCTGGGGGTGTGGGGATTCCCGGAGACCACCGTGGTGAAGGACGTCTCATCCGACCAGGCTGACCACTTCCCATAGCTGTCCAGGTATCTCACCTGCCAGTAATACGTGGTATTGTATGTCAGTATGCCTGCAGGCAGCGTGATAGTGGCCTTATGGACGGTGTCTGTGCCGGTGTCGTATGCCGGATCGGAGTAGTCTCCCGGTGTGGTGGTAATATGCCACTGCGAGGCATTGTGAGCGTCGTAGGGGTCCGGGTCATAGAAGGGCGATCCGACCAGGGTGGCCTTGACAGCGGTGTCCGTTGCCCCGTTGAGAGGGGAGGCGTTGATCGGCTTCGACGGCGGCTGCAGGGCTATGGTGGTGAATGAGGTCTCGGCGGACCAGTCGGACCAGTTGCCATAGCTGTCCTGGTACTTCACGTGCCAGTAATGGGTGGTATTGGAGTACAGCTTGCCGATGGGTATGGTTATCTGGGTCTTGTATGCCGTGGTGAGGCTGCTGTCGTAGACGGGGCTCGAATAGTCTCCGGGAGACGTTGATACCTGCCACCAGGAGGCCGCGTGAATGTCACCTTGATCGGGGTCACCGAAAGCGGACGAGCTGAGTACGGGCGTCAGGCTTGTGTCTGTGGCACCGTTGGCAGGTGTCAGGTTCTTCGGGGTATACGGAGCGCCTGATACAGCGGTCGTGAAAGAGGTCTCGATGGAGTACTGTGACCACTTGCCATAGCTGTCGCGGTACCTTACGTGCCAGTAGTAGGTGGCGTTGTAGTCCAGGTATCCCGAGGGCACGGCAATGCTGGTGAGGTGGGTGGTATCGATGCCGGAGTCATACACCAGGCTGGTGAAGGTGGTGTTGGTGGCGATCTGCCACTGGGACGCTGTGTGGGAGTCGCCAACGTCGGGGTCGGAGAATGCCGAGCCGGTCAGGGTCGGAGTCAGACCGAAGCCGGTGGCCCCCTCAGCGGGGCTGGAATTGGCCGGCGTATTGGGCGCGTTCATGGCCGTGGTGGTGAAGGATGTCGCGGCGGAGTAGGCCGACCAGTTGCCGTAGCTGTCACGGTATCTGACCCTCCAGTAGTAGGTCGTGCCAATCTTCAGGAAGGCTGGAGGTATGGTGATCTTGGTCTTGGCCGACGAGGTGATGCCGCTGTCATAGACAATGCCGGTGAACGCAGTGTCCGAGGCGACCTGCCACTGCGACGCGGCGTGAGAGTCGCCCGCATCCGGGTCGGAGAAGGCCGATGCCTCGAGGGTGGGTGTCAGAGGAACGTCGGTCGCACCGTCGGCGGGTATGAAGTTGCTCGGCCTGTTGGGTGCCCCCGTGGTTGCGGTGGTGAAAGATGTCTCGGCCGAGTAGCTTGACCAGTTGCCGTAGCTGTCCCTGTACATGACGTGCCAGTAATAGGTGGTGTTATAGCTCAAGTGTCCCGAGGGCACGATGATGCTGGTAAGGTTGGCGGTGTCCGTGCCGCTGTCGAAGACGGGGCTGGAGTAGTCACCGGCGGTGGTGGTGATCTGCCACTGGGAAGCGGTGTGGCTGTCGCTCGGGTCGGGGTCGGAAAACGTGGAGCCCGTCAAGCTTGGCGTCAGCCCCAGCCCGGTTGCCCCGTTCGTGGGGCTTGTGTTGGCCGGGGTGTCGGGCAGGCGCATGGCCGTGGTGGTGAAACCGGTGTAGGTGGACCAGCCGGACCAGTTGCCGTAGCTGTCCTGGTAGCGCACCCTCCAGTAGTACAGGGTACTGATAGCCAGGTGACCGGCGGGTACGGTGATGCTTGTCAGGCTCGTGGCCGCTATGCCGCTGTCGAAGACGATGGTTGAGAACGCCGTATCCGTGGTCACCTGCCACATGGAGGCCGCGTGGCTGTCGCCCGTGTCCGAGTCATAGAAGGTGGACGACTTCAGCGTCGGCGTGAGGCTGATGTTTGTGGCCCCGCTGGCCGGTGACACATTGTCGGGTGTGCTGGGGGCCACGGAAGCCGCGGTGGTGAAGGTGTGGTCGGTTGCCGACCTGGCCTGGTTATCCGAGGCGTCCTTGGATATCACCCGGTAGTGGTACGTGGTGTTGGGGAGTAGACCATGGAGCGTCACGGTGTGGGCGGTGACCAGGGTTGTGTCCAGCACAGTGAAGCTGCCGTAGTCCGGCGTGACGCCGTACTCAACCTGGCTGGTAGCGGGCTCATCGGTGGTCCAGGTAATGACAGCGCCGGAGTTGGTGATGCCGGAGGCCTGCTCGGACGAGATCACCGGCGGCGTGGTCTCGGGCGTGTCAAAGCTGTTATCGGCAGAGGTACTCTGGTTATCATTGGCGTCCTTGGATATGACGCGGTAGTGGTAGGTGGTGTTGGAGAGCAGGCTGGTGATGGTCACGCTGTGGCTCTCCACCAGCGTGGTGTTCAGCGGCGTGGTGCTGCCGTAGGCGGTGGTGGTGCCGTACTCCACCTGGCTGGTGGCGGGCTCATCCGTCTTCCATGTTATCACCGTCGAGACCACGCCGTTGTTCACCGTGCTGGACGCGGCTATCTCCGTAATGACAGGTGGTGTGGTGTCGGGTGGGAAGTCCGTATTGAAGGTCCCCTGATCCGAGACTGCCTCGTTCGATGCTGCGTCCTTTGACCTGGCCCGGAAGTAGTAGGTGGTATATACGGGCCCTTCATCGGTCTCGATGGATGGGGTCAAGCCGCTCAGTGTCACGCTGTGTTCTGTCACCAGGTTGGTGTCCAGCGTGGTCGTGGAACCGTACGCTGTCGTCCTTCCGTACTCCACCTGGCTGGTGGCCGGCTTGTCTGTCGTCCAGGTAACGATGGCCGTGGTGCTGGTGATGCTGGACACCCTTACATCCAGTATCACCGGCGGCTTGGTGGGTATAGTCTTGAAGGAGGTCTCCGCCGAGTAGTCCGACCAGTTTCCGTAGCTGTCCTGGTACCTGACGTGCCAGTAGTAGGTCGTGTTTGTATAGAGCGTTCCGCTGGGTATGACGGTCTGGGTCAGGTTGCTCTTGTCCAAGCCGCTGTTGAACACCAGGTTGGTGTAGTCGCCGGATGTGGCTGTGACCTGCCACCATGAGGCGGCGTGGCTGTCGCCGAGGTCGGGGTCTGAGAAAGGACTTGACTCGAGAGTCGGGTTCAGGATGATATCGGTCGTCCCGTTTGCAGGCCGCACATTGGCTGGCGTGTCGGGCACTCCGGAGGCCAGGGTGGTGAAGGAGGTCTCATTGGAGTATGCCGACCAGTTTCCATAGCTGTCGCGGTAGCGGACGTGCCAGTAGTACCTGGTGCCGTATCGCAAGTAGCCGGGAGGGAGGGTGATGGTCTCCCTGTTTCCGCTGTCCATCCCCGAGTCAAAGGCGGGGTTGTCGTAGTCGCCTGGCGTAGTGCTTAGCTGCCACTGGCTGAAAGCGTGGCTGTCGCCCGGATCAGCGTCGGAGAAGGCCGAGGCTTTCAGGGTGGGCGTCACGCCAACTCCCGTCACGTCATCGGCCGGGGACGTGTTGCTGGGTGTGTCGGGCACCTGGAGCGCCGTGGTAGTGAAGGATGTGGCGATCGAGTAGCCCGACCAGTTCCAGTAGCTGTCGCGGTACCTGACCCGCCAGTAATAGGTCGTATCGCTGTCCAGTACACCGGATGGCAGGGTCAGCTCTTCAAGATGCGTCGTGTCGATGCCCGTCTCATAGACCATGTGGTCATCGCTAAAACCGACGCTGGTGGCGATCTGCCACCAGGAAGCGCTGTGCCGGTCGCCCGCGTCAGGGTCCGAGAAGTTGGATGATTCCAGCTTTGGCGTCAGGGAGACGTCTGTCGCTCCCGCCGAGGGTTTCTTGTTGAACGGCGTGTTCGGTGCCTGGAGTGCAACAGTGGTGAAGCTGGTGTACGAAGACCAGTCCGACCACGTAAGATAGCTGTCCCTGTATCGCACTCTCCAGTAGTAAATAGTGTCACCTGTCAGGAAGCAGGGCGCGATGCTGATGCTGGTGAGGTTGCTGGCGTCGATGCCCGAGTCGTACACCAGGCTGGTGAAAGCGGTGTCGGTGGCGATCTGCCACTGGGAGGCGCTGTGCGAATCGCCCACGTCGGGATCGCTGAAGGCCGAGGCCTCAAGAGTGGGCGTCAGCGGCACATCGGTGGCCGCATCCACAGGTATGGTGTTGGCCGGCGTGTCGGGTGCGCCGGAGTCGGCGGTGGTGAAGCTGGTCTCGGTGGACCAGTCCGACCAGTTGCCGTAGCTGTCGCGGTGTCTCACCTGCCAGTAGTACTTGGTGCCGTAGCTGAGGAAGCCGGCAGGTACGGTGATGGTGGTGAGATTGGCCGTATCCGTGCCGCTGTCGTAGACGGGGCTGGTGTAGTCGCCCGAGGTGGTGCTGATATGCCACTGGGCGGCGCCCTGGGTATCGCCCACGTCGGGATCGGAGAAGTCGGAGCTGGTCAGCGTGGGCGTTATGGCCACGTCGGTGGCGGCGTCCGCCGGGGATGTGTTGGACGGTGTGTGCGGCGACTGCATGGCCGTGGTGGTG
>Ga0180431_10003729_pt1 | contig 19386 bp, 14 predicted proteins | sample SS_ome_11_FD_132459 | JGI IMG/M metagenome (GOLD analysis project Ga0180431, IMG submission 132459) | Hypersaline lake sediment archaeal communities from the Salton Sea, California, USA - SS_1_MS_1 metaG | ecosystem: Environmental > Aquatic > Non-marine Saline and Alkaline > Hypersaline >... | reverse complement strand
GGTGAGAAAATCGCCGAACATGAGCTCGACTATGGGACGGTACCCGACGAGTGCCGCTCCCACACCGCATCCGGCAAGGGCGGACTCCGAGAGGGGGGAATCGATTACACGCTCCGCTCCGAATCTGTCGAGCAAACCCCTCGTCGCGCCGAATACACCCCCGCCGCCGTACCCCACGGTTATGTCCTCGCCGATGATGAACACGCGCTCGTCGCGGTCCATCTCCTCGACTATGGCCTCGTTCACCGCTTCAATATAGGTGACTTCTCGCATTACATCCTCCTGTCATATGCGCGTTTGAACGGCTGTGATTGCGATAACGTTTACTATATCCTCAAAAGAACAGCCCCGTGAAAGGTCGTTCGCCGGTTTCGCCATACCCTGCATGATGGGGCCGTAACATTTCCCTCCCCCGAGGTGCTCGGCGAGCTTGGTGCCGATATTCGCGGAATTCAGGTCCGGGAAGACGAGGACGTTGGCCCTCCCCTTTACGGGAGAGTCGGCGCATTTCTGAGCGGCGATTCTAGGCACGATCGCCGCGTCGGTCTGCAGTTCGCCGTCGATGCGGAGATCCGGCCTCCGCTCTCTCACGATTCCGGTCGCCTCTATTACCCTGTCGAGCACATCGTGACGGGCGCTGCCCTTCGTGGAAAAGGAGAGCATCGCCACGACCGGCTCCTCTCCCAGGAAACTGCGCGCGGAATCCGCGGACTGTATCGCGGTTTCGGCGAGCTGTTCGGGAGTCATGACGGGCCCGAGGCTCACATCGGCAAAGATGAAATCCCCGTTCGCCCCGAAGCGGCCCTCGAAACCGACCATGACGGCGCACGAGGTGACGTATTTATACCCCGTTTTCGGACCGATGACGGTGATCACGGCTGAAAGCACATCGGCCGACGTGTTAACCGCGCCCGCCACCATGCCGTCTGCGAGCCCGAGCTTTACCATCAGGGCCCCGTATACGAGCGGGTCCTCCACCTTCCGTGCCGCATCCTCTCTGCTTATTCCCCTGTGTCTGCGCAGCTCGAAGTACCGGTCGATGAACAGGTCCTTTTCGGCCTTTCCACTATCGATAAAATCAATGTGCTTGTACGGGATGGACCGCTCCCGCATCTGCTTCGAGACCCTGTCCCGGTCCCCGAGCATAATGATTCTGCCCGCGATTCCCGCTTCGAGCGCCCCGGCCGCGGCCCGCTGCATACGCTCCTCGTACGCTTCAGGCAGTACGATACATGCCTTTATCTCCCGCGCCCCGCTCCAAACAACCTCCGTAAAGCTCATTCGTCCGTCCAGACGTCATGTGTAGATTCATCCATTCCCTTGAGTAACATATGACACAATACATAACAAATTGTATTCTTCTTGTCAAATACTATCACATCAAGTAAAATGGTACGAAAGAAATTTTTATTACGGAGGACAACATGGGTATGAAAATCGGAATCGTTGTGGACGGTCTCGGGATAAACGAGTGGATCGACGCGAATGTTCTTGCGGGTAAATGGTACGCGCAGGCGCATGGCATGGATCTCGACATAGCCGCCCCCGAACATATAGACCCGGGGGAACAGATGGCGGTCATACGGGAAGTCGTGGACCGTGGGCCCGACGCGCTCGTGGTCCAACCCATACAGGGGGAGGCGGTCGAGCCCGCGCTCCTCTATGCAAAAGAAAAGGGCATTCCGGTTATTACCGAGGACATGCTCGTAAGAACGGACACGCCCGTCATCGATATTCGTTTCGAGGGTTTTGACGCGGGCGCGGAAACCGGAACCGCGATGCTCGCTCTTCTCGACGACCTGAACGGCGGGAAAATCGACGAAGGCGCCATCGTGGTCGTGGTATCTCACAAGAATCCGCATCAGCTCCAGCGTGCCAAGGGTTTCATGTCCGCGATCGAGCCCAGAACGGGGATTGAAATGGTGGAATGCGATATCACACCCTGCGCTGAAATGACCGACAATGCTCGCGAAGCGGTAACGCGTATTCTGCGGGACAGCTCGGGAAAAAGAATGATCGGCTGCTTCGGATACGGAAATCTCGTGACCATAGGCATAGCCCGTGCTATCGCCGATGAGGGGCTGTTACGGACGCGAACCGACAAAGACCATATAGCGGTGGGCGGAATCGACGCGTGCCCGCAGACCATATCGCTCATGAAAAACGGTGAGGTCGACATCCTCGTGGATCAGCCCTGCTCCTTTTACCTGCCCATCGCCCTTTACTACGCGCAGCGTTATTTACAGGACGGCGAGGGCGCCATTCCCGCAGCCGGGAGCACGGTGACGGCCGGGGACATCATGATCGAGGGCGCGGACCCGCACGGGGTCGACCCGTGGAAGGTGCAGACATGGTCTCCGGCCGAGGTAAAGGATGCTTTCGGCCACCGGTGGTTCAAGACGAACAGCGTTACGGTGACCCCCGAAAATTGCGAATCCGACTGGCTCTGGGGAAATTTTATTAGAAAGGTCCGTTAACCATGGCGAAAACAGGGAAACCGACGCACATCCTCGCGTTGGATTTCGGTACCGAGTCCGTGCGGGGGGCGCTTACGGACATCCATGGAAAGATTCTGCACTCGGCTTCGAAGTCCTACAAAACCTACTACAGCCATCCGGGCTGGGCGGAACAGAAACCCGACGAGTGGTGGGAATCCTTTACATCAGTTACCCGGGAGCTCTTGAACCGTTCGGACATAGACCCCGAATCCATTGTTTCGATGGCCGTGGACACGACCGCCTGCACGGTACTGGCGCTCGACGAACACTTTAAACCACTGCGGGACGCGATACTCTGGATGGATGTCCGCGCATTCGACCAGGCCGACCGCATCGCGGCCAGCGGGCTCGAACCCCTCAAGTACAACGGATACGGAAGCGTTTCGGCGGAGTGGATGGCCCCGAAAGCGCTGTGGCTGAAGGAATGCGAGCCCGCTACCTATGAAAAAAGCAGGCATATCTGCGGTTTCCAGGACTGGATAAATTACATGCTCACCGGAGAATTCGTCGGGAGCATGACCAATGTCGCAGTGCGATGGTACTACGATTCAAGGAATGGCGGGTGGCCCGTGGAATTCTACAGTGCGATCGGCCTCGGAGACCTCATCGAAAAATTTCCGCCTGAGATCTACGGTGTCGGCAAACCAATCGGCACCATAACGCCCGACGTGAGCAGGCAGACGGGGCTGTCAACGAAAACGCTCCTGGTACAGGGAGGGGCGGACGCCCTCGTGGCGGTGCTGGGCCTGGGGGCCGTGAAAACGGGAAGGGTCGCCTTCATAACGGGGTCCTCCCACCTCCTGCTCGGGCACACGGACAGGGAAATACATCATCCCGGTGTATTCGGAGCCTATCCGGACGGGGCCATGCCCGGCCTCTACCTCGTGGAGGGCGCCCAGATCTCCACGGGCTCCATACTGCGGTGGTTCAAGGAGGGATTCATCTCGCGGCGGTACGAGGACGAAGCCGAGGACAGGGGAGTGTCGCTCTACGGCTACATGAACGAGCTCGCGGAAAAGATCCCCCCCGGCTCGGAGGGCCTGGTTCTCCTGAACTACTGGCAGGGCAACAGGAACCCGATCACCGATGCACAGGCCCGCGGCGCGCTCTGGGGACTGTCGCTCAACCACACTCCCGCGCACGTGTACCGCGCCATCATGGAAGGAATTTCCTACGGCACGGAGCACATAATGCGGCACTTCAGGGCCGCGGGTTTCATGCCCGGTGAACTGTACTCGTGCGGCGGGGCGACCGGGAGCGATCTCTGGATGCAGATGCAGAGCGATGTCCTCGGGCTTCCCATCCTCACGACCGAGGAGCCTAACGCGCCCATCCTGGGCGACGCGATCCTCGCGTCATACGGGTGCGGCATCTATGGAAGCATAGAGGAGGCTGCGGATAAGATGGTGAGAATCAGCAGGCGGTACGAACCCGACCCTGGCAAAACGAAACGGTATGCTTATTACGTGGACCGCTACATAGAAACCTACGAGCGGCTGAAGGACATGATGCACGACATGGTAAAACACGAACGTGAGGAAAAGGCAGCGAAGCCGCAGCGAAGCCGCAGTCGCTCATGATTTCCGCTGCTGGCTATTCGGGAATTGTCTCAGGTAGAAGACGTTCTCCCTGTGACTGATCTCCAGTATTTTATTTTCCGCGATCAGCCTGTTTACGGCTTCCCATCCGGCGTCGGCCTTGTGCAGATACTCCTCAACGGCGTCCTTCCGCATCGGATGCACCGCCGTTATTGAAAGCAGGTCCTTTTCTACATCGCCCGTAAAGGCGAACGCGTTGCCCTCGTACCCGATGAGATACTCCGTGTTGATTCCTTTTTCCGTGAAAAGCTGATACGCCGAGGCGAGCGCGCTTTCACCCGCGGGCCGTGCCTTCATCTCGGCGGGAGGCCTCGTGGGAATGGAGAGATAGCTTCCGCCCGGATTCAGCGAACCGATGAACCGCGCTATCTTTTCCAGCTCTTCGTGGCCGTCGTTCATTCCCTCGAGCAGCATGGTCTCGGTTGCCAGGAAACCGCTGAAGTCCCGTGCAAACTCCGATACTCCGGCCAGAATGATGTCGAGGTCCAGGGTGCCGTGCGGCCGATCGATTTTTCGCCATACATCCCCGCTCACCCCGTCAACCTTGACCGACACCCAGTCGAGCAACCCGAGGTCGCCGCGCACTTCCTCCATACCCATCAGCGAGGCATTCGTGATGATCGCCATTCTGATTCCGAGCTTCCTGAGACGCGTTATCTCCAAACCGAGGTTCATATCCAGTGTGGGCTCGCCGTCGGACACGAATGTCAGGTAATCGATTGTCTCGTTTCGTTTTCCAGCTTCCTCGACCTTGCGCTCCACTTCGCGAATGATATCATCCGGTTTATAGAACTCCTCCCTCCTTACCTGCATCCGCATCGTCCGTCCGACCTGGCAGTACACGCAGGAGTAGGTGCAGATTTTGGGGGGGATATTGTTTATTCCCATGCTGTGTCCGAGCCTTCTCGAGGGCACGGGACCGAATGCTATGAGCTTCTCTTCATTATCCATGGTTTTCCCGTTTCATCTTTAATTTTACACGGAACGTCGGGATTGGTACCGCCATCACTCCGCTGTTTCAGTCTGAAGCACCGCTCCCACCCTCTCCCATATCTCCCGTATGGACACGGCCAGGGGACCGTCACTGTATTCGACGAGTGACAGCCTCTCCATCTGCGCATCGGTGAAACGGTTATCGTAGGGGATCGTCCCGAGAAAATCACACCGATGTTCTTCGGCCAGGGTCCTTATCTTTTGTGTCATTGTTTCATTGAGATCGTGCTTGTTGACAATGACCCCTGATTTCACCTGAAAGAAGTCAATGACCGCCAGCACCCGCTCCATGTCGTGTATACCCGAGACAGTCGGTTCAGTAACGATAACGGCGTAATCCGCACCCGTGATCGACGCGATGACGGGACATCCCGTTCCGGGGGACCCGTCTATGAGCGCGTTCCCCTTTACCTCCTCCATGAACTTGTCCTTCTTGCTGCGCACCAGGGTCACGAGTCTCCCCGAATTCTCCTCCGCGATACCGAGCTTCGCGTGGCTCATGGGGCCGAACCTGGTATCGGAAACGAACCACTCGCCGTTTACGGCCTCGCTTATACTGACCGCATCGTCGCCGCATACGAGGCCGCATACCCCGCACCCCTCGCACGCGGTCTTGTTGATGGTAAAGATCTCCCTGCCTCCGGAGACCGTTTTCTCGATTGCCTCGAACCTGCAGGCCTCGTAGCATTTACCGCAGCCCGTGCACTTTTCTTCGTCGATTTCCGCGTTGACCCCTCCGCTGAAGCCGCCCCGCTCCCGGATTTCCGGTTCGAGTATGAGATGGAGATCGGCGGCATCGACGTCACAGTCCGATATAATGGTTTTCCCGGCCAGCGCTGCGAAGCAGGCGGCCAGGGACGTTTTTCCGGTGCCGCCTTTTCCGCTGATGATAACGATCTCCCGGGGCTTTTCTCCCGTATAGGTCCTGTACTGAACCGCGTTCTCCACCACGTCGGCCGGAGCCGCTCTTTCCTTGCGTACTTTTTTTACGGGCCTCTTCTCACGGGCCCGTCCGATTATCTTCAGGGCGAGGTCCCTGAACAAATCGCGGTACCGGGGCATTTTATGCACAACCAGGTCTCCTACCGAATAGACCTCGGCTATGCTCCGGTCGTCCGGTATTTCGCCTATGATCTCGAGCTCCGCTTCCCTGCAGTACGCGTTCAGGCTGTCGTCCCTGTACTCCGCTCGGTTTACCAGGACCACCGGCTCCTGCCCGAGCTCCCTGCACATGTCCACGGCCAGTTTCAGGTCATTGATACCGAAGGGAGTGGGATCGGTGACGAGAACACAGAGGTCCACACCGTATACCGTCTCGACCACAGGGCACGCGGTACCGGGCGGGGAATCAAGAATATTGATGCCCTTTCCTATGCCGCTTTTCACCCGTTTTATCAGCCTGGGAGACATACCTCCTTCCGCTGTTTCGAGAAGCGCGTAGTGAAAATCGATTTCCCCGCTCCGGCCGTGCTTCAAGGTCCCGATCTTCTTTTCTTTTTCAATAACTGCGCCGGTGGGACATACGATCTTACACGCGCCGCACACGTGGCAGAGGTCGCTGAAAAAGAGCACCTTTTCCTTTATAACCGCAATGGCGTTGTAGGTACAGGCATCCGCGCATTTTCCGCACCCGATACATTTCGTTTCATCGACGCCGGCTGGCGCGAGGAGCGTAACATCCTCCTCCTTATCGATAACGGGCTTTAAAAAGAGATGGCCGTTCGGCTCCTCAACGTCACAGTCGAGGTATCTCACCCCGCCCCCGGCCAGTTCCCGGTACCGGGGCTCGGTGAGCATCTCGGAAAGCACGGCCGCAATATTGCTCGCAATAAAGGTCTTGCCTGTCCCGCCTTTTCCGCTCGAAACCGCTATGGTCAATTCCATTCCTTCGTCCTTTCGGTAATGATTATCATTTTCAATATGTGCATAGATGCGGCCTTTGGGTAATGTTTTTTTCCATTTACCCGCCTCTTTCGGTAAAACGGAGCGGAATACAGCGGCTGCCGCGGCCGGAAAGGGAATTATTGACCTTTTACAACCGCGGACCGCGCATTATTGTATAGGGCACGGCTTGTTTCTACCGGTTGGAATCATTCCGTTCAACGACAGAGTACCCCGCCCGTTACGGGCAGTGAGGGGAAGAACCGCGCCCCATGGTGAAGTATGCCGTCATCGATACCCGTCGCTGCAGACCCTCGAAATGCGGCGTCTGTGCCGCAGTCGAGGTTTGCACCCACCACCTGCTCGAGCAGGAAGGGTCGAACGAGGTCCCGGTGCTCTGGTCCACCAGGGCGTGCGTGGGATGCGGCCGCTGCGTCAAGGCATGCCCTCTTTCCGCGATCTCAATACGCCACGGCACGTAATCGGTCTATTATAGCATGATCCCTTTTTCATCAATTCAAGTATCCGGTCAACATGGTAAAACACTCTCTCATAGAACGATCAACCGCACATTAACCTGTTTAAAATCATACTGAAAGAATCTGTGAGGCTGGAGTACCTTCACAAGAAACCCGTTGACCCCGTCCTACCGCTTCAAGAAAGACCGAGAATAAAGTCCATCCTTACGCTTGATGAGGCAGGTCGCCACACCGACTAAAAATTCTGCTGCGCTTTATGAATTGATCTGGACTTCGCGCTGATAAGAGCCGGTAGCTTTCGTTTTCTGGGCATATAAAGAAACTGTACTAATTGTTTTATGGCTAAGAAGCCCGCACTGCTCGAATACGAGCGGAGTTTCCCTTTCCGTAGTCGCGCTGGTATCCAGTGACGAAGTATTGTATCCACACGTTGTCATCGATGATTAATTCGGATGAACTCCAATAGTTATCGAGTGCAAAACCACCAAGATCAGCTTCATGGAGATTCTTGTATATCTGATCAAGCTCATCTTTTGAAGGTAAGAACCAATCATTATAGCCACCGTAGGTCAAACCGTTACACAGCTGGGCTGCATAAGTGGATCCCGTTCCAAGACAAGCTATTATATCTGCGGTGTTTTGTTCGCCTGTTCCAATAGCCGTTCCTTCCGCTCCGTCAATATTCACTCCATCCGCACCCCATTCTTTATTTGTCCATTCCGTATCTACCGGAGCGACTTCCAGGCACTGCCAGCCATTGGAATAGCTTTCCTTAGTATAAAATACGATTCCCCCGGCTGGTCTCACATCACCGATTTCATACGGCCGAATAGTAAAACTCCATGCATCGCTCCAGGGTTCTGCAATACCATTTTTATTCAATGCATGTACACGCCAACACCTTACATCACCAATGGAAAGTTCATCTATTATCTGATATTGTGATTCTGTTGTTTCAATGATAGCAGCGGCTTCCAAGCCCGTTTCACTGCTTGCTATTTGCACCTCATATTTTTCAGCGCACACCAGATCGTCCCAATCCAGTAACGGTGTAGGGCTCGCCTCACCGCCATCCAAGGGAGTTATTCCCGTAATATCAAAATCCGTCTTATTAATCTCCCCGTCACCATCACTGTCAATATATTCTTTAAAATCCGGTATTGTTACCGTTAAACCAAGAGCCTCATATCGTTCCGCAAGATTATCACGCACCACGACCAGATCGAGTTCCATGGCATTGTTTTTCAGTTCATCAACATAGGTAGCGTTGTCAAGCGCACCGTCTTCTTTTATAACTAGATTGATCTTTGAGATGAGCTCGGATAACTCGGCAACCGTGTTGTCGGACTGAACTATCAAGGAGACCGCCAAAAGAACGGCGTTACTATCCCCTTCCTGACTGATGTCCATCTGATCGAAGGTTGCTAGGTTGTCCCCGGATATGTGAAAAATGCTCAGCAACTCTATTTCAGCCTGTGCCCGGGCTTCCGGGAACGATTTCCCCTCATATGCAATTAAATGCTCGATTCTATCCTGTTCCAGGGTCGTCAGAATATTGACGTTCACTTCTTCAGTCGTTTCAAGGTCTGATGTTGCTCTAAGACTGAGATTCGCCCCAGACAATTCGCCCCCGACCTCATCAAAATAGAAACCCGTGGCGATTATCTCAATATACCTTGTTTCAATTCTGCTCCCCAATGAAAAGGTTCCAAAATCATCAGTTGTCATTGTCTGATAGGAGGTGCCCGTGGGATTAAGACTATCGTCCAGTTCCTGTATTGTAATAGACGAACCACTTATAAATGGGCCTTTCTGGACATAACCATTTATCGCATAAGGCCCAGTCACAGGATCACCTTCGGATTCACCGTTTGCATCCGATTCATTGCCGTTGTCTGATCCTCGATTCGTACACCCGGTAAAATGTACTCCGACTAATGTGGCAAACACGAAGAGCATAAGCGCATATACAAAGTTATTCATCTTCATCGTATTTCTCCCCGGAGTAAGTCATAGAACATCTCATTTGGCTTAATGCAGATACTTAGAGCGCGATAAATATGTTTATTTCACTTTAATCATAAAAATACCATAATTTCCTTACAGTATATTTAATAAAATAATTTTATCAATAATAAAAAGCTGCGGGAATCCGGAGCTTCACTAGAGCTGTGATGCAATTATCAAACATTGGGCATAGAGGAATAGGGGCCTTTTATTATTGCAAGAATTATTTTCTGAGATATTATTAAGTAGTGGCTTGATTAGAGCAAAACCATTAAGTAGAACTCTTGGGGTATTAATACTACAAACTTCATCCTGTGCAACACTTGATTAAAATAATGAAACACCTGTAGTATTTTTGGCCGACATGTTCTCGTATAACGTAAATAATAAGGAAGTTGAATAGTATGAAGGTTGGTATTTCTCTTAATAGCTGGTGTACGCTGATAGACGACGTGCTGCTCAGTACTCCTCTTCGTCCCCCTCGTAGTAGGGTTCGACACGCTCACCCCACTTCTCCAGGTTCTCGAAGCGGGTGAATTCCTTGAAGAACCTCAGCTCCACCGTACCGGTGGGGCCGTTCCTCTGTTTCTGTATGATGATCTCGGCGACTCCCTTATTATCAGTATTATTGGGGTTGTAGAGCTCGTCCCGGTACAGGAAGATGACGACGTCCGCGTCCTGTTCTATTGCCCCCGATTCGCGCAGGTCCGAGAGTATGGGCCGCTTGTCCCTGCCGCGCATTTCCACCGCCCTGGAGAGCTGGGAGAGCGCGATAACGGGGATACTGAGCTCCCGGGCCAGGGCCTTGAGAGAGCGGGATATCTCAGATATCTCCTGCGTCCTGCCCTCCTTCTTCCGGATCGATGACATCAGCTGCAGATAATCGACGATCACCAGATCGAGGCCGTGCCTCGACTGTATCCTCCGCGCCTTTGCCCTGAGCTGCATGTCCGAGATCCCCGGGGTCTCGTCTATGAATATATTCGATTCCGAGAGCTTACCGGCCGCCGTTGTGAGGGGGCCCCACTCCTCTGTACGGAGCAGACCTTTGCGCAGCCTCTGGCTGTCTATGCGCGCCTCGGAACAGAGCATCCTCTGGACGAGCGCCTCCTTGGACATCTCGAGGCTGAACAGCGCAACCCTGCGCTTCTGCTCGATGGCGATGTTCTGCGCGATGTTCAGTGCGAAAGCCGTTTTTCCCACCGAGGGGCGGGCCGCAATAACGATGTACTCGGAGTTCTGAAAACCCGATGTATAGTCGTCGAGCTCCTTATACCCGCTCGGCAGTCCCGTGTAGTTGTCGCCGCGGTGAAAAAGCTTCTCTATGGCGGTTATGCTGTCCTTGATCACCTCGTTGAGATGAAAATAACCCCGGACCCCGCGCCGCTCGGTTACGTCGAAGATGAGCTTTTCGGCTTCGTCGACGATTTCATACGCGTCGCGCTCCGTGCTGTGGCTCAGGGCGATCACGCTCGAGGACGCCCTGATGAGCTTCCTGAGAAGGGATTTCTGCTCGACTATCTTTGCGTAATACTCGATATTCGCGGAGGTGGGAACATCATCGAGGAGAGACGAGATAGAGACCACTCCCCCGGCTTTCTGCAGGTCGCCCGAGCTCTTGAGGTATTCCGTAACCGTAACGATGTCGACCGGGGTCGAACGGTTGTAGAGGTCCAGCAGGGCGCTGAAAACCACGCGGTTTTGGTCGGAGTAGAAATCGTCTGACTTGAGTGTTTCGATCGCTACCTCGATGGCCTCCCTGTCAAGGAGCATGCTGCCGAGGCACGCCCGTTCCGCCTCGAGGTTCTGAGGCGGAAGCTTGTCGGTCAGCGTGGATACGGATCTTTCCTGAAACGCTTCACCCATGGCGGGGACCTAGTCCTCCTTTACGACCCAAACCTTCAATTCAGCCTCTATGTCTTCGTAAATCTTAATCTTCACCTTGTACGCGCCCGTGGTCTTGATGGGCTCTGAGAGCAGGATGTTCTTCTTCTCGATTTCATACCCCTGCTCCTTGAGGGCCTTGATAATGTCATTCTCGTGAACGGCGCCGAACAGCTTCTCGTTCTTGCCCACCGCGGCCTGAATGGTGATGGAGAGCTCGGATACCGCATTCGCGGCCTCCTGCGCCTCCTCCCGTTTCTTGAGCTTCCGAAGCTCGATCTTCTTCTGCTGCTCCTTGAGCCTGTTCCTGTTGAACGCACTGTCCTCAACGGCAAATCCCTTTGGAAACAGATAGTTCCTGGCGTATCCCGGAGCGGCTTCCATCACATCGCCTTCTTCCCCGAGGCCGGGAACGTCCTTTACGAAAATAACCTTCATGTATCGCTCCTCCTGGTCCTGTCGATTGTATCACGAAGTCTCAACCAGATATCGGCCACTCCGATACCGGTCGTAATCGTTACAAAGAATATGAAAGAATAGAAGAGGAAGAATAGCAGTACGCCGTACTGTATTATCCTCGGTATCCTGATCCTCTCCGCCCCCGCCCTGATGATTGAAAGTCCCCTGAGAAAAAAGAGCAGTGAAAAAACCACGGCCGCGTTCCAGCCGATGATTCCGAAAGCTCCGCTCTTCAGGTGGAGGTTTATGTAAACAAAGAACCAGGAAAAGATGAGGCCCCACACCCATCCGTCGCCGATACGGTACTCCAGGATGCTGAACCGCAGGGCGGCCCTGTCGAGCCTGCTCTTAAAGTAGAGCCTGACGAGCACTATCCCGAAGAGGATTATCCCGAGCTGCTTGACGAGATAGCCGCCGCGGGGCGCGATGCCGAATATAACATTGTCCTTGAACATCTGTACAGCGAACTCCAGCTTCTTCGCTTCGAGGCCCAGGTCGTTGTTGTTCACGTGCATGAGCGAACCGGTGTTCCTCATCTGCTCGAGATAGAGCTCCATATAGTTCGTGGTCTTCACATCCACGAAGCGCGTATACTGCACAAGAAAACGGTCCAATCCTCCCATCATGCTCGAAACGGCGAGGGGGAGGACCACTATGCCGATATACACCGTTAAACCGAAGAAGACGACGTACTTGAGCTTGTAATTCCTCGAAACCAGATATCCGAGGAAGATGCCGAACAGGCCGAAGACAAAGAAGAAGTCGAGGTACCGGCCTCCCTTCAGGCCTGAGACGTGCTCGATATAGTTAAACGAGTAACGCGCCGGAGAGATAAGCAGGAACTCGCCGTCGAGCGGAATCCTGCCGAACCCGCTGATCATGACGGTGAAAAAAGCGGCCGCGCTCAGGGAAAGGAAGATGAGGCCTTCCTTCCATCCCCGCTTGATTACGATAATCATAAAGGGTACGAAACAGAGCTCGGTCAGGACCCCTGAAACATAGAGGAAGATGGACAGTAGTGCAAGGCCCGAGCCTTCGGCAAGCTCCCTCCACTCAACCTGTATCTCGGGTACAGCTATCCTGGTCTTCAGGCTGCTTACGTTCAAGCTCGTGATCTTCTCGGGTACGACCTTCATCTTGTCGAAGAAGTCCGCGATCTCATCCTTCAGCCTGTCGAACTTGGAAAAAATACCGCATCACCCCGATTCTCCTCCCTTCACCCTACTTCTTAACAAAGGGGAGCAGGGAGGCCATTCTTGCCCTTTTAATGGCGCTCGATAACATTCTCTGATGACGCGCACAGGTACCCGTCATCCTTCTCGGCAGTATCTTCCCCCGATCCGTTACGAATCTCCTGAGGAGGTCGACATCCTTATAGTCGACTTCTTTTACCTTGTTTACGCAGAGCCTGCATACCTTTCTGCTGAAATATCCTCTTCTCTGCCTCGGCCTCTGGTTCGGTCTCTGCTGTCTCTGTCCGGGTCTGGCCGGGCCGCGCCGGGTATCGCCGCGCGTGTCCGTGCGTGAACTCGTTCGCGTGTCCGTGCGCGCACCCGTGCGCGCATCCGTGCGCGGTTCGCTACGTGTACCACCGGACGGCGGGGCCGCCGGTTTGGATGCCTCAGCCGTCTTTTCGGAATCCTGACCGCTCTCAGGCTCTGCGGCCGCAGAGGCGGCCGCTTCCGGGGGGGCCGCTTCGCTCTCCACCTTCGGTTCACTCCCGGCCGCTGCTTCCTGTTCAGCTTCTCCGCCTTGAGCTTCTTCCTTTACTTCCTCTTTTATTTCTTCCTTTACTTCCTCTTTTACTTCCTCTTTTACTTCTTCCTTTGCTTCCTCTTCCATTAATCTGTACTCCTTCGTCTTGCGCGTTTATGCCGTAATGATACTCGCTCTCCCGTCAGAGGGTCAAAATCCCCTCTCTGCAGGTCAGAACGGTATTTCGTCATCGTCGAGCTCTGAAAGGAAGGGCTCGCTTCCCGCAGGAACGTCTTTCCCGGATTCGGCAACCGTCCGGGCGTTCTCCGATCCGGGCCGTGAAAAGTCCTGTGATCCTTCCGAACCCTGGGCCCCGTATCTTTGGGACCCGGGAGAAGCGAAATCACCGCCTCCCGATCCCCTTCCGGAACCGAAGAACTGCACGTTGTTCGCAACGATCTCGACGCTGCTCCTCTTGGAGCCGTCCTGCGCCTCCCATCGTCTCTGCTGGAGCCTGCCGTCGATACCGACCTGCCTTCCCTTGGCCAGGTACTCCTTGCAGATCTCCGCCGTTTTATTCCATGCAACGATGTTGAAAAAACTCGCCGAGCCGTCGCTCTCCTGGGAACCCGAAGACCTGTTCACCGCGATGGAAAACTTGCAGACCGCCGAACCTGACTGCGTGTAGGTCAGTTCCGGGTCCTTGGTGAGCCTTCCGATCACGACAACATGATTGATATCCCATGCCATGCGGAACACCCCTCCTCTTTTTCTGTATCTTATACCCCTTTTCCTCTCCCGACAAGCCTATACTGCGCTCTCTATTGAGGTCTCTATTGAGACCTCAATAGAGGATACACCGAAAAAGGGGACCCATGCCTTTTGCCGGCCGGCACTCCCACCGATCTTTACCGCGCATCGCTATCGCGCATCGCTCTAGCGCATCCGCCCGGTGCGCGTTTAAGCACGCGTTTTAGCACGCCTTAATTCGTTTCTGGAGGGAAAAACCCGGCCCGCGAATATTATGGTTTTATATATTAAGATTATGATATTTCGTATCGGTATTTAAAAAATACATCGTTCTTTCACTTTTCTACGGTTTTCAATCTTTGATGGATTAAGGTAAAAACCATTAGGCAAGCGTCGGTTTGGTCCTTAACGAACGGATGAAAGTATACTTGCCTACTTTCTGATTTTAATAAACCGTAAAATGTCGGGATCGAGCTTCAGCTCGTTTTCATATGCCTGCAGGCTGGTGAAATCCTCGGCCTCGATGTTCGTTACGTAGTAGAACCCATCGGTTTTCTTATTGATCGGGTACGCAAGGCTCCTCTTCCCCATCTTGTCCTCCTTGATGAGGGTAACGCCGAGCTGCGTATAGTGCTCCTTGATCTTTTCGATGGATTTTTCCCACACTTCTTCCTGGGGCTCGATGATGTAGAGATACTCGTATTTCCGCAATGCTTCCTCCCTCCGGACTGGCGGTCCACGCGTGGTGGACAGAAAGGTCTTTCTTCTTTTCGGTCAATATAGAAATAAAAGACTATCCGGTCAAGATAATATGCCCGCCGTCCCTCCGGGCCTTGCCCATCTTTCGTGTTGATTAAGGCCGGATCCACCCCTATTATACCCACAGGCCCTCTGTTTCATTCGGGTAACTCCTAACGGGCGTTGAGAAACCCATGACCGCGGAAATTTCCAGCAGAATGATGACCAAACTCGATCCTGAGCGGCACACGGGCCTCGTGATTCTCGACGTGGACGGTGTTGTCCTCAGGAACATATTCCTCATTCGAATCGCCCGCCACATGGGACTCTTCACCTATTTGAAAACCCTTTTCCTGGGATGGAGGTACTACACGGGGTCCATCAGTTTCGACACGCTTCTGGACCAGGGCATCGAGGTTATCAGAAACTGCAATGCCCGGCATGGGGCGCATATCGCGCGGTCCATGAAAAAGTCGAAATACGTAAAGGAAACGATCGCGCTTCTAAAGCGCTACGGCTACTTCGTTGGGCTCATCAGCTCAGGTATTCCAGACTTCATTTTAAGGGAAATCGCCGAGGACACGGGCGCGGATTACTACGAGGGCATGCACACGGTTATCGAGGACGGCCGCATCGAGCTCAAGGGAACGGTTATGCGTCCGAAAACGGCCGTCGTCGAGGAGCTGCTCTCCGTCACCGGTCTCTCCTGGGACAGGGTCGTATCCGTCGCGGACGACCCGAACAACCTGTCACTCATTCAAAAAAGCAGCCTGGGCATCGGGTACAACCCTTCGAGGATCATACGGAAGAACGCGGATATCGTGGTGGACGGGTATAACTTCCTGGAGCTCATACCGCAGATAATCCCGGATACCGAGCTCCCCGATCGGCTGAAAGGAAAAACCCATCTCGTTCAGCGGGAGCTGTACAGAAAATTCATACATTTCCTCGGGGTACCCCTCCCATTCCTCGCTCACATGAACGAACACATCATGTTCGGGTTTCTCCTCGCGCTCATGCTGATCTATTCTTTTTCAGAGGTACTGCGATACATCGGATTTCATGTACCCGTTATATCCACCATAACGAAGAAGGCCCGGAGGCGTAACGAGTACAGGGGTTTCATCATCGGTCCCATATCGCTCACGGCAGGCATACTTATTCCCATCCTCTTTTTCCCCCACACCATATACATACCGTCCATACTGATCGTATGTATTTCCGACGTACTGTCCGGGCTTGTAGGAAGGCGTTTCGGCAGGATACCGCTCCCCTTTTACAAGAGAACGATCGAGGGGAGCGTTGCTTTTTTCTTATCGGCGTTTGTGATACTGCTCTTCTTCGTTCCTCCGGGATACGCGCTGGCGGCCGCGCTGGTTCCCACTGTGATCGAGACCCTCTCACCCTACAATCTCGACAACATCCTCATACCCGTAAGCACGGCCCTGTTCCTCTTCCTGATCGTGTAGCGGCGAACAGGTAAAAACATACTATTCCTCTTGAGGTCCCGGACCCGCTACTCGTAACTCCACTCCACGGCCGTGTCGATCTTTGTCCTGTCCGACGCCCGGAGATCGCCCTCTCCCGTTCCCATGGCGAGATAGGCGTATTTCTTCTCGTACCGGTCGTCCCTCTTAACCGCGCTCAGATAGTAGGACTTCGCCTCGTCGTATTCGCCGAGCTTGAATATGGCCTTGGCCATGTTTATGAGTATGAGCGGACTGTCGCTGTACCGCGATGCCTTCTTATAGGAGGCAAGCGCCTTCTCATACTCTCCCTGGAGGTAGTGGACGTTTCCGATATTGTTATACGCGGCGTAGTAATCGTCCTTTAATTCCACCGCCTTCTGGAGCTGCCGGACGGCGGTATCATACTTCCCGTACCTGGCATAGGTGACGCCGAGCTTGTTGTAGAGCTTGTGGTCCTTCGGCGATTTCCTGATCTCCTCCTCTATCTTCGCAACAGAATCCGTCAGCTCCCTGCCCACGAGGTTTTCGATATCCTTGTCGTAGAGCGTCGCTATACTGCTCTTTGAAGGCACCTCGGGCTCCCATCCGAACTCCTCGAGCGTTACGGGAACGAAGAGCTGCCACGCTTCGGCGGTCGGGTAGATTCCGATCGGCTGATTCTGCGTCATGGTCTTGTTGTACTGCTTCGCTCCCTCCTGCCACGCTGCAAGGAATGTCTTCCCGGCAAGCGTCACCTCCACGGGAAGCCAGATGGTTTCTCCCTTCTCCACGAACATGCCGCGGTCCTCGCTGATTTCCCGGTAATCGTACCTGGACACTCCGGTGTCGAACATCATGAAAATATGTCCCGGTATGGTGACGAGCGCCGTGGAAATACCGACATTCTCCAGCAGCGCGCAGTACAGGGCCGTCATATCGTCACAGTCCCCGGACTTGAAGCGGAGGGTTTCCCTCGGGTACTGGATGTAGTCAATCGCATTCGCGCTCTGCGAGAGCTCCGTGAAGGGCGTACGCGGGTCAGGCACGTACGCGAGCTCATAGCTTCCGAGCGCGTCGAAGATCTGCGCCGCGGACTGCAGATTCTGGTTCAGCACATTGATGCTCTCGTTCTTGTACTGCTGTACGACGCTCCGCGCAAAGACCTTGACCGGCGTGTCCTTGGGAGTAATGAAGGACGAAAGCTTCCGGTCGTCGCTCCATGTCATGGCGTTCCGGTTGTACAGCTTGAAGGTAAGGCTCTCCTCTTTCGTATAATCCCGTTCCGCGACCAGGTAGTTCACGGAGACCTTCGCCGAAAGCGGCGTATCCTCGGTCACCGTCAGAACGTTCTTGTTGAAGAGCATGAAGAGGTCTATCTCGACGCTCTCACCCGGCTTTATCTCGGGCACGGCCTTCGATGTGGTGGGATAGTCCATGTAGTCCTTCACTGTGACCGAAGCCTTTATATTGCGCACGGTCTTGTTCTTCGTGACGTTCGTCACCCGGACCTTACCCGCCGGAGAGGTTTCATAGAATTTATAGAGGGCTGAGAAAAGCGGCTGGATCTGCACATCGCCGATCTCGATACTCCTGTCGTATCCCACCTCATCCGGATTCTTTCCGAACCGGTAATTTCCGCAGCCGTGTATCGTCATGGTCGGGGTGTTCGCTTCAGCAGACAGATAGTTTATATAGCTTACCCCGGCGTTCAGGTTGAAGTTATAGGTGAGGACAACGTCCACTCCCGCTCCCGCCTTGTAATAGGGATTTGAGCTCCTGGCCTGCAGAATGTTCTCCTCCACGATCCTGTTGAAGTAGTACCCGCCTCCTCCGAGGACGTTCAGCTCGAGAAACTTGAGCAGCGGAACATTGTAGGAAGCGTTCACGCCCACCGAGTAATAGGAGAGGACCTTCTGCTGCGCAGTCTGGAATCCGAATCTGGAGTACATGAGCTCCGGCTGGATAAAGAAGTTGTTGATGAGATGCGGGTTGTAGTTCATGAAAATGTTCACATTGATCCCGTTCTTCAGAACATCCTTCTGTTCTCCCGTAAGCATCGAATAGCCCCCTCTGCCGCCGAGCGTCAGGGTGTAGTGCGGTTTCACCTCCCGTGCGAACAGGGTCAGAGGCACGAGAAGTATAAGCATAATTACGATGGTAACAATTGTTCTTTTCATTGTTCTGTCTCCTGAATGACGATCCAATTGGTAAAAATTTTCAGTAGAAAAATCGCGTCATCGCGCGGGACTAAAAATTCCACATCGAAATCATACTATATTCATGAAGAAAAACAATAAAAAAAGCCGAAGGGCCCGCGCGGATCAGTTCCTGATACTGGAGTTTATTACCTTAACGAGCTTCTCCGCGAACTCCCTTTCAGTCATATCGAACTTGTTTATGAACTGCACCGTTCCGATCTGCAGCTTCATACCGCTCGACAGGTTGGTCTTTTTGAGAAAGACCACGAGAATGTCTTTGTTCTCGCTGAAAGCGAGGTTGATCTCGTTTCTGACATTCCTCGAAACGGCGGCCGCAGGGCTCATGAACACGATGAACTGCGTACAGTTCAGTACCGCGTTTCCGACCACTTCCGGCCATTCGTTGCCGGGCTCTATTCCCTCGTCATACCAGATCCTGTACCGCTTCTGATTGAGCTTCTTAAGTACTCCGAACACCTCCGTCATGTCCTTGTGCGCGTAACTGGTGAACATGTAGGAGCGAATTCCCCTGTACGCCTCGAAGGGAGGTCTTGCCGCCGTTTCCCTCTTCCTCTTCTTCGGCGCTGACGGTTTACTGCGTGGCTTTTTCGAAACCTTCTTTGCAGCGGCTTTGGGTACGGTCTTGCTGGAAACCGCCGGTTTCTTACCGGTCGGGGACTTCCCAGGCGCGGATTTCCTCGGGACGGTCTTTTTTTTCGAAGAAACCGCGGACTTCGGCTTTCGCTCCGGCTTTCGCT
>Ga0180431_10003727_pt1 | contig 19396 bp, 15 predicted proteins | sample SS_ome_11_FD_132459 | JGI IMG/M metagenome (GOLD analysis project Ga0180431, IMG submission 132459) | Hypersaline lake sediment archaeal communities from the Salton Sea, California, USA - SS_1_MS_1 metaG | ecosystem: Environmental > Aquatic > Non-marine Saline and Alkaline > Hypersaline >... | reverse complement strand
GTGCGTCGTACATGGCCGCACCCTACGGTGTGCACGCCCGGACGAGACCGGCGAAAGCAGAGCAGCGGTTAGTGCGACGGCCGTATGAGGAGACATTGCATGCAGCGCCCCATCGCCGTGATGACCGCGCTCGTCGTCGCCCTCGCCCTGACCGCCACCGCCACCGCCTCCGCCGCTTGGCCACGGCACACGATCGACGCCTCCAGCCGCGGAGCGGACGGCACGCGCCTGGCAGACGTCAACGACGACGGCCATCCGGATATCGTCACGGGGTGGGAACAGGGCGGCATCACCCGGGTGTACATCAACCCCGGCCCCGCCAAGGCGAAGGAGACGTGGCCCGCCGTCACGGTCGGCAAGACCCCCAACGTCGAAGACGCCGTCTTCGTGGACCTGGACGACGACGACGCCACCGACGTCGTCACCTGTTGCGAGGGCCGGACGCGGACCGTGTTCGTCCACTGGGCACCGAAGGACCCGGCCCGCTACCTTGACCCGAAGGCGTGGACGACCGAACCGCTTCCCGCCTCCAAGGGCCGGATGATGTGGATGTTCGCCGTGCCCGTCCAACTCGACGGGAAGCATGGCGACGACCTCGTCGCCGCGGGCAAAGGCAAGGGCGCCGCCGTCGGATGGTTCCAGGCGCCCGCCAACCCCCGGAACCTGGCCGAGTGGACGTGGCACCCCATCCACAAGGTCGGCTGGGTCATGTCCATCGTGCTGGAGGATATGGACGCTGAGAGCGGCCCGGACATTCTAGTCAGCGACCGCAAGGGCCCGACACGCGGGGGCTTCTGGCTTCGGAACCCCGGGCCGGACGCCGACCTTACGCGCGCCGAGGCGTGGAAACGTTACAACATCGGCGGCGCCGGCCGCGAGGTCATGTTCCTGACGACTGACGACCCCGACCGCGACCGGCGTGAGGACGTCCTCGTGGCCACCAAGCCGCGCGACATCCTCTATCTGCGTCAGACCACGCGCGACGGGCGAGAGTGGCAGACCTTCCCCATCCACCTGCCCGAGACGGCCGGCACCGCCAAGGCCGTGGCCGTCGGAGGCATCGCGTCTCGGGGAGCAGCGAACCTCGTCTTCTCGTGCGAGCACGCCGAGCGGCCACGGTCGGGCGTCATGTGGCTCTCCTATCGCGACTCGCCCATGGACACGGAGTGGCAGGCCCACGACATCAGCGGGCCGGAGGGCATCAAGTTCGACCTCGTGGTGCTGCGCGACTTCGACGGCGACGGTGACCTGGACGTCTTGACGTGCGAAGAACGCGAGAACCTGGGCGTCATCTGGTATGAGAACCCGGCGCGGTAGGGATGTTCGAACCACGCGCCCCGTAGGCCGTGGCGTGCCGGGGCAATCGAGGCGCACTGGCGGACAAGCCGCCAGTGGCGCCCCACATCGTGCGGGGGTGGCTTTTTCCTTGCAACAAGTGGTTTTCCGGAAGCATAATCAAGCCATGCGGAAAGGTCGGGTTGCGCCCGCCGGCCCGACATCCAGAAGAGAGGAGGGATTCATGGCCTCGAACACCGGTTTCGCGCGTTTGCTCCGCACGGGTGGTGCGGCCTTGCTGCTGGCGGCAGTTGTCTTTCCCGCCGGGTGCGAGGACCCCGCCGTCAAGTTCAACCGTGCCGGCATGGAGGCCTACAGTCGAGGCAACTACACCGAGGCCCGCGCGGGCTTCGAGGAGGCCATCGAACGCAACCCTGACATCGGCGTCTACTACTTCAACCGCGGCATGGCCGAGCAGGCCCTCGGCCACTTCTCCGAGGCCATTTTCAACTACCAGATGGCCACCAAACTCGACGTCGCGCTCGTCGACGCTTACAAGAACGCCGCCAACTGTCACCTGCAACTCGGCAAGCCCGAGAAAGCCCGTGCCATCCTGCAAGAGGGCACCCGGACCAACCCGTACACGGCCGAGGCGTTCATCAACCTCGCCCGGTTTTACCAGGACCGCGGCGACACGTACAACGCCAAACTGGCCCTGGCCAAGGCCGTCGCCGCCGACCCCGACAACCCGCGGGCCCACCGCGAGTATGCCCAGATCCTCGTCAAGACCGGCCAGCGCGACGAGGCCGTCAAGCATCTTCGCAAGAGCCTGGAACTACAGCCCGTTCAGCCGGAGGTCTCGGCCCAGTTGTCGGAACTCGCACCAACCGACGACAACTTGCCGCCCCCCAAACCGTAGATGGTACCCGCATGACGCCCCCGGCACGCGACACGCATTCCTTCAACGGCTCGCCGATGCGAGCCGTTGGCTTTCTGGTCGTTGGCCTGATGCTGGCGTGCGCGGCCCGGCCCGCATTGGCTTGGCACGACCCCTCCCGTCGCCTCATTATCGAGGAGGCCGTTCGCCGTCTGCCTAAACCGCTGAGAGGGCTGTGTGACGGCCCGGCACACCTCGACCGGCTCCAGGAAGCCGCCGCACCGGACGAAGGCGCCGAGGTTCCCATCTCACCGTATGGGTCCGACGCGAATCCGTCCCGTGTCTTCCGTGTCGACGCCGGCGGCGGTGAACCGCCCGCGTTTGCCGACATCCCGCGCGACCGGTCCGAAGCGAAGACGGCTCTCGGCGAGGAGACAATCCGACAGATGGGTACCGCCCCCTGGGCGGCGGCCGACGCCCTCGACCGCCTTTCCCACGCCCTGACCGAGGGACGGACCGATGCGGTGTTCGACTCGGCCGGGGACCTTGCACGCGCCGTCACCGACTGCCACATGCCGCTCCACACCACGACGAACCACGACGGGGCGCAGACGGGCAACCACGGCGTCGGCGGCGTCGTGGCGACCGGGCTCATGCACCGCCGGCTGGAAGTGTACCACCAGGACCTCCGGCAGAAGCGGCGCTGTACGCATTATGTGCCGCACCCTACCGACCGGCTCTTCGGCTGGCTCGCCAAGGCCCACAGCCGGGTTTCCCCCATCCTGAAAGCCGACGCGGCGGCGCGCCAACGCGCGACGTACAATCCGGCCCAGCACCCGGAGCATCTGACGGCACCCGAGACCGCGAAACCGTATTACGAGGCCCTCGTAACGGAACTGGAGCGGCACGGGTCACCCGTGACGTCGTCCCTCCGCGACGCTGCCGATCACTTGGCGGACCTCCTGTACACGGCGTGGGTGCGGGCGGGCAAGCCTCTGGAACTCCACCCGACGCCTGAGGCCGATCAGGAAACCGCCGCCCCGCCGTACTGGCTCCTCGTCCTGGCCGCAGTCATGCTGCTCGTCCTCTTCTTGCCCCGGCTGCGGGAGCGACGGGAAAAGGAGAACAAGGGCGACACCGGATCCGATGCGTCGTGAGCGGCCGCGCGAGTCCTTCCGGCTTCAAGAACGCCTGGAATACGATGCCCGACCCCTTCCACTCCTTCCGCGTCATCTCGTTCGGCTGCAGGGTCAACCAGACCGAGGGCCTAGCTCTGGCCGAACGGCTCCGCACGCTCGGCTTGCGCGAGGTCGGGCCGCGTGGCCGGGCGGACCTCATCCTTGTCAACACGTGCTGCGTGACGGCCGAGGCCGCCCGCCAGGGTCGCCAGCGTGTGCGCAAGGCCCTGCGGCGGGGCGCGGCCATCGCCGTCACGGGATGCGCGGCCCATCCCGCCTCGGGCGACGCTGGCCTCCGCAGCCTTGACGGTCTCCTCGTCCTGGAGGCCGATAAGGATCGCCTCGTCCTACTTCTCCAGGAGGCCGGCTATGTGCCGCACGACGTGGAAAACCGCACCGGCAAAACCACCGGTGGCGTTGGGGTCAGCCAGCCGCGCAGCCGGGCCATGCTCAAGGTCCAGGACGGGTGCCCCGGCGGGTGTGCGTACTGCATTGTGCCGAAGGTCCGGCCCGAGGTCCGCTCCGTCCCCCTGGACCAAGTCGTCCGCCGGGCCCGGGCACTGGTGGCGGAAGGGTTCCGTGAGATCGTTCTCTGCGGCATTCACCTGGGGCTCTACGGGACGGACCTTTCGGCAGGCATCACGCTTGCCAGCCTGGTCGCCCGCCTGCTGAACGTCAAGGGGCTCGGCCGGCTGCGCCTCTCGAGCCTCTCGCCTGCGGAGGCGTCGGACGCCTTGCTCCGTCTGCTGGCCGCGGAACCGGAGCGGCTGTGTCCGCACCTGCATCTCTCGCTCCAATCGGGCGACGATGGGGTCCTTGCGGCGATGGGCCGACCCTATACGAGCCGCGAGTTCCTCGACACCGTTGAGCGGGTGCGGGCGGCGGTGGAGGAGCCGGCCATCACGACCGACGTCCTCGTCGGCTTCCCGGGCGAAAGCGAGGAAGCGTTTAGGCGAACCTTGCACGTGGCGCGGGAGGCCCGCTTCTCACGGATGCACATCTTTCCGTTTTCGCGCCGGCCGGGCACCTGCGCCGCCGACATGTCGGGCCACGTCCCGGCCGCCGTCAAACGCGAACGCCGCCAAAGGGCCAACGAACTCGGCGAGGAACTGGCGGAGGCGTACCGCCACGGGCTCGTCGGGCGCGAGGAGCGGGTGGTCCTCGAGACGCTCTACCCCGACGGCTCCGCGGAGGGGCTCGCCGCGCGATACGTGCGGGTCAAGATCCCCGGCTCGCTGCCTGCGGGCGCCGGCCGGCGCGACATCGTGCCGGTGCGGCTCGTTCGGGCCGTCCCGGATGCGATCGAAGCGGAGCCACGAGCCGACGCGTAACCGCCAGTCCCTTGCAAGTGGCCCCACGTGCCGCTACAGTCTTGTCCATGACCGCCCGCGAGATAACCCCTTCCGAGGGACCGGTTTGCGGCTGCATGCGCCCTCCGGGTTCGCGCAGCATCACGAACCGGGCACTGATCGTGGCGGCCTTGGCTGACGGGGACTCTGTGCTCGAGGGCGTCGGCCTCTCCAACGACACCCGCGTCTGCGCCGCTGCACTGCGAGCGCTCGGCATTCGTGTCGACATCGACGAAGCCGGCCGAAGGATGCACGTGGCCGGCTGCGTGGGAGCCGTCCCCCCTGGACCCGCCGAGGTCAACACGGGGGAATCCGGCACCGCGACGCGGTTCATGACGGCACTGGTCGCGGCCGGCCAGGGGCGCTACCGCCTCGACGGCGCCCCGCGGATGCGCGAGCGACCCATCCAGGATCTTCTGGACGGCCTGTCAGTCCTCGGCGTCAAGGCCAGGAGCGAGGCGGGCACCGGCTGCCCCCCCGTCGTCATCGAGACGTCCGGCCTGAGCGGCGGCACGGTTACGCTGAGCGGAGCGGTCTCGAGTCAGTACGTCTCGGGCCTCCTGATGGCGGCCCCGGCCGCGAGCGGCCCGGTCACCCTCTCCGTAGCCGGTGAACTCGTCTCCAAGCCGTACGTCGATATGACGACGGCCGTGATGGAAGCGTTCGGCGTCGCGCCCGAGCGTGACGGCTACGCGCGCTTCGACATCGCGGCCCCGCAGGTGTACGAGGCCCGGACGTACACCGTGGAGGCCGACGCCTCCAGCGCCAGTTACTTTCTGGCGGCGGCCGCTGCCACGGGCGGATGCGTCACCGTCGAAGGCTTGCCCCGGGCCAGTGCCCAGGGCGACGCACGCTTCCCGGATGTCCTCCGGGCCATGGGCTGCGAGGTCACGTGGACCGAGGCGGGCGTGACGGTGGAGGGGCCGGAACACCTCTCCGGCCTGCGTATCGATATGAACGCAATGCCCGACATGGTCCTGACGCTGGCGCCGCTGGCCCTGCTGGCCCGCGGGCGAACGGTCATCGAGAACGTGGCGAACCTTCGCGTGAAGGAGTCGGACCGCCTTTCGGCCCTGGCAACAGAACTCACACGCCTGGGAGCCAAGGTTGAGGAACAACCGGACGGCCTGGCCATCACCCCGCCGCGGGCGGTGACACCGGCCGAGGTCACCACGTACAATGACCACCGCATTGCCATGGGGATGGCGGTCGTTGGGCTGGCCGTTCCGGGCATCCGCATCGCCGAGCCCGACTGCGTCGGGAAGACGTATCCCGGCTTTTTCGACGACCTGGAGACCCTGGCGGGGAAGGAGTCGCGGTCGTGATGCGTATGAATCAAGTGACTCTCTTCCTGCTGGCAGCCGCATGTCCGTTTGCGGCCGGCTGCTCCGTGTGGCGGCTGGGGGGCACCCAGCAGCGCCGCGACGTGTACATGAACCTGATGGCCCCGCTCGAGCAGGCCGAATACCGCTATCTGGAGGCCACCGATAAGCCCGTGAGCCTGCGTTTGGCGTACCTTCAGGGAATTGGGGTTTATCAAACGTGGGCCGAACAGCCGAAAGACATCCAGGAAGCCATTCTGCGCCGTGAAATACGGGAGGGCATGACGCCCGTCCAGGTGCAGATGGCGTGGGGGCACCCGGACGAGAAACGGGACGTGACGCTCCCCGCGGAACGGGCCGAAGGCCACTCCCGTGAAATCTGGGGTTACAAGATCACGTCCCACGGCATCGGTGGCAGCGAGTATGAGCGAAGCGTCTGTTTCTACGACGGTCACGTCCTCTGGGTCCGAAAGGGCGGATAGCGGCCCCTCCGGCCCGGCCCTGCGCCTGCTGCTGATCACGTCGCGGTCCGACCTGGCCGACCATCTCCGCGTTATGCTCGATAGCGTATCCGTTGAGATGGACGAACTGGCCGTGCCCGTCGGCTCGCCCCCCGACGACGCCGACGCGATCCTCATCGATCTGCCGGAAACCGATGCCGGCGCCACGGAGCGGACGCTGGGGCTGGTATCGCGCCTCAGCGAGGGGCCGCTGCCGACACTCATCGTGGGCGATCCGCCCCGGCCGACGCGTCTCGCCCTCTACCGTGCGGGGGCGATGGGGTTCGTCGGACAGGACGAGGATCCCGAGGAACTGGTGGCCCGCATCGGCAGCCTGTCGGGCGCCAAACGGACGGCGACCCAGGCCATTCAGCGGTTGCGTGCCCACTCCCGCCATCTGGACGAGCAGTTGCGGCTGGCCCAACGGCTTCAAATGGACTTCCTGCCCCGACGGATGCCGGCCGTGGCGGGCGGCCGCTTCGCTGCCCGTCTCGAGCCTGCCGCCTGGGTCGCCGGCGATTTCTACGACATCTTCCGGCTGGACGAGGACCACGTGGGGTTTTACGTGGCAGACGCCGTCGGGCACGGCGTTCCGGCGGCCTTGTTGACGGTGTTCGTCAAGAAGTCACTCCAAACCAAACACATCGAGGGCAAGCATTACGAGTTGATTTCACCCGAGGAGGCGCTCAGACTGCTGAATGCGGACCTCCTGTCGGCCCAACTGCAGGAAACGCCTTTCATCACGCTGGTGTACGGTCAGTTCAACGAACGGACGCGGGAACTCGTGTACGCCCGCGCCGGCCACCCCGAACCGCTCCTGATCGGCCCGAAGGCCGCCATCGAACCGCTCGATGCCGAAGGCCCGTTGCTGGGCATCTTCCCGGACGCCGAGTTCGAAGCCCGGCGGCGAGTGCTGGAGCCGGGGCAGCGCCTTTTGCTTTACAGCGACGGGGCGGAACGCGTGCACCCCGTCCGGCGGGCCGACCCGCATCGGCTGCACGAGATCATCCAGATGGCGGCTCTCCTGCCCATCGAGGCGCTTCTGGACGCCGTTCTCGACGCGGTCCGCGGGGCGACGGGCGGCCGACGCCTGGCCGACGACGTGACCCTCGTGGCCATGGAGATGAGCGAGGGCGACGAGGAATCGGCCTGAGCGTTCGACCGGACCAGCCTTGCAGTCCACTGCCGTTTCTCTTGCAGCCACCGTAGGGTAAGACGTATAATCCGGGTTCTAAACGCTGTGGCGTGCCGACACCGGGCCCCGGCAAAGCCGGCCGGGCAAGGGGTGGGGTGGTGCCGTTCCATGCGGCACCACCAACTCGTGGGGCGACTCATGCTGGCCAAACGAATCATCCCGTGTCTCGACGTTGACCGGGGCCGGGTAGTCAAGGGAACGCGTTTCGTCGACCTCCGCGACGCCGGCGACCCCGTGGAGGTGGCGGCCCGCTACGACGCGGAAGCCGCCGACGAACTCGTCTTTCTCGACATCACCGCCAGCCACGAGCAGCGCGACATCCTGCTGGATGTTGTCGCCCAGACGGCCGAGCAGATCTTCATGCCGCTGACGGTCGGCGGCGGCGTGCGGACCCTCGACGACATCCGTCGGCTTCTCAACGCGGGTGCCGACAAGGTGTCGATCAACTCCGCCGCCGTCCGCGAGGCCGACTTCGTCCGCCGGGCCGCCGAACGTTTTGGCAGCCAATGCATCGTCGTCGCCATCGACCCGAAACGGGTCCAGGAGGACGGCGAAGCGGTCTGGCGCATCCATATCGACGGCGGCCGGGTCCCCACGGATCTCGAGGCGGTTGCCTGGGCGCGCCGCGTCGAGGCCCTGGGGGCGGGCGAAATCCTCCTCACGAGTATGGACGCCGACGGTACGCAAGACGGCTATGACCTGGAGATGACCCGGGCCGTCGCCGAGGCCGTCACGATTCCGGTTATCGCGAGCGGGGGATGCGGGTCGCCCGAACACATCGTCGAGGTGCTGACCCGCGGCAAGGCCGACGCGGCATTGGCGGCCAGTATCTTCCACTATCGGCAGTACACGATTGCCGAAACCAAAGCGGCACTCGAAGAGGCGGGTGTGCCCGTTCGCCTCCCGTTCGCCGCCTCGCCCGACGCTTGAGCCGCGGGCGACCCAGTCGCTGGGAACCGACGGTATGACCGAGGCACCCCGCATGCCCACGGACGACTTCGACGCCCTGTTGGACCTCGCCCGGCGGCACGGCGCATCGGACCTGCACCTGAAGACCGGCCAACCGCCCATCTTGCGCATCGACGGGGAGATCGTTTATACAGGGTCGCCCATCCTGGAGGCCGCGGCCATCGACCGGCTTCTTGAGCCTCTGCTCGATGAGCGGACCCGGGCCGACCTGGAAGCGCGCGGGGCCGCCGAGTTTGCCTACGCCCCCGCCAAAGGAGAGCGGTTTCGCGTCAGCGCCTACCGCCAGCGGGGGCAAACGAGCGTGGCGGTGCGGCACGTGTACCGACACATCCCGACGTTCGATGACCTGCACCTGCCGCGCAGCGCATTGGAGCGCATCTGCGAGGCGCCGCACGGCCTGGTCATCCTGGCGGGCGTGACCGGCACCGGCAAATCGACTACCATCGCTGCCTGCCTCGATCACATAGCCGCCACCCGGCGATGCCATATCGTCACGGTGGAGGACCCCATCGAGTACCTCCTGGAGGACAAGGAGGCGTTTGTCGATCAGCGCGAGATCGGCACCGACGTCCCGTCCTACGCTGTGGCACTCGAATCGCTGCTGCGGGAGGACCCGGACGTCGTTTTCGTGGGCGAGATGCGATCGCGCGAGAGCGTGGAAGGCGTTCTTCGGGCCGCCGAGACCACCCGACTGGTCTTCACGACAACGCACGCTAACAGCGCGCCGGGCGCCATTCCCCGCGTCCTCGACCTCTTTGAAGGACACGATCGCCAGCGCCTGCTCGAGACGCTCGCCGTCAGCCTGATGGCGGTGGTCTACCAGCGGCTGGTGCCGGCGGCGGACCCAAACGTCGCGCGTGTGCCCGCCACGGAAATCCTGGTCGCGACGCCGGCCGTTCGCAGCGCCATACGCGCGGGCGAGACCGGCCGACTGGCCGACGTCATCGCCGCTGGGGCCGAGGAGGGAATGTACGACCTGACGCAGGACTTGGCCCGCCTCGTGCGTGAGGAATGGATCCAGCCAACGGCGGCCTACCGGGTGGCGCCGAACCCGGAGGCGCTAAAGATGGCCATCCGAGGCATCCGCGTCAGCAAGGGGACCGTGCGGTGAGCCGACGCCCGGGCATCCCGACCCGCCGATGGTTTGGCCCCTTGCTCGTCCTTGCGACAGCCGCGATATCGGCAATGGCGGCGACGGCCGCGGGCGCCGAGGCGGCTGTGGACCCCACGTATTATCCGACGGGTTTCCCGCCGCCCGACACAGCGGCGCCGGGGCTTTCGCTACTCGGCCTCCTGCGCGTGGTGCTGCTCGTGCTGCTGGCGACTGCGGCCTTCTACGTTTCCTGCTGGGTGTTCAAGGACACGCGATTCGTGGGCACGGACCGACCGACATGGAGCCTGGGTGTGCTTGCCGCGGGCCTGGCGGGTTGGGCCGTCGCCCTGCTCGTCCCGTGGATAGCCGTGGGATATCCGCTCGGGGTCGTGATGTTCGCGGCGGTGGTGCTGGCGTATGTCCGTCATCGGAACGGGCGGGTGACCGAGCCGCTCCGCGTACTAACGCGAGCCCACTGGAAACGGCTCCGGACGTCAGCGTCGGCCGGTCCTCTGGCCACTGCCACGTCACCCGAACCGGACGTCGAGTTCCTTGGCCACGACGACATTCCCCGCCGGCTGGAGGTTGCCTCCTTCGAGCAACAGTGGGCGGGTCTCCAGGTGCGACGCATGGTGCGGGAGGCCGTCGACCGCGGGGCCTCGGCCCTCGGCATCCTCGCGCGACCGCAGAAGGGCATCGTCCGCTACAAAGTGGGCGGCGAGAGTATCGCCGGTGGCGAGATGGACGTGGCGCTGACGGGAAACGTTCTCCGGACAATCAAACGCCTGGCCGACCTCAACCCGGACGAGATCCGCAAGCCCCAGGAAGGGCGTCTACAAGCCGTGACCGACGGCCGCACCTACGACCTCCGCATTCAGACGGCCGGCACCGTCCGTGGAGAACAGGTGGCCATCCGCATTCGCGACCGGGCCGCCACACAACTTCGCCTGGAAAACCTCGGCCTGACCGACGATCAAGTCGTTCTGCTGGGCGACGTTCTGGATCAGCGGCCCGGGCTGGTCCTGCTGTCCGGGCCGAAGAACAGCGGTCTCACGACTACGCTCCACGCGTGCCTGCGGCACTTCGATCGGTACGTCAACACGGTGGTAGCCTTTGAGCCGCGCATCGACCTCGAAGTGGAAAACGTCGAGCACGTGGCGGTGGACCAGGAGGATTCCGTCGTGGCAGCCGCCGAAGTCCGTAGCCGGCTCCACATGGAGCCCGACGTGGTGGTCGCCGACGCCCTGTACGACCCCGATGTGGCCCGGGCCGTGACCGAGTCCGCCGAACGGGCGACCCTGGTTCTGGGCGTGCGGGCGGGCGACACCAGCCAGGCGATTGCGCACCTGGGACAACTGCTGGGCGGCACGGACCTGCTCGCCCGGCATCTCCAGGTGGTGGTTAATCAGCGATTGGTGCGGCTCCTGTGTCCCGAATGTCGCGAGGCGTACCGGCCTAACCCCGAGTTCCTGCGAAAGACCAACCTGACGGCTGAGGCGGTTGACGTCCTGTATCGGCCGCCGTTTCGGACGCCGGCACAGGGACGTCGGATCGCCGTGTGCCCCCGCTGCCGGAACCACCGATATGTGGGGCGGACCGGCCTCTTCGAACTGATGCCAATCGACGACGAGGCCCGGGAGTTGCTCGCGAGCGGCGCACTGACCGACCTTCAGGCCCACTGCCGCAGAGTCGGCCTGCGTAACCTGCAGGAGGAGGGTCTGCGGCTGATTCTCGACGGCCGGACCTCCGTCGAGGAAGTACTCCGCGTTATCAAGACCGACTGAGCAAGCACGACCCATCATGATTCTGAACCTCCTGGTCCTGGCTGCCGTCGCCGTCGTGGCGGTGTTCGGTGCGCTGCAGCGGCTCTACCATGCCGCCATGGCCCTAGCCGCGCTTGTTCTCGCCGGCGGATTGGCGGTTGTGCTGGGAGGCCCGGTTTCGAGCGTCCTTTTCGGGGCGGCGGGCGATATTGACAGCACGTGGCATTACGTGGGCGATGCGCTGTGCCTGTGGGTTGTTCTCTGCGTGGGATTCCTCGGGCTGCGAACCGCGGGGCATCGGTGGCTGCCGGGCGAGGCGCCGGTACCGAAGGTTGCCCAGGTTGCCGGCGGCGCGGTCTTCGGCGCCCTGACGGGTTACCTGGCCGTCGGGCTCGCCCTGGTGACCGTTCAGATGCTCCCGGTGGCACCGTCGTTCCTGGGATACACACCATTTCGCTACATAAAGGGCACAAGCCGCGAGAACCCGGAACGAGTCGTCCGGCACGACATGCTGTGGCTGGCCCCGGACCGTGCGGCCGTTTGGCTTCTTGACTTGTCCACGGGCGGGGGCACTCGCGACGAGGGTGGGGCCTTGCTCGACGCCGTCGGCGATGCGTATCCACCCGAGGCCCAGCGGCCGCAGGACTACAAGCCCTCCGTGGACACCGACGATTTCCTGTACGCCCTGTGGTACCGGAGGTGGCAGGCGATCCGGTGGCGGACGGGCGCGGCGGGGGGACCGCTCGCCTCCATACCGCCGGACCAGGTCGCACGCGAAGCGTTGCCGCTGCAGGGACGGCAACCCAACGTCATACACAGCATGAAGCTGGAGGTGCGTTTCACCGCTCGGACCAATCGGCTTCCCGGGATAGCGAACCTGCTGCCGCCCGAGGGGCACGAGTTCCTCCAGGTCCGCGTTTGCCTGGAGCCGGAGAACCGGCTTCCGCGGATTATCGATTCCGCCCAGTTCGTCCTGGTGGATGAGTCGGGCCAAACGGTGGCCGAGAACCCCCTGGTCTACGGTGAGGCCTTACGCCGGTCGGCGGGCGACGAGAAGCCGAAAGCCATCGGCTTGGGGTCGGGTCCGCCGGTCGTCCCCAGGAATCTCCGCTTCGCGTTTCCGGAAAGCGGCGAGCGCGGCGTCTGCGTGGCGGACGGCATGCGGTTCCCGTTCACCGAGAAGGGCCAATACGAAACGCGAACGTTCATCTTCGCAGTGCCCACACACGTGTCACGCGAAGGCGTCCGCCTTTTCATGCATCCGCGCTTCCCCTCAGCGGCCGAGATCGAGAAGATGCCGTCGCCGACGCGGACAAAGCCACCCGACGCCCCGACGCCGGAGCCCCGACAGCCGGGCGGCGACAAACCCGCTGACTTACATCAGTCCAAGGGAGTATGAACTCAAATGGATGAACTGGCAGCCCATCTGTGCGACGTGGCCAAACGGCACGGCGTGGACTTCGCCGACGTCCGCGTCGTCCAGCGCGACGGCGAGAGCGTGCTGGTCCAGGACGGCCGGGCCGACAAACTCGCCACCTCGGCGGACCGCGGCGTCGGCGTGCGGGTCCTGGTGGGCAAGGCCTGGGGCTTCGCCTCGGCCGACAGCCTTCAGCGCGACCGCGGCGAGCAGTGCGTCGACGACGCCATTGCCCTGGCCAAGGCGTCGGAGGCCGTGGTGACCGACCCGGCCCGCATGGCCGCGGCCGAGCCCGTCGAGACCGAAAGCCGGTCGGACCCCGACGTGATGCCGGGCGAGATGCCCATCAAGGAGAAGATCGACCGCCTTCTGGAGTACGAACGCGCCGGCCGCGGCGCCGCCGACAACGGCCACCAGATCGTTAACTCCATCGTCAGTTACGCCGAGGCGTGGCATCAGGAGACGCTGGCCAATACAGCCGGCACGCGGATTCAGAGTTCCGGCAGCCGGGCCGTCGTGACCACGCTCTTCGTGGCGACCGACGGCTCGATCCTACAACGGGGTACCGAGCACCGCGGTATCGTGGGCGGGGCGGAACTGCTGCGCCAGACCGATCCGGACGCCTTCAGCGTTCGGGCCGCCCGAAAGGCCTTGGCAGCACTGGACGCCAAACCCGCCCCGGCCGGCCGGTTCACCGTGGTCTTCCACCCGTCCATCACCGGGTTGCTGGTGCACGAGGCCCTCGGGCACAACGCCGAGGGCGATGCCGTCTGGGCCGGCGAGAGTATCCTCGAGGGACGCCTCGGCGACACCATTGCGTCGCCCGCCGTCTCGGTGTACGACGATTCCACTCTGCCGGGCCGGTTCGGCTCGTTCGCTTACGATTCGGAGGGCACGCCGGGGAGGCGACGACCGATCATCGAGGAGGGGCGGCTCGTCGCCTTCCTCCACAGCCTGGAGACCGCCGCCAAGTTCGATACTGAGCCCACCGGCAGCGCCCGGGCCGAGAGTTACGACTGCCGGCCCATCGTCCGCATGTCGAACACGTTCTTGGAGCCGGCCGGCGCCGACAGCGGCGTGCCACTGGCCGAGATGTTCCGGGGTGTCGAGCGCGGCATCTACCTGGAAGACGGCCATTGGGGGTACGTGTTCGTGCAAAAGGGGCAGTTCATCTGCCACGCGGGGCAGGCGCACATGATCGAGCACGGCGAGGTCGGGGAACCGCTTCGCGACGTCTCGATCTCCAGTCTGACCCTGGACACGCTTCAGAACATCGACGCCGTCGGCGATGATTTCGAGATGGAAATGCCAGGCATGTGCGGCAAGGAGGGGCAGTCGGCGCCGATCGACTGCGGCGGTCCGCACGTTCGCGTTCAAGACGTCGTCGTGGGAGGCCAACACACGCTATGACCGTTGACGAGACGTTCTACCTCGACCTGGCTCAGCAGTGCGTTCAGCGGGCCGTCGCCGCCGGCGCCGAGTGGTGCGACGTGCAGGCCGGCACCGCCCGCGACATCACGGTGACCATCGAGAAGACCGGCATCAAGAACGCCGATGCCGGCCGCGGCGAGGCCATCGCCATCCGCGCCTATGTCGGGGGCGGCATGGGCTACGCCAGCGTCACCGGCCGGGAACGCCCTACCATCGACGACGCCGTCGACCGGGCCGTGGCCCTGGCAAAGGAAGCGACGCCGGACCCGGACTTCCGGCGCCTGCCGGACCCTCAGCCGCAGGCCGAGGTCGAGGGCATCTTCGACGACGCGGTGGCGGGTCTCCGCGTGGAACAGGTGGTCCGGATGGCCGTAGCGAACATCGAGGCCGCCCGCGCCCTCGAGCCGGACGTGAACCTCTCGGGCAGCGTGTCGCTCGCCGTCGGGCACGGGGCGCTCGCCTCCTCCACGGGGGTGGCCCTGACGCAGCGGACCACGGACATCTCGGCCAGCTTGGCGGCGCTGCTGCGGTGCAACGGCGACACGGGGTACTTCTACGAATTCGACTTCGGGCGGAACCTCGCGGACTGCTCGCTGGAGGACGTCTCCGTCGGGGCGGTTGAGGGTGCTCGGCGCTTCCTCGGGGCCCGGCGCATCGGCTCTGGGCGGCGGACCCTCGTCCTCGGGCCGCTCGCTGCCTATGGCTTTCTGGGACAGCTGCTGGCCTCGGCCAGCGCGGAAAGCGTTCAACGCGGCCGGAGTTTTCTCTGCGGCAAGGAGGGCGAAGCGATCGCCGATGTCTGCCTCACAGTGGTCGACGACGGCCTCGTGCCGCGCGGCCTGCGGTCCGGCGCCCACGACGGCGAAGGCACGGCCCGGCGGCCCCTGACCGTCATCGAGGAGGGCCGTCTCGTCAGTCTTCTCCACAACTCGTATACCGCCGGCAAGGCCGGCACGGAGAGCACGGGCCACGGCACACACGCGGGCGGTATCGGCCCGACGAACCTGCGGCCGCTGTTGGGCACCCGCGCGGCCGCCGACCTCCTCGCCGAGGTCGACGACGGCATTTACCTCGAGAGCGGCGAAATCCGGCCCGACCCGGCAAGCGGCGACATCTCGGCCTCGATCGACTTCGGGTTCCTCATCGAAAACGGCGAACGCGTTCATCCGGTGGAGAGTGCGATGCTGGGCGGGAACGTCTTCGACCTCCTGGAGCGGCTCGACGCCGTTTCCAGCGACGCCCGCGAGGAGCCGGGCATCCTCATGCCAACGCTGCGGATACACGACGTCCAGATTGCGGGGTCAGAGTAGGCTTGCCCCGCGGCAGGCCGAGCGCGGCCGCCGACGCGCTTAGTGTGTGTCCAGGTAGTCCGCCACAATGCGGTCGGGAAAGGCCCGGCGCTTGCCCGCCAGAACGATGCTGCCGTCCGCCAGATCGGCGGCGAAGCGGATCGTCGCCCTGCCCACTGTGACCTCCACTTCCTGGCCGCGCACGCGGGCGGCGGCCGGTTCGACCGTCTCGACGTCCGCGTCCGTGGCCGTCAGCACGTGCAGGAAGCGCGTCTCGGCCGCCGGGCCACACACCGAATGCTCGACTCGGCACACGGGCGCCGGGCCGGTGTCGCGGGCCGGCAGGTACGCCTTCCCACCGTAGCGGTACAGGTCGTCGCCGCACACAATGCGATTCTGGGCATCGTGCGGGAGCAGCATCTGAACGAAGAGCCGCCCCTTGCCATTCGTAATGACCAGATGCAGGGGTTTCTCGGCCGGCACGTCCATCGCCTGGAGCAGCCACGTCTTGCGGAAGGTCGGGTCGGTCGCACGCACGCGGTCGAAGATGACAAACGTGCCGGGCCTCAGGTACACGATCTGCCGCACGAACCGCTTGAGTTTCGCCGGCGAGTAGGCGCGCGTGGCGTCGCCGGCCAAGTACACGTACGGCCCGGCATCCTCGAAACCGAGAAGGTCAGCGATGTCGTACAGGCGGCGGTCCTTGTGCCAGGCGGCCGGGTCCGTCACGGCGCCGTTGTGGTGCGGCCAGTTGTGATGCTGCCCACCGTCGTTGCCAGTGACGGTGCCGGCGCGAATGCCCGGCCACGTTTCTTCGGGATCGTGGACGAGGATCGTGTTGTGCGCGATGGTCCGCAAATGGTAATTCACGTCATGCGGCGTGCCAAAGCCGTCGTAGTGGCCGCCCTCGCCCGCGAGTTCCTCCTGCCGGTAGATGAGGAAGTGTCCCACGTCCAGGTGCTGGTGGGCCGTGAACCGGTCGCCGCACGTGAAGAAGAAGTGCGTGGCGGCCTCGTCCCATCCGCTACGGGCGTACACGTAACCGGGGCCCGGGCTGACGTGCGAGAGGCGGAAGCCGGCCAGGTCGCCCTTGGGCACCGAGGGGTCGCGCCACAGGAAATCCTTGTACGCGTACAGCCCGACGCCTGACCGCGGCGTCGTCTCGTTGAACGCGTGGACGACCTCGTGGGCAGGGTCATCGCGGAACCAGTTGACGAGCATCCGCCTGGCCGAGAGGGCCTTATCGCGGTCGCCGCCGAAGAGGCGGCCACCTCCGTCGCCCATGGGAATTGGTCGCCGCGATCCATAGGCGCCGATGCCCGGGTATACCTCGAACATGCTCGCGACGGCGCGATTCCGGTAGAAACCGGGGGCGAGGGCGGCGTAGTCAGCACCCTCGCAGTGGCGGGCTGCCTCGCAGAAGAAGAGCCACTCGTAAAGCCAGTAGTGGATGTAATACCCTTCGGCCCAGCCGCCGCCGTCGCCCGCCAGGGCTAGGGCGGGCGCGGCACGCGTTTCATAGTCCCGCTCCAGCACCTGCAGAATCTCACGTGCCCGCGGGTTCTTGTAGTACGCCGCGTAACACGCCAAGCCGATGCCCCACCACTTGTACCCGTACCACCCGTTGTGAAAGACGTGCGTCTCGCTCCGCAGATTGGCGTCGACGGTCGCATTGACGTACCGGCAAAACGCGGCGCGCTCTCCGTCAGTCCAGTGCGCGTGGCACAAGTCGTAGACGAGGGCACAGCGGGCAAGGGCGCGGCCGAACGGTGTATGACCTTTCTTAACCGGGCCACGGACATACCTCATGGCCTTCTCAACCGCGCGGCAGCCTAGGCCGGCGTCGCCCTCGATGGCCGCGACCAGCGCCATTGAGACCATAACGGCGGCGGCGTCACCCTTGCCCTTGCGCGCCACGGCTACAGTGCGGCGGTACGGCTCCGGGCGCTCGCGGGCGAGTTGGCGGAGCCGCTCGCGGGAGCCGAGCAACCGGGGGTGCTCGCGGGGGACGGCGTGCGCTTTCGGCACGGCTGCCCAGCCGACGGTCGGCCCCAGCAAAGCGAAGACGGCCACGGTCAGGACCAGCCAAGACGGGCGACGGGATGAAGGTGGCATCGTATGCTCCAGCGAGGGAGTACCGCCTGATTCTAGGGGCCCCCCGCCATCGCCCGCAACAGTCGGCCATTGAAAAGCAACCATCCGCTGCGTACACTCTACGGCTCGGTTCGGGAGGACGGTCCGCCATAATGCCCGGTATTGCGATTCTGGGGTCCACGGGTTCCATCGGCCGCATGACGCTCGAGGTGTGCGCGTCGCTCGGGCCGAAATACCGCGTCCTGGCCCTGGCCGCCGGGCAACGGACGGACGATCTTGCCCGCCAAGCCCTGGACGTCGGGGCTCGCACGCTGTGCGCGGCCGACGAGGCTGGCGCCGAGGCCCTTCGCGAGGCCCTGCCCGCGGGCAAGTCGTTCGAGATTCTGAGCGGCCCTTTGGGCCTGGAGACCCTCGCGTCGCGAGACGACGTGGACATCGTCGTTTCGGCGGTCGTGGGCGGGGCGGGGCTGCCGGCCGCCCTGGCGGCCGCCCGGGCGGGTAAGCGGCTCGCCCTTGCGAACAAGGAGGCGCTGGTCATGGCCGGCGACCTCCTGGTGGCCGAGGCCGAAGCCGGCGGCGCCGACGTCGTGCCCGTCGACAGCGAGCACTCGGCGGTGTATCAGGCGATGGCTGCCGGTCGGCGGGATGAGGTCCGCAAGGTGATGCTGACGGCGAGCGGCGGGCCGTTCTATCACCGGCCCGACGCCGATCGGAGATCTGTAACGGCACAGGAGGCCCTGGATCACCCGACGTGGTCAATGGGCAAGAAGATCACGATCGACTCCGCCACCTTGATGAACAAGGCGCTGGAGGTGATTGAGGCCCATCACCTCTTTGCCCTGGACGCAGACGCGATTGCGGTGGTCATCCACCCGGAATCGACCGTCCACGCGCTTGTGGAGTTCGTGGACGGTTCCGTCGTCGCGCAGTTGGGGCCGCCGGACATGCGGACGCCGATTCAGTACGCGCTGACGTATCCGGCCCGGCGGCCGGCGCCCTGGCCGCGGCTGGACCTGGCATCGCTCGGGGCGCTGCACTTTGCGGAGCCCGACATGGAACGGTTCCCGGCGCTGCGCCTGGGCTTCGAGGTGGTGCGCCGGGGCGGCACCTGTGGAGCGGTGCTGGCGGGTGCCGATGAAGTGGCCGTGGGAGCCTTCCTGGAAGGCCGCATCCGCTTCACGGACATCGTGCCGCTGGTGGAGCGCGTCCTGAGGACGCACCTGGACGGCGGGGCCGGCACGGGCTGGTCCGCCGAACCCGACCTGGAAACGGTCCTGGCGGCCGACGCCTGGGCTAGAGAGGAAACGAAGACGTGTCTGACCTCCTATACGTACTCGAAATAGCGGTCGCCTTTGGGCTGGTGATCTTCATTCACGAACTGGGCCACTTCCTCGCCGCCAAGTGGTGCGGCGTGCACGTGCGGAAATTCGCCATCGGTTTCGGGCCGCCGGTGTTGCGGTGGCAGCCGGGTGAAACGGAGTACTCCATCCGCCCGATTCCCTTAGGCGGGTACGTAGACCTTGCCGGCGAACATCCCGACGTGGACGAGGAGTACAACCCGAGGGCCCTGTGGCGGCGGCCGACGTGGCAGCGGGTCCTCGTGTTCAGCGCGGGCGTCCTGATGAACGCCGTGCTGGCCGTCGT
>Ga0180431_10003722_pt1 | contig 19411 bp, 16 predicted proteins | sample SS_ome_11_FD_132459 | JGI IMG/M metagenome (GOLD analysis project Ga0180431, IMG submission 132459) | Hypersaline lake sediment archaeal communities from the Salton Sea, California, USA - SS_1_MS_1 metaG | ecosystem: Environmental > Aquatic > Non-marine Saline and Alkaline > Hypersaline >... | reverse complement strand
TTTTCGTAATACCATAGGTATTGATTTGTAAACACTTCAAAGGTGGAGGAAGATGGGAAATCATCTACACCACGTCCACATATTCGCATCGGACCTTGATAAGAGCATCCGGTTCTACGAGGATTTCTTCGGCGGGAGGGTTGTCCTCGACATGGAGCTCGCCGGGGCGAGAAATGTGTTTATGAGGGTGGGAAGGGGCAGGATCCACTTTTACGATCAGCCCCCGAAGGTCTCCGGCAGGGCGAGCATCCACCACTTCGGGATACAGACCGACGACATCGAGGGTACAGTGGAAAAGCTTCGCTCCGCCGGGGTTCCGCTGAGAAAGGGCGTCACGGACTTCGGGTTCTGGAGATATGTAATGGTACCCGCCCCGGACGACATCCTGGTTGAGCTCTTCGAGGTGGATAGGGACGCGGTCCCCGATGATCTGAGGGATTACTTCGAGTGAGGGTCCTTGTCCTGAAAAGACTCCGGAACTTCACTGAATAACATCTCTTATCAGGACGGCGGTTGATATATTCGAAGAAACCTTTGTGCGAGCCCTTTGTGGGCGCACGATATTACGCGATATTAATCTCGCCGGTGTCGAGAGGGAACCCCCACACAGTTTGAGAGTGTCCGCCTTTCATCTAAGGTGTTTCTGAAAGGGCTCGGGCGCCTCCGAGACGTCCGGGAGGTTTTCCGTGTAACCGGAGATGTCCACCGTGTTTAACGTGTGCCAGAAGAGGAAGCGCTTGTCCCTTTTTTCCCTCGCCCAGTCCAGCATCGCCGCCATCGTCTTTCCCGTGTAGGTCACGTCGAGGTCGATGTCCTCAAGCTCCTTTAAAAGCCTTATGGCCCCTTCACACTTAGGCGTGGGCTCGGCGTAACCCTCCCCCAGGTAGTCGTGGAGGATGTTGATATCCTCGGCCTTCACGTTTCCGATTTTGAGATATACCCCCAGTCTCTTTAAAAACTTCAGCGTCCTGTTTATCTCCCAGGCGACTATCTTCTCGTTTACGAAGGCCTTCTCGATGGTCCTGACCCCGATAACCTTCCCTATGCCCCCAAGGGCGATGGCGCCGAGGATCAATCCCGCGGCGGTGCCCCCGGTCCCCACCGTAATAAAGATGTAATCCGGCCTGGGGCAGACGCCCTTCTCTATCTGCAACTTCAGCTCCAGTGCCGCATCGAAGTAGGAGAGCACCGAGATGGGCGCCGAGCCGACCAGCGGGATCAGGTAAGGTCTCTTCCCCGTGACCTTCTTTTTCATATAAGTATAAAAGAGCTTTAAGATCAGCGATACGTCGCTTTCCCCCAGGAGCTGTTTAACGCCGAGGGAGGTGGAGATTAGGAAGTTTCTCTTTACGTAGGGATGGAAGGGCTGTATGTTGTGGATCGCGGTGACGTCGTTAAAGCCCTCCTTGGCGCCGAAGATCACCGAAGACAGAACCTGATTTGAGCCTATCGCCCCCCAGGTTACGAGCGATTTTCTTTTCCTTTCCAGGGCGTCAGGGATGATAAACTCCATCATCCGGCACTTGTTTCCGCCGTATATGGGAGACGCCCTGTCGTCCCGCTTAATATAGATCTCCGCGCCGATCTCTTTGCTGAGGGACTTCAGCTGTTTAACGTCGCTGGGATAGTCGCCGAACGATTTAAAAGATATCTTGCCTTTCAACTCCGGATATCTGGAAAAGATCCACGGTCTCTCGCTTCCAAACATATTCACCTCTGATTTCAACACCGGTTTCCGATCCATTTGACGCTGCCTCCCTCTCATGGGGGAGCACACTTTCGCCGAAAAGGCCCATCCCCCGGGCCACCGTTGAGCCGCCGGGGCCGGTTCCCACGACCATTACATCTTATTCCCCTTCCATTCCGCCCGTTATTTAACGAAAAAGATTTCGATACTCAACATATAAAGTCCGAAAAATCATATAAAATTTACATAAAAAACATATTATTTACACAATAGAGCGCTACCATCTTGATATGGTGGATACGAAAATGCATTTTTGAAAAATGGGGAAAACAAGCTGTAATATACAAATTGTTAATTTATCATTCAATTGCATTGTTTACAAGCATTTTTATTACCATACCTTCGTTTCCTCATATCCAATTATCTCAAAATTAAAAATCAATCGAATCCGGCAGTCGGCGCGGGCCGATCGGGCAATAGTTTTTATCCGTCTAAACCTCCGTTCAACGATAACCATAAGGAAATATTTGGCAAATTGAAGCCGGTAACGGGAGGTAAGTTCAGCTTTTCCGTTAATCATAATATTGCAAAAAAACCCCATGTGTGTTATTCTTGAAAATCGAAAAGTGGCCGAATGGAAAAAAGGCGCTATTACCAAAAAGGAGCTCCCATGTTACAGTCGGAACCTATCAAAATCCTATATGTTGAAGACGATAACGGCCTTGCAAATCTCGTTAAAGACAGCCTTAACAGGGAAGGTTACGATGTTGACATCGCTTTAAACGGAGAAGAGGGATTGAGCATGTATGAAGCCGGCTCTTATGACCTGATCGCCCTGGATTACGAAATGCCGGTTTTTAACGGCCTTGAGGTAATGAAAAAACTGTTGTCTAAAGGTGACCTGCCGCCGACAATGATGATAACGGGGGCCGGCGACGAGAACCTCGCGGTGGAGGCCATGAAGCTGGGAGTGGGGGATTACATCGTAAAGGATATAGAGGGCAATTATATCGATCTTATTTCAATAAAAATAGAGCGGATTTTAGAGAGCCACAGGCTCGCTTTTGAGAAGAAGCGGGCCGAAGAAGAGCTGTTGAGAATTTCCATATTGCTGTCGGAGGCACAGGAAGTGGCAAAATTAGGCAGCTGGGAATGGGATATCGTGAATGACAATACCACATGGTCCGCCGAGATGTACAAGATCTTGGGAGTAGATGCCGCCGAAAGTCCATCTATAAAAAAAATACAGGAATTGGTTCATCCCGACGACAAAAGGATATGCGAAAATCTGATGAAAACAGCCATTAATGGGAATAGACCTGATTATATCAAATGTAGAATTATCACGAGAGAGGGTATTCTAAAATTTATCCACTTAAAAGCGGAATCCCATTACGACAGCTCGGGTAAACTAATCCGAATGATAGGTATCCTGCAGGATATCACCGAGCAAAAAAAGATGGAGGAACATCTCATCGAGGCCCAGAAGATGAAGGCCGTGGGCACCCTCGCGACCGGCGTAGCCCACGATTTCAACAACATCACGGCCACAATTCTGGGATACGCTTCTTATCTCAAAAACAAGTTGAACGGCAGAGACAGCTTTTACGATGGGCTTTCAATTATCGAAAAATCCGCCATCAGGGCATCGGAGTTGACGGCACAGCTTCTCGCGTATTCCCGAAAGGGGAAGTTCGAGGTCGTCCCTATCAATATCAACAAAGTCGTAAAGGGCGTATACGATATAATTGTCCCCGAAACCCTCGATAAATCTGTAGAGATCGACTGGGAAGCCGGGGGTGATCTGAAGAATATCGAGGGTGATCTATCACATCTCACCCAGATGGTGATGAACCTCTCTTTTAACGCCTTGGAAGCCATGCCGGACGGAGGTACGCTTACATTTCAGACCTATTTAGAAGATGTTGAGGAGGAGATTGACAAGGGGATCTATAAGATCAGGACGGGGGAATATGTATGTTTGAAGATGAGGGATACCGGTATTGGAATGGATAAAGATACTCTGAACAGGGTTTTCGATCCCTACTTCACAACCAAGTGGGAAAAGTCGGGCGCCGGACTCGGACTCAGCTTCGTCTACGGAACAGTCAAGGGTCACGGAGGTTATATAAACATTGACAGTAAACCCAACAACGGGACGGAGGTTACGATATACTTTCCCGCCACATCGGAAGGAGAAAAGGACGAAAGTAGTGCCGAAGTAGAGGCTGTAGGGGGCACGGAGACAATCATGATCATCGACGATGAGAGGGCGGTTCTGCTGATCCTGAAGAACATTCTTACGGATGCGGGCTACACGGTTTATGACTACAATTCGGGTAAAGCGGGACTCAAGGCCTTCAAAGAGAAAGAGAATCCGATAGATCTTGTCATCCTCGACTTCATTATGCCCGAGATGGGGGGTGAAGAGGCATTGAAAAAACTGCTCGAGATAGATCCCGATACCAAGGTTATCCTATCCAGTGGATACTCCGTGATAAATCAATACCGTGACATAATCAACCTCGGGGCGGCAGGCCTTGTGAAAAAACCGTTCATCGCCAATCGACTGTTAAGGGAGATAAGGAAGGCTCTGGATTAGCTCAAAAAGGAAAACCGATATTCGGCACGGTCAAAAGACGCCGAAAAGCTTGGAGAAGGGCGGTTAAAAATGGGGGTTCCTCCTCCCCGAACGGCTTTCAAACACCTGTCGAAGTATTCTTTAATCAATCTGTTGCACTAACGAGTTGAACTCGCACTATTAAATATAAAGTCACATCATCTTTCCTTTTACTGGGGCGCTTTTGCGATTGCATTCGTTGTTTTAGGGCTTTACGTAATTCGAGCCTCCCACTGCCTAACTCCCCTTGCGGCACAAGAAGGGTACAAACCTCTCCTTATCAAGGCCGCTGAAGGGGGAATTTATGCCCCCGGCCCTAAATTCCACATATACCAATATGTCGGGCATGAGCACACCTTCCCCAACAAGTCCCATCTTTTGAGCCGTGAAGGAGACGCCCGGCCCCAACCTCATAAACTTGAACAGCATTCCATCCCCATGCCGTCGACAAAAAAAATGGCCCTCAAGTCTCCTTGAACGAAAGTCAAAAATCACAAACATTTTACAGAATAGTCATTTTAGATATACAATAACGTGCGATCTTTCAACAGACTCGATTTCCTCAAAAAAAGCAGCATTTCATCTTCCGGCGGCCGACATGGAGCCGAAATAAGAAACTAAAAAAGGAGGTTGATCTTATGTCGGAACAAGTAAAGATGGCCACAAATATGTCGATTAGGGCAATAATAGAGAGCCTGAATGATATATTGGGCGGAAACGGCGCAAAGGTAATTTTAAAGAAGGCGGGAGTAGACCATCCCTTTGATACTCCTCCCAATAACGACTGGGAGCCCTGTATTACCGTAAAAGAGTAGGCGAAGATGTTCACCGAGGTTACCAATGTTTTAGGTCTAACCGGTGCACTGGGAATCTGGAGGAGGATCGGCTATCTTGGATTCAAAAACAGTGTTGAAATCGCCCGGGTCCTCGACCCCATTTCCAACAACGGCCTGTCCCCGGACATGAAGTTCATAAAGGGGATGGAGATATACAGGGAAGGGACGGGAAAAGGCAGGGCCGCGGTGGATGAAAACGGGAAGCCGGCCTTTGACGTCTTTAAATGTGTTATCTGCGAAGGGTACAGGCTCGATCGGCCCATCTGCTCCTCCTACGAGGGGGTAATACAGTACCTAGCTAACTGGGCCTACGGCGAAAACGTCTACAACGTAAGGGAGAAGAAGTGCAAGGCGATGGGACATGACTCCTGTTTCTTCGTGCTGGAGAAAAAATAGGGATTTGATTTACGGTTCTTTCCTCCCAATTCCTGCCTTTTTTTCATCGGGGCATCCTCTTCCGATGCCCCCTTTTTTTATATTTTCTACCACTTGGCAATTTGAATCGAGACCGCATATATCAAATTACGGATTCGAATAACGGATTCTGTTGCCGTCCCGACAGAGGCTCAGCAAAGCCTCCCGATGCGCTCATTTAACTCACTGTAGTGGGAAAAATCTCGATAGTCGTGCAGTCCCGAGAGGGCGCCGGCGTGCTTGACGTGAATTCCCTGCTCCTCCAAGATCGACACTGGATTCAAGCCCCCAATGATTATTACGCCGCATCGGCCGTCGCTTACGGGGATCTCGAGAAGGGCCTGTCCCGGCCATCCGATTTTCATAAATCCGTCGAGCCCGGTTTTTTTCAGCTCATCGGACAATTGTACAACTTTATCCCGGCTGTCCGCCGGTACCTCCCGAAAGCTCGCCCCAATCCTTCCGCTTCCCGACTCCACCGCCCCTGTGAGGTCAGCCATGCCGCTTTTTATGAAGACCTCCAGGGGATCGAGGGTGGTGCCGTCGTAGTTTATCAGCTCCACGAACCTGATAGGCTCCCCCTCCTCCAATTCCAAAAGCCCTCCGAATCTCGAATTGGTTGGAATCCCGAAATCGAGCAAAACGCCGTTTAAGGTCACAGAACACACCGTTCCTATTCCAAAATAGTCCTCTTCGATCTCCAGTTCCCCCATTTTCTGCCCCGACTCGAAGACGGTCACAAGCTCTCCCATGCCCAATCCGGATGCGAATACGCTCTTAATCAGCGGGATGGCTTTCTCGATATTATCTTTTTCAATGAGGCTCGTGTTCATAACGACTGTCCCCGCCCTCTCGGCGAGCCTGAAGTCCATCTTGTATGTCATCTGGTCGATCTTGGCCGCCAGAAAGCCTATCTTCTCGAAAATCCGCGCCTGGGAAAGCTCAATGATGCCCTTATCGGTTATCCGCCTTCCCCTCTTGCCAAAGTTTTCCGTAAGCCCCATAGAATCCATCCCCAGAAGATAGAGCCTCACTGTCCTTTCGCTCACGTCAAATCCCTGGGCGTTAAGCTCCTGGGTTATTCTGGGGCTGCTGAGGGGATTTTCCGACTCGTGAAGTATTTTCAAGATCGACAATCTCTTTTTTTCCGTTTTTTCTCTCATGGCGGCAAATATATTCCCATTTTGACTTCATGTCAAGGAGATTATCGGCAATTTTGCCGATAATTATTCCCCTAACCGATCTTTTTACCAAAGCTCCCCCTTTCAATAAATATAATAGCACAAGGGCTTCAATAATTAAAGTCGATGTGAAGCTCCTAAAAAAATCACAATTATGTAAGTATATTGGGCATATTTACTCCTTTTCTTTTCAGATATTCGACGTTTCGGTTAAAAAGTCAAAAACGGCGCCATTTTTCACTTTTTCCTTGACAAGATAAAGCTCCAAAGAATATATTGGCAAAAGTTTGCCGAATAATGCTGTTTTTAGGCTGTATTTTGTATCGCGATTATCGGCGCTTTCTCTTTGCAGTTTTAGGGAAGTTTTCCGCTGGGAAACCCCATATTTTATAACAACGGCAATATTTTGCCGAAAATGAAAGGAGATTTGGTTAGATGAATCTAAAACGGCCTAATGCAAGTGATGCATTACAAACGGCAAACCGATCGAGGGATGTAGCGCCCCAGTCGGGGATATGCAGCAGGTGCGTTGACAACTGCGTGGGAAACTGCGACCTGTTCAACGCCACCTTCCGCGGCCGGGAGCTCCTATATCCCGGCCCGTTCGGCAGCGTCACCGCGGGAGCGGACAAGGACTACCCGATCGACTACTCCCACCTCAACATAATGGGGTACGCCTTCGGGGCGGAGGGAGTCCAGGGAGATCCGGAACACGCCATATTCCCGGCGGTGGACACGGAGACGGAGTTCGGGGTCGAAAACAAGGTGAAGATGAAGGTACCCATCTTCACGGGGGCCCTGGGAAGCACGGACATCGCCAGGAGGTACTGGGAGCACTTTGCGGTCGGGGCCGCAATCAGCGGAATCACCCTTGTATGCGGTGAGAACGTCTGCGGAATCGACCCGGAGCTGAAACTCGACAAAAACGGCAAGGTCGCCGACGCCCCCAATATGCGCGAGCGCGTGGAGCAGTACAGGCGATACCACCGCGGCTACGGCGACATTCTGGTGCAGCTGAACGTTGAGGACACCAAGTTCGGCGTTGCGGAATACGTTACCGAGAAGCTCGGCGTTGAGACCATCGAGCTGAAGTGGGGACAGGGGGCCAAGTGTATCGGCGGCGAGATAAAGGTCGACTCGATCAAGCGGGCAACCGAGCTTAAAAAACGGGGGTATATAGTAACTCCCGATCCTGAAGATCCGGCGATAGCGGCGGGATTCAAGGACGGCGCGATAAAGCAGTTCGAGCGTCACTCCCGTCTCGGATTTATAGATCAGGGTGCCTTTATGAAGGAGGTGGAGAGACTAAGGGGCCTGGGTGCAAAGCGCGTTACCTTAAAGACGGGGGCATACCCGATGCGCGAGCTCGCCATGGCCATCAAGTGGTCTTCGGACGCCAAGATCGACCTCTTGACCATCGACGGTGCGCCCGGCGGAACCGGCATGAGCCCCTGGGGAATGATGAACGAGTGGGGCGTACCCTCTATCTACCTTCACTCCATGGCGGTGGAGCTCTCCGACAGGATTGCCAAAAACGGAGGCTGGGTTCCGAACCTCGCCTTCGCCGGCGGATTTTCCACCGAAGATCATGTTTTCAAGTGTATCGCCCTGGGAGCGCCGTACGTAAAGGCGGTCTGCATGGGCCGGGCGCTGATGATCCCGGGAATAGTGGGGAAAAACACCGAACTCTGGCTGCAAAATCATAAGACGGATGACATGCCTATTCCAAAGAACGTCGTGAAGTACGGCTCGACCAAGGAGGAGATCTTCGTCTGCTACGAAGAGGTGAAAGATAAATACGGAAAAGATGTGGACAAGATGCCGCTGGGAGCAATCGGTATTTACAGCGTGTCGGAAAAGATACGGATAGGACTGCAGCAGCTGATGGCCGGATCCAGAAAGTGGAAGCTCAATTTTATCAGGCGGGATGACCTGATATCGCTTACTCCGGAATGCGCCAATGTAACCGGCATTCCCTACGTGATGGACGCTTATCGAGAAGATGCTTTCAAAATCATTGACGGCAAATAGTCAAGGAAAAGGCGCCCACGCCGAAATCGATCGGGAAATCGTCTGCTGAAACCATGTTCAAAGTTTAACGGCATTGATGATCTGATAGGTGATAAAAAAATCTGTTTTGATTAAAAAAAGGAGACTGGAGCTTTCGGTAATGCCGGCACAGCATATAAACCAAAAAAAATCTCCAATCCCCTTATGGTTGAGAATTTACATCAATTATAACGGGATGTAAAGGGAAAATTTACTCAAAATCCGCACTCTCCCTCCTTTATTTTAGGCTTAAGATATTCTCGAAATCATACTATATTGTAATACGAGATAACAAAAGTTTCTTTGCCCATTCAGCAGTTAAATCAAAGTATAATATGTGGCTGCTTCATTTGAAAAAGTGAAGGGGATTTTCGATGAGGAATTTTAATTGATGAAAAGTATTAGAAATGGGTGTATACTTTAACGTACGCCTGTGATATGAAAAAAAGCGAATTCTCAAAGGAGTTCTCAATGCTGTGCAAGACAAAAAAGGACGTATTGAAGATCGTCAAGGAGCGAAACGTAAGCTTTATCCAGTTCTGGTTCACCGATATTCTTGGAATCTTAAAAAGCTTTGCCATTACGCCCGGGGAGCTGGACGAGGCTCTGTCGGAGGGAATGGGATTTGACGGCTCCTCCATCGAGGGATTCGCCAGGATCGAGGAGAGCGATATGATCGCCAAGCCGGATCCCACGACTTTCCAGTTTCTCCCCTGGCGGGGCACGGAGAAGCCGGTGGCCAGGATGTTCTGCGATATACTGGAGCCGGACGGCTCACACTACGCGGGGGATCCGAGATATGCCCTGAAAAAGATTTTACAGAAGGCCAAGGATCTGGACTACACCCTTTATGTGGGGCCGGAGCCTGAATACTTTTATTTCGCGAACAAAAATGAAGCCAAGGTATTGGACGAGGGAGGATACTTCGACGCCACCCCTCTGGACCTGGCTGGTCCCTTCAGGAGGGAGACGATCTTCGCCCTGCAGGATATCGGCATAGATATCGAGTACAGCCACCACGAAGTCGCCCACAGCCAGCACGAGATAGACCTCAAGTACGACGAGGGCTTAAGGATGGCGGACAAGTTTATGACGTTGAGGGTCACGGTAAAGGAGATAGCGAGAAAGAACGATATTTACGCGACCTTTATGCCCAAGCCTATATTCGGAATCAACGGGAGCGGGATGCACACACACCAGTCCCTCTTCAAGGGGGATAAGAACGCCTTTTACGATCCAAAGGATGAGCTTAACCTCTCAAAGGAGGCGAAGGGATACATTGCCGGGATATTGAAGCACGCAAGGGAGATAACAGCAATATGCAACCAGTGGGTCAACTCATACAAGAGGCTGGTTCCCGGCTACGAGGCCCCGGTCTACGTCAGCTGGGCCAGGAGAAACAGGTCAACCATGATAAGGGTCCCCATGTACAAGCCGGGCAAGGAGAAGGCGACCAGGATGGAGTTCAGGTCCCCGGACCCGGCCTGCAATCCCTATCTCGCCTTTACAGTCATGCTGGCGGCGGGGCTCAAGGGGATCCAGGAGGGATATGACCTTCCCGCTCCCATGGAAGAGGATGTCTACGAATTCAGCCCCGAAAAGAGGCGCGAGAAGAACATCACGGAGCTCCCGGGGAACCTCTTCGAGGCGATCGGCGAGCTTGAAAAGAGCGAACTGGTTAAAGAAGCCCTCGGCGATCATATCTTCAACAAGTTTATCGAAAACAAGAATATAGAGTGGGACAGGTACAGGACTCACGTCAGCAGGTACGAGATCGACAACTACCTGCCCATCCTTTAGGCAAGTCCTGAAGAGTTACAAAGGCCTGGATGCGACACAGGCCCTATATCGATGTTTCGTTATTTAGATTACATTCAGAAAAGGGCGTTGACTTAATACGATACGCCCTTATGCGTTTTTTTGAAAAAGATTTATTGAATTCTGTAAGGGTGTTGTGATATAAAGCCTAAACAGCTTAAACATGAAATTTCTTGTTACGGAGGAAGGGTTTGCTGTACAAAGCCCCATATGACACTTTCACCGAATTTGTAATAGAGAGGGACGAAGACAAGTGCATCTCGTGCAGAGTCTGCGAGCGGCAGTGCTCCTACGGGGCGCACATCTACGACCCCGAGACCGACAAGATGACCGAGGACAACTCACTGTGCGTGGCGTGCCACAGGTGCGAGGCGCTCTGCCCCACCGGCGCCATTACCATAAAGGAGAATCCGGGGGACTTCAAGACGAATGCCAGCTGGACACCCTACTACATCAAGAACGTCTACAAGCAGGCGTCCACCGGCGGCGTCCTCCTGACCGGCATGGGAAACGACAAGCCCTACCCGATCTACTGGGACAAGATCCTCCTCGATGCAAGCCAGGTGACCAATCCCTCCATCGACCCCTTGAGAGAGCCGATGGAGCTCACTACCTATCTGGGGAGAAAACCGGACTATCTACACGTCGTAAAAGAGGGGGGGAAGCTGCGCCTTCAGGACAAGCTGGAACCCCAGATAAAGCTCGAGTACCCGATTGTCTTTTCCGCTATGAGCTACGGCGCCCTGAACTACAACGCCCACCTGGCGATGGCAATGGCGGCAAAGGAGACCGGCATAATCTACAACACCGGAGAGGGGGGCCTTCACAAAAACCTCTACGAGTACGGCCCGTGGACCATAGTTCAGGTGGCCTCGGGGCGTTTCGGCGTCCACGCGGAGTACCTGAACGCCGGCTCCGGAATAGAGATAAAGATAGGCCAGGGGGCAAAGCCGGGCATCGGGGGGCACCTCCCCGGCGAGAAGGTGGGGGAGCAAATAAGCCTGACCAGGATGATACCGACCGGCACCGACGCCCTATCCCCCGCACCCCACCACGACATATACTCGATCGAGGACTTGAGGCAGTTAATATACGCGTTGAAGGAGGCCTCCGACTATACCAAGCCGGTCTCGGTAAAGATCGCCGCCGTTCACAACTCGGCCGCCATAGCGTCCGGGATGGTAAGGGCCGGGGCGGACATCGTCGCAATCGACGGCCTTCGGGGCGGAACGGGCGCCGCCCCCACCATGATCAGGGACAACGTTGGGATACCGATGGAGCTGGCGCTTGCCGCCGTAGACACAAGGCTGAGGGAGGAGGGGATAAGAAACCAGGCGTCGATCCTCGCCGCCGGCGGCATCAGGTGCAGCGCCGACGTCGTAAAGGCGATTGCGCTTGGGGCGGACGCCGTATATATCGGGACGGCGGCCCTGATCGCCATGGGGTGCGGCATGTGCCAGCGTTGCTACACCGGAAAGTGCCCATGGGGAATAACCACCAACGACCCCTATCTCGCAAAGAGGCTGAACCCGGAGATCGCAAAGGAGAGGCTTGTAAACCTCGTCAGGGCCTGGGGCCACGAGATCCAGGAGATGCTGGGCGGGATGGGAATCAACGCCATCGAGAGCCTGAGGGGAAACCGCGAGAGGCTGCGGGGAGTGGACCTATCCCAGTTAGAGCTCGACATCCTCGGCATAAAACACGCGGGGACTTAGACGATTGTCCGTTATCTCCTCATTTCGATGGAAATGATGAAATGGATAGCTAAAAAAAGGAGACGATAAATCTTAAATGGCATTTGCAGTGAACAGCGGTTTTTAGTCTTTCTCGAATTGAGAGAGATTTTTCCGTTGTCCAAAATCAGGGCGAGTGGTTTGTTTAAAATATTAAGTCAAGATAAATTTTAATTATGCCGACGGGCGAAGGTTTTTTAAGGGATATAACAATTTTTGTGCCGTTCTTCGGCACCGTCATTAAATGACATATAAATAAATCGCAATAAATCGACAGGTGGGACACCCAAACGAAGGAGTCCCCGACATTGAAAGCAACGGCATGAGAGGTACACCGTTTTGAAGATAAGATATGTGGTGGCAAACGAAGACGTCTGCATAGGATGCAGGCTCTGCGAGATAGCCTGCGTGGTGGAGCACTCCAAGACCAAGGACATCGTAAAGGCGTACAAGTTCGAGGAGAAGAGGCCGCTGCCCCGCTCCCACGTCGAGGAGAATGGCCCCGTCTCCCTCTCCATCACCTGCCGGCACTGCGACGACCCCAGGTGCGTCGCCGCATGCATCACCGGCGCCATGAGGAAGGGGGAGGACGGAAGGGTGACGGTCGATATCGAGAAGTGCGTCGGCTGCTGGTCGTGCGTCATGGCCTGCCCCTACGGATCCGTTGGGATGGACAGAGACGACAGGAAATCGGTCAAGTGCGACCTCTGCGGCGACAGGGAGATACCCGCCTGCGTCGAGGCGTGTCCCAACAGGGCGCTCATAGTTGTGGAGGAGGAGGCGGGATGAGCAAGACATTAAAATATGTAATCATCGGCGGCGGCGTGGCCGGGCTGGGCGCAATTGAGGGAATCCGGGAAGTCGATAAAGAAGGAAAGATCACGCTCGTAACGATGGAGGCCTACCCCCCCTACTCCAGGCCGGGGATCAGCTACTGGCTCTACGGAAAGCTTAACGACGAGACCATGCCCCTAAGGGACGACTCCTTCTACGGCGGCCTCGGGGTTACGGTAATGACCGACTGCGAGGTGACATCCATCGATACCAAGGGCGGGGCGATAAAGACAAAGGGTGGCAAGGATATCCCTTTCGACCGCCTCCTGATCGCCACGGGCGGCTCGCCCATACTCCCCCCCATCGAGGGGGCGGACGGCCTCGACACTGTCTTCTCCTTTACCACGTATAAGGACGCAAGGGAGATCGGCGAAAAGAGGGACAAGATTAAAAAAGCCGTCGTTGTGGGAGGGGGGCTCATCGGTCTCAAGGCCGCCGAGGCCTTAAACAACATCGGGGTCAAGGTCACCGTATTGGAGCTCATGGACAGGATCTTGTCTCTCGCCTTCGACAAAACGGCGGGGGACCTCGTCGCAAAGAGCCTTGGAAAAGCCGGAATAGAGATAATCACCGAGGACACGGCCCAAAAGATCGTTTCCGACGGCGATAAGATTAAAGAGATCGTCTTGAAGTCCGGGAAATCGATCGAGGCGGACGCCCTGATTCTCGCCATCGGCGTCAGGCCCAGCGTCGATCTCGCCAAGGGAGCGGGGATAGATGTGGGGAGGGGGATCCTTGTCGATGAAAAGTTGATGACCAATGTCAAGGATATATACGCCGCCGGGGACGCCTCGGAGGCATATGACATAATTTATCGGGAGAGGCGCGTCACCCCGATCCTCCCCAACGCCCACCATCAGGGGAAGCAGGCGGGAAGAAACATGGCCGGTGCCGACGAGGTCTACGAGGGGGGGCTTTCGATGAACGCCATCGGCTTTTACGGCCTCGACACGATAAGCATCGGCCTTGTGGACCCGCCGGAGGATGGAGGATACGACGTCCTGGTTCGCCTCGACGAGGCGAAGGATATATACCGAAAGCTGGTCACGAAGGAGGGAAAGCTCTTCGGCGCCGTCCTCGTGGGAGAGGTGGAGCGGGCGGGGATATTCGCGAGTTTAATCAGGGACGGCGTTAGCATAGCCGGCCTGGAGGAGAAGATGCTCTCCGGGGAGTTCGGCTACGTCCACATGGAGAGGGATTTGAGGGAGCAAAGACTTGAGAGGAGATAGATGAATCTGAACAGAAATCACGACTACACAAAAGACATTTCCGGCTGCGGGCTGTCGGGGGTTATCAATCGGAAGGGTGAGAGGATCTCAGGCTCCGTGGTCACCAGGTCGATCGCAAACCAGCACGACAGGGGAAACGGCCTCGGCGGGGGATTTGCCGCCTACGGCATCTACCCGGAGTACAAGGAACTCTACGCCCTCCACATCATGTACGATCACCAGAGGTCGAAGACAGAGACGGAAGAGTTCCTAAAAGAGAGTCTGGTCGTGTCCCACCAGGAGGAGATTCGGACCCGGGTAACCGAGAAGATCCAATCCCCTCCGATTCTTATGAGATACTTCGCCCACCCCGACGTCACCGACGAGGAGAAGGGCGACATCGACGCCGGGAACGTAACCGAGGACGACCTTATGGTGAAGAGGGTCATGCACATCAACGAAACCATCGACGGGGCCTTCGTCTTTTCCAGCGGCAAGAACATGGGGGCGTTCAAGGGTGTGGGATTCCCCGAGGACATAAGCGAGTTTTTCATGCTGGAGGATTACAAGGGCCACATCTGGACCGCTCACAACCGCTTCCCCACGAACTCCCCCGGCTGGTGGGGGGGCGCCCATCCCTTCACGATACTCGACTGGTCGATCGTCCACAACGGCGAGATATCCTCCTACGGCATAAACAAGAGATACCTGGAGATGTTCGGCTACAAGTGCACCCTCTTAACAGACACCGAGGTGGTGGCCTATCTGTTGGATCTCCTGATAAGGAAGCACGGGCTCTCCTACGAAGTGGCGTGCCTCGCCCTCGCCTCCCCCTTCTGGCAGGAGCTGGAGCTCATCGACGAAGAAGAGGCGGAGGCGTTAAGAGCCATCAGGATGATCTACGGCCCCGCCCTCCTGAACGGCCCGTTTGCCATCCTCTTCGCTAACAACGAGGGCCTGGTCGGCCTGAACGACCGGGTCAAGCTTAGGCCCCTCGTTGCGGCGGAAAAGGGGGACTTTACCTACATGGCGTCCGAGGAGAGCGCCATCCGGGAGATATGCCCCGATCCGGACAGGGTCTGGGCCCCCATCGCGGGGGAGCCGGTCATCGCCCTTCTGGACGAGGTGAGAGAAAAGAATGATGCCGCGGAAAGGAACATCGAAAGGGACACGGCACAGATAAATTAGGGAGTGCTTAACTACTTTCCCTCAAGGGAGCCTTTGTTTTATGAACGACATTTCTTCAAGGATGGAGAGGAAAAACGGCCTCGTCAGGATAGATTCCAAGGGTATCTACTACAAGGACCTCAACAAGCTGATCAGGGAAGAGATAAAGGGGGGAAGCAACCTATTCGAGCTTACAAACATCAACGGCCAGCGTTACCTGGCCGACGGTATAATTGCGGAAGCCAAGATAGACGTTCACGGGACTCCAGGCCAGGACCTGGGGGCCTTCATGAACGGCCCCATCATAAACATCCACAACAACGCCCAGGACGGGGTGGGAAACACCATGAGCGGCGGCAAGATCGCCATCAACGGCATGGCGGGGGACGTCTGCGGATACGGCATGAGGGGGGGGAAGATCCACATAAAGGAGGACTGCGGCTACCGGGTGGGGATTCATATGAAGGAGTATCTGGACGAGGTCCCGGTCATCATCGTGGGCGGGAAGGCTGGGGACTTCTTCGGTGAATATATGGCCGGGGGAAGGTTGATCCTCTTGGGTATGTTCTCGAAACACCCGGAGCGCCCCATAACTGGGCTCTTCATGGGAACCGGGATGCACGGGGGGGCGATCTTCGTCCGGGGCGAGGTGGAAAAGCACCGCCTCGGGAAGGAACTGGGCGTCTCCGACCCCACGGACCAGGAGATGGACGAGCTATACTATTATTTAAAGGGATTCGCCAAGGATTTCGGCCTGGACCACAAGGAGATAATGGCAAAACCCTTCAAGAAATACTTCCCGAAATCGCTGAGACCCTACGGAAACATGTACGCCTACTGATGGGGTGTCGTAGTTTTTATCCTCTTTATTCTTTCCCGGCATTCGATTCATCGATTCAAGATACCGTTTTGAAAATCACTATTTTTAAAGACTTCGAGCCGATGAGGCGGATAAAAAAGGAGGGATAGTAACCTACTTCCCCACCCTCACATCGGCCCGGCGGCTCGAAAAAAACGCAAAGGCACACCTTTTCAACAATTTGCTAATACATGTCTAAATTTTCTTAAATCCCCAAAGAGAATTGTCCCAAACAATCATCGGGGAAGGCGGTAACGGGAAGGAAAAAACCGAAATGAATTAAAACAAAACCGACAAATACTCCAAACGGACTTCTTTTTATCTATCCTACTTATTTTTGGCGGTTAAATTATCACCGTTGTCCCTTCCGGAGATGTCTCTGGCGATTCCCACTATTGCCATCATATTTCCCTCTTCGCTGAAGATCGGGGCAATGCGCTGTTCGATCAATATCTTCTCCCCGTCTTTCTTTACCCAATAAATTGTAAAGAGCTTGTTGTATTGGTCCGGTTTTTTGATATTTTTCTCCATCAGGTCTCTCTCATTCGGATCCACAATCTTGATGAGCATCTCCGAATCTGAATAAAACTCATCCTGATTGTAACCGGTAACATCGATGACCGAGGGGCTCACGTATTCAAATCCCCTTATGGGAGAAAGCTGATACCGATAGATGAAGTCCTTGGCGCTCTCCGCCAACATCCTGAACATCTCCTTGGACTCCAACAACGACTCTTCGGCGATCTTCTCCGCGGTTATGTCGTGTCTCACCTCGACTATTCCCTCCACCTCCCCCTCGTCATCAAGGACCGGACTGCAGTTGACCGACCAGACTCTGCCGTCGGAGGATATGATCTCGACCTTCTTGCCCCTCCTGTAATTTAGTATCTCGGAGACCGGGCAATTTTCACAAGTTTCCCTGCTAAAGTTTAATATGTCGTGACATTTGTTTCCGACAAAATCCTTCGTGGGCATCCCCGTCAATTCGCCGGCGGCCTCGTTGGCCCAAATAACCTTGTAATCTTTGTTCAGATAAATGACCTGATCCAAAATGCTGTTTAGTATAGCCTCCTTCTCTTTCTCCAGTCTCTTTACGTTATCCTCGGCATTCATCTTCCCGGCAACGAGCCTGTACCTGTCAAGGACGTTTTCTATAACCACCGACAGCAGTTCGATGTAGTGGCCCTGGATGTCCTTAACTATGTACTCGTTTACGCCCAGCTTCATCGCCTTTACGGCCACATTTTCATCGCCCTCACCGGTTATCATAATCATCGGAATTAGCTCGTTCTTTAAGCTTAAAATGCGAATTACCTCCAGGCCGCTTTTCCCGGGCATATTCTGATCAATAAGCACAAGAGCGTAGGGGTTCTCCTCGAACATGGCCAATCCCACATCTCCATCTTCCGCGATATCGACTTCGTACCCACTCCTCTTGAGCCTTTCCCTGATGAGATTCGCAAGGCCGGTGTCATCTTCCATATAAAGGATTTTGGTCAGTTTATCTTCCGACATATTGCTCTCCCTGTATCTGAAATCTAATTGAACAGAGCGCAAGCTTACTTTTTATCTTTATCGTTCTTCGAATATTTCGGAAATTTTTTCTCCATACATTCCGGACAGATACCGTGAGTAAAATCGACTTCCGTGTGATTCCTTATATAGACTTCTATCTTTTCCCAATATCCCTTGTCATCCCTGATTCTTTTACAGTGGGAACAGATAGGGAGCAATCCCTTCAATGTCTTGACCTTTTCCAGTGCCTCCTTGAGCTCTTCGATGAGCTTCTCTTTCTCCTCTTCGATTCTCTTCTTCTCCTCTATGAGCCGCTGCTGTTTTAAAACGCGATCTATCACCGAGGGAAAGAGATCGATGTATCGCCCATCCATATCCTTTACAACGTAATCGCTGACTCCGGATTTCATCGCATCCACTGCCAGATTCTCGTTTCCCACTCCCGTAACCATTATTGTGGGTGGAAGCTCTCCCTCAGACGAAATCATATCAACTACTTCCAAACCGTTGTAAATAGGCATCTGATAATCTAAGACAAGAACATCGTATGATCCTTTTCTGTACATAACGATGCCCTCTTTCCCGTCCCGTGCTATATCGACGACAAAACCCTTGATAGCGAGCTTCTTTTGAATCAGATAGGCGAGCGCTTCATTATCCTCGAAGTACAAGATTTTAATCGGCCTTTCGTAATCTGAATATTCTCCCTTATTGCTATTCTCACTCATGTTTAAATCTCTCTTTATTTAAAGCCTGAGGCTGTTTCAATCGCACTTCACACCCATTTTTCGGTGTATACCTGCACAGGGCGGAAGCATATTTTTGTCTCGATCTGCGGTATTAATCTTAAGCCCCGTCTGAACGTTATTATCGGCGGCCCTATCCTCCGGTCTATTGTTTATCAAAATTTATAACTGATTTAATATCCCCCAAAGCTTTCTTATCCTCCCCCCTTAACAAATCTCCAAACAGAAGGTGTTATTTGGGATAAGATCCGATGGGATTTCAGAATTCAATTACCCTCTTTCACCTACTCTCCGGGCGCCTTGAAACAGTGAGCTTAAAAGTAGACCCTTCGCCGACTTTAGATTCGCACCAAATTCTGCCGTTGTGGCGCTCTACCAGCGTCCTGACGTATGCAAGTCCCATCCCCTCTCCCGGGATGTCCTGTTTCCCCGCCCTCTGAAAAACGTTAAATATCCTCTCCATATCTCTCTTTTCGATACCAACTCCGTTGTCCTTTATATAAAATGTCGTTTCTTTCTCCCCCTCAATCGATCCTATCTCAATCTCTCCCCTCCTCTCGGGGGACAGGTAGTCAACAGCGTTCGTCAGGAGATTTTCGATAATGATATGCATCGAGGTTTTATCCGCCTCAATTTTGTGCAGCTCTCCGATTTCTACATTTATCCCCTTCTCCTCGATTTTATGGGCCAGGTTCTTGAGAGAAGATTCCACTATTTTATCCATCTCCAAGGTGGAAAAAATCA
>Ga0180431_10003720_pt1 | contig 19418 bp, 18 predicted proteins | sample SS_ome_11_FD_132459 | JGI IMG/M metagenome (GOLD analysis project Ga0180431, IMG submission 132459) | Hypersaline lake sediment archaeal communities from the Salton Sea, California, USA - SS_1_MS_1 metaG | ecosystem: Environmental > Aquatic > Non-marine Saline and Alkaline > Hypersaline >... | reverse complement strand
GCTCTCAACGCCGATGAGACCGTCGATCAGATGGACCATATTCTCAACGATTTGGAACAGAGCCTGATCGGCCTGAACCAGGCGGTGGGCACGATGGAAGCGTCGCTTGAGTACTTCAACAACACTCTTCACCGTCTCAATGAGAGCCTCGGCCAGCTCGAGGGAATGATGGGTCGGGTGATGCGTCTGGTCGATGTCGCCGAATCAGCGATGGCGCCGGTCGCGGCCACTGAGGCGGCCGTACGCGGAGCGTTCAAGGCCATCCGGGGAAGGTAACCTCAGCCGCTGTTGCGCAGGGCCGAGGCGAGACCGCTCATCGTGAGCAGAATCCCGCGTTGTACGAGTTCGTCGTCCTCGCCCCCCCGGTACCGGCGAAGCAGCTCCACCTGAAGATGATTGAGCGGTTCCAGATACGGAAATCGATTGAACACCGAACGGGCCAGCGCGGGGTTGTCGGCGAGCAGGTCGTCCTGGCAGGCCACCAGTTTGTGCATCGCGATGGTGCGCTCGTGTTCGGCCCGGATCATGCTGAACACCCGTTCGCGCAGTTCGATATCGGCCACGAGTTCGGAATACCGGGCCGCCAGGCCCATATCGGACTTCGACAGCACCTGAGCCATGTTGGACAGCACCGAACGGAAGAACGGCCACCGGCGGTAGAGGTCGCGCAACACCTCCAATCGGGCGGGATCCTGATCGGCGCCTCGACCGATCCAGCCCTCGATGGCCGTACCGGTTCCGTACCACCCGGGCAGCATCACCCGTGACTGGCTCCAGGCCAGCACCCACGGGATCGCGCGCAGATCGGTGATCGCGGTGGTCTGTTTCCGGGCCGTCGGCCGACTGCCGATATTGAGCGAGCCGATCTCGCTGACGGGTGTGGACTGCTTGAAATACTCCACGAACCCCGGGGTTTCGTGCACGAGTTCGGCATACGCGCGCTGGGCACGGGCGGCGAGTTCGTCCAGAACCTGGTAAGCCGGTTCGGCGTCATCGCCGAGACCCTCAACGTCCAGCAGCGTGGACTCGAGGGTCGCGGCGACCAGGCTTTCCAGATTGCGGTGCGCGATACGGGGTTCGGCATACTTCGCCGCAATCACCTCACCCTGCTCGGTGAGGCGCAGCGAACCGTTGACCGCACCCGGGGGCTGCGCCAGGATCGCCTCGTAGCTGGGCCCGCCACCACGCCCCACCGTCCCGCCGCGGCCGTGGAACAGCCGCAGCCGGATGCCGGTCTTACGGGCGGATTCCACCAGGTTCAGTTCGGCGCGATACAACGCCCAGTTCGCGGCGAGATAGCCGCCGTCCTTATTGGAGTCCGAGTAGCCGAGCATGACCTCCTGGGTCTGATGCCGAGCCGCCACCATCGCCCGGTAGAGCGGCACGTCCAGGGCCGCCTCGAGGATCGACGATCCACGCTGTAGATCGTCGATGGTCTCGAACAATGGCACGATGCCCACCGGTGCGTGCGGACTGTCAGAGGAAAGGTCAAGCAGCCCAACTTCTTTGAGTAGAAGCGCGGCCTCCAGAATATCCGACACCGACTGGCACATCGAGATGATGTACGTCGGCACGGCTTCGGGGCCCAGAACGGCGACCGTACGGGCCGCCGCACCGACGATGTCGAGCTCCTTACGGGTTAGCTCGGACAGCTCGGCACCGTCACCCACAAGCGGGCGTCGAGTCGACAGCTCGGCCACCAGCAACTCGACCCGCCGACCCTCCGGCAGGGAAGCGTAATCGGGATGCACGCCGGCCCACGCCAGCAGTTCGGCAATCACCTGTTCATGAGTCTCGGAGTTCTGCCGCATATCCAGGCCGCACAGATGGAATCCGAACGCGTCGACCGATTCCCGCAGTCGGGCCAGCCGGTCGTCGGCCAGGAGTGCGCTGCCGTGCGTGCGCAGCGAAGTATCGATGACGTTCAAATCGGCGAACAAGTCGTGGGAATCCCGGTACCGCGGCAGGCCGAGGTCCAGCACATGCTCCGGTGTCCGGTCGAGGATATCGGCGGCGGTCGCGGTCAATCTGCCCCGGATCACCCGCACCGCCCTGCGATAGGGCTCGTCGGCGCGGGCAGGTTCCGAACAGTCGGCGGCCAGCTGTTCAAGACCGGCGTCAACCCGAACCAGTCGCGCCGACATCGACAGTTCCTGCTCAAGCAGGACCAGCTCGTCGAAGTAATGCGCCAACGCGGTGTACGCCGCACTGCCGGTGGCCAGCTCCACCACTGCGGCGGTCACATTCGGATTACCGTCGCGGTCGCCGCCGATCCAGGAACCGGGCCGCACGATCGGACGGTCCAGGAGTTCGACGCCCGGCCAGCGGCTCCGCAGCGCGTCGCGCACCGCGGCATTCACCTTCGGAATGACCTCGAAGAAAGCCGCCGGATAGTACCGGAGGCCGGCTTCGATCTCGTCGGCAACCTTTAACCGGGACAACCGGATCAAGGCCGTCTGCCACAGCGTCAGAATCTCGCGGCGCAGCTCCCGTTCGATTTCCCGGCCGTCCTCGGTCTCATCCCGGCCGTGCAGTCGCAGCCGCATGAGCCGGGTGATGTGGTTCTGGGTGTCGAAGACGGTGCGTCGGCGGGTCTCGGTGGGATGCGCGGTGATCACCGGGGACACCAGCGCACCGCTCAGCGCGACCGCGACGGCATCGGGGCGCAGATCGGCGGCGTCGAGCTTACGATAGGTCGCCGCGAGGGTGCTGTCCGGCGCCGGCTCACCGGCCGCGACGTGAACCTCGCGCCGGCGTTCCCGGTGAATATCCTCGGCGACGTTGGCCAGCAGCGCGAAATTACTGAACGCACGAATCACCGGGATCGCCTGGTGGATGTCGATACCGTCGAATAACCGGGTCAGTTCCACCCGGTCGATCTCGGAGCGGCGCACCCGGAAGGATTCCACCCGGGCCCGCTCGACAAGGTCGAACACCGCCTCGCCGTTCTGCTCGCGAACCGTGTCGCCGAGGATCGCGCCGAGCAGGCGGATGTCCTCGCGCATCGGCTCGGTGGCCTCCCGGCCGAGTTGTGTGCGGAGAACAGCACCGATCGGTTCCAACGTCACTGCAGAGACCTCAACCATGAACCAAGTATCGGTGCCCGGGCAGGGCCGCGCAGGATGAGCGGTCGATCACCGTGCCCGCTGCCCCCGTGTTCGCCCAATGCCGGACCGGTTCGGGTGGTTACTGATCTCAGGAGTACTTGATTTGCAGCGCGACGCCGACGATCGACACCAGCCAGATGCCGGTCACGAATAAGGTCAGGCGGTCCAGGTTCTTCTCGACCACTGTGGAACCGGACAGGCTCGACTGCACGCCACCACCGAACAGCGTCGACAGTCCCCCGCCCTTGGCCCGGTGCAGCAGCACCAGCAGCACCACGAGCACGCTGGCGATCACCAGCAGAATCTGCAGGGCGAAAATCATGGCCGTGAGCCTACCCGGTTTGCCGGTGCGTTACGGCAGGGGCCCACCGGCGGCGATCGCCGACAGCGTCGCGAACTGCTCGCCGTCCAGGGATGCACCGCCCACCAACGCACCGTCGACATCGGCCTGGGCCACGATCTCGCCCACGTTCTTGGCGTTGACCGACCCGCCGTAGAGGACCCGAACGCCGTCGGCGATCTGCGCTGAGGACAGTGCCGTCAACTCCGCGCGAATCGCGCCGCACACTTCCTGGGCATCGCCGGCGCTGGCCACCCGACCGGTGCCGATGGCCCAAACCGGCTCGTAGGCGATCACCACCGCGGCCAGTTGCTCGTCGGTCAAACCGGCCAGTGATCCGCGCAGCTGGTTGACGTTGTGCTCGACATGGTTCCCCGCCTCGCGCACGTCGAGATGCTCACCGATGCAGACGATCGGAATCAATCCGTGCCGGAAGGCGGCCGCCGCCTTGGCTGCAACCTGGGCATCGTCCTCGTTGTGGTACGTGCGCCGCTCGGAATGGCCGACCACGACGTAGGTGCAGCCCAGCTTGGCCAGGAAGGCACCGCTGATTTCCCCGGTGTAGGCGCCGGAATCATGTTGGGACAGATCCTGCGCGCCGTAGGCGAGTCGAAGTTTGTCCCCGTCGACGAGGGTCTGAACACTGCGCAGATCGGTGAACGGCGGGATGACGGCGACGTCGACCTTGTCGAAATACTTGCCGGGCAGGGCGAAGGCGATCTTCTGGACCAGCGCGATGGCCTCGAAATGGTTGAGGTTCATCTTCCAGTTACCAGCGATCAGGGGTTTACGGGACACGGCTCTCCTAGTTGGTGTTGATGGCGATCAGCCGAGGATGTCGATACCGGGAAGAGTCTTGCCCTCGAGGTATTCCAAAGACGCCCCGCCGCCGGTGGAGATATGGGAGAACCCGTCTCCGGCGAGGTTGAGCTGGCGCACCGCCGCCGCGGAATCGCCACCGCCCACGACGCTGAAGGCACCCTTGGCGGTGGCGGCGATAATGGCCTCGGCGACGCCCCGGGTACCGGCGGCGAAGGCGGGGAACTCGAACACCCCCATCGGCCCGTTCCAGAAGATGGTCCGGGCATTGGACAGCAACGTGGTGAACCGCTTGACCGACTCCGGCCCGATGTCCAAACCCATCTTCTCGGCCGGAATCCGATCCGCAGCAACGATTTCCGCCGGCGAGTCCGCCGCGAACTCGGCCGCGACGACGATATCGACGGGTAGGTGGATGACGTCGCCGTGCTCCTCGAGGAGGCGGCGGCAGGTGTCGATCATCTCTTCTTGCAGCAGTGACCTACCCACCGTGACACCTTGAGCGGCCAGGAAGGTGAAGCACATGCCGCCGCCGATGATGATGCTGTCGGCTTTCCCTGCGAGGTTCTCGATCACGGCCAGCTTGTCGGAGACCTTCGATCCACCCAGCACCACCGCATAGGGCGGTTCGCCGGACACGGCCAAATGCTCGAGAACCTTCACCTCCGTGGCGACCAGAGTGCCGGCGTAGGCCGGCAGGAGCGCCGCGACGTCGTACACCGACGCCTGCTTGCGGTGCACCACACCGAACCCGTCGGAGACGAAGGCGCCCTCCGAGCCGTCGGGGCTGCTGACCAGTTCCACCAAATCGGCGGCCAACGCCCGTCGTTCGGATTCGTCCTTGCTGGTCTCGCGCGGGTCGAACCGGATGTTCTCCACCAGCAGGACGTCGCCGTCGGTGAGCCCCTCGGCCCGGGCCAGGGCGTCGGTTCCCACCACGTCGGCGGCGAGTGCGACGTGGCGCCCGAGCCGCTCCCCCAACGCGGCCGCAACCGGGGCCAGCGAGAGCTTGGGATCCGGTCCGCCCTTGGGTCGGCCGAGGTGGGCGGTCACCACCACCTTCGCGCCTGCGTCGGCGAGCGCCTTGAGGGTGGACACCGAGGCGTCGATCCGGCCGGTGTCGGTGATCGCGCCGGAACCGTCCAAGGGCACGTTGAGGTCGCTACGCACCAGTACGGCGCGGCCCGCGACGCCCTCGGCGAGCAGGTCGGCGAGGGTCTCGACGGCCATCGTTACAGCGACTTGCCGACCATGGCGACCAGGTCGACCAACCGGTTGGAGTAGCCCCACTCGTTGTCGTACCAGGAGACCACCTTGGCCTGGTTGTCGATGACCTTGGTCAACCCCGAGTCGAAGATGCTGCTGTGCGGGTCGGTGACGATATCGCTGGAGACGATCGGGGCGTCGTAATACTTCAGAATGCCCTTCAGCTTGCCCTCCGCGGCGGCCTTCAGCGCGGCGTTGATCTCCCCGGCGCTGCCCGGCTTCTTCAGTTCCACGGTGAGGTCGGTGACCGAACCGGTCGGGATCGGCACCCGAAGTGCGTAGCCGTCCAATTTGCCCTTCAACTCCGGCATCACCAGGCCGATGGCCTTGGCAGCGCCGGTGGAGGTCGGCACGATGTTGACCGCCGCGGCGCGGGCCCGGCGCAGGTCACTGTGCGGACCGTCCTGCAGGTTCTGATCGCCGGTGTAGGCGTGGATGGTGGTCATCAGGCCCCGGATGATGCCGAACTCGTCGTGGACGACCTTGGCCATCGGGGCGAGGCAGTTGGTGGTGCAGGAGGCGTTGGAGATGACTTTCTGGCTGCCGTCGTACTTATCGTCATTGACGCCGAGCACGATGGTGATGTCCTCGTCCTTCGCGGGCGCGGAGATGATCACCTTCTTGACCCCCGACTCGAGATGACCGTGGGCCCTGGCGTCGTTGAAATGCCCGGTGGACTCGACGACGACATCGACGCCGGCGTCACCCCACGGCAGCGCGGCGGGGCCGTCCTTGATCGCGAACGCCTTGACCCGCGCGTCGCCCGCGACGATGTGGTCGCCGTCGACGCCGACGTCGGCGTCCAGCCGGCCCAGTATCGAGTCGAACTTCAGCAGATGGGCCAGGGTGGCGATGTCGGTGAGGTCGTTGACGGCCACGATTTCGATGTCCTGGGCCTTACCCAGGGCCTTCTGCGCCGTCAGCGCACGGTAGAAATTGCGTCCGATACGGCCGAAACCGTTAACGCCAACCCGGATCGTCACGTCTGTCTCCTCGCTTATGTCCAAAGCACGTACTTGCCTCGGTCAGCTTGCCACGGCCAGCCTAGTGGCGTCGTCGCCGACAGGTGTGATGAACCTGGCGAACCGCGTACCGTCGAGCTATGCCGTTATCGTCGCCGCTGGACGTCGACCTCACCGGTCTGCGCGAACGCCTCGGCCAGGGATTGTTCGCCATGGTGGCCGGACCGGAGGGCCCCCGCAACCGGGCCCGCATCCACGACACACCCGGGCCGCGATGGTTCGCCGCGGACCGTCCCATCCGCCGGGTGCACGGTGACGCCTCGATGTTCGTCGGGGGTCTGCGCGCGCTGTTGCTGCAGTCGCTGCACCCGCTGGCGATGGCCGGAGTCGCCGAGCACTCCGACTACCGCGGCGATCCGTGGGGCCGACTGCAGCGCACCAGCACTTTCCTCGCGGTCACCACGTTCGGGACCGCTGACGACGCCCAGCGAGCGGTCGACCGGGTACGGGGTATCCACCGGCGGGTGCACGGTGTGGCCGCTGACGGAAGTCCCTACCGGGCAGATGATCCGCACCTGCTGGAGTGGGTGCACATCGCTGAGGTGGATAGTTTCCTACTGGCCTACCAGCGCTACGGGCCGAAGCCACTGGATCAGAACGACCGGGACGACTACGTCGCCGACACCGCCCGGGTGGCTGCGGCGCTGGGTGTCCCGGATCCGCCCCGCACCGAAGCCCAGCTCAGCGCGCGGATCGACGGCTATCGCAGCGAATTGCACAGCACCGAAGTTGCCCGGGAAGCCGCCCGGTTCCTCCTCATCACTCCCCCGCTGCCGCTACTGGCCCGGGCACCCTACGGTGTCCTCGCCGCGACCAGTGTGTCCATGCTGCCGGCCTGGGCCAGGCTGCCGCTGCGGCTGCCCTACCTGCCGCCGGTGGAAGCCACCGCGATCCGGATGGCCGGCACCATCCTGGTCGGCGGCATTCGCTGGGCGCTGGCAGCCAACCAGCCCGCCGAACCACGGGGCGGCATTGTTGCCGGTTAGATCTTTTCCGGACGTCTGAGCGGCCGGACCTCCGGCGACTTCAGTCTTCGTCAGCCTTCGTCAAGCAGATCCGGTGTGACCGCCGATTCGGTATCGGCGATACCGTCCTGTTTGGCCTTACGGTCGGCCATCGACAGCAGTCGGCGGATGCGTCCGGCGACAGCGTCCTTGGTCATCACCGGCTCGGCCAGCCGACCCAGTTCTTCCAACGAGGCTTGGCGGTGCTCCACCCGTAGCCGTCCGGCCGCGGAGAGATGTTCGGGCACCGAATCGCCGAGAATCTCCAGTGCGCGTTCAACCCGGGCGGCGGCGGCCACCGCGGCACGAGCGGAGCGGCGCAGGTTGGCATCGTCGAAGTTGGCCAGCCGGTTGGCGGTGGCCCGCACTTCCCGGCGCATACGACGTTCCTCCCAGACGAGTCGGCTGCCCTTGGCCCCCATCCGGGTGAGCAGGGTTCCGATGGCCTCACCGTCGCGAACCACCACACGGTCGATTCCGCGCACCTCGCGGGCTTTGGCGCTGACACCCAGTCGGCGAGCCGCACCGACCAGCGCCAGCGCCGCCTCCGGTCCGGGGCAACTCACTTCCAGCGCCGACGACCGTCCCGGCTCGGTCAGCGAGCCGTGGGCCAGAAAGGCCCCCCGCCAGGCCGCTTCCGCGTCTCCGACATTGCCGCCGACGACTTGGGCGGGCAGTCCGCGCACCGGCCGGCCGCGCATGTCCAGGAGGCCGGTCTGGCGGGCCAGCGCCTCGCCGTCCTTGACCACCCGCACCACGTACCGCGCGTTTTTGCGAATGCCGCTCGCGGAAAGCACATGGACGACGGCGTTGTATCCGTAAAGCTCATGGATGTCTCTGCGCAGGCGGCGCGCGGTCCCACCGAGGTCCACCTCGACCTCGACCATCGCCCGGCCGGAGACGATCTGCAATCCGTCGGCGAACCGGAGCAGCGATGCCACTTCGGCCCGCCGCGCGCTCACCGAGCTGACGTTGAGGCGGCTGAGCTCGTCTTTCACCTCAGCTGTCATCGCCACGACATCTCACCTCTTCTCACCTCTCGGTCCGTCTCGGGGCCGCAACGGGCACGGTGGTCGTAACCGACTCGGTGCCGGCCGCACACACCGCGTCCAGCGCGTGAGCCAACTTCGCCGGATCGTGCAGCGGTGTGCCGGGCCTGGACACGTCAGCAAATCTCACTGACGCCTCCAGAAGGGTCGCCGTGCGACGAAGTTGGTCACGTTCACGCTGTGATGGCACATGCGCCGCGTCGATGATGATGTCATGGACGCTGAACCCCGGGGCGTGTTGGGCCAGTACATGCAGGTGCCGCTCCGCGGAAAAGCCGGCGGTTTCACCCGGTTCGGCGGCCAGGTTCAGCACCACGGCGCGGCGGGCCGGCGTCGATGTCAGCGCGGCCGCCAGTCCCGGAACCAGCACATGTGGAATAACGCTGGTGAACCAGGACCCCGGACCGAGGACTACCAGGTCCGCGGCCATGACCGCATCGACGGCCTGGCGCGTCGCCGGCGGGTCCACCGGCAGGAGACGCACCCTGCGCACCTTCCCCGGTGTGGTGGCCACCGCAACCTGGCCTCGGATCACCCGGCTCATCCGCGGATCGGATTCCAAGCCGGCGACATCGGCCTCGATCTGCAACGCGATCGGGCACATCGGCAGCACCCGGCCCTTCAGGTCGAGGATCCGGCCCAGTTCATCGAGCGCGGCTACCGGGTCGGCCAGCACCTCGTCGAGCCCGGCCAACAGCAGATTGCCGATGGGATGGCCTGCCAGCGCACCGCTACCACCGAACCGGTGCTGAATGATGGTCGCCCAGAGCCGCCCGTGTGGGCTGTCGGATGCCAACGCCGCCAGCGCCATCCGCAGATCCCCGGGTGGCACGATATCGAGGTCCGCACGCAGCCGACCCGATGAGCCGCCGTCGTCGGCGACGGTCACCACCGCTGTGACGTGCGGGGTGAGCCGACGCGCCGCGGACAGTGTCGCGTAGAGGCCGTGACCGCCACCCAGGGCGACGATGCGGGGGCTGCTCATTCGCGTCCCAGATCACGGTGCAGGACCCGGACCGACAAGCGCGCGTTGTCGCCGAGCAGCGCGGCGAGGGCCTCGGCGATGGCGACGCTGCGGTGCTTACCGCCGGTACATCCGATCGCCACCGTCATGTACCGCTTGCCCTCCCGGATGTATCCATCGGCCACCAGCATCAGAAGCTGATGGTAGGTCTGCAGAAACTGGGTTGCACCGGGCTGAGCCAGAACGTAGTCGCGCACAGCGGGCGACTGGCCGGTTTGCGGTCGCAGTTCGTCGACCCAGTGCGGGTTGGGCAGAAACCGCACATCCATCACCGTGTCGGCGTCCATGGGCAGACCGTATTTGAATCCGAACGACTCGACGGTGACGCTGACCTGCGCGACGGTTTCGCCACCGAAGGCATTCTCAATACTGGCCCGCAGAGCCGGGACCGGCAGCGTGGAGGTGTCGATGATCAGATCCGCGGCGGCTCGAACCGGTGCGAGCAGCACCCGTTCTGCGGCGATTCCCTCGGCCAATGTCTGGTTTCCCTGAAGGGGGTGGCTGCGGCGATTGTTCTCGTAGCGCCGCACCAGGGTCTCATCGGAGGCTTCCATGAACAGCACTCGCGGGGTGATGCCGCGGGTGGCCAGATCGCGGCGTACCGCGTCGAGATCACCGCTGAATCCCCGTGACCGGACGTCCATCACCACCGCCAATTTGGTGATACGCGACCCGGCGGCCAGACCGAGATCCACCATGCGGGCGATCAGTTCGGGGGGAAGGTTGTCGGCGACGTACCAGCCAAGGTCCTCGAGGACCTTGGCGGCCGTGCCGCGGCCTGCCCCGGACAGTCCGGTCACCAGCAGCACGTCGATATCGGATGCCTCCTCGGCAACGTCGGCGGCTCCCGGATCGTCGACCGGACTGTGCCCTGTCGCTGCGGGATCTGTCATAGGGTCTGCCTCGCCTCGTCGTCCGCTACGTCATCTACCGCGTCACCTACCGCGTCACCTACCGCGTCACCTACCGCGTCACCTACCGCGCTGTCCACCACGTCATCCAACACATCAGCAGGTGCGTCCGATCCAACTCCGCCCGGACCGGCGCCCAGCGCGGTGAGGACCGCCGCTGCGGTGGTATCCCCGATACCCGGAACCTCGGTGATCTCCGCGAAACTGGCCTGACGGAGCCGAGCCAGCGAACCGAAATGAGCGACCAGGGCCTTCCGTCGTGCCGCACCGAGGCCGGGCACCGTGTCCAGCGCCGAGGCGGTCATCCGTTTGGAGCGCTTACTCCGGTGATACCCGATAGCGAAGCGGTGAGCCTCGTCGCGCACCCGTTGTAGTAGGAAAAGCCCGTCGCTGTTTCGGGGCAGGATCACCGGATCGGCTTCACCGGGCACCCACACCTCCTCCAACCGCTTGGCCAATCCGATCACCGCAACGTCGGTCACACCGAGATCTTCGAGAACGGCCTTCGCCGCGTTCGCCTGCGGGGCCCCACCGTCCACCACATAGAGGTTGGGCGGATAGGCAAAGCGCCGCAGTCGGTCCCCGGTGCTGTTCTCCTGCAACGGACCGGCGTCCCGGATATGCCGCAGAAACCGACGACGGGTCACCTCGGCTATCGAGGCGACATCGTTGGAATGCCCGTCCCCGGCCGCTTCCCGGATGGCGAAGTGCCGGTAGTCCGGTTTCCGCGGCAATCCGTCCTCGAAGACCACCAGCGACCCCACCACATCGGTGCCCTGCACGTGGCTGATGTCGACACATTCAATCCGCAACGGCGCCTCGACCAAACCGAGGGACTCCTGAATATTTTGTAGCGCAGCTGATCTCGCGGTGAAGTCGCCAGCCCGTTTGAGCTTGTGCTGATGTAGCGCCTCCATCGCGTTGCGGTGGACGGTGTCGGCCAGTGCCCGTTTGTCCCCGCGCTGGGGCACCCGCAGCGCGACCCGCGAGCCGCGGAGGCCGGAAAGCCACGCGGCCAGTTCCTCGGCGTTCGCGGGTAATTGCGGAACGAGCACCTCTCTCGGCACCGGGTTGGTCGCCTCGTCGGCAGCACCGCTCAATTCGGCCTGCTCCCCGTAGAACTGGGTGATGAACTGCTCGACGAGGGCGGCTTGGCTGGACTCGCCGGGGTCGCCGGGTTTCTCGACGACCCATCCGCGCTGGCCGCGAACCCGGCCGCCGCGGACGTGAAACACCTGAACGGCCGCCTCCAGTTCGTCGTCGGCGAATGCCACGACATCGGCGTCCGTGCCGTCGCCGAGCACCACCGCTTGTTTCTCCAGAGCCCGCTTCAGCGCACCGAGGTCGTCACGCAGACGGGCGGCGCGCTCGAAGTCGAGTTGCTCGGCCGCGGCGTTCATCTGGCGTTCCAGGTCTCGGGCGAACCGGTCCGTCCTGCCGGACAGGAAGTCGCAGAAGTTCGCCACGATGGTTCGGTGCTGCTCGGCGGTCACCCGGCCGACGCAGGGGGCCGAACACTTGTCGATATAGCCGAGCAGGCAGGGACGCTCAATCTGACTGTGCCGTTTGAAGACACCGTTCGAACACGTTCGGGCGGGAAAGACCCTGGTCAACAAGTCGAGGGTCTCACGTATGGCCCAGGCGTGAGAGTACGGGCCGAAGTACCGAACCCCCTTGCGGCGCGGCCCCCGGTAGACACTCAGCCGCGGGAACTCCTCGTTGAGCGTCACCGCGAGCACCGGATAGGTCTTGTCGTCCCGGTAGCGGACGTTGAATCTCGGATCGAACTCCTTGATCCAGTTGTATTCGAGCTGCAGGGCCTCGACCTCTGTGGTCACCACCGTCCACTCGACTTTGGCCGCGGTGGTGACCATTTGTCGGGTCCGGGGGTGCAAGCCCGCGATATCCGAGAAATAAGATGTCAGGCGGCTGCGCAGGCTCTTGGCCTTGCCGACGTAAATGACCCGCCCGTAGGAGTCCGAGAATCGGTACACGCCCGGCTCGAGGGGTATCGACCCAGGGGGCGGTCGGTACGTCGCGGGATCAGGCACAGGCTTCAGGCTAGTACCGGTCCCCACCCCGACGACCGTGCGTGTCGGTCCGGCGACACCCCGCCCGAGTGCGCGGTTTATGCACCCCCGTCAGCCGGCCGTGGGCGGCCGCGGGGTTGGTTGCGTTCCGGCTGGTAGCGGACCATCAGGTCCCGGACGGTGTCCATCGCCACCACCGCACGCTCGCCGTCGATCGACTGGACTGCCACCACCGGTACATACTCGTTGGCCGGTAGGTCGATCCGGGCCCACCGCCGGCCGACCGGGAACGAGATGTCGACCACCTCGACCCATGGGATGAACCGATATTCCAGCACGTTGCGGACCGCCAGCCCGGTCGGGCCGACTTTCAGGCGCGGCCTGATCAGCAGCAGCACCGCCGCGGCCAGCACCAGGGCCAGCCCGGCCATCGCGACTTGATCGGCGGCCCGCAAGATCGCACCCGAGGACCTGTTGTTCAACACCGCGACGATGACCCCCACGACGGCGATCAGCGCGGCCACCGCGACGGCAACGCGCGACATCATCCGGGGCCTGAACTCGGCATCCCACGACGCGTCCGGATTTGTCATGCGGTACGCAGGTCCAGCAGTGTCAGGGCAGTGGACAACGCCGCGGCGCAGGCCTGGGAGCCCTTGTCCTCGGCCGAGTCCGGCAACCCGGCCCGGTCCAACGCCTGTCGCTCGTTTTCGGTGGTCAGCACGCCATTGGCCACCGGAGTCGCGGCGTCCAGCGACACCCTGGTCAGACCCTGGGTGACTGCGTCGCAGACGTAGTCGAAATGGGGTGTCTCGCCGCGGATCACCACACCGAGCGCCACCACGGCGTCATGGTTGCTCGCGAGTTGCTGCGCGATCACCGGGATCTCAATCGCCCCGTGCACCCGCACCACAGTCGGGTCGGTGAGACCGCAATCGGCGGCCACGCGGCGGGCACCGTCGAGCAGTGCCTCGCAGATCGTGGCATGCCAGGTACTGGCGACGATGGCCAGGCTCAGCCGGGAGGCGTCCATCTCCGGCACCGCCGGCACCCCCAATCCGCCGCTCACCGCGCACCGCCGAGATCGCCGGGCAGCTCCTCGTGGTCGTACTCCTCCAGACCCGACAGTTCATGCCCCATCCGGTCCCGCTTGGTCCTCAGATAGCGGATGTTCTCGGCGTTGACCCGGGCCGGCAGCGGGACCCGCTCGATGATCTGCAGACCGTAGCCGTCGAGACCGACGCGCTTCGCCGGATTGTTGGTCAACAGCCGCATGGACCGCACCCCAAGGTCGACTAGGATTTGGGCGCCGGTCCCGTAGTCGCGAGCGTCGGCAGGCAGACCGAGCTTCAGGTTCGCATCGACGGTATCCGCCCCGGCGTCCTGCAGCTGATAGGCCTGCAGCTTGTGCATAAGGCCGATACCGCGGCCCTCATGTCCACGCATGTACAGCACCACGCCGCGGTCCTCGGCGGCCACCATCGCGATCGCGGCATCCAGCTGCGGGCCACAGTCGCACCGGCGGGAACCGAACACATCACCGGTCAGGCATTCGGAGTGCACCCGGACCAGAACGTCATGCCCGTCGTTTTCCGGCCCCGAGATGTCTCCGCGCACCAAGGCGACATGTTCGACCTGGTCGTAGATGCTGGTGTAGCCGACGGCACGGAACTCGCCGTGCCGGGTCGGGATGCGGGCCTCGGCGATCCGCACCACATGCTTCTCATGTTTGCGCCGGTACTCGATGAGATCGGCGATGGAGATCAGCGCCAGGTCGTGCTCGTCGGCGAAGATCCGCAGCTCGTCGGTCTGGGCCATCGCGCCCTCATCCTTCTGGCTGACGATCTCGCAGATCGCACCCGCGGGTTGCAGGCCCGCCATCCGGGCCAGGTCCACGGCGGCCTCGGTGTGACCCGGGCGGCGCAGCACTCCACCGTCCTTGGCCCGAAGCGGGACCACATGGCCGGGTTTGGTGAAATCGTTCGCGATGCTCGACGGGTCGGCCAGCAGTCGCATGGTGGTCGCCCGGTCCGAGGCGGAGATCCCGGTTCCGACGCCCGCTCTGGCGTCGACGGTGACGGTGTAGGCCGTCCCGTGTTTGTCCTGGTTGACCGCATACATCGGCAGCAGCCCCAGGCGGTCGCAGATTTCCCCGTCCAGCGGCACACAAAGGTAGCCGGAGGTATAGCGCACCATGAAGGCCACCAGTTCCGGGGTCGCCTTCTCGGCGGCGAATATCAGGTCGCCCTCGTTCTCACGATCTTCGTCATCGATGACGACGACGGCCCTACCCGCCGCGATGTCGGCGACCGCCCGTTCGACGGTGTCCAGTTTCGTCATCGTGTGTCGCCTGCCTCGAAGTCTGCACACAGTATGAACCACACGTCGCCGCGGGTTCATCGGCGCTCCCGCAACGGCAGGGATGCTCGCGACTGGTGGACATCAATCTGGCAGCGACATTTCGTCGCCGCCAGGCCGCGCTACCCCTCGCAGCCCCCCGGACAAGCGCTTTCGCCGAACCCTCCGCCCATTTCTACGGGTTGGTCGACCTTGATGCTCGCGTTGCCCGGACTGGCACACATACGCTCCAGGCCGGTGGCGTCGACAGGCTCCCCGTCCGAGAGGAATGGGCTGTTCCCATCCTGAAGTCCCGCATTCAAGTTGCAATCCGGCTGACCGCTGCCAACTGAGTCGGCGTCGTTCGCGGTGGCGACCAGATCGGCCGCCGCGCATTGCCCCTCCGACGATTGCGACTGCACTCCCGGGCAGTCCTGGGCAGAGGCCATGGCCGGCGTCGGAGGCATCACCATCATGGCCAGGGCGAGGGCACCGGCTGAGGCAACCACTAACGTACGAGGGCAAGTTCGACAGCACCGAGATTTCATTTTGGCCTCCGGAGCCTTTCGGGCTACCTCATTCGCAGTAGCTGAATTACCACCAGCGAATGCTGGCCGACAGCGCATGCGGAGCGGAATTAATAATTACGCAAAACCACCGCGTGTCAAAAGCAGCCGTTCCACAAATTTTTATCTGGCGATCACCTCCACCTCGAGGTTCACCAGGGCAAGCGACATGCCCGGTTCGGCGCCGCCCAGAGTGGTCAGACCCAGCGTGGTCGGGATCAGCGACACTTCGAACCAGTCGTCGCCGATGGCCGACACGGTCAGTAAAACCCCGTCTACGGTGATCGAGCCCCTGGCCACCACGTAGCGGGACGGTACGGGCGGCAACGAGATCCGCACCACCTCCCAATGCTCTGATGGCGCCCGCGAGATGACCTGCCCGGTTGGGCCGACGTGGCCCTGGACGATGTGGCCGCCCAGCCTGCCGTTGACGGCGGCGGCGCGCTCCAGGTTCACCGGGCTGCCGGCCGCTAGTTCCGCAGACCGAATTGTCGCTACTCTCATCGGGCCGTCGATTCGGCGCTGTCACCGGTAGATGTCCGGAGAAAACCCCTCAGTTCGAGCAACCCTGGAGGCTGTGCCGATGACCCGACGAGATATCGACATCAGTGTGCTGAGCGTTCTTCCCGTTCGGGCTACCGAGCTCGACTCGGTCGAGGCAGTAGAGCAGTGGTTGCAGTCGGCCGGATCAGCTGAGCGAAGCCGCCAAGTAGCCGCGATGTCCAAGGACAAGCTCGCCGATTTCGTTGCGCTGCTCACGCCGGTCACGGGCCCGGAGCTCCTCGGCTCCGTCGACCCCAACCTGGCGGCGTTGGCAGTCCAATCGTCGGGCACCACCCAATCAGCCCAGTGGCTCCGCGATATCGATCCCGACCAGGGTGCGGAAATCCTTCGTAGAGTGCCACATTCCGCCCGCGAGCCGCTGCTGGCCCAGATCGATCCGCAGTATGCGGGGACGCTGATCGAAATCCTTCGCTGTCCGCCGCGATCGGTTTCCGCACACGTTCTTCCGGACGTGTTCGCCGTCGCCGCTACGATGACCGCAACGGAAGCCGAAACCGCGGTCCGATCGCAGAACACGGACATGCGAGACAGAGCCCGCGCCGATGCCTACATCTACGTCACTGATACCGGAGGACGGCTGACCGGGTTGCTGGAGTTCCAGGACCTCGTGCTCGCCGAACCGAATCAGACCGTCTCGGAGTTGATGAGCGGCGACCCGTTCTCGGTCGGTCCCCTGGTCGATGCCGAAGACGCCGCCAAAGCTCTGGTCGACCACGAACTGGCTGCCCTTCCGGTCGTGGATGACGAAAGCCGACTCCTCGGCGTCCTAACCGCGGACGGCGCCGCCGACATCCTCCAGCGCCAGGCCACCGAGGACGCCGAGCGTCAGGGCGGCTCGGAGCCACTTGAGGTTCCCTACCTTCGTGCGTCGCCGCTACGGCTGTGGCGCAAGCGCATCGTCTGGCTACTCGTGCTGTTTCTCGCCGAGGCCTACACCGGGACCGTGCTGCGCGCATTCCAGGACGAAATGGAGGCCGTCGTCGCGCTGGCTTTCTTCATCCCACTGCTCATCGGTACGGGCGGCAACACCGGTACCCAGATCACCACCACCCTGGTTCGCGCCCTGGCGACGGACGAGGTTCGACTCCGCGATCTGCCACACATCCTGTCCAAAGAATTGTCGACGGGATTCCTGGTGGCGGCGACCATGGCACTGGCGGCCCTGATCCGGTCATGGACTCTCGGCGTGGGGATGGAGGTGACCATCACGGTGTGTCTGACCGTTATCGCAATCGTCCTCTGGTCGTCGCTGGTCGCCTCGGTGCTGCCGCCCACCCTCAAGAAGCTCAAGCTGGACCCGGCGGTTGTCTCCGCTCCGATGATCGCCACGATCGTCGACGGCACCGGACTGATGATCTACTTCATGATCGCCCACCTGACTCTGCCGCAGTTGGCAGGCCTATAACCGCGTTGCCGATCAGCCTCCGGCGGTGGGTTCCGACAACCGGCGGGACTCCGGAGAAGTGGGTAAACGAACTGACCGCGCGCGCCGCGGTGCCACCGCGATTTATGTCGGATTCGGCCCATCGTCACTGCTGAGGCGGTTTCTATCGGCCAGCAAGCGTTCCACGTATTTAGCGATGACATCGACCTCGAGATTGACCATTGACGCGACCGGGGTACTCCCGAGCGTCGTCAGGGTCAGCGTGGTGGGGATCAGCGACACCTCGAACCAGTCGTCACCGAGGCCGGAGACCGTCAGCGAGATACCGTCGACGGTAATGGACCCTTTTTCCACGACGTAGCGGGAGATATTGTGCGGCAACATGATTCGAACCACCTCCCAGTTCTCGGAGGGTGTTCGGCAGATCACCGTCCCGGTGCCGTCGACGTGCCCCTGGACGATGTGGCCACCCAGGCGGCTGTCCACCAGTGCCGCCCGCTCCAGGTTGACCTTGCTGCCGGTGGCGAGCGCACCGAGACTCGACCGGTTCAGCGTCTCGGCCATCACGTCGGCAGTGAATGCTCCGCACCCTCCGTCTGTGAGTAACTCCAGCACCGTCAGACAGACTCCATTGACGGCGATGGAGTCGCCGTGGCGGGCGCCGGCGGTCACCACCGAACCGCGAATTCTGAGTCGTACCGAATCGCCGAGGTCGTCCAAGCCGACAACCTCACCGAGTTCCTCCACGATCCCGGTGAACATGCACCTAATCTAGCGGGCCGCCCGGGAGAGCCTGATCCAGCAGCTTCTCACCGTGAAACGCGGCCGCGGGGTTGTTGTTGAAGTTCCCGACCCGGCGGTAGCCGGAGGCCTCGTAGAACGCCTGGGCGTGCGGTTGTCGCGAACCGGTGTCGAGCCGGGCGACCCGGTAACCCAGCCCGCGGGCGGCATCCTCCAATGCAGCGAGCAGCACGCGGGCCACCCCGGCACGCCTGGCCGCCGGCACCACGTACATGCGTTTGATCTCGCAGGCACCATCGGGCAATCGTTTGATTCCGCCGCCGCACACCGGGGCGCCGTCTCGGTAGCCCACCAGGAACGTGCCATCCGGCGGACCGAGTTCGGCCGGGCCCGCCTTGGGCATACCGGGGGCTTCGAGATCCAGGCCCTCGTAGAGCTCACGCATCTCGGCGACCATTGCCGACACCAGGGCGGCGGCGTCACCGCTTCCCACTGCTACACGCCGGAATTCCACTTCGCCACCCACTTGATCACTCCTACCATCACTGCTTCCCATCCGGTCACTCTGGAACGAGCCGAACCGGTCCGCCCGGGCGCCGACGGTGCGATCCACTACGACTGCGACCCCCTGCGATCGACCCATTACGATGCAGCTATGTCGACGTTCCGCCGAATCTCCGTCTTGTTTGCCGCACTGCTGGCTGCCGCCCTTCTGGTATCGGGTTGCTCAAAGAAAGCAGAGGAACCCCTGCCGGATGCCGCGGGTCTGATCCAGCAGTCCATTGCCACCACCAAGACCCTCGAGAGCGCTCACCTCGAGATCGTCGTCAACGGGAAGATCGACGGACTGCCGGTGAAGACACTCTCCGGCGACCTGACCAACGTGCCGGGCGTGGCCATCAAGGGCAACTCCACGATCTCGATGGGCGGGTCGGACGTCGATATCGAACTCGTCGTACTCGAGGGCACGCTCTACGCGGCGCTGACCCCGAACAGCTGGCTGGACATGGGGCCGGCGGCTGAGGTGTACGACCCCTCGGTGATTCTCAACCCCGACACCGGGCTGGCCAACATGCTGGCCAGCGTCTCGGACGCTAAATCGGTCGGCTTCGAGACCATCGGTGGCGTCCCCACCGTGAAGATCACCGGCAAGGTCGGCCCCGAAGCCGTGAACAACCTGATCCCGCAGCTCAACGCGAAGGACCAGCTACCGGCGACGATGTGGATCGAGCAGGACGCCCCCCACCAGCTGGT
>Ga0180431_10003718_pt1 | contig 19425 bp, 14 predicted proteins | sample SS_ome_11_FD_132459 | JGI IMG/M metagenome (GOLD analysis project Ga0180431, IMG submission 132459) | Hypersaline lake sediment archaeal communities from the Salton Sea, California, USA - SS_1_MS_1 metaG | ecosystem: Environmental > Aquatic > Non-marine Saline and Alkaline > Hypersaline >... | reverse complement strand
CGCTCTGCCAAACGGCATTGGGAAGTAACAATAGCTCACTCCATCCGCTGTGCCTATGGGTATGGATTTGACTGAAGGTTTGCCCCATGCGTAGCCGAAAAAATCCCCCGCGGGACATAGAACGGCGGGTTCCTTGTCGTCGTCCCAATACGCCCGAAGAACGATCCCGCGCTCCTTTCCCGCCAGCGCTTCCGGCGGCGAGATGAGAAGACCCACAATCCTGCCCGGCCGGTCGATATTGACAACGGTCGCGGCCTCCTTTGCTTTCAACCGGACCTTGGAATGGAAACGCTCGACGTTTCCGCCGGGCGGAACGGCATAGGAACTTATATCCGTCCCGGATGAACCAAATAGTTGCCGGGCTTTCTCAAGATGACGCTCATACTCACCCTGAGATTGCTTCGGGAAGCTCACAATGGACGTACGTTCGGGATAGGTTGCATAATTGATCTGATAAAACCGCATACGCTCGGCGCGGATGAAGACCTTGCACGACTTTTTGTAAGGCAGCGGGACGTAGCTATAGAATCCCCCGGCCCCATAACCGACGAGCGGCCTGACAAAAACGGGATGCTCGCCCAGAAAGAGTTCGCGAAATTTGACCTGGATGCTCGGTTCGCTTTCGCCGTCGAAGTAGAATTCCATCATGTCGTCCGTCGGCGTCGGGGTCCAGATTCTGTAAATGACGCCCGGCCCTTTAAGGTCGGCCAGCACCAGGCCGCCTTCTTCCTTCCGCACGAAGGAATACTGCCCGCCGAAGCCGTCGTTGTTGCCGCCCGTCCGGTCGTAGCTGGACACGGACGCCACCTTCATCGACTCTTTGAACGCCGGCAGACGATCGAGTCGATATAATTCCTGAATCCCGGGACTCCAACCCCCGGCCAATGAACTTGCAGATAATGAAAACAACACGACAGCATAAACGATGATTAAACTCGGTGACAGGTCATTTCTCATTTCTCTCATTCCTTGCGATTTATACCTCGGTCATGCAAAAAGCTGAATTTTCCAGATCATATATGATTGGCTACAATTTTGCAAAATTCTTGTCGGAGGTTATAATCCTGAGAGAACAAAAATAGAATAAAAGGAGAAAAAATGGATCATCATATACCTTTCGGTGCGACGGGACTAAGAGTCACCCCTATTTGTTTCGGGACGTGGCAGCTCAGCCCCCGTTTCTGGGGCGAACAATCCAAAACGGATGTCTTAGCCGCGATGAACGCCGCATACGATGCCGGGATCAACTTTTATGATACGGCGGATGCCTACGGCGATGGCTATGCCGAGACGGTGCTCGGAGAATTCCTGGCCGGCAAGCCGCGTGAGAGCTTTGTGATTTGTACCAAGGTGTTCAATCATTTCAATCCGGATGCATCGCGGTATCCGGATCTGTCGCCGGACCATATCCGCCGGCGTTGCGATCTGGAGCTGAAGCGCATGGGCATCGAGACCATCGATCTCTATCTGCTTCATTTGTTCGATCCGATGACGTCCTTTGCGGACGTGGCCGAGACGATGGAATCATTGAAGAAACAGGGAAAAATCCGCTGTTACGGCGTCAGCAACCACACCGTCGAGCAGCTTCGGGCGCACCGACAATTTGGCGCATACGATGCCGTCCAACCGTGTTACAGCCTGATCGATACAAAAATCGAAAGCGACCTGCTGCCCTACTGCCAGGCCCGGAACATCGGCGTCATGATCTATTCGCCCATGCACAAGGGCCTGCTCACGGGTAAATACACCGGCCATGAGACCTTCACCGACTTTCGCACGCACCTGCCCGATTTCCAGGGCGAACGTTTCACGGCCCTCGCCGAGGCGGTGCAAAGCCTGGAACCGTTAGCCACAAAGTATGACTTATCTATCTATCAGCTCGTTCTAACGGCAACGCTGATGCATCCCGCTATCAATGTAGCCGTCGTCGGCATCAAGAATCCGGCTCAAATCACCGAAGCCGTCGGGGCCATGGGCAAAACGATTTCACGCGAAGATTACTTTGCCGTTCGCAAAACTCTCGCGATAGAGGGTATCTCGAAAATCAAGGATGCCGGCGGGGAGCGGAAATAACCGGTTCCCAAGACGGGATACATCGTGTGGCGAATGCATCGTCCGGAGTCTTACACTTGTGTTTTCAGACTTCTATATCCCGGCTTGCGTTTTTTCGCTTCAGAGGCCAAACCTCTAATCTCTGAGGCCTGGTCTTCCCGTGTCAGGGCCTGACTGCAGCGCGAATCCAAATTGTCCAGCACGGTCACGAAGTTGATATACGCTTCGTAAGGCGAGTCGTAGTGGTTGAAATATTTGTGCACGTCGCCGTCGGCAAAGTATTTCGTGCACATATAGTAGAAGTGATCCGACGTCTGGAGCCGGCGCCAGTCCGCGATGATATCCGGATCGTTCGTCGCTTTGACCCGATCCGCGAGCGCGTAGAGCCGGTGGAGGGCGTTGTCCTGCATGGGATTGCCCCGCCACGCCGAAAGGTCCCGCTCGATGTCCGCCCAGCTTATGGTGTACGGGACATCGAATTCGCCGACGGGATCGTACGCGGCCACGACCTCGCTGGGCGTCTTGAAATCATTGTCCGGATGTTTCAGGATTTCCGAAGGCAATCGCTCCATAAACCCGAAGATGCCGGTATCTTCCCATTGATGTTCGCCCAACGTCTCGTAGTCCATGAAGAGGTTGACAACATACCCATTGCCGTTAATCGCATTGACCCAGCTCGAAAACCGCTCGGCGGTAACGGGCCATTCGCTCCAGTGGCGATTGGAGAACCGAAAGGCGATATCGTCGCTGAGGCGATAATTTTTGAGCAATAATTTCAGTCCGTCGGCGTTGGGCGGCCGATAAAGGAAATCCGGACTCCGGTAGCCGAGGATATGATCGGCGCCTTCAACGACGATGGCGTTGAAGTCACCGATTTGCTCGATTGCCGCGGCGAGATCGTTATTATAAATCAATTCGGTATTACGGAAGATGCGCGGTTTTTGACCGAACAGCCGATGGATGATTTCTCCATGGAGGCGTATCTGTTCGACGAACTCTTCCTGTGAATACAGGAAGCTCAGACTGTGATGATACGTTTCGGACAAGAATTCCACGCAGCCGGTGTCGGCCAGTTTCTGGAAGCTGGATAAGACCCCGGGCGCGTACCTCTCGAGCTGTTCCAGCAACGTCCCGGTGACGCTATAGGCGATTCTAAACCTGCCCTCGAATTTCCGGATCAGTTTGAGCATGAGCAGATTGGAAGGCAGATAACATTTTCTCGCGACACGCTCACATATCTCGATGTTCTTAGCCTCATCGAAATAATTGCTGTCCTGCTCGAAAATGGTATATTTCCTAAGCCGGTACGGCTGATGGACCTGAAAATAAAAACAAATCGACGGCATTACGACTCTCCCTATCTCGACACGGGCTGCCCGGCCAAGACGTCTTCATAGACACCCTTCACCTTTTCAGCAGCATCTTCCCAGCGGAATTTGTACATTTCGCTGTGACCCCGTTCTTGAAGCATCCTGCTCAACGTGGGATATTTCAGTACGGCCACAATCTTGTTGGCCATCTGGTGGACGTCCCAGAAATCGACCTTGAGCGCATGGGTGAGCACCTCGGCGATGCCACTTTGTTTGCTGACGATGACGGGAACCTTAAATTTGAGGGCTTCGAGCGGGGCGATGCCAAAAGGTTCGGAAACGGACGGCATCACATATAAATCGGCCATCTGATAGGCCCGGTCCACATCGATGCCCTTTAAGAACCGTGTAAACAAAACCTTGTGACCGATACCGAGATACGCCGCGAATTCAACCATCCGGTTCGTCATATCGCCGTCGCCGGCCATGACGAACTTGACATTCTCTATTTTTTCCAGCACCTTCTTGGCCGCCATGAGGAAATACTCGGGGCCTTTTTGCATGGTGATTCGACCCAGGAACAAAACGATCTTGTCCATTTCGTCGGGGCGCTTGAATGAGAAAGCACTCTGGTCGCTATCGTTATGCTCGACGCCGTTATAAACCACCGTCACTTTCTCCGGGTCCACCCCATAGCGACGGATGATGATGTTCTTTGTATAATTGCTGACGGCGATGACCTTATTGGCCAAATGCATTCCCCGCCGCTCGATATCGTAAACAACCTGGTTGAGATTGTCGCCGCTCCGGTCACATTCCGTGGAATGGACGTGTACCACGAGCGGCCTGCCGGTCGCTTCCGCCACGGCAACCCCACCCGGATACGTCATCCAGTCATGGGCGTGGATGATATCGAAATCCTCGATGGTCGCTATTTCCATGACCTTTAAGGTATAACGATGCACCTGTTCAGACAGGTCTTGCGGATAGTTCTCGACCTGCCCAACTTCCTGCGAGTGCCATGAGCGCGTGTAATACTTGTTTCCTTTCCGGAACGGGCCTCGGCCGTGTAAATGTTCCTCGTCCGACGTGTAGCTCACATAAGGGCGAAGAGAAGAGGAAATTTCGTGGAAGTTGACATGATCGAATGCACTCACTTCCTCGTCTTTGATATACCCTTCGGCGCCGAGCACCCTCACCGGACCGGAGGAATCCTCCATATAGGCTTTGGGCAGCACGAAGGCGATACGAATCCCCAACCGCCCCATGGCCTTCGTAAGACCATAACAGGCAGTACCCAGTCCACCACTGATGAAGGGTGGAAACTCCCAACCTAACATGAATGCCTTCATCGATATCCCTATCGTTTTAGCCAGCCGACTCCGGCGTCGTCCCTCAAGGACAATGTCTGGAGACGCACAACGTCCGTGTAATTTACTTGATTTGAACGTATTCGTGCGGATAGTCAAGCAAAAATTTAGACATTTTTTATGTTTTGATGAATTCTTTTATTTACGTGCCGCTTCACCCGGCAATAAATACGGCAGACCCTTCCAAACTTGCATTGCGTTTCCACAGAATGCGATTCTCTCGGTGAGGTCCTTACGTTTCTTGAGGGAATCTCGCCCCTGTTTTAGTGAATCGAGGCATTGTCGAAGATACGCGATTTCCTTCTCAGCGTCCCGGATCGAGGCGGGAAAATCAGGGCGAACGGCACAGGAAACGGTCCTCACGGTATTTTTCAAACGATTGAAGCGGAATTTTTCAGCCGTGCCGAGTTGTTTTATCAACTCGCTCGCCAATCCTTTCGCAAGTCGATCCCTCTCTTGACGCCCCACGTCCCGGTGCCGGGAACGATGGTCGCCGCACGGGCCTTGAAGAAACAGAATGGGACAGTCGAACTCCCGGCTGAGACGATCGCAGAGCACGCCGGGGCAGACGGTGCAAAGCACAGAAGGAGAATAAGAACAGGCATCGTACAAATTCATACGTGCCGAATAAATGGTTCAACGTCGAATTATAGCAGGAAAAACGCTCGAATTCACCACCGGAACGTTCAACGGAGAGCAAAGATCAAAATACGAGAATCCGGCCCGTCGTCGGGAAGAAAGTATAGATTTCCATCAAAAGCCATGCCTTCCCGGCTGAGACTGGTTTTCCACCGGTCTGGCGGCAGGTCGATGCGCTTGATCAGGCTCCAGGTATCCGGATCGATGATGTCAATAGCGGATTGCCCGTCTTTCAGACCGCTGCAAAGCAGTTTGCCGGCACAAAACTTGATGTCCTGGTAGGCTGCGGAAGTGGGAGAAGCGATTTTCTCCAACTGAACTCCGTCGAAATCCCACGCATAGAAATGCTTTGCGTCCCAGTTAACGCCGTAGAGAAAGCCTTTCCCATCGGAGGCCACCGCGCCGATGTGGTCGTTGACTTCAAACGACCTGCGTATTTCCAGACTGTTCGGATCGATGCCGTGGATCATCGTTCGGCTCTCTCTTCTGTATTCGGCGTTTGGAACCCATACGTACCGGCCGTCGTACTGCATGCCTCCCGGATGAATCAATAGACCTTCCGTTAAGTTCTTTTTCAAATTGAGGCGGCCGTCTTGCCTGTTCATCTTAAATAGCCAGGCGCGCTTCTGTTTTCTATCCACTGAGGTGACGAAATAGAATCGTTCTGTCACATCGAGGCCCTGGACGTGGTGCGTACCAAATTCCAGGGGCACTTGTCGGATCAGCGTAACATCTGCGGTGTCCAGCAGAGAAGCTAACATTTTGGCTGATGCACTTCCACCTCCCGTTCTGCAGGCTGAAACGACCGAGATAGCCATCAACGAAAAAACGAGGAGAACTCGATTCAGGGATTTTAGGGTTTGGCACATCTGCAATCCTTTGCATTCTTATGAAGAGATAATTCCCGGCGCACCAGGGCGCAGTGGCCGTTTAAATAGCTCGTCGGTGGACGCGTTCACTTTGCTCCACTTGCCTGCGTAATTTCCGAAGACCCCTCTGGGCGCGTTTCTTGGCGGCTTCAGTAGAAATATCCAGGGCGACTGCGATTTCCTCGAAAGTCATCGAGTGGACGGCGCGAAGTTCAAGCACGGATCGCTCGTGGGGCGGAAGCGATTTGAGTAATGCGATACAATCCGATGCCGGTTCGCTCCGAATGTAGCATTGGATCCGACGGGTCAGATGCTGAACGGCTTCTTTTTCACGCTTTTGTTTCCGTAGCATGTCGATGCAGATATTGCGCAGGATCGCATAGAACCAATACGAAAACGGCCGGGATGAGACGTATTGGCGGCGTTTCCGGATCACTCGAACGAAGGCTTCCTGGACGGCGTCTTCCGCCGAGACCGGATCGCGCAACATCTGGCGGGCCAAAGCCGCCGCCGCTGGGGTAAAGTCGCTCACAATCCGCTCGAACGCGGTTTCGTCCAAATGCTTCTTAAACCGTGCCATCATATCGTCGTGCGTAGTGTCCTGCCGGTCCATAATAGCGTTGATTATCGCCTAAATCCTCAGAAAATCAAGTGTTAATTACGATAGCAGAATCTTACTTATGTCACCGATTATCCGGGATCGAAACTCAAAGTGTTTGATTCGACAGCTTCCTCTCGTTATACTCTGTGCCATCCGAAATAACTTGATTTGCGAGCGAACTCATGGGAACAATCGAGCAAGGCGTTAAACAAGCTGTTGAAAACTGCCTGAAAGTGCAAACCGGTGAAAAAGCGGTCGTCATTACAGATACGGAAACCCTCGCCATCGGGTCCGCTCTAAAGACGGCCATAGAGAAAATCACCGGCCAGGTGCAATTCTTCGTCATGGAGGATTTCGGCGAAAGACCGATTGCCTACCCCGAGGCCATTGACGAAGCCATCCAAGCGGCGGACGTGAGCGTTTATGCCGCCCAGGGGGCGAAAGGGGAATTGCAAACCTTCCGCATGCATTTGCTCAAAGCGATTGAAGCCAACGGCAAGCTTCGGCACGCTCATATGATCGGCATCACGCCGCAGATCATGGAACAGGGGATGTGCAGCGATTACAGTGAAATTCAGCGGATCAGCAAACTCGTCTATGAAAAGGTCAAGAATGCACGCGAAATTCGCGTCGTGACCGGCAAAGGAGGCGACTTCACGGCGGAATTCAGCCCGGAACTCCATTGGATCATCAGCGACGGCGATATCACGCCCGGCCATTGGAAGAACCTGCCCGACGGCGAAGTCTTCACGGCCCCCATCAACGTCAACGGCACGGTCATCATCGACGGTTGTCTGGGGGATTTCTTCGCCGAACGGTACAGTTCCCTTGAGAATACACCGGTTATCGTCGAGGTTAAAGACGGGCGGGCCATAGAGGAAAGCCTCGAATGTAACGACGAGAAACTCAAACAGGAATTTGCGAAATACCTTTTCGAGACGGACGAGAACAGCCATCGGGTAGGTGAATTCGCCATCGGGACGAACACCGGCCTGACCGAATTGATCTACAACCTGCTCCAGGATGAGAAGTTCCCCGGCGTCCATGTCGCCTTCGGCAGCCCCCTGCCGGGCAAAACCGGCGCCGATTGGAACAGCAAAGCCCACGTGGACGGCGTCATTAGAAATCCAACCATCCACGTCGATGGCGACATCATCATGGACAAAGGCACATTCCGCCTTGAAGAAGCTGTCTGAAACATCTTACGGGCGAACTCATGGGAACGATTGAACAAGGCGTCAGGCAAGCCGTTGAAAACTGTCTGAAAGTGAAGGCCGGTGAAAAGGCGGTCGTCATTACGGATAAAGAAACCTTCGAAATTGGCTCCGCTCTGAAGACGGCGATAGAAAAGATCACAGGCGATGTACAGTTCTTCGTCATGGAGGACTTCGGTGAAAGACCGATTAACTATCCGCAAGCCATTAACGATGCCATCAGAATTGCGGATGTTAGCGTGTACGCTGCCCAGGCGGCAAAAGGAGAGTTACAAACTTTCCGCAAGAAGATGTGCGATGCCATCGAAGCCAACAGCAGGCTTAGGCACGCACATATGGGCGGGATTACACCGCAAATTATGGAACAAGGGATGTGCAGCGACTACAATGAGATTCAGCGGATCAGCGGGCTTGTCTATGAAAATGTCAGGAATGCCAAAGAGATCCGCGTCGTGTCCGGCACGGGATGCGATTTTACTGCATTATTCAGCCCGGAAATCAAATGGGTTATTAGCGATGGTAACATCACCCCCGGTAAGTTTAAGAACCTGCCTGATGGAGAGGTCCGCACCTGCCCATTCGATGTGAACGGCACTGTTGTCTTTGATGGCTGTCTCGGTGACTCCTTTGCCGAGCGATATGGCCCTCTTGAGAATACGCCAGTGATTCTCGATGTTGCAAACGGCCGGGCTGTTAAAGAAAGCATACGGTGCGATAAGGAGAAACTCTTGAAAGAATACACCGAGTATCTTTTTGAGATCGATGAGAACAGCAACCGGGTGGGTGAGTTTGCCATCGGCACGAATACCGGCCTGACCGAACTGATCTGCAATATGCTTCAGGATGAGAAGCTCCCCGGCGTACACATCGCCTTCGGAAGCCCCGGGCCGGGCAAAATCGGCGTCACATGGGACAGCAATGCCCACATCGACGGCCTCATCAAGAATCCCACCGTCGCCGTCGACGGTGAAATCATCATGGACACAGGCACCTTTCAGCTTTGAATAGACTGTTTGAGTTATTATCTGGAGATTAGTAATGAGTAGTCTAAAACACGAATTTACAGAACAGCCCTTTTCGGCGTATGATAGCGTGCAGAAGGGATTCAACCGTCGCGAGTTCATCGCGGCAACCGGGATCGCTTCGACGGCGGGATTGACCCTGCCCGCTTGGGTCGCTTCGACCTTTGCCGATTCGGTCGGGAAAAATCGACAGCAACCTGTGTTTCGTTCACTGAAGGTTCAGCCGGTATTCAACTGCGAAATCTACCCACGAAAACCTGCAACCAGTTGGCGCTGGACAGGAGCCATTCAAAACGAACAGGAATTGCACGAGGAGGAACGGAGGATTCGACGGGATCTGGAACAGATGACGGCGTCCGCGGACTTCCCTGTGGATATCTTGCCATTGATAACCGTGCGTAACCTTGAGCAGGCCGTTTCGGTCACAAAAAAGGACTATGATGTTCTGATCATGTATGCCGCCCGACGAAATCCAAAGCTGCTTGAGACGTTGGCTTCCCCGGATAGGTGGAACTTGATGTTTGTTCGTCACCGTTCGGGCCCGCTTTATTACATGTATGTCGGCGCACACACTCATTTTCTTCGGAAAACCCGTGATGAATTCGGTCAGGTTGGTATGGATGTGCATGACATTGTCGTGGACGACCACGCCGAGCTTCTGTGGCGCCTGCGTGCCTATTACGGATTGAAAAACACTCTTCAGAAACGAATCGTCGCCGTTGGCGGCCCCGGCGGCTGGGGCGTGGGCGGCCGGGGAGCACCGGAACGCGCTGAACAGACCTGGAAGCTGGATATCGTTCCCATTCCCTATCCCGAGCTGGGCGAGCGGATCAAAAAAACCCGACAGAAGAAGGCCCTTTTACATTCCTGCCGGAAAAAAGCTGATGTGTATCTCAGGGCGAGGAACGTGACTCTTGAGACATCGAAGGATGCCGTCTATCGGGCCTTTGTCCTCTGCGAGGTGTTCAGGGATTTGCTCGATGAAGCTCAAACGGATGCGTTCACGATCAAACAATGCATGTCCACCATTATGCCGCTGGCACAAACGACGGCCTGCCTGCCCCTTACCCTGTTGAACGATGAGGGGTATATGGCGTTCTGCGAATCCGACTTTGTCGTGATACCTTCAGGCATTCTCTTGCGCTACATTTCCGGCAAACCCGTATTCCTGTGTAATCCTTCCCTTCCCCACGAGGGTATGCTCACTTTTTCCCATTGTACAGCCCCCAGACGGATGGATAGTGTCAATTTGGAGCCGGCGAGAATTCTGACGCATTATGAATCAGACTACGGCGCGGCGCCCAAGGTGGAAATGCGAAAAGGACAGCAAGTCACGATGCTCAATCCTGATTTTGGCGGCCGACGATGGCTTGGCGTGGCAGGAGAGATTCTTGATACGCCGTTCTATGAGATGTGCCGGACCCATATGGACGTCGCGGTCCAGGGCAACATCGAGCAGTTACTTCAAGAAATTCGAGGTTTCCACTGGATGGTTTCGTACGGGAATTACCTCCGTGAAGTCGGATATGCAGTAAAAAAAGCGGGACTTGATTGCCTGACATTGGTTTAGGTCGCCTTTATTGTACGGCTATATTAAAAACCATCGCGGATAGATTCACATCAGGCGTCGTTTCTGGTAAAATGAGCTTTTTGATAAAGATTGTTAGGAAGTTGGATGGTTTATGGCGTTACCAGTCGTTGCTATAATTGGCCGGCCGAATGTGGGTAAGAGCAGTCTGCTCAATGCGCTGGCGGGGCAGATGATCAGTATTGTCGAGCCGACGGCGGGCGTGACGAGAGACCGCGTCAGCACCATTATCGGCAAGGACGATCAGTACTTCGAGCTTGTCGATACCGGCGGCTACGGGATCGTCGACAGCGATCAGCTCAGCAATCATATCGAGCAGCAAATTCACCAGGCGATGGAATCGGCGGATCTCGTGCTGTTTATGGTCGATATTCGCGACGGCCTGGTCCCCCTGGATAAAAACGTCGCGCAGCTTCTTCGTAGGAACGATCTCGACGTCATTGGGGTAGCCAACAAAGCCGACACCGCTAAAATGTTTCCCGCCGCGGGGGAATTCTCCAAGCTCGGTTTCGGCGATTTTCTGTGCATCTCCGCCAAGAATAATCTGAATAAGGCGGACTTGCTCGATAAAGTTTTCGACAGGCTCGCCCACTTGACGTCGGGCCACGATCCCAAAGAGCCGGCGATGAAAATAGCCATTGTCGGCAAGCGGAATGCCGGCAAGAGCACGATCGTCAACGCAATGGTCGGCTCTGATCGGGTCATCGTGAGCGAGACGCCGGGCACGACCCGGGACGCCGTGGATGTGCGATTCGAGAAAGACGGCAAGACCATCGTCGTTATCGACACCGCCGGAGTGAGAAAGAAGAATAAGATCGCCGACAGCATCGAGTTCTACAGTTACGTTCGAGCGACACGATCCATTCAGCGAGCGGATGTCGTGCTGCTGATGATAGACGCCACAGTGCCGATCTCACAGGTGGATAAGAAGCTGGCCCGATTCATCGCCGGCGAGCACAAGAGCTGTATCCTTGTCGTCAACAAATGGGACCTTGCCAAGGACGCCGCGGGCACCGAGGACTACGAGGGCTACCTTACGAAGCTGTTGCCAGGTCTCAAATACGCACCGTTGGCGTTTACGACAGCGACCGAAGCGAAGAACATCCAAAGCGTTCTGGACCTGGCGGCGGAAATCTTCAAGCAAACCACGACGTGGATACCCACGGCCAAACTGAACAAGGCCTTTGAAACCATAAAACAGGAGAAAAGCACTGCGGCCCGAAGGGGCAAAACAGGCTGGCCGAAGATTTATTATGCGACACAGATCGCGATTAATCCGGTGACCATTCTCATGTTCGTGAACCGGCCGGACCTGTTCGATGAACATTACCTCAGATTTATCGTGAATCGCTTGCGGACCATGCTGCCGATTGAGGAGGTGCCGATCCGGCTGCTCGCTCGAAAACACAGAGAGTAACGGCCGGCACGTCGTGGATGGGAGACTCGGAGAATAACGGATGATCAGAATGTTCCGACTTTGGGGTTTGATACTCATCCTTGGCAGTTTACAGGGCGCTTACGTCCAGGCCGAGCACGAAGGATTCGATCCCGCGGAGTGCTTTGACAAGGTATGGGACATCATCAACGATGAATTCTGGGACCCGAATTTTAACGGTGTCGATTGGGAAGAGGCACGCCGGTGCTATAGACCGACGGCCTTAGACGCAAATGACCATGAATCGTTTGCCGAGATCGTCAACCGAATGTTAGCCGAACTCAAGACCTCGCATACTCGTTACTATACGAAGTGGGATACCGGTTATTACATCATCAAGGTCGTCTTTGGAAAACCCGACACCCATCGGACCGGGATCGGAGTGGTGACCCGAGAGATCGAGGGGCGTCATTATGTCGTCGCTGCACTTCATTCATCGCCGGCGGAAAAAGCCGGACTTCTTTTGGGAGACTGGCTGGTCGAAGTCGATGGTCAACCGTTTCGCCCGATCCGTTCATTTGAGAATAAGGCGGACCAGGACGTCGAAGTGGTTGTTCAGCGAGATTCCTCAGATTTGACGCGCAGAAAACTGACGGTTAAGCCGCTGGATATGAAAGAAAAGGATCGTCTGGGCAACGATTCATATGCCAGCGTGAAGACAATTGAACATGGAGGGCATTGTTTTGCCTATGTCCGTCTCTGGTGGCTGCGCGGGGAAGAAATGAAGGGGACTCTGCAATATGGGATCGGTCGAGCGAATGAGACGGAAGGAATCATCATCGATATCCGGGATGGTTACGGAGGCGATATGGGCTATGAATTTATCGCTCCTTTTTTACAATACGGCCTGGGAGAAGTCACGGTCGAATCGACGGATCGCAAGCAAACATTGAAGTTTGTTGCCGGATGTAATAAGCCCGTGGCGGTTCTCATCAACGGCGGTTCTCGCAGCGGAAAAGAAGTCCTGGCTTATCTTTTCAAAAAAACGGGCAGAGGCCTTCTGATTGGAGAACGTACCGCCGGATACGTCACCGGTGGCAGAAAACGGGAGATAACCGAAGAGTCGTTTCTGTACTTTGGAGCGTGCGGGCTGCGTATCGACGGAAAGCGTTTGGAAGGCGTCGGGGTGAAACCGGATATCGAGGTCCCTTTTGATATACGCTTTGCCGCCGGGAAGGATATACAATTGGAGCGGGCCAGGGACGAAATGGTCAAGCTCATTGAAACCTCAAAGTGATTTCTGAAAGCGCGGCCCTTCGGGCCATGAACGGATAAATAACGAAGGAGATAGCCATATGAATTCTCTTGTTGTTGCGGGCATTGCGGTTTTCCTGTTGCTGATCGGGTATGTTTTTTACAGTCGCAAAGTCAAACAATGGGTGGGGCTTGACGAAGATGAGGTCCCCCCATCCGTCTCGATGAACGACGGCGTCGATTATGTCCCCGCCAAACACTGGACGATTCTGTTCGGGCACCATTTCGCCTCGATCGCGGGCGCGGCGCCGATCATCGGGCCCGTGATTGCATGCCTTTTCTGGGGTTGGCTGCCCGCCGTCATCTGGATCGTGGTCGGCGGCGTGCTCTTCGGGGCGGTCCATGATTTTACGGCACTCTATTTGTCCCTCAAACACAAGGGCAAATCGATTACGACGGTGGCCGAATCCGTGATGGGCAAAACGGGCAAGATTCTTTTCAGTGGATTCGCTTTTTTGGCGTTGATCCTGGTCGTGGCGGTTTTTGCCGCGGTGGCGGGTCAAACCTTAGCGTCCACCCCGAAGGTCGTGATCCCGACGTTCGGTCTCGTGGGCGTCGCTCTGATCGTCGGTATCATGATGTATCGTCTGCAAATATCGATCCTGCTATGCTCGATAGTCGGCGTGCTGCTGCTGATGGGTTTGATTGTGGCGGGCTACTATCTGCCCGTCGAGCTTCCCGTGGATAATATGAAAAGTGCAACGACCTGGTGGACGATCATATTGCTTCTCTATGCCATGGTCGCATCGGTAACGCCCGTGACTCTGCTCCTTCAACCGAGAGACCATCTGGCGGGCGCCGTGCTTTATCTCGGGATGTTTTTCGGTTTTTTGGGACTCATTATCACCCATCCCGAGATGAAGGCCCCCGGTTATCTTTCTTTCTCCACCGCCAAAGGCGGGCTGTGGCCCATGTTGTTCGTCACGATTGCCTGCGGCGCTATTTCCGGATTTCACAGTCTCGTTTCCAGCGGAACGACGTCCAAGCAACTACCGCGAATGAAGGATGCCCGCGTCGTCGGTTATGGAGCCATGATTATGGAAAGCGCATTGGGTGTGCTGGCGCTGATTGCCGTCACGGCCGGTTTGTACTGGAAGAGCGCCCCGGCGGGTTTTGAAGGCCTGGTTTATCAAGATATCTTTAACACGGGAGGATGGATTAAAGCCTTCGGCACGGGATACGGAGAGCTGACCAAAGTGATATTCGGCAGTTTTGGGATGCTGATCGGCATCACGATGCTCAAGACCTTTGTGATGACGAGTCTTGATTCGGCCACACGAATCGCCCGTTACATTTGCAACGAGCTGCTCGGCGAGACATTCAACATCCCTTACATGAAAGATAAATACGCGGCCACCCTGCTGGTCGGTGTTTTGGCGGGCGCCCTGGCGCTCGGTAACTGGAAAGCGATCTGGCCGGTCTTCGGCGCGGCCAATCAATTGATTGCCAGCCTTGTTCTGATTGTCGCCAGCGTCTATCTGATGGCGCGCAAACACAAGTATTTATTCACGGCGATTCCGGCGGTGATTATGCTGGTGACGACCATCGGCGCGCTGGTTTACAACACGTACGTCTTTATCACGGCGGACACACCGAACATCCTGCTCGCCGTCATTGACGTGGTTTTAATCATTCTCGCGCTATTCCTTGCCTGCACGGCGATCGTTACAATACACAGCACAAGAAAAGGCGTTCCCGGCCCATAAAGGAAGGAGACTGATTGAGGTTTATTGTGTTTATGGATTGGGCGCCGAGGACAGGGGAATGAGCTTGAATCGGGCGGTGACGGGCGTTTGATCCAAAACAATATCACCGTTTCGAACATCGTCCAAATGGAAATTGTAATGCACCTGCCTGCTTTGCGCCGGCTGGTCTTCATCCTTATCATAGATGTACAGGGTCATTTTGAATTCTTCCTGCGTTTCATACCTTGCTTTGGCCTGGTTTGTGGCCCGGATTTTGATAGGCTCTCCTATCACCGCGGACTGATTGAGCAATTCCACTTTAAAACGGCCCATCATATTATCACTAAAGCAAAATCCGATGGTGGCCGTGATATCGGGAAAACTCTTAAGTCGTTCCTCCTCCGGAGGGATTCTAATCGTGACCGAGTTATTCGAGAGTCGCGTTTGCCCGTCGGCTAATTGAATATGGGCTTTTTTCTGAACAGGCGTTTTTTTGGCCTTCTCGATTTCACTGCGCGTCAGGACCACTTTGGCCTTGTCGCCGGGCGCCCAATTGTCAGGCGGCCAACCTTCAGGCGGCACAAGGAGCTTTAGCGTTGAGGGTTCGACGATACTCTCCACGCTCAGCAGCGCACCGCTTTCCTCGTAGCACTCGACCGCCAGCGGTTTCTCGATAAGCCTGACCACGTTGACGTCGATGGTCTCCGGCACACAGGATTCGACGACGAGCCCGGAATCCTGCAGTTGGGCGCTTTTTTGGATCAGATTTTGAACGGTTAACGGTTCCCCACTGGCCACAAGGCCCTCCTTTTCCGCATCAAGGGGGAAAAGCAGGCTGAGCGAATGATTTTCTATTTTCCGTTTGATATTGGTTATTCTGGACGCCGGCCCTTTGAGCGAAATATTATTCACATCGAAGGTGCGTTCGCCGTCGAAGCTGATCCAGAATCGAGGATCGGATTCTGTCAAGATAATGGTCGCACCGCTCACGTCATATGTTTCGTCGAGCGCCAAGTCCGTCCAGACCCATATCAGAAGGGTCAAGAATAACACAACGGCGATCTTGCTGATTTTAACTTTTGCCAACATCAGATTTCGCTCTCAGCATCCCAGGGGGCTTGATTTATGACAGTACGCCGGCCAGATGCTTTTTCAACTTCGTCTCATCCAGATTCCGAGTCAGCTTTCCGTTTTCTGCGATAGAGATCACTCCGGTCTCTTCACTGACGACCAGGCAGACGGCGTCCGAGCCGGTCGTGATACCGACGGCGGCACGGTGACGCGATCCCAGTCCGGAGCTGTCCATACCGGCGGGTTCCGCCAGGGGCAACTGCACTCTGGCCGCGACGATGCGGTCGCCTCGTATGAGGACGGCCATGTCGTGAAGGGCCGTGCCGGGCTGAAAGATGGTCCGGAGCAGCTCGGAGGTCACCCGGGCGTCGAGTCGAACACCGGTCTCGATAAACTCACCCAAGGCCACCCTTTTTTCAACAACGATAATCGCACCGATACGGGCGCCGGAAAGGTCCAACACGGCGGCCACCATCTCTTCCACCGTTCGGGACAGTTGCAATGACGCGCCCGACCAAAAATGGCTCTGGCCGATTCGCATCAGGGCTCTTCGGACCTCCGGCTGGAACGCGGCCACGGCAATGATTAATACGCCCACCAAAAAGCCGTTATAGAGGTACTGCAATCGTTCCAGAGGGAGCCGGCCGACGACCAGCTTGAGGACCAGAAATCCCACGATCAGGATGAAGATGACGGCGCGGAATAACCTTTCACCGCGCGTGCCTTCGAGAAAATCCACCACCCAATACACCACAAGTCCGATAAACAGCATCTCGGGGAAAATCCAGAACCCATTCCCGGCCACCCGGATGAAATACAGGCGTATCTGATCGATGAGTGTCTCCACAACTCAATTCCTTTTGTTCCTGTTGAGCACTCAGATTGACGCATATCACGATAAACTTGGGGATATTGTATGTTTAACATCTATTTTGTCAATGAAAAACTCTTTCTTTTATGCCAAGTTATTCCCTTGACGTACCGAATGTACGCCTGTAGAATACGCTCGCTATTTAGCGACTGAAAGGACATGAATTTGCGATCCATGAACTCCGACGATTGGATTGATATGATATGAGGAGTCCATTGTTCAATGATGTGCTACACTGATCCGGAGTATGAGTCGTGAAACGTAGCAGAATTAATAGGGTAATGCAGATCCTGACAACGTTGCAGGCGGGACAAGGCTGTACGATCCGCGATTTGTCGAGGATGTTCGGGACCAGCCGTCGAACGATCTTTCGCGATCTCAAAGAGCTCCAGGCGATGGGCGTGCCTTATCATTACGATCCCGTGACGAATCGTTACAGAATGGAGCCCGAATACTTTCTGCCGCCTGCGGATTTAAATTTGCAGGAAGCCCTGGCCTTGCTCCTGCTGGCCCAGAAGGTCAGCAACCAGATCCAATTTCCGTTTCGAAAGTCGGCCCGGCTGGCCGCGTTGAAAATCGAGAGCAACTTGCCCGTCGGAATTAAGAAGTATTGCAGCAACATCCTGGAACATATCTGGACGCGGCGAGAGGATCAGGCATGTCTCCGACAGAGCCGTCATTTTGACAGGATTTTCTCAAAACTGCAGGAGGCCATCGCGAGGAAACGAATCGTCAGCCTGAGCTATTATTCACCGATGAACGCCCATGAAACGGATGTCGAATTGTGCCCCTATCACTTGCTCTACGAGAATGGGATGTGGTACATATTGGGCCGCTGCAACCGACATAAGGGCATTCACACGTTTGAGCTGAACCGCATCAGAGACTTAACGTTGATGGGGAAATGCTTCCTGGACGATGAAGATTTCGACGTGTCGGAATACCTCCGCAGGGCGTGGTCCACGATACCGGAAGGTCACATCTACCATGTCAAACTCCTGTTCCTGCCCAAAGTGGCCAAGGACGTTGCGGAAGTGACCTGGCATCACTCCCAGAAGGTGACGTACAACAAAGACGGATCCGCTCTGATTGAATTTCGTGTGGACGGCCTGAGTGAAATCACCTGGTGGGTGCTGCGCTATGGCGATCAGGTCCAGGTCCTTTCGCCGAAGAGTCTCCGGAAAAGAATCCGTGAGATCGCAGAAAATGTGGTGAAAATCAACGAGACCGACCACCAACCGGTATAGGTATAGCATTATATACACTCATAACCCGACACAGGAGTATCAAGATGAGCAGAAAAAACATTCATCGGCGTCAGTTCTTGCAACATGCGGTCGGCACGACCGCCGGGGTGGCGGTTTTTCCTTATGTGATTTCAGCATCGGCGCTGGGCAACGCCGGAAACGTGGTGCCCAGCGAGAAGATCACGGTCGGCTGCATCGGGGTCGGCCCACAGGGCAGCGGCGTCATGGGGAACTTCCTCAAGCAAAAGGACGCCCAGGTGGTCGCCGTCTGCGACGTGAAAAGCCCTGTGCTCAAGGCCGCCCGGGAGCGCGTGAATAAGCACTACCAGGGCACGGGATGTGCCGCGTACAAAGATTTTCGAAAACTTCTCGCCCGTGATGATATCGACGCGGTGCTGGTTGCGACGCCGGACCACTGGCACGTGCTGGCGGCGCTGGCGGCGGTCAGGGCGGGAAAAGATGTGTACCTGGAAAAACCCATGGGACTGAGCCTCGCCCAGGACCAGGCGTTGCGTAAGGCTGTCCATCGGTCCGGCAGGGTTTTTCAATTCGGTACGCAGCAGAGATCGAGCCGCAATTTCCGTTTTGCCTGCGAATTGGCCCTCAACGGTCGGCTGGGAAAACTACACACGATCAACGTCTGGTCGCCGGGCAGCAGCCAGGGCGGGGACGGGACGCCGGTGCCCGTGCCGGAATGGCTCGATTATGAAATGTGGCTGGGACCCGCCCCTTTCACGCCCTACACCAAGGATCGCTGCTCGAACAAGCTGTGGTGGTTTATTTCCGATTACGCGCTCGGTTTCATTGCCGGCTGGGGCGTTCATCCCCTGGATATCGCCCTCTGGGGCGGCGGCGACAAGGTGGCCTGCCCCGTCGAGATCGAAGGCAAAGGCGTCTGGCCCACTCAGGGCATATGCGACACGGCCATGAACTGGAACGTCGTGTGCAAATACGACAGCGGCGTGACGATGAATTTCACCGGCGATCCGTATCCCGACAAGTGGAAGAAGCGTTACGGTCGAACCACCAGCCACGGCACGGCCTTTGAAGGCACCGAGGGGTGGGTGCACGTGGATCGTTCCGGGATCAACGCTCATCCGAAGGAGCTGCTGACGACAGAACTCGGCCCGAACGACATTCACCTGTACAAAAGCAACAACCACGTCCGGAATCTTTTGGATTGCGTCAAGAGCCGGG
>Ga0180431_10003717_pt1 | contig 19428 bp, 18 predicted proteins | sample SS_ome_11_FD_132459 | JGI IMG/M metagenome (GOLD analysis project Ga0180431, IMG submission 132459) | Hypersaline lake sediment archaeal communities from the Salton Sea, California, USA - SS_1_MS_1 metaG | ecosystem: Environmental > Aquatic > Non-marine Saline and Alkaline > Hypersaline >... | reverse complement strand
ATCCTAGACCGCTTGAATAAGATTAAGCGCCTTTGCAGCGAGGATGAAGCCAGGCTAAATGACTTGGTAAACACAAGAGACCATCTCACAAGCCTGGCTGATGCCAAAGTCAAACTGAATGAGCTTTATGACCAAGTGCTGGATAACCTTGAAAATGCCGCGCCGGAAATTAAAGCTTTAGCTCTGGATGCCCTGGATATTAAAGTCTATGCCAAGGGAAATGACGATGTAGAAATTAAAGGCGTCATTCCCCTGGAATTAGCTTTACCTACCACTGCACGAACATGGGCATGACGACGTGGAGGTAATTGTCGGCTCCCACCGGCTTGATGAGTCCGGGACTTGATGGATTAGTGGTCTCCAGGGCTACCTGCGATTCCTGGAGCACATTGAGGACATCGGTAAGATACTTGCCGTTAAAGGCAATCTTTGACTCATCACCCTCCACGGTAGCATCGATTTCACCGACGTCGTCGCCGATTTCTTCAGAGCGGGCCGAAACAGTGACTTTACCCGGCACCAGTTCGCTGCCCGGCGTTATCATCAGGCGGACAATGCCGCTGCCGTCGCGGGCGAAGATGGAAGCGGTCTTGGTGGCTCTCAGGAACTCGGCAACATTAACCACCATCTTGGTTTGATAGCTTTGCGGGATGAGCTGCGTGTAATTGGGGAAATTACCCTGAATAAGCTGAGATACCAGCTCAATATTTTTCAGTCGAAAGAGTATCTGGCTCTTGTTTGGGTTCAGGGTTATTTCAATGGCTTCTTCCTCTTCGGGCATAAGACGGTTTAGCTCGGCAAGGGTTCGGGCGGGAATGATAATCTCGGTCTGCTGGCTCACCGATTTTGCCAGGGGTAGCTTGAAGACGGCCAGTCTGAAGCCGTCAGCCGCGGCCAGTGTCAGTACATCGCCCTCAAAACGGGCATTAACACCGGTGAGTACCGGACGGGACTCCTCAATAGCGGCAGCAAATGCCACCTGGCTGATGCCCCGGTGAAGCGAGTTACTGTCAATTGTGGTGGTGATACCTTCGTCAATACTGGGTATCGGCGGAAAGTCCTTGGCGTCAACTCCACTGATACGGGCTTCAAAGCGGGCGCATTTTAGTTCCAGGGTCTTGGTGCTGGGAGAGAGATAGAGATCAATTCGCTCACCGGGTAGGGAGCTGACAAATTCGGTAAGAAGTTTTGCGGGGATGGTGATTATCCCTTCTTCTTCTATCTTGGCGCCAATCCAGCAGCTAATTGCCATTTCCAGATTGGTAGCGACAAGTTTCAAGCGTCCCTGGTCAGTGGCGAGCAGGATATTATTGGTTATAGGGAGGGTAGTTCGTGTGGCAACGGCTCTGCCTACCACATTGAGTCCCTTGTTCAAATTCTCCTGAAGACAGGATAGTTTCATGATTCACCCCCAAACAGCAGTAACTAGTGGTGTTGTAGTATACTACAATAATCAATTCTATTCAAGGGTAATGGTGCCGCTTTTACCGCCACTCTTGCTGACTAGGCGGATGTTCTCGATTGTCATGCCACGGTCTACCGCTTTGCCCATGTCATAGATGGTCAGTGCGGCGACGGCGGTGGCGGTGAGCGCCTCCATTTCCACCCCGGTTTTACCGGTGCTTGTTACCGTGGTGCGAATTTCAATGGTGCTGTTTGACTGGTCCACGTTGAATTCAATGGTAACATCGCCGATAAGAACCGGGTGGCAGAGAGGTATCAGGTGGGGGGTTTGCTTGGCAGCCATGATACCGGCTAACCGGGCGACGGATAGCACGTCTCCTTTCTTCAGTCTGCCCCTGGTAATCAGTTGCAGGGTGGAGGCGTGCATTCGAACCAGTCCTCTGGCTACCGCCTCGCGCCGGGTATCCGGTTTGTGGCTCACATCCACCATGCGGGGTAGACCTTGTTCGTCAAGATGGGTCAGCTTCTCCATAATTAACCACCTATTTGCGAGAAGTTCCGTCCTTGAGGTGCCAAACCGCTGGCCAGATGGTGGCCGCGCGGCTTACGGGCAGTCGCTTCTTGGATTAGTCGCTTTAATGCCTCCGTGGATGCCCCGTTGCGCAGGGCGTGTTTGACGTCTATTTCTTCATCGCTCAAGAGGCAGGGGCGTAGCCCGCCGTCGGCGGTCAGCCGGAGCCGATTGCACTGGAAGCAGAAGTGCTCGCTCAACGGTGTGATGAAGCCAATGGTACCTGTGGCATCAGGCAGGCGGAAATACCTGGCTGGACCATTCCCGGTTGATGTGGCGCATGGTTCCAGTCGGCCCAGTTTTTCCAGGCGCTGCCTGATTTGGCTAACCGGGACAAATCGAGAGTTGGTAACTTCACTGCCGGCACTGGGCATCAGTTCTATGAAACGCACGTGCCATTCCCGGTCAATAGTCCTGGCAGCGAAGTCAGTTATTTCATCGTCGTTTATCCCCGCCATCACCACCATGTTGATCTTAACCGGGTTCAGGCCGGCCGCCTTCGCGGTGGCAATGCCGTGCAGGGTGTCTTCCAGATTGCCGCAGCGGGTAATCTGCCGGAAGCGGTCCGGCTGGAGCGTGTCCAGGCTTACGTTGACTCTGTGCAGTCCGGCAGATTTCAGCTCGGCGGCATATGGTGCCAGCAGGGTACCGTTGGTGGTGAGCGAGATATCATCAAAAACGTCCAGGTCAGCCAGCATTTGAATCAGCCGGGGCAGTCCGGCTCTTACCAGCGGTTCGCCACCGGTAAGTCGGATCTTGTTGATACCCAGTTCCGCAGCCGCGGCAGCAATATTTCGGATTTCCTCGTAACTCAGGATTTGCCTGTGCGGGATTGTGGGAATGCCCTCGTCGGGCATGCAGTAGATGCAGCGCAGATTACAGCGGTCAGTTACCGATATGCGCAGATAATTTATTGGTCGCTGGAATGAGTCAGAGAGTCCGGTCATGGTTTCTTCTTCTTCCTTCTCTTACTTCCATTATACCTTTTTCTGGAGTCCGGTTAATAACTGGCAGGCTTTTCTGGCGGCATGTCCCCGGTGGCTGACCTGGTTCTTTAGTTCCAGCGTTAATTCAGCCATCGTCTGTTCCACCTCGGGCAGGTAGAATACCGGGTCGTAGCCAAAGCCCGCGGTGCCTTTTGGGGTAAGGGTGATTATTCCCTGGCACTCTCCCGGGCACAGGGTCACCGTGCCGTCAGGTCTGCCGATGGCAATGACGCAGCGGAAGCGGGCCGTGCGTTTCTCCCAGGGCACGTCCTTGAGCCTGGACAGTAAGTAGTCAACCCGTTCCGCATCAGAGACGCCTTCTCCGGCGTAGCGAGCGGATAGGTGCCCTGGCTCACCACCCAGCGCGTCAACTTCCAGTCCGGAATCATCGGCAAGGGAAAGAAGACGGCTCCGGGCAGCGAAGGCTTTTGCCTTGATGGTGGCGTTTTCCTCCAGGCTGTTGCCTTCTTCAGGCACGGAAATGGCGATGGCTAACTCCGCCGGGGTGACCACCCGGTAAGGCAGGTCACGGAGCAGGCTCCGGTATTCATGAACCTTGGCGGAGTTATTGGTCGCCAGCAGCAGCTTCTCAGGCAAGGTCAGTAAAGCGTCCCTTCAGCTTTTTCATTACCTGAGGCATGGTGGTATATTCCATCTCCTCGAGGGGAAGGCGGTGTGGCTCGAAAGGCCCGTGGCGGCGCATCATGTCCGCCATCTCGTTTGCCTGGTGGCGGGCCAGGTTGAATGCCTTGTCATCAAACAGGTCACGGGGACCTACCAGTTTACCATCGCATAACTGGAAACCAAGGCAGATAACACGGGGGGGCCCATCAAAGCGCGAGGGCGTGCTGTCCTTGACCGCGACCGGCATAAGCGGGCCCATGTGGGAACCGCGCATCCAGCCCTCGACCAGGATGGGGGCGGCAAACGGTTCCAGCACCTCACCCACTGCCGGGAATGTTCCCTGAGCGCGGACAATGCATACCGGGTCGTCCTTGCCCACGTAGCGGCCGGCCATCAGTGACAGGCGCTGGGTGGAGGAAACGGCGGCAATGTCACCGGTGTCCCGGTGGTAGACCGCCTTGACCACGAAACGTGATGGTGCCCCGATGAGCACCAGCATATCGTAAATCTCTTCGGGAGAGTTAAAAACAATCTTCTGGTGTTCCTTGATGTCATGGACTTCAAAGGAAAAACCGTTGTGCATGTTGGCGGCAATAACCAGCCCGATGGTGTTAAACGGGTCAGCGAACATCTTGTAGAGCGGCATATTCCAGGCTCCGGACGAGGTCTTGTCCGCCATGAAGATGATGACCGGCTCGGAACTGCGTTCTTCCAGTTCCATCTCGGCTGTCCCCGGCCCCATTCCCTTGATGTTGCCCGAAAAAGCGTCAGACAATAAGTCCTGGCCGGCACCGTAGAGCTTTAACTTCTTGGCAAGTTCCGTGCACGTGGTAAAGGTATCCCAGGCAAGCCGGTGAATTTCTCCGTCTTCCTCACCCCGGGTATGGGTCATAATGAGTTGCAGGTCATCCCCGCACTTGGTGACGTGGGAGTCAATCAGTAAGCCTTGTTTCATGGCTTTACTCATGCACTCTCCAGCCAGGGTGATGATATCGGGGTGAGATTCCGAATGCCCCACATAGCCACCGATGTCAGCTTTAATAACACTCAATGTGGTCTTCAATACTTCTAGCTCCTTTCGCTCAGTATTCAATTCCTTTTCGCGCCAGCACGCCACTATCGTAGGGGTGTTTTATCTTGACCATCTCGGTAACGAGGTCGGCCAGCTCGATAAGCCGGTTATCGGCGTAACGTCCGGTCAGGATGAGTTCGACGTCGGCGGGCTTGTCCCGGATAAGCCTGACCACTTCATCGAGTTCGATAAGTCTCATGCCGGAGGCCACGTTTACTTCGTCGAGTATTACCAGGTCGTACGCGCCGCCGAGCACTGCCTCCCGTGCCGCCGCCAGCGCCAGCCGCGCCTGCTCCTTTTCCTCAGGCTTGATGTGTGCCGGGTCGGTCAGCTGGCGAAAGCCGAAACTGGCTACGTCAACATTGGGCAACTTCGACAGCGAGTCGTATTCGCCGTAGGGGTAGCTCCCTTTCATGAAGAAAATAATTTTTACCCGCAGCCCGTGCCCTATGGCGCGGATGGCGGTGCCGAGTGCCGCCGTGGTCTTGCCTTTGCCATTGCCGGTGAAGACATGAACCAGTCCTTTGCCGTGTTGTGCGGTCAACTAACTCCCCTCGTGCCGTGCCGGAATAAAGGTGATTCAGATTGGTAGCTGTCTTGAAAAAGGAGGCTGGTATTCCCGGTGTCTGCTTTTCTATTGAGTATTTTCACGCGCCAGCTCCTTGCGTAGTAGGCACTTACCATTGTAGCAAATCAGGAGACGAAAGTCACTCTCTGGCGGGTTACTGCGTGGCAGCGTCAGGCGTGGTGGGTGACTTTCTGCCGTGTCCTGAGGAAATGGGTAATACCCACCAGGCAGGGCAGGGCAACACTGTAGGCGATGAGCGGGACAGGGATGCCGGTCAGCCAGCATACCAGCGGGAGCGGGACAAACAGCACCGCGCTGGCGATAATGACGTTCTTGCGGAAGACGAGGGTGAGTATCGTCGGGCCGGCGAGGATGAGCATGGGCTGGGTAACCATGATGAGCAGCACGCCGATGGTAGTGCTTTCTCCCCGCCCGCCCCGGAAGCCGATGAAGACGGGCCAGTTATGGCCGATGACGGCGGCGGCGCCGGTAGCCATTACCGCGAGCAGCGGCTGGCTGGTTGCCTGGGCGATGACGATAGCCAGTGCCCCTTTGCCGGCATCAATGAGCCCCACGGCGATACCCGTTTTAGCGCCCAAGTGGTGAAAGGCGTTGGCGGCACCCGCGTTACCGTTGCCCACCTGCCGGATGTCCACGCCTTTCCTGAAGTGCCCGGCGATGTAGGCGACCGGGATTGAGCCGAGAAAGTAACCCAGTACTATTATTAACCAGGGCATTGTCTTTCACTGGTGCCGGGAGAGGGACTCGAACCCACAAGGATTTCTCCGGCGGATTTTAAGTCCGCTGCGTCTGCCAATTCCGCCATCCCGGCATGCTCTACGCTATTGTAGCTATTAGAGTGAAGAGCGTCAAGCAGGGGCTTTCGGGGGGTGGGGAGTTAAACGCTTAAACACGGGTAGTGGAGAGGGTAGTTTCGGTTTAGGATTGATTTGATTCTATAGAAGGAAAAAAACGATAGAAGATAAAAAAAGCAGACAAAAAGCCCGCCAGTCCCAATGACCAGCGGGTTTCGTTGCTTATGCTTGATTGACTTACTACACACTTACAAAGCCCTCCATCCCTCGTCTTTTTAATCAGTGGGGGGCAATGATCTTAAAACAGGCAGGTGCCGGTAGCAATGCCGGCACCTGCCATGAATATCCGTATTTTAGTTCCTACCTGTCAACCCAACATGCATATGCGGGCACGTTTCTCTATTCAGTATCCTGAGTTGCCAATAATCAGGTCAGGGCAGGGCTGCCTTGACCCTGGCGGCAACGTCTGCCGGCACCCATTCCGACCATACCGATTCGTTGTTTTTCAGAAACCATTGGGCAGCCTCGGGAGGCTCGGCGTCATTATCCTGCATATAGAGTAATGCGCCGTTCATCTGGTCGTAGTCATGGGAGTATTTCTCGAGCATTGCCACCACTTCAGGAGCTCTTTCCTTGAGATGGATATTGGTTACCAACAGGTTTTCATCCAGTGGATAAGCACAGGCGTAGTTGGCTTCTTCAGTCCACAGATCTTCTTCCCAGGCAGGCTCTTCAAGCGGTGTCATGTCTACCCTGGCGAGGACCCAGGTAGGCGACCAGTAGAAGCCCAGCCAGGGTTCCCCTTTCTCATAGGCGCCGATTATGGAAGCTGACAGGGCGGCATCGGAGCCGGGAAGAAATATGTTGTAGTAGTCATTTAGTCCATATGCTTCAAATTTGAGTAAATTGGTCTTCTCGCACTGCCAGCCCGGGATACAGGAATAAAACCGTCCTTTGTCAGGTACCTCGGGGTCCTTGAAAAGCTCCCAGTAGTCAGGCAAGTCAAAAACGGATTTCAGGTCGGGCGCCGTGGCTTCAATGCCCCGGCTTGCGTCACCTTTAATCATGTAGGTTGGGACCAGCCAGCCCTGCCAGGTGCCGGGGAAGCTAATGCCCGTTTTGGCTCCCTGTCCGCTCGCCATGAGTTTCTCCATCGGCTCCTGCAGGCTTCGTTCGGCGACCTCCATATGCACATCTATATCACCCCGTTCAATGGCGGCAACGATGACAACATTGGTGGCCGGTACCTGTTCAACGGGATAGCCATAGCCGTGCTCTACAATAAAGCCGGCGACTTCAGACATCCACTGTATGGTATCCCACCCCCCGTAGCCGAATTTAATTACTTCCTTTGGTTCCGGCTCCGGTTCCGGTGCAGGGGCGGGGGTCGGAGTTGGTGCAGGGCTTGGAGCTGGTGCAGGGCTTGGAGTTGGTGTCGGTGCAGGCGTGGGCGCTGGCTCCGGTGGCGGTGAACAAGCGATGACTGATAACGGGATAAGTAGCGCTCCGAGGGTAGCCATTAGAATTTTTGTGTGTAACTTATGCTTTCTCATCAATTAAATAGTACCTCCTGGTATTAATAAATAGATTGCCCAAATATACGCATGATAAATATCTGAGAATTAAAGGCAGGGGATGATTTCAGGGGTTAAGATTGGGGGGTGGGGAGGGTCAACAAAGGCGTATCGGAGGCAAGGATGTGTCAGGCGGGTTTTTCATTCTAATAACATGGCTGGTATGATTAGGTGTATCGTTCACCCATTTATTTAAATTTACCTCCTTTTCCTTAATGGTTCAGCAACAAGAGTGATGCCATGAAACCATCAATTATAACAACTCAGCTATTATAACTTGGTACACCGAAGTATTCAAGTCCGTCCTGGATATGTATGCTGTTTACTTTTAATCAAGGTATCACAGGTTCGAGACCTGTACGGCCTACTAAAGCTAAATAGACCTTCCCTGGCGGGGATGTTTGAAAAGAATCAGGGTGTCGACACTAGGTCAACCGACACCCTGATTCTTTTATTTCTGGGATGAAATCAAATATCAGACATGAAAATGATACTGATCAGAAATATTGCTTCTCGGTTGTTAACCGCAAGGTTGTTGAGGACTTAGACCAAGAATCATCTAAGTCCTCAATGCCAAACGAGAAGGGCTTAGCCATTTTTGTCTAAACCAGGTGGGAACGAACCATCCCAACCAGATTTCTGTCCCTTATACCAGCCAGCAGTTATGGTTCTTGAGGTGAAATTGCTATAAGTAACGTTATGCTGTGAGAAATTGTAGAAAGCAAGCCTGCCGTTCTTGAAATGTCCCTTAATATCGATCTCTAGATTGCTATCCACATATACTTTCAGGGTAGTTGGAGTGAATTCGATCCTAAAAGTATAAGTATGATAATCAACCCAGCCAGTGCTTCCGATGGTCGCGGCACGGGCAAGTTCTGTTACGGCACCCGTGTGTGGCCAGAATTCGTACTGTGGATTCGTGCTTGTGGGGATACCTTTGACGCGCGATACAGCCAGACCTTTATATGCCGTGCCATGAAATGTAGTTTGAGTATATTGCTTCCAATCGATGAGAAGGTAATCAGCATTTGAGTTAGTGGTGTCGCCCGGCTGGAAGCCAAGGGCAAAGCCGATGTAGTCGTCATCGGAGCTAGTATTCACCCTGATGGTTCCTTCTATCTGCTTATTACCAGCTTGGAAATCACTGTAGAACAACGTTGGATTGGGGTTATCGGTTGTGGTAACGCTCGTATGATCAGCCGAAACCGTCCAAGTGCCTGGTATAGTATAGTGTTCTGCTGTCCACGTACTAAGATCAACATTTTGTACCGTCTTTGCGCTCGCTGGAACCGCAACAAACAAGGTGGGCACCATCACCAAACAGACTATAATGGCCAATATTGTTTTCCTTTTGCTATTCATTTTGTACCTCCTTCTTAATATTTAAATGCTACCGTCATTGCCCAATAGTGAATCATTTCACATCTCACATATGAATGCTATCACCCCCTCTTAAAACACAAAACCGACCCTTTTCCAGGGCCGGTTTCACTATTCGCTCCACATTATCCCAGTGACCAAATTAAGGTAATGCTTCAATGCTTCCCTTTCTATTGGTCAGGAATTATATTCAATTGTTAAAAAATCACTCTATGCACTATATGTACACCGATACTCATTGTGTCAATCGTCTATTGAGTTTTTTTATTTTATCCAACGAACTATATTCTGCTAACATTTTTGCTAACGAACTTTTCACCACTAAAAATGACAAGGTGGTACTAACAAGTACCACCTGAAGCTAAATCGCCAACAAAAAGCGATTAAGAATTACTTAACTTTACTCTCAGGTACAAATCTTCTGTATCTTTTAATCAGGGTGTCACAGGTTCGAGACCTGTACGGCCTACCAGAAACTGAGTAACGAAGCTAAAAACGCTGGAATCGGCCTTAGAAGAGGCCGATTTTTTATTGGCCTCGGTAAAATTGTCAACCTGATTTTTCAGGTGATGTCAACCTGATTTTAGGGAGGTCGATATGAACGGCGTTTTAGAAATCCAGGATCTTATTCAGGGGTTTAGACTCTCATGTCAAACTGAAGGGAAAAGTCCGAAAACCATAGACTGGTATTTCGGTTTTCTCACCAGGTTTCAGCGTTTCCTCAATGAGAATGAATATCCAACTCATGTAGGCAGCATCGACAGGCGTATTATACGAGGATTCATTCTTTACCTGCAACAGGAAGCCAAAACACCGCGTACATGCCAGCCGTTGTCAAATCCTACAGTTCAGGGATATGTCCGTACCCTGAAAGCCTTCTTTTCCTGGTTGCTCCGGGAAGATTACATTGAATCCAATCCCATGCGGAAAATACCGGTACCTAAGGCGGTCAGCAAAGTGGTTGACACCTTCAGCACTGAGAAAGTTTCGAGGCTCGCTGAACTGTGCCACCGCTCAAATGGGCAGGGATACCGCAATCTAACTGTCATAATGCTTCTCCTTGACTCGGGTATCAGGGTTTCCGAGTTGATTGGAATCAGCCTTGACGATGTCAACCTTTCGGAAGGTTGTATCCGGATAAGGAAAGCAAAAGGAAATAAAGAACGGGTTGTACCTATTGGTTCCATGGTCCAGAAACTGCTTTGGAAATATATCAACCATTATCGACCCAGGCCGATTACTGACCGGATAAGCAAGGTTTTTCTCAGTGAACATGGAATGCCCCTGACGAAAAGCGGCATCCAGCAGATGTTGAGAAGATATGGACGCCAGGCTGGCATAAATGGAATGCGATGCTCACCGCATGTGTTCCGGCATACATTTGCCAGGAACTATTTGCTTAATGGAGGTGATATCTTTAGTCTTCAGAAAATACTTGGTCATTCCTCATTGGCTTCGGTAAGAACTTATCTCAATTTGTTTTCAGTTGATATCAAAAAGCAGCATCAGCGGTTTTCGCCGGTAGATAATCTGGCAGAGAACAGTAGTCTACGAAGGGTGGCGCGTTTCAGCATGCAGCAAACAAACAGAGTCTAGATTACTGGGTGGTTATCCTTAACGTCATTAATAATTAACTCTGCTCGGTGTTCAAATATTCGGTCAAATATTCAGTCAGTCAAATAGTCAAGTAAGAGAAAAAGGAGGCACCTAAAATGAGAGAGATAAACATTGAGTTGAAGCTAAAGGCGGTACAGCTTTTTCTACAAGGGGACTCATACGACGAGATTACCGCAAAACTCAATATATCGAAAGGTTCCGTTGTAAACATTGTCGAGCAGTTCCGAAACGGCAATCTCCACATTCCATCGGGAATGACCTGGTACGTTGATGAGCTTCGTCGGCTGGCCGTCGATATTAGAAAGCAGGGTACTAATGTAAATCAGCTAAAAGTGTACAGCAAGCTGCATGAAAAGCTTATGGAAATTGGGGCAGATGGCAATGAAGTAATCGACTACATTGAAACATTTCAAAGAATCGCAATCGATGCCGAGTCTGAAGGAAAATTCGTTGAATCTGCCAGGGAGCTCGAAAAGATGGCAGAATAAAGTTAAACGACATGGAGATTATGGTAGATTATCACCTTTCACGATTCAAGGCCGGGTGAGAGATCTTAAGGCTTTCTGAAGCTGGTTATATAGGGAGGGGCACATTGATAATAATCCTTTAGCAGGTCTGGAATTGCCGAGTGTTCCCAAGATCCGGATAGTGACGCTAAATAAAGAGGAAATCCTCAGGTTACTTAATGCCGTAGATAGAAATACATCTTTGGGTGCTCGAAACTATGCGATAATACTGCTTTTATTGGACACAGGCATGAGAATATCAGAGCTGGTCTCTGTCAATTTGGCCAATCTCGAATTGACAAAGGGGTATATAAAGATAAGAGGTAAAGGACAGAAAGAAAGAGAAGTTCCTTTTTCTGGAACCATCAGAAGAGAATTAAAAAGATATATTCAACGCTACCGACCAGTTCTCGGTAATGTGGGGTCAGGCTATCTATTCACGAAAATAGACGGGGAACATATATCAGTCTGTTGTATACAACAAGCACTAAGACGTATAGCAAGGAAAGCTGGAATCAATCCCGCTAAATGCCACCCCCATATCTTCAGACATACCTTCGCTACAATGTTTGCCGTTAAAGGGGGGCCTTCCGCAATTTTACAAGAGATTATGGGTCATGAGAGTTTCCAGACAACGCAGAAATATCTGCATCCGCAGCCGGAAGATCTGAAGAGGCAACATATCAAATATTCGCCAGTGACAGATATATTTGGCGAATGGACTTGAATTCTACTCCACGGTTTACTGGGTAACAAATAGATGAAATGTTCATTTATACATTCTGGCTGATCGCTACATCGAATTCTTTGTAATGTTGCATTAACAGATAGTCTGCTATTTCATTGGCAAGTATAACGGGAATTCCTAGTTTTCGGAATTTCGGTTTAATCCCAAAGAACATAACTCTTGTTCTTGGGATACGTCGGCGCATTATAAGTAATCTTGCCAATCACATAAGACCTGAATACCGTACCAGCACCATGGGGGCCGCAAGGCATAATTCGGCTCAGAAATAATCTCCATCACTACTGCAGCCGATTCCCCATCCAAGAAAGCAAACCGAACAAGACCCGGATTCATGATAAAACCAGGCAAAATAGTCCTTATCTTTCCGGAATCCGCAACGCTCCAGTAATTGGGCATAGTAGGGAGGATTACGGGTCAACTCAATTGTAGGTGTTTATTGGAATTCGCCTATCAGGATACTTCGACACTCACGTGTTGAGTTGGAATACTCATTAGGAATTTTGCTTGTGCTCGTGGAGTTGACACTATAAAAAACGGGCTACCGTCGATTTCAAAAAAACGCAGCGCTAATCATTCCGGTCACTTGACAGTCAGCACGATACTACCACCAATACCAGCATGATAGAGACCGGGCAAATATTATTGGCCATAATCAAGCAGCAAGGCTCATCCCAACGGCTCGAACCGGCACAGCCCGCCTATGATTTTCGGTCGGGATTCTGCACCTGCTTCACTGGAATGAAGGGGACACTATTCTCCCAGTCAACCCCCCATATATCCGGCCGGCCACACATGAACATCCGCTCGTAGGGGACAGGAAGGTGCCATATCCGGGCAGCATTTCCGCCCAGTACCAGATTTATCTCGTCCTGGGTTACCCAGTCCCTTAACTTGTCTATCTGGTGAAGCGACCAGCCCCACCAATCTGTCTGGTATTTCAGTACCCATGGCCATTTATTTACCGGGCTGGCAAAGCTAGGGGGGTCTCCTCCCGGGTTCATAACAATATACTGGGGGACATTCCCGTAATCACCTCCCCAGATAAGCTGGGTTACTCCCACATTGGGGTCTTTAAGGGCAATTCCAAAATACTCGGCGGGCCAGGTGCCGGTCTCCAGGTAGATATTACTGCCACCAGTCCCCACTGCCTGACCAGCTATCGTGCATGCTTTCCTGATTGCATCGGCTCCCTCTACATAGTCGCTGATTGAGTATCCGCCATGGCAGAGAATAAAGGTGACGTCAGGATACTCACGTGAGAGCCGCACCAGCAGCTTGTACGAATCCCACTCGTAATCCCAGGCAAATTCATGGAAATCGAGGCTTACCCCGTACTTACGCGCCAGTTCCGCAAAAGTACGGCATTCATTCAAACGCTCCTTGAACTCATACACCTTCATGGGGTCAAGGTCATAGGGTATACCTTCACCAATGCCGATAAACTTGCCTGTTTTCAGGGCTTCTTCAACCTCAGCGGCGGAATCGTCGAGGTTCCACTTTGCCTCTCCCCGCGCCATTTTAAGCTTCAGCTTCTGGTCGTTGCAAAAAGCCCCGAACTTGTCCGGATGTTTGTCTACCAAGGCTGCCTGCAGCTCATTGGTCGTGCCGCAAGCGCTTGGCTTCAGCAAGCACATATCAACACCGTACCGTTCCATGTCATACAGACAAAGGGGTGAGTTATCGATGGTCTCGACCTCCTGAAGATGGGGGTGGTTGCTTTCCGTACCGGGCTTTGCGTTATAGAGTGTGGTCAAATGGGCGTGGGTTTCAACGACGAAACGAGCTGCGTAGCGCATTGTGAGTCCTCCTTACATTATTTTTTTGGACCTCGGTAAATATCTTTAAAAGTGCGTTGGCTGGTATGTATATTTACATCCATACCAGCCACAATTCTCACACTAAACTTCATATATATAAATTTGTTCGCTCTGCACCGAAAATACAAATGGAATTTTTCCTGTTAATGATAACGGGATAGCAATAGTTTGTACATTCTCTGAATGTATAATTTTCAAACTAAAGACATACATATATGGTGTATTTAATTGTTATTATATTTAATTAGTTTATTAATACTTATCTATTATTTACACTTGTAAAGACATTATAGAGGCGGTAAAATGCTTAATAATTACTAATGGGTGAGCAGTCATGACCAGAATCAGGGTGTTAATAGCCGACAACAGAGAAATATTCCGTGAAGGATTGGCTCACGTACTGGGTAAAACCGCCAGTATTGAGGTAGTATCCTCATGTTCCACAGGCGAGGAAACAATACGCCAGGCGGTCGAACTCAAACCAGACATCATTATACTCGACAGCGACATCATGGAATGTGACTGTTTTGAGGTAAAACAACGGGTGAGAGAACTATGTCCGGAGATACACTTTATAATAATTGGCGCATCAACCAATGTGTCTTTTGACCCACTATCCGTTTTCAAGGTCGAAGCTGATGGCTATGTCGGTTCTGATATTCATACCATTCGTCTCGTTGAAGTAATTCATGGTGTCTATGAAGGTCGTCTCTTTGTGGCCCCGGTATTGGGTGGATTGCTACTACGTGAATTTAATACCGCTGAGGAAAGACAAATGGCGCTGCAAAAAATCGGGTTGAGCGAGCGAGAAAAAGAGGTATTGTCTTTGGTAGCCAAAGGGTTAGCTAACAAAGAAATTGCCGATAATCTATTCATCACCGAAAATACGGTGAAGGTTCACCTGGGCAGAATTTTGAAAAAATTGAATGTACATTCTCGACAGAAGGCGGCGGTATTGGCTAGAGAAAAACGCATCATATCTGGATAGCCAATTTGCTGTCAAGCTCATTTAACCATGAGATTTCTCCTTTCCTTTCCCGGTTAAAAGCTGGTTTAACAATTCCCTAGGATATTGAGCCAGATATTTATCATCCTGCTTCAGATCCACGTCCCACTTTTACTTGAACTTTTTTCCAACTTGTGCTGATAGATTCAAAGCACCCTTCGTGGCATTTGAGTTTCTTATCCAAAATAGCACTGGTTTGCCGGTGTAAATTATTCAAGTGACAGGGTCTAAGACCCAGCCCATTTCATCTTTGAAATTCTTATTTAATAAGAATTAAATTAATAATTCAAAAGTAATAGATAAATTATATACTTATAATGATTCAATTGAATTAATAATTATCCCTCTAGGTAATGTTCAGATATCGGTTATCGCAATAAAATCAATTTAACCAACTCTTTACCATGCCAGCAGTCTAAAGAGAGAGACAATCGGACTAAAAGTAGTTGACATCCCGAAAAGGTAAGCAGATTGGCGGTTGTTTCCATTAGTAAATTCTATGCTGAAATAGCCAGTTATCAGACTTGCTAATGACCAAATAAATATGAAACGGAGGTTTTCAATGCCCGAGCCAACTTCAAGCAAACACTATGAAGACCAGTTTGAATTTCCACTGTGGAAATTAATCAAACGGCATGCGGAAGAGAAGGACATTAGCTATCTTGCCGCGTCAGAACAGGTAGTACCTGAGTATGTAAAATCTATACGATACCGTGATGCTGAATTCGAAAATCGCCATATACAAAAACGTTTAACAGAACTAAGAAAACTCGATCAGGCCGAAACAGGAGGTAAGTAATGGCTTCGGATATAGATAGGTTTGCGGAGGAAATCATAGAAACTGATGTACTGGTAATTGGTGGTGGGCTTGCCGGTTGCCCGCTGGCGGCGAAGGCTGCCGAGCACGGTCTCAGTGTTACCCTGGTCGAAAAGTCCCAAACAGATAGAAGCGGTAATGCCGCCATGGGAATAAATTACTATATAGTCGGTGCCAACCCCCAGGAAGGTGTTACCGCACAGCAGTTGCTGGAATGGTGGACAAACACCTATGTGAGATGGACCGGTGGCACCCAGGGACGGTTCACCAACCCGAATATTATGTACCAGCAATGGGACAAGGGTCTGTGGGCAATGCACGAACTGGAAAAGCTCGGTGTTCCCATGAAATGGTTCGACGGTGAGTACCGTTACGTGCTGGACCCGTTGCGGCTAGGCGATTTAAAGGTCACCCTCAATGTGCTATGGTTGAATGTAAAGCCGATTTTAGCCAAAGCCATAAAAGAGCGTGGGGTAAATCTCTTGGAGCGGACGATGATAGTTGACCTGCTTACCCGCGACGACCGGGTGGTGGGGGCTACCGCAGTAAATACGCGCAATGGCAAGTTTGTTGTTATCAAGGCAAAGGCTACCGTACTCGCCACCGGCAACTTTGCCCGTATTTACAACGGTGATATGGCACAGTCCTGGAAGTATAAGTTCCATTATCACTGGAATCCGGCCACAATTTCCGGCGATGGCTATGCGGCAGCGTACCGGGCGGGCGTGGAGCTAGCCAACATGGACCTCACCGGTCATGGCATGATAGTTGATGAGCTAGCGATGGGTTATGGCTTACTTATCCGCAATGACGGGATACCGGGCAAGTGCCTGAACTGGAGGGGAGAAGAGGTGCCTTCCCGATACTGGCAATCAATGCCGAAACTTCTTGAGCTGGAACAAAAGGGGCTAACCCCGCTGTACTATACCATCGAAGACGTCCTCCCCGACGATTTTCAGAAGCGAATGGAAGTGTACCTGAATGATATGAGATTGGCCACTTTCAAACTTGCCGAGGAGCGTGGCTTCAATCCGAAGACACATAGATATGAAGTACCACCGCCTATGCCCTATACGTTTTCCCTGGTTACCGGTATCAACGTGGGTGAAGAGTACCAGACTTCACTCAAAGGTGTCTATGCTGTCGGCGATAATGCAGCCGGCTTGCACGGTGCCTATATGGCGGTACCCAGCGGATTCCTTCTCGCTGAAAATCTACCCTCCATTGTCAACAATACTGTTGAGCCAGCCATCGATGACGCTCAGGTTGAAAGCCAAAAGGAAATGGCACTGGCACCTTTGGCTGTCAAGGATGGCACCGAGCCAATGGAACTGGAATGCGCCATCAGATATATATGCGAACGATATGTCGGGATGCTCAAATCCGAGGGAAAGCTCAGAGAGGGGCTGAGACGACTTGGTTCATTACGAAGGGTCTTCCTGCCCAGGCTAATGGCGGAAAATCCCCACTATCTGATGAGGGCTCTGGAAGTGCGTAACTTGATGGACCTGGCTGAGGTACATATCAACGCCTGCTTATCACGAAAGGAAACGCGCGGAGATTACATCCGGCTTGATTATCCAGAAATAGACTCGGCGCGGGATAACATGATTACCATTCAAAGACTGAAAGAGGGGAAGCCGATATTAGAGACAAGAGAAGTGCCTGACCTGAAGCCAGAATATATCAAGGAGGAAGCGTAATATGCCGGCGAAGATAGACTACCGCAAATGTATCGGCTGCAAGAAATGTTATGACTTATGCCCGATAGACGTGTTTTCCTGGGATGAGCAGATGAATATGCCAGTAGTAGCCTATGGAGAGGAATGCTGGCATTGCGGTATTTGCTGGATGGAGTGTCCCAAGCGAGCAATTGACATCACCTACCCGGCATCCTTCTGGTAGTTTTAGTGCTAAAAAGTGAAACCAGCGTAATTATATAAGGATTAATAAATAGAATAGCCTGGATTAATTAGCAATCAAAATCACTACGGGTAGTCCAACAATGGCTGTAGAACAGATTGCTGACCATGTTATAACAACCGATGTACTGGTAGTGGGCGGAGGAATTGCCGGTTGCTGCGCAGCTGCCAAGGCTGCCGAGCATGGGCTGGACGTTACCATAATCGAGAAGTCAAAGCTCGAGAGGAGCGGTAACGCTGGAATGGGCATTAACTACTATACCGTCGGTGCCATGCCTGATGAAGGGCTGACCCCGCTGGAGATGGTAAAGCGCTGGACAGAAGGGCCTATGATGGGGGCTACCCTGGGTAAGGGCCGATTTACTGACCCGAACCCGATGTACCGGAGATGGGAGCGAGGACTCTGGGCGGTAAACGAGCTGGAGAAGCTCGGTATCTCAATGAGATGGTTTGATGGCAAGTACCGTTTCGTGGCTGATCCTTTTCGACTGGGGCAGGTCAGGGTAACGCTCAGCGTGCTCTGGCAGAATGTTAAGCCGCTTATGGCGGCAGCGGTAAAAAAGCGGGGCGTGAACATCCTCGAACGAACAATGGTCGTTGACCTGCTGACGAATAAGGGAAGGGTAGTGGGCGCTACTGCGGTGAACACCCGTGTCGGCGGATTTATCATCATCAAGGCGAAGGCTACTGTAATTGCCACCGGCATTTTCTCCCGCTGTTATGAGGGAGAGCAGCCGATATCCTGGAAGTACAAGTTCCGATACCACTGGTGCCCGGCGACGGCTTCCGGTGACGGATACGCTATAGCTTACCGGGCCGGGGGCGAACTGGCTAACCTGGACATAACCGGGTGCGGGTTCAGGCACCAGGATGAACTGACCATGGGTTATGGCTTGCTCGTCCTGAATGATGGAATTCTCGGGAAGCTCCTCAACTGGAAGGGAGAAGAGATATCTTCTCTGGCTCAGCAATCAGCCAGCACGTACGCTGAGATGGAAGAAGCGGGCCTGACTCCACTCTACGAGAGTATTGAACACCTGCCCGATGACTTCCACAAGAGGATGGAAATATATTTAAAAGATATGAGGCTGGCATCGCTCAAATTAGCCGAGCAGAGAGGCTTCAATCCCAGAAAACACCGATACCAGATAATGCTTAATAAACCCCATCAGTTTGGGCTTGTTACCGGAATAAATACAGAAGAAGACTACAGAGGGTCTTTAAAGGGTCTGTACGCTGTAGGCGACTGTGCCGCTGGCTGTCATGGTTGCTATATGGCGGTTCCTAGCGGGCTTCTCGTTGGTGACAGCATACATAGCTATGTCAATGGGGCTGGTGAGCCGGTCATTGACGAAGGTCAGGTGGAGAACCATAAACGGGCGGCGTTAGCACCCTTGAGTGTCAAGGACGGCACCGAGCCGATGGAGCTGGAGTGTGCCATAAGATACATATGCGAGCGATATGTTGGCCAGTTTAAATCAGAAGGGAAACTCAGAGAAGGACTGCGGCGGCTCGGCTCACTGAGGAGGGTATTTTTGCCCAGGTTGATGGCGAAAAACCCGCACTATTTGATGCGCTGCTGGGAAGTCCGTAACATAATGGACTTAGCCGAGTTACACATCCAGGCTTGTCTGGAGCGAAAAGAGACACGGGGCAACCACATCCGGCTTGATTACCCAGACACAGACCCGGCAAGGGATAACATAATTACTGTTCAGCGACTGGAAAGCGGTAAGCCAGTGCTGGAACTAAGGGAGGTGCCCGACCTGAAACCGGAGTATGCCAAAGAGTAAACGGTGAAAGTTGTTCTGTTGACGTATTAATTACCACGACCGGAAGTCATACTGGCGGCGAAGGATTAACTGACAATATAGAGCCTAACCTGTAAATTGTATGGAGAAAGGAAATAACCGAACCCGGGCTGACACTGGTTGGCAATCCCCTGTTCCATTGTCCAGCGGGGAATGGAGATACCGAATGTTGACGCCGAACCTGTAATAT
>Ga0180431_10003716_pt1 | contig 19431 bp, 9 predicted proteins | sample SS_ome_11_FD_132459 | JGI IMG/M metagenome (GOLD analysis project Ga0180431, IMG submission 132459) | Hypersaline lake sediment archaeal communities from the Salton Sea, California, USA - SS_1_MS_1 metaG | ecosystem: Environmental > Aquatic > Non-marine Saline and Alkaline > Hypersaline >... | reverse complement strand
GCCGATGCGCAAGGCTGTTATACGGTCGGCGATATTTGGGACATGATCGTTACGAATGCTCATGAATCCGGTGAACCGGGATTAAGCTTTATTGATCGGATCAACCGGGACAATCCAACTCCACACATAGGCAGAATAAATGCGACGAATCCTTGTGGTGAGCAGCCGTTACTCAATGGTGAGGGTTGCAATCTGGGATCGCTCAATATCTCCAAATATGTCCTATCTGATGGAAACGGGCTTGATTGGCTAAAGTTGCGACAGGCGATAAACCAGGCTGTGCGATTCCTGGATAATGTTATCGATGCGAACACCTGGCCGCTTGAACATGTTAAGCAAATCAGTTGCGATAACCGAAAAATCGGTTTGGGCCTTATGGGGCTTGCCGATGCGCTCGTCCTATTGGGTATCCGTTATGACAGTGATGAGGCCATTGCATTCGCTCGGAAGTTAGGTGAATTCATTCAAGAGCATGCCCATCAAGCGAGTCAGAAATTGGCCGAGGAAAAGGGAAGCTTTCCGAACTGGGAAGGATCCCTTTGGCAGACCGAATACAATAAACCAATGCGAAATGCAACTTGTACCACAATTGCACCTACCGGCAGCATCAGCATCATCGCCAAATGCAGTTCCGGCATTGAACCGATATTCAAGTATGCTTATAAACGACGGGCACTGGACAATTCTGAGTTCATCCAGTTGCACCCTTTGCTGGATCGCTTGGGTACAGAGCAAGGATGGTTGACTGAAAAGGTAAGGGCCGAGCTAATGAACGGCGCAGATCCGAAAGACATCCATCAAATCCCTCGCAGACTGACCGATGTTTTGGTCACGGCGCATGACGTCGCGCCGGAATGGCACATACACATGCAGGCTGCCCTGCAGGCCAACATTGACAATGCCGTGTCGAAGACGGTTAATCTTCCGGCTGATGCAACAGTGGAAGACGTAGATAGGATTTTTCGACTTGCCTATGAGAGGGGCTGTAAGGGCACGACCGTCTATAGAGATACCAGTCGGCCAGATCAGGTCTTGTCAGCATATGGCGGATCACCGGCCTCCGATGAAGTAAAGTCAGGCCCACGGCCACGACCGCGTGTTACTACTGGCACGACGAGCAAATTTCGCATGGGATGCGGTACACTATTTGTCACGGTCAACAAGGACGAGAAGGGAGTATGCGAGGTGTTCGCCAATCTGGGTAAGGCCGGGGGGTGCCCGAGCCAATCGGAAGCCACCTGTAGAGCAGTCTCGGTGGCGCTTCGATCTGGTGTGGATCCGAACGTAATGATCGACCAGCTTTCCGGCATTAGGTGTCTGTCTGCTGCCGTGGCCCGAAAGACGAACAAGGAAGTGAATGTTCGATCCTGTCCGGATGCGATCGCCCGAGCGATCAAGGAAGCGATAGGGACTCCTGTTAGTGAGCCTGTATCATGGTTCCGTGAGCGATGTGAGGGTTGTGGTCGGCCCCTTCGGCGGGAGGCGAACTGCGTGGTGTGCGACTATTGCGGTGAGAGTAAGTGTGGGTAGGAAGCTTGGCTTCAAACTCAGGAGGCTTTGCGAATCCCACAGACGGGCAATTCGCGGGACTCGGCTTCACTGGTCATGGTTTGTCAGCAGAGGGCAGACAACTTCTGGATAAACCTAAGATTCTCATAGACTGAAGATCATGACTTTATTAGTCAATTTCTATAACAATAATGGTGGTTTGCCCCATGCATCCACAAACTGCGTAAAGCTTGCAATTTCTCCTATATTCTTGTATTTGGTCAACTCCTGCTGTGCTAGTGCAGGCCCCAAACCATCATAATGTCCGGTCCGTTTCAGAGACTCTTGGGCCCTATTGACCGCATCGATATAGTTACGCTCGGCGTTCAACTCAGCCATACGTTCAAATTCAGATCCGTGCCATCCCATTTCATTCTCCTCTGATAAAAGTTTACTCCAATTTTCAATTTATTTTTATTGGAAGGTTTGTTATCACAAAACTTGGGAAACTATTGAAGATCCAATTGTTTGTCAGTGACTTGTAGATAATGCCAAAGAATTTCCGAGTTGTTGCAATGATGGCTCTAGCGCTGCCGCGAGCCCGTTTGATCCATCGAAAATAAGGCCTCAAATAAGGGCTGTCCAGCACAAAAGCCAAATCACGATGGAGGTTTCCACGAAATCCAACAAACGAAAGCGGGCCCATAGGATGGGCCCGCACAATGGGCCTTCGAAATACTAGTTCAAAGTTGGCCTAGCTATTATTTGCCCGCATGCTATAGGTAATAAGGCGAATGTCGCCTATTACCAATCTCTTTTCGGATAGAGATTGGGAAGTGCACGATCCTGAGGAACATCGAACGGCAAAGTAGGCGATAATTTTTCATATTTCTTATAAAGATCCGGAAAGAATTCTGGTCCCCGGGCTATTTGATCCGCGATCCTAAGATCGTGGTACGATGTACCAGGGCCAGCAGGCAATCCATCCCATCTAAGTCCGTAACTCATGATTTTTACCTCCAAATTTCTACGTTCATATTGCAAAAGCTCTATCGACACACTGACACTAGATGTACGTACATCCTTTTTACTTTGAATACCATATACTACCGTGTTGACATTTGACTCTTTCATATTATCTATAGGATATGTAGTACCAGGAAATGAGGTCATGTTCCGCTTCGCTGAAGTTTTTTTCGATCCAGACGTAAAAAATAATCAGCAATACGGCAGACCGGCACTCAGGAGTTAGCGTTGTAGGAAGAACTCGATATCAGCTTCACAAGCTGTTTAACCTCTTTTTTTTCCGCTTGGACTAATCGGATGCAAGATGAAAAAGGGACGGCTCCTCCTACTTGGCCTAATGTAAGATCAGCAGATATCTCAATTGGTCGTTATGGAAAGAAGTAGCAATGAAAAGCCAGATCACCAGATGGGGCGTCTTCCGGTAGCCCTTGATGCATCGTTGTGACCAGCTTGATACATGGGATCTGATGTCATCGAATCCGGTTCCAGATTAATGAAGATGCTGTGCTCGGGAAGATCACGATGTCCATATAAACCATCAAACCAACCGGTTCGGTACTTGGGATTAGTCATTGGGGCCGACCTGTCATACATAATTATTGCCTTCTGAACACAGTTCGTTAATTTCAAATACCTCAAATATTTGCATGAAACTGTCTGTTCCATTCTCACCTTATATGTAGTGGTCCGAAAATGGCGGTGGGATTAACAGAACAAGACAAGAAATACTTCACATATACTGGAGGACATGGATTAATTGGTTCTTCACGTGTGAAGATGCAAAAAGATATTCTCGCCTGGTTGGACAAATATTTGGGAACCGTTGATTGAAGTCTGTCATTAAATCTGTGTAGGAAACAGGTTCGTTACTCGGTTTCGCATGAAGATGTTATCAGCAGCACGTGATCACTCATTTTCGTCTCTTCATTACAGTCAATTATTGGACCGATCTTGCCAGTAATGTCACTAAGTGCGTGCCAAAGTGCGTGCCAAAGATGTACGTCTGGTCTTCGGCTGACCTTCGGCTGATCTACGCTTGATTTCATAAGTCTTTTATTGACAACTATAAGCGCTTTTAACTCAAATACTTACAAGTCCCCACTTCCGGTCTACGGAACCGAAGGTTGGGGGTCCGAATCCCTCCAGGCGTATTCATTTTCACAGCCTAAAGGGCTTTCGTGCTGATGTTGCTTGCAATCGCCCATTTCTTGAGAATTCTGGCCGTCTTGATTTGGGGCACAAAATACTTACCCGGCCCCTGAAAGTAAGACGGGATCTTTCACAGGGCGTTCCTCTTGGTATTTCAGCGATCCAAGCTCCTCACCAATGACAAAACTGACCGGTACCAGAATCAGCACCACCAAAGATGACGCCAGGGTTCCCACGCCCAGTGAAATCGCCATAGGGACCAGAAAGAGGGCCTGTTCGTTCGTTTCAAAGATCATGGGCCCCAGTCCCAGAAACGTAGTTATGGCCGTCAAGAAGATGGGGCGGAAACGACGCTCAGCCGCTCGGATGGTCGCTTCTTTGAGAGGAATTCCCCGAGCCAAATAACGACGGCGGGTCATAGCCAAAACAAAGCCGCCATTAACGACCATTCCACACAGGGCGATCATGCCCAATACGCTGAAAATGCTGAGCTCAAAACCCAACACAATATGGCCCAGGACCGCCCCGGCCAATCCCCAGGGAATGGTGAGCAGCACGATAATCGATTGGATATAACTTCTCAGAAACGACGCCATGATAGCGAAAATGGCGAACAAGGAGGCGGTGAGACCGATGCTCAAATTCTTCGTGGCTTCACGCTGCTCTCGCTGTGATCCTTCAAAGGAGTAACGCAGGCCGGGAAAACGTTTCAACAGATCTGGCAACTCTTTTCTTTCCAGGGCGGCCAACACTTTGTTTTCATTGGTCATGTTACGGAGCACGTTGGCGGTGACATTCAAGACCCGACCCCCGTCCACGCGGTCGATACGCACCGGTGCGGTCGTTTCGATGATTTCCGCGGCCTGATTAATTGGAATCTCGGCGCCGTTGGGGGCTTTGATCAAAAGCCCTTCCAACCCGCTTAAGGACTTTCGGTCCGCTTCCGGCAGCCGGACCATCACCCGCAGCTCCTCACGATCTCGCGGTTGTCGCAGGGCTTCGGCGCCATAAAACGCGTGGCGGATTTGTTGACCCAGATCGCGAGCGGTGATCCCCAGCGCTTGTCCGGCCGGCTTGATCTCAAAACTGATTTGCGGCATTTCCTTGCCGAAACCTTTACGGATATCGGTCACGCCGGGATAACGTGCCACCATATCGCCGAGCTCTTCAGCCGCATGACGCAAGGTATCGACTTCCGTATGGGCCAGTTGAATATTAATCGCCGCTTCGCCGCCGGGCCCGACGAGGTAATCGTAAAAGAGGGATTCGATGTCGGGGATGTCCGGCACTTCCTTTCGCCACAGTTCAACAAAACCGGAGCCGGTGACTTTGCGTTGGCTTTGCGGCACTAATTTGCAGGATACGCTCGCTCGATTGCTGCTGCGGGACGCGACCGAAATCGTGATCCCGCGCACAATACCCTCCTCGCCGTTTTTCGCTATCGCCCTCTTCACGGCGGCCTCGATCTGAAAGGCAACGTCCCGCGTTCGCGCCACCGGCGTGCCGGTCGGCATTTCGATCTCCGCCTGAATGTAGTCGTTTTCAATGGCGGGGCTAAAGGTAAAATCGACCCGGCCGCTGAACAGATATGCGACGACGATGGCAAATGAAGACACGAAAACCACCAGGGTGATATAACGAAATCGAAGGGCCGCCGCCAGAATCGGATGGTAGAACCGCTCCATCGCCGCATCGATTCTAAGACGAACTTTAGTCTGGGCCCTGTCGAATTGGGAAAAGATCGAGTCCAGATGAGGGTTCTTCCGCGAGTACGCCAGGTGCGAAGGCAAAATAAGAAGCGCTTCGACCAGGGAGACGGTAAAGACCGCGATAATCACAGAAGGAAGAATGTTAAAAAAGCGGCCGCTCTCCCCCGGCACGAAGAGCAATGGTAAAAAGGCAATGATATTCGTACTGACCGCAAAAATCACCGGTATGGACATTTCCCTCACGCCGGCTACAGCGGCGTCCAGACGTGACATGCCTTCTGAAATCTTGTGGAAGATATCCTCTCCGACGACCACCGCGTCGTCAACAACGATGCCGAGAGTGACAATAAAACCGAATAGAGAGATCATGTTGACGCTGGCGTCCATGACGGGCAGCAGGATGAGCGAGCCGAGAATCGAGACCGGAATACCGACGGCGACCCAAAAGGCAACGCGCAATTCCAAAAACAATCCCAGCGCGACAAGCACCAGGGTCAAACCGACCACCCCGTTAAACCTGAGTAGATTGATGCGCTCCATGTAATCTTCCGTCCGGTCATAGGACACCTTCACCTCAATCGAGGGCGGCAACGTCTTATTGATTTGTTTGACATACCGGTGTACCGCTGCCGCCACCTTCAAAGGCGGCTGGGACTCGGAAGCGTACGTTCCAATCCAAACCGCGGGCTTGCCGTTATAATACGACTCCCGCTCGGTTTCCTCGAAACCATCCTCGATCGTGGCTATATCTCCCAACTTGATTTCAGCGCCGGTATTGCTGCTCTTGATCGGCACCTCAAAAAACTCACTCCCGAAATAGCGACGCTCGGTGGTCTTTAACAGAATGTCTCCGCCCTTCGTTTTCATGGTACCGGCGGGTACATCCAGGGCGGCGCGGTCGATGGCATCGGCGATTTCCCCGAGCGTTAGATTAAGAGCGCGGAGTTGCGTCTGAGGCACCTCCACCAGAATTTCGGGACGACGCACGCCGCGTAAAGCCACGAGGGAAATATCCGGCTGAGCCAACAGGCCGTCTTCCACCTGGTGGGCAAATTGGATCAGCGTACGTTGATCCAGATCGCCGAACACCGACACATAAACCACACCTCTCCGGCGACCCGTTCCCAGAGAAATCACCGGCGGCTCGATCTCGTCCGGAAACATGCTGATGCGTTGCACGGCCGCCGTCACTTCCTGCAGCGCCCGGTTGCGATCAAAGCCCGGCATGATTTCGACCGTTACCGAGGCTCGCCCTTCAGAGGCGGTTGATTCGATCCGCCGGGTGAGTTCCAGACCGCGAACCTCCGCCTCAATAGGGAACAGGATCGATTGTTCCACTTCTTCCGGGCTGGCGCCGCGATATTGCATATCGATCTCGATCGTATCCAGCTCGTAAACCGGATAGATTTCCTGACGAATATTGAGGGCGACGACCACACCCACCACGATCACAGCCAACATCAACAAATTCGCTGCGACATGGTTGCGGGCAAACCAGGCCAACAGCCCGGTCGCGGAAGATGTATCATCAAACGGATTACGTTCCATTTCGATTCTCCCGTGCTGTGTCTGCTACCGGTTCCGTAAACGTCGTCGCGGGTTGAGGGTCCACTTCCATTCCCGGAAGCGCCACCTGCAAATCGCTCACGATAAGTTGATCTCCTTCTGCTACGTTGTTGGAAATGAGCACCGTTTCCTTCTCGGGCCAGAGGACGGTGGCCGGGAGAATTTTTAACGAATGATCGTCACCGACCACCCAAATCTGGTTGCCTTCTCTTAGCGCCGCTCGAGGAATCCTCAGGGTATCCTCCAACTGGCCGGCATCGATTCTCGCTTCGACATAACTACCCAGAAGCAGGGGGAATGAACTGCCGGTCTTTTGAGAAAGATTTAACGGATCTGTTACCGACACCACCAGTCTTGCCATCCGGCCGAGCGGGTCCAGGTCGCCCAAGAGGCGTAAGACGCTGCCCTTCCACATCGCGGATGCTCCGTTTCCCGTATCTAAGATCACCTGCGCTTCCGCTCCAAGCTGGCCATTTTCGGGGAAACGCACCCATTTAAGCTGAGCAAAAGGAATCGTCACCTGAATCCAGAATTCATCCGTCCCCACCAGTTCACAAATGTCCGAACCGGGATTGAGCAATTGTCCCACCTCAACCGACTCTTCGATCACCATGGCATTAAAGGGCGCCGTGATAACCGTGCGGGAGCGTTGCAACTCGGCGATTTTAATATCATTTTGGGCTTTTTCCACGAGCGCCTCGGCGCGCCTGAGATGGGGCTTGCGTAACACCAGCGACTTATTGACCTCTTCTACGTCGAGATCCGGCTGAAGCTCATTCCATTCGCGTTCGGCAATGACCTGACGTCCGCTTTCCACTTCCCGCTCGAAGCGGGCCTGCTCGAAATTGGATTGTACTTCGGCCAGCGCCAATTCATAATCATTCGGGTCGATACGGATAAGCGCGTCGCCCTCCTTCACGTGCCCTCCGATGGTAATCGATTCGCTTTGCCAAATCACCTGCCCCGTCACCTGGGGTTTAATGACGACCTTTCTCGCCGGGATGACGCTGCCGAAAGCGCTCACCGTGATCGAGCGTGTTTGCGGTGCCAGCGGAATCGTTTGCACAATCTTGGCCGAGCTGATCTTGTCCTCAGGGGTTGTTTCAGGTCCCGTCCATATCAGCAGGAGACTCACGCAACCGCTAAAGGCGAGGATCATTAAAATAACAATAAACGTGCCAAATAAAGATTTTTTGTTCATTTTAAAGAAGACAACATAACAGGAGAATCAGGGTTAATTATAGGGCCGCCAAGCGCCCGATGCAAGCCGACACGTGCGCTTAATACGGTTCTTCGGGAACTGACGACGGAGCGCTCCAGGTTTTGCACGATCGCCAGAGAAGTCACCACAGGTAAGTAATCCGTCAGCCCCTGGCTGAAACGGTTTCGGGCCTCCGTGAGAAGTCTTTGGGCGGTCACCAGTTGTTGCTCCACCAACACGAGCTGCTCGGCGCTTTTTCGCTCTTCAAGCAGAGCGGCCTCCACCTCGAATAACGCTGAGAGGTATCGATCCGAGTAACCGGCAAGGGCTTCTTCCAGGCGGGCTTTACGAAAGGCCACTTCACTTCGGCGTTCACCCGCATCGAACACCGGTCCGGCCAATCCGGCGAAGATTGTCGTGACGGCATCCCCGAAACCGGGATCGCCTGCCCAGTCAACGGATCCTCCCAGCGTCAAAGTAGGTAACTGCTCCGCCACGGCTACGCCCACGTCATAATCGAATGCCAACACTCGCTTCTGCGCCGCTCTCAGGTCGGGCCGGCGGGTCAGCAACAACGCCGGGATGCCCACAGAAGGCAGGGGTGATGGGCGGACCAGTTGACTTGATGTCACGTAATTTTCCTTGGCGGCCGGCCGGCCAAGCAGGACGTTCAACGAATACTCCAGTTGTCCGATGCGGGCTTCGGTGAGTGGAACACGCGCCAGGGTCGCCTCTAATTGTTCCCGCTGTTGTAGAACATCGACGATGGACGATTGCCCCTGACCGAAACGAAGCGACGTCAATTTAAGCAGTGTTTCGTTGGTTTTAATTTGCTCACGGATCACGTCGAGCTGTCGACGTTGTTCCTGAATTTCAAAATAGGTTTCGGCAATGGCCGTGGACAACAGGAGCCGGGCTCCCAGCCAGTCTTCAACCGTCGCCTGGACCTCCAGCTTTTCCGCCCGCCGCAGGGATGAGAGACGTCCCCAAACATCCAGCTCCCAGCGGAGAGGAAAACCTAAATTGGATGTATCCTGCACATCGCGTGATTCGCCGGCGCCGGTTTCGCCGTCCCATTCCAACGCGTAACCGGTATCGAAATCCAGGGAGGGATACAAGCGAGCGCCCGCCTGGCGGGCAAGGGCTGCGGCTTGCTCGACGCGTGCCACGAATTGACGGATCTCAAAATTTGCGGCGCATCCGGATTCGATGAGACGGTTCAAATCCTCATCGTCGAACATCTCCCACCAGGAAGACGTCCAATCAGCCGGCAGGGCCGCTCCGGCGACCGATTCGGAAAAACGCGGTGGGACGTCAACCTGCAAGAGCTGAGCGTCTTCATCGACGGGGTGAATCGCGCACCCGACGACCATGCACGTGAGGAGGCAAAAAAGCCATTGCACGCGTTTCATAATGAACCTGAACTTTCTAAGGTACAGCCGATTACGGATAGGTCTTTTGATTTTTCAGCCATCATAATGATTATACCTTTTGAGACCGGGCAAATCAAGGGGCTGTTGCCTGTACGGCCTCGGTTTGCCGTTGAATGATGATATAGAAACAAGGCCACACGGCCAAACGCAACCGTCATTGGCCCGATCTTGACGTAAAGTCTGGACCCGTTGGAGTTCGTTTGAGTTTTGAAACGATCAAACTGAGATCGTTTATGACCTTTTCTTCCTGGGAACGATCGTCGTATCGGGTAATTTTTCGGGCCACTGGAAGGCTTTGATACGCCCGAGCAATTCCGAGACGATTTCCGGGTGCTGTTTCACGACGTTGTGCTTTTCGCCAATATCCGCTTCCAGATTATAGAGTTCCATCCCCTCCGAGCCTCTGTCCTTTACGTAGCCGTAATAGTTCTTCCGGTTGGGGAGCAACAACTTCCATTTTCCCTTGCGCACGCCGTGCAGCTCGTTTCTGCAAAGGTAATAAATATGGTCTCGAGCGCCCGATTCACTCTTTCCAAGAAGCAATGCGGTTTGATCCAGACCGTCAATGACTCGGTCTGTCGGGACCTCATATCCGGCCAGCCCGGCGAGCGTCGGCAAGAAGTCTATCGTGGAGAAAATGGCCTTGCTGACGCGGCCTGACGGCACGTGTCTCGGCCAGCGTGCGATACAAGGAACGCGCACGCCGCCTTCCCACGTCGATCCCTTGCCTTCCCTCAGCGGTCCGGACGATCCCCAGGCGATGGCGCCCTTATGTCTCTCTCTTAGTCTTTCCTGCATGTTGTTCCAGGGCCCGTTGTCCGTTGTGAAGATGACCAACGTATTGTTGCGCAATCCCAATTCATCGATGGCGTCGAGCAGACGGCCGGTATGGTAATCCAGCTCTTCAATCACATCGCTGTAAAGGCCACCCTTGGATTTGCCCTTGAATTTTGCGGTGGCATCGACTATCGAGTGCGCCATCGTATGAGCGAGATAGAGCAAAAAGGGTTTGTCCTTGTTTGCTTTCAGGAATTCGATCCCCTTGTCGGTATAGCGTTGGGTCAGGCTTGCCATATCACGGTCAACGCCTAAAGGCTGACGGTTATCATAGAGTGTGACGGTGCCGTTGTCGTTGGCGCCTAATGTTCCGAAGTAGTCGTCGAAGCCCTGGTCGTTGGGAATACGACCTTTGATATCCCTTCGGTTGGAAACATCCCATTTGCCGATGCAGCCCGTCGTATAACCGACGGTTTTCAAAAGCTCGGCTAATGTGATTTCACTTTCCGGCATCGACCATCCCTGGCTGCGAACGGGGTAGCGTCCGGTCAACAGGGCCGAGCGGGAGGGACCGCACACCGGCTGGGCATAAAAATCCGTAAACCGGGTGCCTTCCCGCGCCAACCGATCCAGCCGCGGTGAGCGGATGGTCTTCGATCCATAACAACCGAGGTCGCCGTAGCCCTGGTCGTCGGTAAAGATGATGACAAAATTGGGCTTTGTCTTGGCAGGTGAATTCGCCGAGCGGGCAAAAGTGCGATAAACCATGGGGCTTAAAGAATACCCCAGTGCGGCGAAACCCGCGTTTGTCAAAAAAGTCCTTCGATTCATATTGAAAGCTCCTTTCTATTGCATGCTACGCTACTTTTTTTATCAGGCAGAGTAAAGAACTGCCCTCGCACTCGCGATCTGCCGGATTCGGCACGCGTCGGACTCAGCAACAATAACTGAAACGTTTGAATCAATTCGCCTGATAGGAAAGATCGCTGCTATCGCCTTTCGAAACGGTGATTTCCAGAGCCGACATCGTCGAGTACGACAAACTCACCTTTAAGAGTCCCTGTCACTTGCCTTGCGTCCATCAGGACACTTGGGTTCATGCCGTCAAGCCTCGGCAAAAAGACTGTAGCCTTAACATTCGCCGGCAGGCGAACGTTCAACACAAAGGATTCATTTCTTGTTGATGTGAAATCCACGTGGATGGGTCCTCGAACTGTGGGCAGATCGAGGCTTCCATGTTTGAGAGTCCCGACCTGCGGTTTGATCTGCACCTTGGCGAACCCAGGCTCAATCGGTTTCACGCCCATCAGGCAGCGGGGGATAATGTTGGCCGGTGCGGCTCCCCAGGCATGGTTCCAGTCCTGGTTGGGTTTATACTTGTTGTCCCATGCCTCGAGCGTGATGGTTGTGCCCACATCATAGATCATGTGAGGCCAGCTCCGATCCGAATTGCGATCTGTCATGAGTTGTAGGGCGACCTCGTCTTGACCGGCTTCATACAATGCCTCCAGGAGATATTGCGAGCCATAGACGCTGCAGACCATGCCCCGGCTTCGGATGAAATCGGCGACCGAATCGACGTGTGCAGGAGGCACCAGCCCAAAGGCAAGCGGGAACATATTGGCGTGCAGGGCGCTATGGGTGCTCCCTTCCCCATCAATATAGATCCCCTTTGTTTTATCGAGGAGCTTACCATTGATGGAGCGTTTGACGCGCGAAGCGGCCTCTGCGAAGCGGTCGGCATCCGCCTTTTTACCAAGGGCTTTCGCCATACGGCTCATCACTAAGACTGCACGGTAGTGAAACGCATTAACGACCGTATTGATCGGTTTGAATTCAAAATCATCCGTCTCGCCGTACCCTCCTTTGAGCCCGAGTACATTGCCGTGAGGCCAGTCCACGATATCTCGCAGCTTGCCTCCAAAATGGATGGATCGGAGCACCTCATTGCTTACTAAGCCCGTTTGTGTACTGATCAGGCCATCCTCTCGCGCCAGAGGAAGAAGCGTCTTGGCTTTAAGGTCTTCGTAGAAATGCTCGATTGATTCGGTATCGCCCGTGTACAGGTAATCGGCCCAGGCCATGAGCACGGAGTGCAGGATCCACTCGGTCGGCCAGGTGGGATGCAACATTAAGTATTCGTGCGTGTGACGGGCCATGGTGTACTCGCGGTCCGTGCAATAGTGGCAAAGCTGATTGATGTACGCATCCGCTTCATATGGGATTCTCTCGCGGTCGCCGTCAACGTACACGCCGCAGAAGCTGGTCGCTTTAATGCTGTATTTGCACAGTTCCCACACGTCATTGAGCACCGGATCGGACGAGCTGAAATGAGATGCATCATCCTTGAAGGGGTAATGCACCGCAATTTGGCGAATGCTTGCCTGATCGAGGGACGAAGGGCAGTTCACGATCTCGCAATAGCGAAATGGCATAACCTCACCTGTGTAGTCGGGCATTTTAATCGCCTTTGGCCTTGTGTTTCGCTTGTCCGGAGTGATCGCGACTCGATATTGATGAGTTCCTTGATTAAGCTTTAGTGTCATCATACGGTATCGGCGCGATCCTCCCGGCTGGCGGTTAATGCTCTCCTTTCCGGCCGCAACTTCCCCCAAATGGATCTGCACCTCCTTGCCGCTCACGGGGCTCGTCAGGATCAGGGCGACCGTCCCGAACGCCGCTTTCCCAAAGTCGACGAAGTAATGACCATCGGCCTTGCGAATAAGTCTGGCCGGCGGGATTTCTGTCTCCACGAGAGGATACCGCGTCGTTTCATAGGAACTGCTCAACTCAGCGGTACGAAAGGTCTGCGTTTGGGAATAACGGCTCACGTCATCCTTTCCGTTCCAAAGGCGCACCTTCCAGCAATACGTTTCGTTGGAAGACAACGGTTTGCCGGCGTACTCGATGTTACTCTGTTGGCTCGATACGATCTTGCCGGTATCCCATAGGTCGCCGATGTTCTTGTCCAACAATTTTCGTTCGGAGGCGACAAGGATTTGAAAGGCACTTTGCCTATCACTGACCAGCGGAGAATTCATGACCCAGCCGAATTCAGGTTGGCGGTCACAGATCGCCGTCAATTCCGTTCGGGTTATCAACTCACACATCAAATCGGACGGGCTATCGGGGCCTTTCTTTTCACCAGCGAACGACATTGCGACAAGCAGCGAAAGGGCGATCATATATAGGAGTTGCAGTTTGACTGGGATTTTTTTCGTTCTCATAGGATTTAACTTTCCTTTCGTAGCAATTTCAATTAAGTTCCATACGTCTTTTCAACTCATTCGACTGTGATAACATCAGTCAAACGGATATCTCTGGACGAACTACCGACGAGTAATTCGAATTCGCCCGGCTCGACGACCCACCTTTTGAGCGTCGGGCTGAAAAAAGCAAATGCATCTCTTTTAAGAGAGAGCTCAACCTGTTTTGTCTGACCCGGGGACAATTCGATCTTCGCGAATGCCTTCAGCTCTTTAGCCGGGCGGTCTATCGATGCGACGATGTCCCTAACGTAGAGTTGGACGACTTCGGCGCCGGCGGATTTTCCCACGTTCTTCACATCGAGTGTAACATGGATGCCGCCATCTTTCTTTGTCTTTATCTGCAAATGACCGTATTCGAATTTCGTATATGACAATCCGTGCCCGAAGGGATACAAGGGTTCGATATCCTTTGTGTCATAGTGTCGATAACCGACATAGATTCCTTCTCCGTACGAGACGTGCTGCTTGCGACCCGGGAAGAAACCGTGGGAGGGATTGTCCTCCAGACGCTTCGGGAACGTTTCCGGAAGCTTACCCGAAGGATTCACATCGCCGAATAATATCCTGGCAATTGCATGTCCGCCTTCCTGGCCCGGGTAGTACGCTTCTACGACGGCAGGTACATCGTCCAGCCACGGCATAGCGACAGGCGTTCCGTTAATCAACACGACGACAGTATTGGCATTGGCTCTTGCAACGGCCCTGATAAGCTCGTCCTGGTCCTCCGGAAGAGCAAGGCCCTCTCGGTCATTCATTCCTCCCTCGAACAAATTGGATAATCCCGCAAACACAATCGCCGCATCACTCTTCGCCGCGAGCCGAACGGCCTCTTCGATGGGATTCGGCCGGCCGGGTATGTCCCATTCCAATCGGATCGCATTCTTGTTACCCCACTTCCGGAATTCCAGGCGAATATCGTAGGTGGCCTCTTCCTTCATGTTGACGGCGACGTTTTCACTCTTTCTGGAGAAGACCGCTTCAAACGTCTCATCGGAATGGTTCTCCCACTGATCGATAGCCATTCTATCATTGACATAGAGTCTGAATCCGCCTTCATGGCAAGTCACCCCGATCCGATAGGTTCCGGAAACCGGAGCCCGGATACTCCCGGTCCATCTCACGGAGTAGCGATTTTTTCCAACGTCTTTGCAGGGAGCCGCCCAGCCCCAGGAGAAATCCACGGTATTGTCAATTCGCATGCATGATGGCTGGCCCGCGAGGTTTCCATTGTCGAAGTACTCTCCCTTCAATCCGTTTACTACTTTGCCATGAATTGTGGTCATCAAATATGAATTGCCCACAACGGGAAAGTTGCCTTTCATCGTGGCGCCTTCAGCGAATTCGATTGAGACCGTCTGCCCGCAATAGTTCTTCAGCCCCTCTAAAGGGCTGACGGTGTGACATGCCGTCACGGACGCGCTGCCTCCTCCCCCAAGCCTTGCTTCCTCCGCATTCGGCCCAATAACCGCCAGCTTTCTCAGTTTCGACTTTTTCAGGGGAAGGATTCCGGAACGGTTCTTGAGCAGGATAATCGATCGCTCAGCAGCTTTCCTGGCAAGCTCTCGGTGCTTTTTCGTATTCGACTCGGCGGCGAGTTTCGGATGATCCCGGTCGAGCCGTTTGGATTTCACGAGTGCTCTTAGGTATCTACTCACTCTGTCATCCAGCTCGTTTTCTGTAAGTAAACCCTGCGCAAGGGCGTTGAGGACGTCTTTCGTCGCCATGAATCGACCCGGTCCCGGCATTTCAATATCCAAACCCGCCGTTATACTCGCGCTGCTTTTAACAGACCGCCAGTCAGAAACAATAAATCCGTCATAACGCCACTCCTTCTTGAGTATGGTAGAGATAAGATGTTTAGAGGCACATGTCGGATAGCCGTTAAGACTATTGTAAGCGGTCATCACTCCCCAGGGTTTTGCGTCTAACACGGGTATCTTAAACGCGGGAAGGTATATTTCGCGCAGCGCTCGCTCGGATACCTCGACATTTAAATGTTGTTGATTGGTTTGTTGGTTATTAGCCGTCATCGCTTTAATAACAGCTCCAACATGTTCCGACTGAACCCCCTTAATAAAGGAGGACGCCAACGTCCCGGCCAGAAACGGATCTTCGGAATACGTTTCATAGTTCCGGCCGTTCAAAGGCGTTCGGTGGATATTGACCATGGGAGCCAGTAGGATCGCGGAACCCAGATCCCTTGTTTCCCGGGCGATGGCCCGGCCAAGCTCATAAACGAGATTTGTATCCCAGGAGGCGGCTTGCGCGACAGCCGTTGGAAAGCACGTTGCACAACCTGTATATCGTCCGGCTTCGTCGAGAATGACAGTCACGCCATGACCACAATCCGTCACTTGCACCGAAGGGATGCCGAGTCGCTCGACGCCCTTCATGAACCACATATCCTTTCCGGCCATGAATCCGGCTTTTTCTTCCGGAGTCAAACGCCCGAGGAGGTCCTGTACCCTGTCTTCCACAGAGGCTTGTGGATCCGTGTACACATCGACCCGTTCAAGAGCCCCCGCGTCTCTCTTATCCCTTGGCTCGCTTCCTGCGAAATCGCGGAGGAACGGTCCGTCGAACTGCCACGCATACAGCTCGTCAATATCGGTCTTTGCGTCTTTAAGCGTTCCGAGGGATATCCGCAAGAATTCAACCGTTCCTTTCAAAAACCGACCATTCGGCGTGCCGCAAACGAACAGATCGCTGCCATTACTGATTGAAACATTCCCGATACCGGGTCCCGAGGTATCTTTTTTGCCGTCAATATAAAGTGTAAGCTCTTTGGCGGATCGGTCAGCTTCGGCGATAATGTGATGCCACTTCCCGTCATTGATGGGTTTCTTACCTTTTAGCTCGGAGGAAACGTTCGGTGCTTTTATCGCGAACAGAAGCTTGCCGAATTCGTCAATCGTCAGGCCGTAGCCGGATTGAGCCATTTTTTGCACCAGGACACAGTCGGTCGATTCTGTGCTGAAATACGCTTCGATACAAAAATTGGAATCCCATATCTGTGGGCTTTTGAAATCCTTTCCGGTGACCTTTCGGTCCTCCTTTTGTCCGGCTTTGTCCCACCTGAACCGAATGGGTATCGTCAGCGTTTTGTTCAGTCCATCGTTCGGACAGACGGCGTATTGGTCTTCACCGTTGAAGGTGCACGCTCCCTTCGTCCAATCTTCAAGCGGACCATCCACATAGTTGTCTTTTGTGATATTGACGCCGGTCAGGGGAAACATGGGCTGTTTATGATAATCGTCCCGGGTATAGTAATAGGGCGTCATATACCAGTGCTCATCCATAATCCGGGTAGGATCATTACCGGCCGCATAAAAGTGCCACTCACCCACCGTGGCGTATAAAGACCAGGGGATAAAGCACTTGACGCCCCGATCAATCGCTGGAGACTCTGTCGTCAGGCTAAAGTCTTTATTTGCAGGGTCTTTCATGACAGGTTTATCTGCGACAACGCCGAGGTCATAAGCGATGGATTGGACCTCTTCGAGTACCTGTCTGCATTCTTCGAAGGTCGGGTGCCATCTTCCGGATGATTTAAAGGAACCGTATTTTGCCGTAATGTTATGAAAAATGTTACCGGCAAACGCATTGGTTTCGAGAGCGTAGTTTTTTTCGATTTTCCCCGCATCTCGTTCGTTACCGTCCTGAGGCGTTTTTGCCGGTGGGGTATGCCAGAAGACCCAATCGCTTATACTGTCCCAGATATTTCCAAGGAACTTGTTTCGGCCGGCCTGCGGCGCCTGGCGGCGGGTGCCTTTGACGAAATTGTAGGCGGTATTATTGAAGAACATATTCTGGTAGCTGATGATCTCCTGGAACATGGTCGTCGCGCCGTGCGGGCTGCGAATGTCGTTGCTCAGCCCCCAGCCGATATTGTTGAAATAGTAATTCTTGAAAGCCCCGTCGAGATAATACGCCATTCCGAACCGGGCGCCGCCGGGTGCTTTTTTAGATTTGTCCGACATCCAGTGATCGTATCTGAAGCCTCCCGGATTGCCTGATAGGTTGTTGAATACATATGCGCTTCCACCTTGCCACGTCTCGATATTGCCGCAATCATCACCCGTGCGTATCGAGTCGGTCACCTTGTTCTGGTAGATGAGAATACGGGTCAGCGGACAGTCCCTGACGTTGCCGCTTATCTTGCTGCCGCGTACGTTGATCCCGGCGTGCCAGGCGCGTTCCACGACATTGCCGGCGACTTCCAGGGTCTGGGCGTTGTCAACGTTGATCGCATTCGTCGCCCCCACGCGCGGAGAACGCAGTCCGGTTCGATATAGATAATTTCTCAGGATCTTCACGTCGTAAAGGTGGCCCGCCCGATCCGGGAGGGTATCGCCCCAGAGCAATCCCTCTTCGATCGTCATCCCGTTGTGATCGGTTTCGCGGAATTCACAGTCCCGTACGACGATTTGGTCGATACGGTCGCCCGGGTTGACGGCCTTCATCAGCACACCGTTGTTGATATGTTCGAATTTGCAGTTCGCAATCGTGATATCGTTGGCAGGCCCCCAAACCCTGATACAGGCCGGATAGATGTGTTTCTTGAGCCGGAATTCCTGTGAATACAACCAGGGAATCTCGGTGAGGTCCCAAGCTACGTTTGTGAACCGGAAGGCCAAGCCGCTCACAAGAATATGCTCCTGTCCCGTCAGATCGATAAGTGTGCTTTCTTTCCCCGTTTCGATGATGGCTGCGTTCGGATTCTGTCCGTTCGGAAGGATAATATGCAATTTTCCCCCGGTCCGTTTCTTTTCAAACCAGTATTCGCCTTCAGGGTCGTCGAGATAATGGGGCTTGTCTTCGAGGTAATAACGATGGTTCCGGCTTATCACGCGCGATTTAGCGCTGCCCAGATACCCTTCGAAACCCAGCGCCTTTTTCTCGGCATCGAATCCCTGGACGTACGACGGATAGGGCGTGCCGTCAACCCAGCCGAATTCCGCCCATAGGATCGCGCCCATATAAAGTTCTTTCGGGCCGGTGATATGCTTTGTGTCCTTGCCCATGGCCAGGATTCTTCCGCTTTTTTCGGCTTCCATGGTCAGATGAAAATACGGATGTCCCGGATTATCCCAGTGCCACCACTCGCTTTTCACATCCTCCGGATCGGACACTTTCCAGTTCGGCATCCGGGCCAGAGGGATGCGAGTGATTTTATCATTTTTTGAAGCGGATTTTCCTGATGGCTCAACAAGATAAATGGTGCGCGGTGCGAAGTCGAGGTCGATGGTCCAAACCTTCTCAGGTTGGGGAATATCCTTATTTTTAGCACCCTTCTTCCATCCGCCCGTGATTCGGTGGCCGCCGGAGATCACCGCTTGTTCTCTCCCCCAGGCCGGATCGCTGGTCAGGCGGATCGGATTGCCTTTTTCGCCCGATTCAAGGGCGTTCAGTATCCCCCTGTAGTACACTCCCCGTTTGAACACATAGGTGTGAATGCCTTTGCATTGTTTCGCTTTTCCCATAGCCTGAGGATCCCACGGGTGGTGTTTCCATGGAGTCTCTCTGGTTAAGCCGTCCTTTGAATCATTCCCTCCTTCATAATCAATATAGCGGACCGAATCTCCTTTTTCAAATTTGAACGGTTGCGGCGACCATTCGATATCACCCGTTGGAGAAATCTTTGCGTACGTTTTTTGCCAACTGACTTCGTTTGCACCCGCCCATACACCACTCAGAATAAATATAACGGCAACAGCAACCCAAAGTTGTGTCTTCATACCCATCTTTCCGAAAAAAGAAACCATTTGTATTCAGGAAATTCACAAGAATGAATCGGTAATGTTATTCTACCG
>Ga0180431_10003715_pt1 | contig 19432 bp, 21 predicted proteins | sample SS_ome_11_FD_132459 | JGI IMG/M metagenome (GOLD analysis project Ga0180431, IMG submission 132459) | Hypersaline lake sediment archaeal communities from the Salton Sea, California, USA - SS_1_MS_1 metaG | ecosystem: Environmental > Aquatic > Non-marine Saline and Alkaline > Hypersaline >... | reverse complement strand
AAAAGATCGTTCTAACTGTCCATCCTATGCCTATGACATACAATTTATGCACACTTTCGTTTGACGGACAATAAAAAGGCGTGTATTTGTAAGTAAAACCGAGCAATAGGCAGTGAACTAGCTATTCACCGCTGATGTAAAAAGTCACAAGGTCTGTCGGGGCCGACACCTCGACCGGCCTTTTTTTATTGCTCGGAACACTTTTTGATGCGCCACTATAGGGGCAAAGAATGGCCGACAACCTACTAACCCGACTGTTCCGCCGCGATTCCACAATCAAGACCACTGAACGCACCGGCCAGCAGATCCCGCCAAACTCCGCAGCAGGAGGCCTTGCAATCCTTCAGAACCAGGATGGCGACCTTCCGAAACCATCACCCGGAACGTACAAGACGTATCGCGAAATGCGCAGCAATCCGACGGTGGCGCTTGCCAGGGTGATGGCGCGGGCACCGATCCAGTCTGCGAACTGGTCAGTGGAAGCTGACGAAGCGGATAAAGAGATTGCCGACTTCATCGACGAAGAGTTCACACGTCTCTGGGCTGAACTGCTGGACGACATGCTCTATGCGTTTGACTACGGGTTCGCACCATTTGAGAAGGTCTACGAAGTCGGCTCCGATGGAAAAATACACTACAGGAAGATCAAGCCGCTGCTGGTCGACAAGACACAGATCCTAGTGACCGAGAAGACCGGCGAGTTTGCAGGGCTGAAGCAGTCAAAAGGCAATGTCGTACTCACACCGGAATACTGCTTCCTGTACACATACGACGGCGAGGCCGGGAACCTGTACGGTCGCAGCAGGCATGAGAATATCCGGGAAACGGCATGGCACAGCTGGCAAGAACAGGCTAAGCGATACTCGAAGTACGGCAAGAAGGTTGCCGGAGCCACGCCGATAATTGAATATCCCGAAGGAACCGGCCTGGATGCAAACGGGCAGGAGGTCTCGAACTTCAAACTTGCCCAGGCGATACTGCAGAATCTGTCGGCGGTTAACGGCGTTGCAATGCCGAATACGTTGGCAAAGTACGTCGAAGACCTGGCACGCCTCGGTGGTGCAGGCAAGGACAGCATGAAGGCGTGGAATATCAGCTTTCTCGAAGCCAAGGCGGCACACGGCAAGGACTTTGTTGACGGCCTGTCATACTGGGATAAGCTGATGATGCGCGGATGGCTTCAGCCGGAACGGGCGGCGCTCGAAGGCCAGCACGGCACGAAGGCCGAATCCGAGACACAGTCACAGTGGTCTTACCTTGTCGGGCAGATGCTCACAGAAGAGATATTCCGGCATATCAACCAGGGACTGGTCGAGCCGCTGGTAGCTATCAACTACGGACCGGACAAGGCGCGAGACGTAAAGATAGTCCTTGCCGGTATCGATCCGCTGCTGTTGCTTTTTATGCGGGATCTGGTCAAGAGCCTGTACGGCAACCCGGTAAACATCGACCTTGCGCTTGAGGCAATCGACATGCAGCAGGTAATTGAACGTGTAGGTCTGCCGGTCGAAGAGCGCGAAGATGAAGTCACTGTTGTCCGAAACAGGCCGATGGAACCAGGCGAAGAGGTAGACGAAGGCAATTAAATGGCTCGAGTATCGGCAAAAGTAAGGCGCGAAGGACTCCGGCAGGAAGCCGAACGTGTCCGGATTGAGCGTGACTACATTCGCAGGATGCGACGCCTTGTCCCGGCTTTCCGTAGGAAGATCCTCGAAGCACTGCCGGAACTCGACCTGCAGCCGACTATCCGGATTGAGAACGCGATATCACCGCTGCGTGAATCGCTGCTCGGTGTAGCTGAAACGGCATTTGAGCGCGGCTATCAGAACACAGTCAGAGCCGCACAGGATTATATGCGGAGCAAGGGCGGAAGACTGGCAATGCCGATGAGTTTTCAGCTTGAACAGGGCGGCCGGGCGATCTATCGGAATATGGTAGGCACGATATTCGGCGACCTTGAGCCCCGCCTTGCAAGCACAGTTGCCGCAGCGGTCAATAACGGCTATACCGGGGAGATAACGATACCTGAAGCGAAAAGCTGGCTTTCAACCAGGATGGACGCAATGGGGTTCCGCTCAGTCAAGCCTTATGTCATCGAGACATGGATCACGACTATGGTGCAGACTTCATACTCGGCTGGGAAAGCGGAAGCGGCAATGCACCCGGCAATTGACGAGATCCTGTGGGGCTGGGAATATACCACCGTCGGTGATGACCGGGTAAGGTTCGAGCATGAGGGCTATGACGGCACGCGGTATCCGAAGAATGATCCGTTCTGGACAGTTAATACACCTCCGAACGGCTGGAACTGCCGCTGTTCGGTAATTGAGGTATTCGACGAAGGTACAATCAATCCACCGCATTCAGTTGATGTGAACGGCGTTGAGGTTGCACCGTCAACAGATCCGACATTCGAGTTCAGTCCGCAGTCGGTCGCTGTTGCAGCATAAGGATGATGAGATCATGGCAGAATGGACAACAAAATATATGAACGACCTGCCGGACTCGGCTTTTCTGTGGATACAGCCAGGCGGTGATAAGGATTCCGAAGGAAAAACCACGCCGCGCAGTTATCGACACCTCCCATTCAAGGACGCTGATGGCAAGATCGATCTGCCGCACCTTCGGAATGCACTTGCACGGCTTGACCAGTTGAAGGGAGTCGGAACAACGACCAAAAACCAGCTCCGTGATCGCGCGGAAAAGCTGTTGCAGAAAGAACGCGACCGGCTCGGCCTGTCGTTTGCATCGGCAACCGGCGCAATGGAGCAGGTCGGGAACAAGAAGTACATCAAGGATGCAATCCACGTCGGGCATTACAAGCACCCGAACGGCAGCTTTGATGTTGAGATCGACACTGCACGAATGGATCGATGGATAGATACGTTCTGGAAAATGCAGGGCAACGGCGTGAAGGTTCCGGTCTTTGCAGACCATAATGATGATACTGCGTCCGAGCGACAGTCACCGAGCGAACGTACACGCGGCTATGTAACCGACATGTTCCGCAAGGATGACACCCTGTATTATGTGCAGGAGTTCGGGAGCAAGGAAAGCGAAACGATGGCTACCACGGTTGACCAGGTATCAATAAACGTTGATCCTGAGTTCGTTGATGGCGAAGACCGGAAATACGGCGAGGCGATAACGCATATCGCAATAACTCCGAAACCAGTTGTTCCGGGGCAGTCGTCGTTTATTCCGATGTCGCTGATTCGAGTTGAAGAAGAGGAGCAAAAAGAAATGGATGAAGTATTGACCAAACTGAAAGAGGCCTTCGGGATCGAATCTGATCTTACGGAGGAGAACGTTGTGGAGGTGCTGACCGGCGAGCACTCGAAGCTCACTGCGAAGATTGCCGAAATGACAACCGCACGCGACACAATCCAGGCAAGTCTGGATGCTGAACGCGACCAGAAACCCAAGGACGTGACCATCGAGCCGGAAGTACTGGACGTCTTGAGCGAAGCGACCGATGCCAAGCTCGACAACCTGGTCAGCATGTCCAGGATCACTCCTGCTGTACGCGACAAGTTCAAGGCAATTATCGCAGACGAAAAGGTACAGCCCTTCATGCTGTCCCGGACTGTCAGCGGTACTCCGAAGTCTGTCGTCAGTCAGATTCTGGACGTGCTCAAGGACAACGAAGTTGTGGACACCAGGGAAAAGACCGGTACGCAGGTTTTGACCATGAGTCAGGAACAGCAGGACTCTGAGAAGGCACAGGCTGAATCCGGAACAGAGATCGCGAAGCGCTACAACGGCGAATAAGAAGAACGCGGCAAATGTGAAGGCCGCCACTTAGACGAACACGAACGATAGAGGAGAAAGAGAAATGGCAACAGACTATGGAAATGCTCTTCCTGGTCCGCAGACGGAGCGTACAGCTACTCCGCGCAAGGTGATGAACACCGATGCCGGATTGATGCTGATTCCGGGCGGCGAGATCATTGACGGCTCAAAGTCTCGCGATCCTGGCAACACCGGCGATGTCGATGTGCTCAGGGCGGGTCTTCTGATGGGTAAGATAACTGCAAGCGGCAAGTATGCTCCGAGCGTTATCGGCGCGCTTACCGTTGCGTATGACAAGGACGGCTCGCTTGCTACGCAGATGACTGTCAGCGCTGCAACCGCAACTGAACTTGTCCGGCGTATCGGTTCGAGTGGCACATTCGGCATTGCCGGACCGCCCACGGCAGCCGGTACAGTGGCAACCGAACAGGTAACATACTCGGCAGTCAACACGACTACCGGAGTCATCACCGTTACAACTGCAGCCGCTGACTACGTGGTCGGCTCGCTGATTCGTCCCGAAGACGGCAGCGAAGCTCCGCTGTGTCTTATCAACGACGGCTATGGTCTGAAAGTGACCGACGCTGACGACACCAGCATCGACACCCAGTTTGCGCAGCCGGTTATTGCCGGTAACGTGGACGCAAGTCAGATCATCAATTACAGCAGCGATACAAGCATACAGGCATGGATCAAAGCACAACTGAGGACTAACGGAGGTTCCTGGACGTTCGACGACGACTTTTAAGTCGACCCGTTGAATGAAGCAGGACGATAGAAACTCCAGATTGAAATTGAGGAGCAACGAAAAATGGCTAAGACACTCGAACAAATCCTCGGGTCAGTCGCCTTGACCAGCCTTGTGAACGGCATCAAAGGCGGCGTTCCGGATGACGTGATTCCGCCCGAGTTCATGCGGGTCAACCGCACCGTCACCGGCAACACAACGAAGTACCGCAAAGTCGACAACACCCGCAAGGTGGCTCGGCTGGTTCAGTACGGATCTGCGTCAGTAAGGCGTGAACAGACCGGCATCTCCGAGGTGCCGATCACTCTGATGCACACATTCGAGCACCAGGTCTTCGAGGCATGGGTTCTCCAGAATCTGCGCAGCGCAATGGATGCGGAACAGCGCCTCGGCGAAGATGAAGTTGCCCGGCAGACCGCTGAGTTCAAGCGGCTGTTCATGAATCTGCGCATGGCTTCGACCATGAGCATGATTGCACAGGGCAAGATCTTCTTTGACGGTGATGGCAACATGCTTCCGAGCAGCTCCAGTGCTGTTACAACTGTCGATGCTGGTATTCCTGCGGGCAACCGCGACCAGATCGGCGGCATCATCAGTGCAAAATGGAGCGTTGCCGGAACTGACATCCCGCTGCAGATCACGAACCTCAAGAAGTATGCAAGGAAGCTCACCGGCTACCGTCCGATGTATGCGTTCTACGGCGCAAACATCCTGTCGTACTTCACCGGCAACGACAAGATGAAGGAAATCATCAACCGGAATCCTGCAATGCAGAACGCTGTTCTCATGAACAACGAGATTCCGGATGGCCTGATGGGCATGAAATGGCGCCCGATTTATGAGTCCTTTTTCGAGGACGCCGACGGCACCAATCAAGACCTTGCCGACGATGATACTGTCATCTTCACTCCCGATCCTTCACCCGAATGGTGGGAAGTGATCGAAGGCACATACGCAATCCCGAGCAATATGGTTCTTGGCGGCAACGCCCTGGACGTGCTCGCAACACTGCGGAATGTTCCCGGCATGTTCAGTTATGCTGAAGTCAAGACCGATCCGCCCAGCATCAAGCAACTGGCCGGTGATACGTTCCTGCCTATCATCAAAGTTCCGAATGCGGTGTTTATCGCAAAGGTGAAATGGTAGGATCTTTGCGGGGGTTTTCCTCCGAGCCTGCATAATGTGCAGGCACCGTACAGGCTGGGTGCCGTCACTACGGCATTACAGGCGGCACCCGGCCTCTTTCTTGTAAAGGGTTAAGCGGCAATGGCAATAACAATCACACAGGCAGATCTTGAGAAGCGGTTCGGTACTTCGAATGTCACAGTGTGGAGCGACCTTGAGAACACCGGGAGTGCTGACACAGACCGGATAGCCGAGGCGCTTGCCATTGGACAGGCCAAAGTGCGCGACAAGTTCCGGCTCGGTCCGTATACTGTCCCATTTGAAGGCACTGAAGCCGATCTGCGGCCGGTTAAAGACCTGATGCTTGTCTACGCCGGGGCGTGGTTGTATTTCAGTCGTGGACTGCAGGATACCAGCGTGAACGAGCGTATGCAGGATCTTGCAGACAGGGCAGATGCCGAGATCCGGGAATACTTCAGCGGCAGGGCAAGGCTTGGCGCTACCAGGGCAGAGACAATGCCGACGGCGCCGATAGTGATACAATGATAAACGATAACTTCCAGATAATAGCGTATGCAACTGACAAGTCGCCGTACTTGAATGAACTGGTGGAGCTCGGTGACAGTTGCCGTAAATATGGCTACAAACCGTTCTTCAAAGTTGTCGGCGATCATGGAAGCTGGCAGCGGAACACGCAGGCGAAGGCTCAGTTCATTCTGCTGGCATCGATGATGTATGCCGGATTCCCGATAGTGTACCTTGATGCTGATGCACGCATAGCCGGACGCTTGGATTTGCTGGAAAGTGCCGACGCCGACTTTGCCGCGCACTGGTTCCGGGATCGGGAGTTGATTTCAGCATGCCTGTATTTCAAGAACGACAGCTTAGGCTGGACACAGCGGATCATTCACGAATGGATAGACGAAAACGAACAGTATCCCGACGTATGGGATCAGAAGAACCTGCAGAAAGTTGTGGAACGCCTGGAACCGCATGGCTTGAATGTCCTGCGTCTCCCGCCGGAATACAACTGGATCGATGCCGGAGATCCGAATAGAACACCAGATTTATCAGAGCGGCACTATGGCAGGCGTCAACCGAGGATCATTCAGACGCAGGCAAGTCGCCGCTACAAAAAGCCGGGGCTGGTAGCATAATGAGTGTGTGGTTCGCAATACCATCAGCAAACTTTCCAATGGCACAAAAGACACTGCCGCGCTGGAAAGCACAGGGCTACAGGATAGCCTTGATGCTTGACGAAGGCGCACCGGTGCCGTTCGATGATGCTGATTATGTTTATACCGGCACCTTCCGCAGCTGGGCAATCGAAAACAATGCTCTATGCCGGTACATCTACATCAGCGATCCCAAAATGACCGCAGTTATCACGGGTGGCGATGACATCTATCCGGCAGAGGACAAGACAGCGCAGGAACTTGAAGCCGAGTTCCTGGAACACTTCCCGGATACGTTCGGGATTATGCAACCGGTCGGTGACGGCTTCTGTGGTAACGGACAGGCTGCTGTGTCGCCGTGGATGGGGCGAGAGTGGATACGGCGCGGGTACGGAGGTAATGGTCCGTTCTTTGAAGGCTATGGCCACTTCTGTCCGGATACTGAGCTGTGTGCTGTTGCGCGCAATCTCGGCATCTACTGGGATCGACCGGATGTTTCCCAGTTCCATGCACACTGGACGCGACTGCCGCAGGAAGAGCGCAAGCCGTGGGCACACCTTGGACACGCGCAGGATTTCCGTATTCACGATAGAGACTTGTTCCAGGCAAGGAAGGCATCGGGCTTTCCGGGGAGCGAGCCACTATGAGCACAATGTACGCATTACTTGCAGTAGATCCCGCACAGTATCGCTATTATGTGCCATGCGGAATGTCCGCGATACTATGGCAGTGGGCAGGCTTTCGGCCGTTTATCATGCAGTTCGGACCTATGGATTTATGGGATCAGCCGCTTGCACAGCGTGCGCTTGAGGAGATAAAGAAGACCGACCCGATAATCAAGGAGATTGAACTGTTCGATGTTCCGGCCTGGTCGAACAACAAGCGCTTTCACTGCATTACGGGGAGCCGGAGGCTTGCCGCTTCAATGTGGTTCGATCCGCACAGCTATATCATGCTTGGTGATGGTGACATGCTGCTGCTTCACGACGATTACCTTATTCCGGAGCCTACTATGTCATTCCACTGCTGGGGCGTTGATATGTTCCATGAGGACGAACGCGAGTTCCCACGGTGGCCGAGTTGCTACCAGGGCGCAACGTCCGGCATCTGGCGCGAGATCATGAAACCTGCCAGCGACGACCTGGCAAAGGCAACATGTGACCACATGAACCAGACCAAACAGTACGCTCTTGAGCATTACAGAGGACAATGGAACTGTGAGCCGGGGCTACACGCCATGCTTTCACAATGGCACGGTTATCCGCGGTATTGCTATCAAGGCAAGCGTAAGGGCAAGCCGACCGAATACGGGCGTCGCCTGTATCTGCGTCAACGCTGGACGCCTGCAGACCCGGTTGACTGCCATATCCGGAACGACTGGCGGCAGAATATGCACTGGGAATTGCTGATGCAGCATTCTCCAAGAGTGCCGAGCGACGTTAAGAAGCGCCTGGATAACTACCGGGACGACTGTTTGCAGATCCTTAGAGACATGAAGGATACCGTATAATGACCGAAAACAAACGCTATCCATCATATTTGAGCCACTTCCCGATACTGTCGGCAGTTGTTGCCAATAGTACCGGGCCGGTGCTGGAGCTTGGCTGCGGTGACGGTAGTACACCGATGCTTCATGAGATATGTCGGCCGACGGAGAGAATGCTTGTTACAGTAGAATCTGATGGTGCCTGGATGGCAAAATTCACTCACCTGGTGACATGCTGGCATGAGTTCCGACTAATCGGCCATAATGATTGGCCATCGCAGGGATTCGAAAACCAGCAACCCTGGGGGGTAGCATTCATAGACCACGGCAATGGCGACCAGCGACACAACAACCTCGAGGACTTCGCATGTGTTGATTATCCTGTCTGGGTGGTTATCCACGATGCCGGGGGCGTTGAACATTACAAACTTGGCGCCGGTCTGAAGATGTACAAGCATGTTTACAAATACACCGATTACTGGCCGCATACTTACGTTTGCAGCAATCACAAGGCATGGAAAGAATAATGTCAGATCCGGCACCAATTCGTGTTTGTTCTCACCGCAGAAGCGGAACTCACTTTATGCTCGCTTCGATATACGAGAACTTCGAGGTCGGCAATCAAGCTGGGAATATCAAGGTTCCAGGCCAGAAGTGGCATGAGACCGGCGAAGAGACAGCCTGCATTCCGTGGTGTAACCTGTTCGGTGCCCACGGACCACTGAGCGCGGCATGTCGCAAGAATATTCCATTCAAGAATATCCTGTACATCGTCCGGCACCCCTACGACTGCCTGTACAGTCTCTGGCGTTTCTGGGATCACAAGAACGAGAAAAAACGCGAGACGGAGCTGATCGACTTTATGGGTGCTGATCGTATCTGCCGTTGGCGTGATCATGTGACCAGCTATATCGGAGTGCCGACTGTCCGCTATGAAGATCTGTGCAATAACTTCACCGGCACAATGGAACGAATCGAAGAACAGTTTGACCTAAAGCGTAAGCATGCTGAAATCAAGCGTCCGGACAGCCTTGTCGGCTGGAGTCCGCAGGAAGGGCATGTCGGATACTGGCAGGACGCAGATCCTGTTATTCTACACAAATTGAACCGAGTACTTTTCGGCAGCTACCCGCTGATCGAGCACAAATACAGGCTTGACAAAACACGATGAACAGATACGCAGTCATAAGTTGCGACGCAAAGCCGGATTACAGCTTTCCGATACCGATAACGGCGGCAAGCTGGGCACACCTCGGATATGGCGTTATAGCCTATCTGATCGGTGACGTTCCGCGCATTACGGTAAGCGTTCTTTATGACATCGGCGCTAGAGTGCTTTTCATGGATGCCGACCCGTGCTATCCGGAGCACTACACCAGCAAGTGCATTCGGTTCTTCGCACACCAGAACGCATATGATGACGATGTGCTGATAACCGGCGATGCCGACATGTTGATGTTGAGCAAGGAATATATGGATCAGTACGACGAAAGCGCAGACATGACAATGTGGTATTCGAACGCCTACGACGGCACTCAGTGGGAACCGCGCTATCCGCTGTGTCATATCGGCGCGCCTGCCAGTGTCTGGAACGATGTAATACCGCACGCGACAGTTCACAGATTTCTGGACGAATACGCGGAGTTCGGGGAGGAGCCAAACGGCAACTTTTCAGATGAACTGATATTCAAGGAAGTACTGAAAACCTGGGACGGCTACCCGGATCGCTGCTGCTTCCTGAAGCGCGAACAGAAGAACGCAATGGGACCATACGGCCGCTATGACCGCAGCTACTGGCGAAGCGACCGTACCGGCCTGATTGATGCACACACACCGCGCCCGGCCTACACAGATGAGGCATGGCCGACTGTCAAAGCTCTCATTCGGGACTGTATGCCCGAATACTTAACTATGCTCGACGAATATAGGAACTATTACTGTGAAGATCTCGGAATACATATCGGGTGAACGCATCGGTGCCGTAGCAGATGTCAGATGGTGTCCAGGGATGGACTGCCCGAAATCGGGATCTGTTGTCTACGTTAAGGCGGAGTACGTTGAAAACTTCTTTCGGGCATGCAGGGAATGCAAGGGATCGATAACGCTGGTCACACATAACAGTGATCGTGTAATCACACAGGATATGTATGACAACCGCCCGAAGGTTGTCAAAAAGTGGCTTGCTCAGAACTGCGCGGCTACCGGACCGATTGCAGTGCCGATCGGCCTGGTCAACAGCCACACAATACACGGTTGCATGTCAATCATCGAACGAGTGCGGTCTAAGCGCGTCAAGAAGAACACCAAGCGTCTTGCTTATCTGTGTTGCACGAAGACGACACATGCGGAGAGACCGATACTGTATAATCTGTTTGCTGATAAAGATTGGATCACGGCCGAGGGTGGTGCAGGCGTCAAAGACATACCTTTCGAGGACTACCTCCTCAACATGCACAAGCACAAATTCACGTTCTCACCACCCGGAGCCGGTCCAGACTGCCATCGCACATGGGAAGCTATCGCGATGGGCAGCATTCCGATCCTCAAGCGGAGTCCGGATAATGCACACTTCGAAGGTCTGCCAATCCTGTTTGTTGACGACTGGGACGAAGTTACAGAAGACCTGCTGAAGAAGACCAAGATACCGAAGAAGGCCTGGAGCGATCCGCGGCTTTCGGTCAATTACTACTGGAAAAAGATCGGCAGGCGGCCTCCGAAGCGCCGCATCATATCGTTCTCTGTTTTCGGCAATGACAAGAAGTACAACCAGGGCGTCATTGAGAACGTCAAGCTGGCAAAGGAGATATATCCAGGCTGGGAAGTCCGCGTCTATCACGGTTACAATGTGCCGTGTGTCTATACGCTCCGCAAGATGGGCGTTGAAATGTTCGCGCAGTACAATGTTCCAGGCCGCGGCGGTCAGTTCTGGCGGTTCCTCGCAATGTCCAGCCCTGATGTTGAATATGCGATCTTTCGCGATGCTGACAGTCGGTTGAACGTCCGGGAAAAGGCAGCTGTCGATGCCTGGATAGCAAGCGGCAAGGACGCACACTCGATGCACGATCACAGGCACCATACCATCTATCCAATTATGGCCGGTATGTGGGGCATCAAGGGCGGTGTAATCAAGGACATACACGAGCTGCTGGAAGAGTGTCCGCAAAAGAACAAGCAGGAATTAGCCGACGACCAGCGCTTTTTGCGGAAGTACATCTGGCCGAAGATTGAGAACAGCATGCTTAAGCACAGCAGCGTTGATCTGAAATGGCCTTACGAGCCGTTCCCTGAACATGAAGAATGGGACGGGGAGCACGTCGGGGAGATCATAGAGATCGGCGGGGTGAGGCAGCCAGAAGATAATGCAGAAGAGTTGCGACCTGTCGAGCACGTTGTCACTGAAGCACCTATGGAACGCGTAATCCGTCGCAAAGATCCGGCTCCGGTTCGCGCAGAAGTCAAGATGACCTGCCCGCGATGCCACGGCAAGGGAAAAGGCGAACCAAAGAGCATTGGATTCGATGCAAAGGGCATCTGTGAAAAGTGCAAGGGCGGGGGTATTTATCGCGGTCCTGCTGAAGTTGAAGCAGTGCGTCCGGCAGATGATCGCCCGGCTAATGTGGTCGAGGTACACAAGCAGGAAACAGACATGATCCTGCAGGCTGTCGAGACTGTTATCAGCGGCCGGTTTCTTGACATCGGCGCAAATGACGGCGTCAAGGGCAGTACCACAAACGCGCTTGCAAGGCATGGCTGGCCGGGTGTAATGGTCGAACCGTCACCGGCAGCATTCCTGCTGCTGAAAAAGAATATGCAGACGTTTCCGAAAGTCGACCTATTGCATGCGGCTGTGACCGTCGAAGGCATCGGTATTGCGCCGTTCTGGGAACATGACAACCACAGGCTCAGTACCACTAACGAGCATCGGAGCGAGACAAGTCCGGAGAAGGCAGGCTATCGGAAGTATTACATCACGACCGTCAGTCTGTCCGAGATACAGGAAGCGTTTCCCGGCAGCTTTGAGTTTGTGAATATCGACGTTGAAGGCGAGAACCTGGCGCTGCTTCATGCGTTGCCGGTCGATGCCTGGGGCGTCAAGGTTATCTGCATAGAGCACCAGGGCGAGGAAGAAAAGCTGTTTGTGGACTATGCAAAAAGCATCGGATTCCGATGTGCGTTTCGATCATTCGAGAACCTGTTACTGGAGCGTGAGGATTGAATAAACACGCATACATAATCAGCAATGGACCATCCGCAAAGCTGTTCCGCGGCATACAGGACGACGTGAAAAACAGCGTCGTGATCTGCGTGAACAAGGCGGCTGAGATGTTCATTGCAGACTATTGGTGCTTCTGTGACTGGTCGATGTTCCAGCAGGTAACACCGCTCGGCCGTCCGACGCTGTTCACAAAGCAGGTTGTACCGGGCAAGCTGGCGGTACACCATCCGGATGTATACCGGGACAAGTTCACGGAATACGAAGCGGTATTCCACGAGCAGCTGCCGCTGAAAACACCGGGCTGGAACAACTACAGCGGACCGGCCGCGCTGGCATTGCTGAAGCACTTGGAAATTGACGAAGCAACGGCATTTGGCGTTGATATGTCCGGAGATAATGACTGCAGAAACGAGACCGGGACATCACGACACGAGGACAGATGGCAGCGTGAACGTGCAACATGGGATGCCATCGTAGCTGAAATCGGAATACCGGTACACAGGATAACGTCATAACATGGGCAAGGTAAAGATCAGTTTTAAGCCGCTGACTTATTTCAAGCGCGAGCTGAATAAGGAAATTGCAAACGGCGTTGCCGGTCCTGCGCAGGACATGCTCAGGCAGTGGGGCTCCCGGTATCTTGCTTTTACCACGCGGCGTTATAACAAGATGGCTCGCGGTGGCTGGCCTCGGTTGGCAAAGTCAACGCTGAAGCAACGCAAGAAGGGCAAAGGACTCGGCAAGCCGACGCCACTTATAGACCAGGGCTTTCTGATAAAAGGCCTGCAGCGCGGATACCAAGGCAACCTGTTCAAGTTTATTCGAAACGGCGTCCGGGTCGGCTACCGGTCGAATGTCAGACACCCACGGGCAAAGGGCGCGAGTCGGGCAACATACGGCAACATTGCAGAATGGAATGACGAAGGCAAAGGCAATTTGCCGAAAAGAACGATCTTCGTGGAACCGGACATGCAGACCATCCGGGCAATGCAGAACGACGTTAAACGAGCAATAGCGAAGCTCGGACGACAGGCACAGGAAAGAATATAGAGGAGTAGAACAAATGGCAACAACACTCACAGGCACGGTGAAGATCACCTGCCAGCCGAATCAGCAGAAGACGCTGGACCTGTCGACACCGAAAGATATTGTCGATAGTTCGGGCGTGCTCAGCTGGGCAGTCACCAACGGCGTTACTGCGGATAAGGCAGATCTTGTCTGGCACGATCAGCGGACGATTACACCGTCTGCAAATGATGATCTCGACTTGACCGGCACGCTTGAAAATGCGTTCGGCGATACAGTCACATTCGCACGGCTGAAGGCAATCTTCATCAAGACGACCGCAGCGACAACCGCAAACCTGTATCTCGGCGGTCCGGTGGCAAATGCACTTGCAACGCTTTTCGGGGATACCAGCGACCGGCTGATAGTCCGAGGCGGTGCAGGCGGCGTGCTTATCATGGCTCCGGATGCTACCGGGTATGTTGTGACGGCATCGACTGCCGACCAGTTGCGAATATCGCATGACGGCAGTACCAGCGATGACGCGGTATATGACATCATCCTGATAGGAGCAAGTGCGTAAACATGGCAGATCCCGACCTGACAACTGATCCGTTCACGCAGATATATGAGGCGTTATGGACGGCTCTTGTTGGCCGACCGGCATTCACGGCGTTGGTCAATGTCGGGAACCGTATCAGCTATACGGGGATATACTCGCGAGTGAGGAAAGACACGCTGCAGCCTGGTGATGCACCGCAGGTGCGGATAAGTCCAGGCGGCGGCAGCGCACGCCAGACAAGCACCGGCTGGATCGGACCGTCTCGGTACACAATCGAGGTCTTCAGCGGCTCTATGCGGCTTGACGAATACTATTTCCCGCTAAAGTGGGAATTGTACAAGGCGTTCTGGGTTATCCAGACGCAACGTGATCCGCTCGGGCTCGAGTTTGTAAGCAGGTTGAGCGTTGAGGACATCGCAGAGGACTTTGTGGATGTGGACGTTACCGGTGGAAGTCAGGGCTGGTATGGCCTGTTTTCAATCGTGGTAGACATCGGATTAAGCAGAGAAATGTTAGAGGAGTAATACAAAATGGCAGCTATTTCAGGCAAGAATGGAAGTGTGACGAAAGGCGGCGCGACCGTTGCGCAGGTGCGTAGCTGGAGTCTTGAGCCGACCGCGGAACTGCAGGCATACAACAGCAGCAGCACGGGCGGCTTTACCAATCGCGTCAAGGGCAATGAAGATGTAACTGGAACCATTGAAGTCTATGCAGACGATGGTGCCGTTCCGGACATCGTGCAGGGCGAGGCATACGACTTCGAGCTGTTGGTCAGTGATACCGGCACGAAGTACAGCGGAAACGCGCTTGTCGCCAGTACACCTATCGAGGTTGACATTGAAGGTGCCGCACTTGTCGGTGTCAGCTTCAACATTGAAGGCAACGGCGAATGGACAAAGACGTAATCTGAATAACAAATAGTACGGGCAAAACCGGAGGAACAATTACAATGCAAGGCATGGCAGAAGCAACAGCAGCACCGACGGTCAAGGAAGTCAACGGACAGACTTATACTCTGTATCCGCTGGAACTCCGCGACTTCGGGTACATCGAACGGGCGGCGCGGGAAGAGATCCTGTGCGCAACGCGGGCAAGCATGACAGAAGAGATGCAACGCCGGGCGGATATGGCAGAAGAGCCACTGTCCGAATCGGAAAAGCGTATTCAGTGGGCGGTGGCATACGATACCGCATCGGAAGTCAGTGTTCTAAACAGCAAAGGTCGCGGATATCTGGTATCCATACTGGGAACGCTTAGGCTTATGTGGCTCTCGATGCGCAAGGCGGACAAAACAATGTCCTACGAAAATGCACAGCAACTGCTGCCGCGTGACTCCAACGATCTGAGCACGCTTGCTATCGAGGTCATGGTGATAAGCGGATTCATCACACGAGACCAGGCAGAGAACCCGGAAGAGATCGAAAAACTGGCTGCTGAGGCTACAGGAGAGGCGGGAAACGCAGGAGCGGGCGCCGGGGCGGTTCCGTCGTCCGCGAACTCTTCCAATCGCTCTCCGAGGCCTACGGATGGACGCCGCGAGACATTGGCCGGTTAACATTGCATCAGGCGTTGATGTATGCTGATGGTAACGACGAATCAGGCGGCAAGAAAAGACAGAAAAAGACGTTCGCCAGCTTCCAGGAGCTAAGGGCGTTCATGGCAGCACAGAAGGAAAAGCGATAACATGGCATTCAAGGGCGGTACAGCATTCGTAGACCTGACGCTTGATGATCGCCAGTTCGGCGCGGGCGTTAATAAGTTAAACGCCATGAGCAAGCGCGTCAGCGCTGGCTTTAATCAGGTTGCCGGTGCTGCCCGGAATATCGCTCTCGTCGGTGGTGCTGCGATTGCTGCTACTACTCGACTGTTCGCGAACCAGGAAGCCGCACAGGCGAAGCTGTCGGCCGTCCTGAAGGCAACCGGGAATGCAGCTGGATTCAGTGCTGACCAGCTATTCAAGGAAGCAAGGGCGTTACAGCAGGTAACAACCTACGGAGATGAGGCGGTAATCGAAACGCAGGCGATACTCGCAACCTTCAAGAACATCAAGGGCGATGCTTTTACAGGCGCAACAGAGGCTGCCTTGGATCTTGCGACGGTACTCGGAACAGATACAAAGTCCGCGGCTATACAGCTCGGCAAGGCGCTGAATGATCCGGCTGTCGGCCTTACCTACCTTAACCGGGCAGGTATTACGTTCTCGGAGACGCAGCGAAAGACTATCATTGACCTGGCAAAGTCCGGCAAGATGATGGAAGCACAGGCTATGATCCTGAAGGAAGTACAGTCGCAGTTCGGCGGAGCTTCCAGGGCTATGCGTGATACTTTCGGCGGTGCTGTCAAGGCAACACTGAATGCTCTCGGTGATGTCGGCGAGTCCATAGGTGCGATATTTGCACCGGCATTGAGGGCACTTGCTGAGACATTGACCACTGTTGCAGCGCGCCTTCAGACATGGGTGGACAACAACCAGGAACTTATTCTGCAGGTTACGCAGTGGGCGGCCGCGATTGTTACCGGAACCTATGCGATAGCGAAGCTGGGAGCGATCCTTGCAGCGATAGCCGGACCGCTTGCGATCTTCGGCGGCTGGATGGCTAAACTTGTGACGTTAAAGCTCGGCGCGTATTTAGCCGCGAGTTTTGTTAAAATAGGACTGGCGCTGAAGGGGCTGTTCGTTGCATTCATGGCACTTAATCCTGCAATGATCCTCATAGGCGGCCTTATTGCACTGGTTGCTGTACTCGGTGCAAAGCTGGCATACGGTGCACTCGAGGGTGATACCTTCATGGAGAAGATGAAGAACCTTGCAAATACCATCAAGACGAAACTGGAGCCGGTAATGGAAGCGCTGCGCATGGGGCTGACGCTTGCGATTGCCTTAATCAAGAACTGGGAAATTGTGCTCGGAATCGCAATGGCAAAAGCGGCCTTGCATGTCGTCACGTTCTTCGAAGAGTTCAAGCACTGGATATTCACAGGACTGCCGACATACGTCGGATACGGTCTTGCGACAATTCAGACGTGGGCTGAAAATATCGGTATGGTCTTTAAGAACCTCGGTGCCAACATCGGCAACGCATGGAAGGCTATCAAGGCAAAGCTGACCGGCAAGGATGCCGATTTCACATGGAAGGGCTTAACTGAAGGCTTCCGCGAGATTGAAATGCCGGACATCCCGGACAGGGAAGTAACCGACCTCGAAAAGCAACTGCGGGCAACCGGCGAGGAACTTGGCAAGGCGCTGAACTCCGCTATCAAGTCCGAGTTTGAAGGTGTCGAGGATAAGAAGGTTAAGAAGCTCGAAGATCAACTGAAGGCACGCAAGGCAACAAAGGCCGCTGAGGCCGTCGCAAAGCCGGGCGCTCCGGCTCCGACAGGCCTGCCAGATACACCGGTCTCCAAGATCGCGGCTAAGGCCGAGTTCGGCGGTCTTGCAGATACATGGGAACGGATCAGCAGTTCGACCGTAGGGCAGGATAATATTGCTAAGGAACAACTGGAAGTTCAAAAGAAACAGCTGGAAGAAGAAAGAGCATTTTATAAAGAAACTATCGCATATCAGAACGACCAAAAGAAACGAATAATAGCCGCTGCAGAAGAAACAATACCTGCAAAAGTAAGCGGAGCACGTTAATACATGCCAATCAAGCCGATAGAATTTGAGGAAATGGACGGCTCTCCAACTGAGTCAATGTCCGCCGAGAACTTCAGCGCAACGCGCGTTTTCAAGGTGGCATGGACTGACCGCATGGACTTCATGCGGCGCCTTATCGGTGGCAAGATCGGCTTTATCAACTACATCACAGAGACGTATCCCTATTTTGACGCCGCGCGATGTATCCGGGCAAACAGTAAGCCTATGGGGCGCATCTCAGCAGACGTTACCACGAACAAGGCAAAGTATACATACGCGATCATCACGGCTAACTACGAAACGCCTCGGTACAACAGCCAGGTTGATGCAGATGATAATTCCGTCTTGCCATACCGCACTGAACTGCTGACACCGCGCGCGAAGATGATCTCACTTACCAGTGAGGAGCTGTATTGGTCGGACAGTACCGAGCTGAAGGACGTAAGCGCTCCGCAGAAAGTAATGCTCCAGCTGGCATGGGTGATAACCCTGCATGAGGTCGAGGACGTACCGGCAGAGACGTTCTCTCTTATCGGAAAGACGAACGATGCTACAGAACACTCAGACCAGTACGACCGTGACTTTCCTGCAGGTACGCTGCTATTCAATCCACCGAGTACCAGGCCGACGCGCAAAGCAGACGGAACCCTAAGCTGGGAGCTGGAATACAATTTGCTGTATCAAGAGGAAGGGTGGAACAAGTTTTACAATCCGAACACCAAAGAGTTCGAACAGGTATACAAGGCAACAGGCGGAGCGGAAGCTGATCTTGTTACCGTATATCCGACCGCCGACTTCAAGCCGATAACGGAATACAAGCCGTAACTATGGACAGACTGAAGGACATCTTAAACGTAGCGCCTCCGCTGGAAATGGTGGAGATGCCGGACGGGCGTGTTGTGTTGTCGTATGTTGCCTCGAGTGCGGTTGATCATGATATGACAGTCGTCTACGTTGCCGCGTCCGATTCAAGCGCTGCTGACAAGGCTGCGGCTAATTATGTGTGTGACGGTACTGATGACGAGGTGACAATAAAGGCGGCAATGACCAGCCTGCTGCCATTGGGCGGCAAGGTCTACCTGTACTCCGGAACTTACTACTTCGGATCATATCTGAGCTGGTCAACAGCAGACGGCTATATCCCGTTTTTTGAGCTGATGGGTGACGAGGACGCAAACCCGGTGATACTTCCTGCGGCGAACATCAATATAGGTATTGATCTGCATGTTGACGCTTTTCAGACTATCGGCATAACAAATATCACCATGAACGAGAACTTGCCTTACAAGTTCACGCTTGGTGCTATCTATATCGGCAACCAGTTTTATCCGCCAGTTGAGGACGACATCGACCGCATGACCAACGTCTTTATGGACAATGTCATTATTCAAAAGACTGGAACCGGGGCAGGAATCTATGTTCACCAAGTGCATGATGTTTACTTGAATGGTGTTGAGGTGACAGATATTGATGGTTCAGGTATCAGTTTTACAGATATTACCGGAGATGTTGTTTTGCGTAGTTGCAAAGCTAATAATAATACTCCGCCGATCCCTGGTACAGAATCCGCAGGGTTTACTTTCAAAAGAGTTTATGGCAACATTGTCTGTGTAAGCGTGGAATGCGATAGCAATTACCAAGGCATTTATGTTGATGGATGTAAAGATGTTACATTACGATCTTTTT
>Ga0180431_10003712_pt1 | contig 19439 bp, 17 predicted proteins | sample SS_ome_11_FD_132459 | JGI IMG/M metagenome (GOLD analysis project Ga0180431, IMG submission 132459) | Hypersaline lake sediment archaeal communities from the Salton Sea, California, USA - SS_1_MS_1 metaG | ecosystem: Environmental > Aquatic > Non-marine Saline and Alkaline > Hypersaline >... | reverse complement strand
GCTGAGGAGCGTTGCCAGGATGCGGGTTTCCTTGAGGGACATGAGAGCGGGCCTTTCCGTGTCTGCTCTGCCAGACTCAGTGTCTGGTAAGCTTGACTTCACGTATGCCACGTAATCCTTGATGTCAAGTACACCATACACAAAAATGCGCCCTGTCGTCTCCATTCGATGGCGAGGGGGCAGCCTCGCCAGGGCCGGTAGCGGCCTCGAGGCTTGGGTCTGAAATGATCGACGGCGCCTGGCGTCTCTATTGGTCCGCGGTGAAACGGCGCGAACTCGCCCGCGCCACCGGGTTCTGGTCGGGTCTCGATCTGGCGCCGCGGCAGCGGAGGCTGGAGGCCGCGACGCTCCGCGCGATCGACCGGTTTCGGAAGCGCGGTGACGGCCGCCGGACGCCCGACTTCGTCATCATCGGCATGCCGAAGAGCGCGACGTCATGGCTTCGGGCCATGCTCGATCAGCACCCTGGGATCGTCACCGTTCGGGGGGAACTGGAGTTCTTTGCGCAACGGCTCGAAATGGGGCTCGATCGCTACCTGGCGCACTTCGAAAACGTCGCGAGCCGGCCCGGCAGCGGCGAGCGGGACCGCTTGCTGATCGGGGAAAAGAGCGCAAGCACGGCAGCGATGGATGTCGATCGGATCCGCATGATGCAGCGACTGATGCCCGATGCGCGGCTGGTGATCCTGCTGCGCGACCCGGTCGAGCGGCACTGGGCGCATGCCAAGCGGTTCTTCTCCAAGAAGCGGTTCGGCAAGCGCGGCTTCGACCTCTCTGCCGTCGACAGGACCGATTTCGACGCGTTCTTCACCGCCACGAAGCGGTTCGGCGAGTATTCGGCGATCCTGAAAAGATGGTGGTCGGTCTTCGGCAGGGAGTCGCTTCTCGTTCTCTTTCAGGAAGACATCGCGTCCGATCCGGACGCCGCGTTGCTTCGGACAATCGCACATGTCGGCGGCGAACCGGCGCTCTTCCCGGAGGAGGGGCTCCCGCATCGCGCCGTCCGCAATCGCGGCCCGGAGCTGGCGATGCCAGCAGACGTCGAAGCCCAGTTGATGGAGATGTTTGCGGGCGAGTATTCGAAACTTGAATCAATGATCGGTCCGCTGCCACCTTCCTGGCGACGACCGGACGCGGTGCGGCATGGGGCGGTTCCCCCGACTCAACGCCGCGCTGGCTGAGACCACCGCAAACGCTGCCACGTCGAAGCGCCGCTCAGCGTTCGCCGATGGGCTGATCCAGCGGCGGCGTTCGGGCGAGCGCGACGAGAAGATCGGTCTGGGTGACGAGGCCGAGCAATTGGCCACGATCGTCGACGACGATGGCGGCGTGATTGTGCGCTTCGGTCATCGCCGGCACGAGATCGAGCACGCGGTCGCCCGGCGCGATCGTGACCGCCTTCGACATCACATCGGCGGCCGAGGCACCGTTGGCGGCGACCTCGCGGAGCCCGACATGCCCGCGCACGCGACCGGTCGCATCGACGACCGGGAGGGTGCGCACGCGGCGCTCGAGAAGCAGCTTCCTTGCCTCCTCGATCGGCGTCGCCGTTGTCACGCTGACGACGTCGCCGGACATGATGTCGGCCGCGGTCAGCCGGCCATGGGTGCGATCGAGCGCGCTCCTTTCGACGCGGCGGAGGAGCCCGGTGAGATCGTCGCGGCTGATGTCGTAGGCCTCACCGGAATCGGCGATCGCCCGGTCGATGTCTTCCGCCCGGAATCCGATCCGGGCGGTGGGCGGCAGATCGCTTGTGCCCACCGGGTTCGGTGGCGGCGCGGCGGCGGATGCCTGAGGATAGGTCTTGCCGGCGAGGCGGTTGAACGCGATTGCGGCGAGTGTCATCAGAGCTGCGTTCACACCTACCGGAAGCAGCGCGAACGCGAAGCCCGCATCGGTCACATCCGGCCCGCCGACGACGGCGAGGAGTGCCGCGGCGCCTCCCGGCGGGTGCAGGCAACGCGCCAGCGACATGAGCGCAATCGCCAGCCCGACGGCGAGGCCCGCGGCGATCACCTCGTTCGGCACCAATTGCAGCATCGCGACGCCAACCGCTGCCGACAGAGCATTGCCGCCGATCACCGGCCAGGGCTGCGCAAGCGGGCTTGCGGGCACGGCGAAAAGGAGTACGGCCGAGGCGCCCATCGGGGCGACGATGAGCGCCGTGTCGAGCGGGTCGCCGACGACGAGAGAGGTGACCAGGGCGGTGAGCGAAATCGCGAGGAGGGCGCCTGCGGCACCGATCAGCCGGCCGCGCAACGTCGCGCCCGGCAGGATCGGGGCGAACAAACCGCTTGCGGCAGGAGTGGTCCCTCTCCGCTTCGGGTTCGACACGTGTCCTCCCAACGTTCGATGGAGACGTGTCCTAGCGCATCACCGAACAGCGGACGAGGGCCGGCAGGGGATCCGCGCACCCAGCGACATTCGGCAGGCTTGAGGCGAGCTCAGCCGCGCTCGCCGGCGGCCAATTCCTCGACGGTCCGGGGCGTCTTTCCGACGCGCGCCCGCTCAACTTCCACCTGGAGCGCTGCGACGAAAGCGTCGAGATCGCGGGGCGAACGCGAGGTAATGAGGCCGTTGTCGCTGACCATTTCCTGGTCGCGCCACATCGCGCCGGCGTTCTCCAGATCAGTGCGGAGCGACGGCCAAGACGTGACGACGCGGCCGAAGACGACGCCCGCTTCGATCAGGAGCCAGGGCGCGTGGCAGATGGCGGCGATCAGCTTGTCCTTCCGAACGAAGGAACGCACGATCGACACGGCGCTCTGGTTGAGCCGCAGGATATCCGGGTTGATCTGTCCACTAGGAAGGACGAGTGCGTCGTAATCGTCGACATCGACGTCATCGAGAACGAGGTCGACGTCGACCGGGCGGCCCCAGTCCTTCTTCTCCCAGCCGGTGATCCTCCCCGCCTCGGGCGAGGCGACGACAACGCGCATTCCCGCCTCACGAAGGCGGTCGCGCGGCACCTCGAGTTCGGACTGTTCGAACCCGTTGGTGGCCATGATGAGAATGCTGGTGTCGTCCATGACGTCTGCTCCGCTTTGTTGTGAGGTCTTTGCGGGGTAACGCCGTCTGCGGCTCCGGGGTTCCGTGGCTAGGGCACGGGCGCTAGTGTTGTGATCTCACTCAGTCCCGCGCCGAACGTCCCATGCCGCGTCCCCCGACGACCTCCACCGCTGCGATGGAAGCCCGCGAAGCGTCGCTGGGCGCGCTCGACGCCGAAATCCTAGCCGAGCAAGCGTCGTCGCTTGGCCGGGCAGGGCGGCAGCTGGAGCAGTCGCTCGCCGATCTTCGCGCCCACGATGCCGGCACGGCGCCGAAGCGGACGGGACGCAATCAGGCTCCGTCGCGCAGCGAGCTCGTCGCCGCTGGCCGTCGGGCGCTGTGGTATCTGGTGGTCCAAAGGGAGGCCTGCGGCTTTCGCAATTCCGCCGAGGTGCTGACGGCCTACCGGGTTCCGGACGAGGTGAGCCGCGGTGTGGCCCAGCCGCAGATCATCTGGCGCCGCCGCCGCTGATCCGGGATTGATCCTCGTCAACCACGCCCATTCGTCTTCCTGCAATGATGAGCGCTATACTTCCCCGCGAACGGATTCGGAGGGAAAGCGATGGAACGGTCGCGAGTGGTTCCGATGGCAATCACGCTGGGTCTGGTGTTGTTGCTGGCGGCATGTGCCGCCGGCGAGAATCCGAACGTTGACGTCATCAACCCCGACAACGAGGTCCTCGCCGGTTTCTGGCGCGGATTGTGGCACGGCATCATCTCGCCGATCACCTTCTTCATCTCGTTGTTCACCGAGGACGTGAACATCTACGAAGTCTACAATACCGGTGGCTGGTACGATTTCGGCTTCGTCCTCGGGGCCGGCATCCTGTTCGGCGGCGGATTCATGGGCGCGCGTCGGGGCTAGTCTCGGTCGCGTCGGCATCGCCGCGCGGGAGATGGATGGCCAGCCAGACGGTTGGCCGGGTCGGATCGGTCCAGCTCACCCGGTGGCGGCAGCGCGCCGGCAGAAACGCATAGTCTCCGGGGGCGAGTGCGATTTCGTCACCGTTCTCGATGGCGAGGCGCGCATTGCCGGCGACGACGAGAACCCACTCGTCGTCCGGTTGATCATACCAGAATCCGTCTGGCGAGGCTTGGCCGGAGGAGACGATCCGTTCGATCCGGCATCCCGGACGCGCGAGGAGAAGGCTTGTCTGTTCCGCATGCGCGGAGCCTGCGGCGTCGACCAGCAGCCTGCCATGCGTCGCGGGTCCGCTCGAATGGGTGTGTGTCATAATGGCTGCAGTGTCGCCCTGATGTTTCACCCGTCCCGTCAGTTAACTTGATTTTCCCGGCGTTCGGGAGCATTTGTACCGCGCTCGGGCATGCGGGCCCTGGAGACTGGAAGTAAAGGCGCGCGGCGCTTGGGAGATTATCCCGCCCCGCCACACCGGCCGAAAAGGCCGGATAGAGAACGAACCTGATTCCTTTCCCCGACATCCAACTGCCCTTTCGCGTCCGCGGGCCGCAAGCCCGTTACAAACTATCTTGGGAATAAGGAACAGCTTCTCATGCGCCAGACTGGCACCGTTAAATTCTTCAATAGCTCCAAAGGCTTCGGCTTCATTACGCCGGACGGTGGAGCCAAGGACGTCTTTGTCCACATCTCCGCCGTGGAGCGCTCGGGCCTGCCGCCGCTTCAGGACGGCCAGAAGGTCACGTTCGAGACCGAGCCCGATCGCATGGGCAAGGGGCCGAAGGCCGTCAATCTCGAAATGGCGTAAGCCGATCGGCGGGCGAGGGACGCTTTGTTCCTCGCGCGCCGTTCTGGACCTCGGTCCGCTGATGCCGGCAAGACGATGAGCAATCCGTCCTGCCGGCAGTGCAGCCCTGCGCTGCACGGGCTTGAGGCTCCGGTTCGCGGAGCCTAAGCTCGCCCGCATCCTTTCACGTGATATGGAGCCGTCCGACATGGGATTCCTGGCCGATGCGCTCGGGCGGGTGAAGCCGTCTGCGACGATCGCGGTGACCAACAAGGCGCGGGAGTTGAAGGCCGCCGGTCGCGACGTCATCGGCCTCGGTGCCGGCGAGCCCGATTTCGACACGCCGGAGAACATCAAGGAAGCCGCGATCCGTGCGATTCGCGAGGGCAAGACCAAATACACGGCCGTTGACGGCATACCGGAACTGAAACAGGCGATCGCCGAGAAGTTCCGCCGCGAGAACAATCTCGACTACCAGACCGCGCAGATCTCGGTTGGAACCGGCGGCAAGCAGGTCCTCTACAATGCGCTGATGGCGACGCTCAATCCGGGCGACGAGGTCGTGATTCCGGCGCCTTATTGGGTGAGCTACCCGGACATGGTGGCGCTGGCCGGCGGAACGCCGGTGGCTGCGGAAGCATCCATTGCCGACGGCTACAAGCTGACGCCGGAGGCGCTCGAGAGCGCGATCACGCCGGCCACGAAATGGTTCATCTTCAACTCGCCGTCCAATCCGTCCGGCGCGGCCTACACGGCCGATGAGATCAGGGGGCTCACCGAGGTGCTGCTCCGCCATCCGCATGTGTGGGTGATGACGGACGACATGTACGAGCACCTCGTCTATGACGGCTTCCGGTTCGCCTCGATCGCAGAGGTCGAGCCGGCGCTGAAGGAGCGCACGCTCACGGTCAATGGCGTATCGAAGGCCTATTCGATGACCGGCTGGCGGATCGGCTACGGAGCCGGCCCCACGGACCTCATCAAAGCGATGGCAACGATCCAGTCGCAGTCGACGTCGAACCCGACCTCGATCTCGCAATGGGCCGCGGTCGAAGCCCTCAACGGCCCGCAGCACTTCATCAACACGAATGCCGCCGTGTTTCAGGAGCGGCGCGACCTTGTCGTCGGCATGCTCAATCAGGCGCGCGGACTGTCATGCCCGACGCCGCAGGGCGCGTTCTATGCCTATCCGTCCTGTGTCGACGCGATCGGACGAACGAGTGGCGGCGGCAGATCAATCGACGACGACGAAGCATTCGTCACCGCGCTGTTGGAAGAAGAGGGCGTTGCGGTGGTGCAGGGTAGCGCGTTCGGCCTAGGCCCGGCCTTCCGCGTTTCCTACGCGACGTCGACCGAAGTGCTCGAAGACGCATGCGCTCGCATTCAGCGGTTCTGTGGAGCGCTAAGGTGAGGCGGGCCGCACCTCGCTAGGCGCGGCCCGAGAAACCATCCTCTACGCCTTAGGGAGTGTCCTCGTCGGCCGGCGCATCTTCGTCAGCTTCCATGGCCGGAGCGTCAGCTTCCATCGCCGGAGCGTCGGCTTCCATCGCGGGGGCATCGTCTTCGAGGGCGTTGTCGACATCCTCGGCGGCGTCTTCCACCGCATTCTCAACGTCCTCGGCTGCGTCCTCGACCGCAGCTTCCGCGTCTTCGACGGCATCCTCGACCGGATCTTCGTCGTCATCGTCCGAGCAGGCGGCGAGCGTCAGCGCGGCCAGGATGGAGCCGGTGACGGCAAGGCTACGAAGCATCATCTTTTCTGTCTCCTGTTTATCGGCTGTCATCAGAACGTGCTGCGGTAGTCGCGCCGACCCTGCAGCCTTCAGGCCGACGGAGCAAGCACAGCTTTCCAGCAGTAGTAACCGATTATGACCGCAGTCGGTTCCCGTGACCCTTGATTAACAACAAAGGCATTCCCTACATTGTCATTCGGACGTGTCGCCCGCAACGCCCGCCGAGCGCCAGCCAGGAAAGTGGAAGCCATGCACGCAAAGGTGATTATCGTGGGGTCCGGCCCGGCCGGGTACACGGCTGGCATCTACGCAGCGCGCGCAATGCTTGAGCCGATGCTGATCGCCGGCGTTCCGCAGGGCGGCCAACTTACCATCACCACCGACGTCGAGAACTACCCAGGCTTCGCCGACCCGATTCAAGGGCCATGGCTGATGGAGCAGATGCGCGAGCAGGCTGAAAATGTCGGGACCAATATCGTACAGGACATGATCGTCGAAGCCGATCTCAACGAGCGTCCGTTCCGGCTCGTTGGCGACTCCGGAACGGTCTACACTGCAGACAGCGTCATCATTGCTACCGGCGCGCAGGCGAAGTGGCTCGGCCTGCCTTCGGAAGAGAAGTTCCAGGGCTTCGGCCTATCCGCCTGCGCGACATGCGATGGGTTCTTCTTCAAGGATCAGGAGGTCGCGGTCATCGGCGGCGGCAACACTGCGGTGGAAGAGGCGCTCTTCCTGACGCGCTTCGCGTCGAAGGTACATCTCGTCCATCGGCGCGACAGTCTGCGCGCGGAGCGGATACTTCAAGACCGTTTGTTCAAGAATCCGAAGATCAACCTGGTGTGGAACAGCGTCGTCGAGGATGTGCTCGGCAATGAGGGCTTCCCGCCCAAGGTCACCGGCGTCCGGCTGCGCAATGTCGAGACAGGCGCGGTCGACGATCTCAATGTCGACGGCGTGTTCGTCGCGATCGGGCATGCGCCCGCGGTGGAGGTCTTCAAGGACCAGGTCGACCTCAAGCCCAACGGCTATCTGTGGACGGCACCCGATTCGACCGCGACGTCGGTCCGGGGCGTTTTCGCCGCGGGGGACGTCACCGACGAGGTCTATCGACAGGCGGTTACCGCAGCGGGCATGGGATGCATGGCAGCGCTCGAGGCCGAGCGCTATCTCGCCGAATTTGAAGTCGAGGGCGAGGACGGGGCCATGCGGCAGACGGAAGCGGCCGAGTAGCGGCCGCCAGGGCACCGGACCCGGCGATGGATTGGGACAAGCTCCGCGTCTTTCATGCCGCGGCCGAGCACGGCTCGTTCACGCGTGCCGCCGACGCGCTGGACATGAGTCAATCCGCGGTCAGCCGACAGGTCAGCGCCATCGAGCATGATCTCGGCGTGCCGCTGTTTCATCGCCACGCGCGCGGCCTGATGCTGACCGAGCAGGGCGAGATGCTCTTCCACACGGCGAGCGAGATTCTCCTCAAGCTCGACGACGTCCGGGCGCAGCTTCAGGAATCTCGTGAGCGGCCGTCAGGCACCCTGCGCGCGACGACCACTGTTGGCCTCGGCTCGACATGGCTCACCGATCGCCTCCATCGCTTCGTCGAACTCTATCCCGACATCAGTCTGCAGCTGATCCTGGAGAACGAGGAACTCGACCTGTCGATGCGCCAGGCGGACGTTGCGATCCGCCTGCAGCAACCGACGCAACCCGATCTCATCCAGCGCCGGCTTTTCACCGTGCACTTCCACATCTACGCGGCGCCCGACTATCTGGAGCGCTTCGGAGAACCGAAGACGCTCGAGGAGCTCGATCAGCATCGTATCGTCTCCTTCGGCGTTCCGGTGCCACAATATCTTCGCCACTTGAACTGGCTGGAGATGGCCGGGCGAAATCGCGGTGCGCCGCGGCGACCGGTTGTTCTCATTAACAACGTCTTCGCGTTGCGGCGCGCCGTCCGCAATGGAATCGGTATCGGCACACTGCCGGACTACATGGTCGAGAAGGAGCCGCGGCTGGTGAAGATCTTGCCGCAGGCGGAAGCACCAAGTTTCGAGACGTATTTCGTCTACCCATCCGAGCTCAGGAACTCGGCGCGGATCGAGGCATTTCGCGATTTCCTGCTTGATCAGGCGCGCACCTGGTCATTCTAGCCACAGGAATTATGGGGAAAACCCGGCGCTCCTCGTGTTTAGGTTGCTGCTCGTCATGCGCCCTCTATAGTTCGTTACGTGGATGCTGATTCGTAGCTCCAGGTTCCTCCCTGAGGGTTTCGTCGCCGAGTGGCGTAGAGGTTGGGCGGCGGGCTGAGCCCTACTTGCCGGGCCGGATGGTTGGCCCGGCTTTTTCTCGTCAGATCGGTTGTACACGGGCGGCGGCGTCAGGCCGCTTGCGCCCGCGCGACCGCTTCTTCGGCCAGCCGTCCCATCAGTTCCGACAGATGGTCGAAGCGGCTTGTGAACGTGCCGACACCCGCCGTCGCCGAACGGATCTCGACGATGAGGTCGCGCATCTCAGCCTCCGGAATCAGCGCCTCGACGACATCCCATCCCGGCCAGCCCGGTCGTGCGTCGAAGCCCATCAGCTGACCACGGCGCTGCGAGACGATCGCGTTGATCTTCGGCGTCGCCTCGGACGGCGCAGCGATATCGACATGCAGCATCGGCTCGAGCAGCACCGGCGTGCATTGCGACAGACCCTCGCGCATTGCCAGCTGCGCCGCCATGCGGAAGGCCTGATCGGAGGAATCGACGGTGTGATAGGAGCCGTCGGTAAGGCACACCGCAACGTCGACCACCTTGAAGCCGAGAGGTCCGCGTTCGAGGTGATCGGCGACGCCACCCTCGACCGAGGTGATGTATTGGCGCGGCACGACGCCGCCGGTGATGCGTTCGGAGAACTCGAAGCCCGTTCCACGCGGCAGCGGCTTGATCTCCAGCACGACGTCACCGAACTGGCCGTGACCGCCGGACTGCTTCTTGTGGCGGCCGCGCACCGAGGCTTCGCCGCGGATCGTCTCACGGTAGGGGATCGACGCCGCCGCGGTCGTGACAGCAACGCCGTGGCGGTCCGTCATCCGTTCGAGCGCGACCCGCAGATGCATCTCGCCCTGGCCGGCAAGCACGGTCTCGCCGCTCTCGGCATTCTGCTCCATGCTGAGTGACGGATCTTCCTCGATCGCCCTGGCAATGGCGGTGGAGAGCTTGACGTCGTCCTTCCGTTCGGCGGGCGCCACGGCAAAGCGCATCACCGGCTCCGGCGGCGTGAGCTCGACGAGTTGGGCCGGCGTGGACTTGCCGGTCGAGAGCGTCATCCCGGTGGCGGCGCCTTCGAGCTTGCCGAGCCCGACCGTCTCGCCCACCGCGGCCGCCTCGCGCTTTGCCATCTGCTGCCCGGTGATGCGAAAGACGCCGGAAACGCGCCCGACCGAACCGTCCGGTCCGGTCAGCTCGGAACCGTCGCCGATCGACCCAGACAGCACGCGTGCAACCGAGATCTTGCCGGCATGCGGCGGGTTCAGCGTCTTCAGCACCTGCACGAAAGAATTGTCGCCCGTTTCGAGGCCGAGCCGCGCGCGGGTTTCGGCAACACCGCCGCTCTCGTGCCGGATCGCCTTGAGAAGTCGGCCGACGCCGTGTCCCTTTTCGGCCGCCCCGATGAGCACGGGACAGATCAGGCCGGCGCGAAGGTCGGTGACGAGATCCTGGAACACGGCCTCGCGCGACGGCTCGATATCCTCGAGCAGCTGCTCCATGAGCGAGTCGTCGTAATCGGCGAGCGTTTCGAGCATCGCGTAGCGCGCCTCGTCGCGGCGCGAGCGATCGTCGGAAGCGATCTCGATCACCTCGCTCGGCGCGTGCTCGCGGTAGACGAAGGTGCGATCGAGCGCGAGGTCGATGAAGCCGGTGATGACATCCGATTCGCGGATCGGAATGTGCCGGAGGAGGAGCGGCGCGGCGCTGGCGCCCTGCAGCGTCCTCAGCGTATCGCGGACGCTGACCTCCTCCTTGTCGACCTTGTTGAGGAACATCATGCGCGGAATGCCGCGATCCTCGAGCTCCTTCATGATCACCTGCAGGGCCGGGATCTTCTTCGGGTCGGGTTCGGCGACGACGATCGCGATATCGGCGGCGGCAAGGATCGGCTGCGCCTCGAAGCCGAACTCCACCGATCCCGGGCAGTCCATGAAGGCGTAGTTGTCGCCCATGAAGTCGGTGTCGGCGACGTTGACCTCGACGCTCATCTGATGCGCGCGCGCCTCAGGCGAGCCGTCGCCAAGCATGTTGCCGTCGGCATGCGTGCCCTGACGCGAGATCGCGCCGGTCCGCGCTAGGATCGCCTCAAGAAGGGTCGTCTTGCCGCTCGCAAACGGACCGACCAGCGCTATCAGGCGCGGGCCGGCTATCCTGCCACCTTCGCTCATGGATCGATGCCTCCCCCAAAATCCGCCGGCTCCCGCCGGGACAAACGCAACCGCCGCCGGGAGGCTAGGGCGATTTTGACGGCATCGTCTCAGGGAATGGCGATGGTGGCAAGACGGATCGAGTCGGTTTTGCGACACCGCGGGCTGGGCTATGGATGGCCTGTGGATTGGCACGAGCGAAGAAGCGAGTCGGATCGTTGCTCGCAGTCTATGACCTCACCGGCCGCGGGCCGCTGAAGCGAAGCGAGATGCCGGCCGCAGAGCATGCGGCCGGTTGGATCGACCTGCTTTCCCCGACCGCGGATGAAGACCGCGAGGCCGAATCCTATGTCGGCGTTGCGATTCCGACGCGCGAAGAGGCTCAGGAAATCGAGACCTCAAGCCGCTTCTATATTGAAGACGAAGCGCTGTTCCTCAACATCACCGTCCTTGTCGGACTGGCGGAGGGCCAGCCCCAGTTGACGCCGCTGTCCTTTGTCATCAACGACCAGCGGATCGCGACGGTGCGCTATGCCGACTCCGCCGCTTTCCGGCAGTTCCTCCATCACGCCGGGCGGCCGATGTCGGGCTGCGCCAGCGCCACCGGCGTTCTCCTCCACATCAACGAGGCGATCATCGATCGCGCCGCCGACACGGTGGAGAAGATCGGCGCCGAGATGGACGGCATCAATTCGGAGATCTTCCAGCGCCGGGAAAAGGGCGGGCGGATGCTGGTTGCCCGCGAGCGCCGCCTTCAGGAGGCGATCGAACGGATCGCCTATCAGGACGACCTCGTCTCGAAGTGCCGCGAGAGCCTGATCTCGATGGAGCGGATGCTGCAGTTCCTCTCTGCGCGCGAGATGGACTGGCACGACATCGAGCGGGACCGAAACCGGCTCAAGCTGATGACGCGCGATATCCGCTCGCTCGTCGACCAGCTGAGCTTCCTGTCGAGCAAGACGTCGTTCCTCCTCGACGCAACGCTTGGGCTCATCTCGCTCGACCAGAACGACGTGTCGAGAATCCTCACGATCGCCGCAACCATCATGCTGCCGCCGACGTTGATCGGAACGATCTACGGAATGAACTTCGGCAGTATGCCAGAGCTCGAATGGGACCTCGGCTATCCGCTCGCGATCGGCGCGATGATCCTCGCCGGGCTCGTGCCCTATCTCATCCTGAAGCGTCGGGGCTGGTTCTGAGCGCCCCGCAACAGGACGGTCCGCCGCAACGCGCGCTTCTCATCCTCAACGCCAAGGCCCGGCGCGGCGGTGATGACGACCCACGGCCGCAGCTGCGCGCCGCCGGGATCGGCTTTCGCGATGCGGGCGAGCTCGGCGGCCGCGACGACCTCGATGGCGCGATCCGCGCGCACGCCGGGGCGTGCGACGCCGTCATCGTCGGCGGCGGCGACGGCACGCTCAACGCAGCTTCCGCGGCGCTTGCCGACACCGGCCTGCCGCTCGGCGTGCTGCCGATGGGAACGGCCAACGACTTCGCCAAGACGGTGGGAATCCCGCTCGATGTCGACAAGGCGATCGACATCATTGCCGCCGGCCGCACCCGCGCCGTCGATGTCGGCGTCGCCAACGATCGCTGTTTCCTCAACGCCGCCAGCATCGGCGTGTCGACCCGGATCGCGCGGGCGCTGAAGAGCCGCGACAAGCGTCGCTTCGGCGTACTTGCCTATGCGGTCGCCACGGCCCGGGTGCTGACGCAGGCGCGTCCATTCCGCGCCGAGATTTCAGCCGACGGCCAAAGCCGGATCATCCACGCGATCCAGATCACCGTTGCCTCCGGACGCCATTATGGCGGTGCCTTCACCATCCGCGAGGACGCTGTCGCCGACGACGGCCAGCTCGATCTTGTGGCGATCCGGCTTCGCCGCTGGTGGCGTCTTCTGGGGCTGACGCCGTCGCTGCTGCGGGGCCGCTATCGGAACGAGCGGAAGGTCCTGACGCTGCGCGCTCCGGCGATCACGGTCGGGACCAGGCATGCTCACGCGGTGGATCTCGACGGCGACCTTCTGGCGTCGACGCCGGTCGAATTCGGCATCCGGCCGGGGGCGATGCGGGTTTTCGCACCGACGGATGAGGCCTGACCGGCTTCACTGCCGTTCTTGCCACGCTCGTCTTGCCCAACTAGCAAGGGCGCGAAGCGTGCCTTTAGGAGCGCGCGTTTGCGAAGGGGAGGGGCGCGGTGACGCACGGCGTGGTCATTATCGGCGGTGGGCATGGTGGGTCGCAGGTCGCGGCAAGCCTTCGCAGCGAGGGCTATGAGGGCCCGATCACGCTGGTCTCCGACGAAGCCGAAATCCCCTATCAGCGGCCGCCGCTGTCGAAGACTTATCTGAAGGAGCCGGAGAAAGGGCTGCAGGAATTGCGGCCCGAGGCGTTCTACACTCAGCACGATGTCGATCTCCTTCTGAAGACGCGAGCGACCGCGATCGATCGCGACCTTCGCCGTGTCATGCTCGACAATGGCGGGACGGTCGGCTTCGAGCATCTGGTGCTCGCCGTCGGCTCGCGGCCGCGCATCCCGCCGATACCGGGAACCGATCTCGAAGGCGTGTTCACCCTTCGCGACGCCGCCGATGCGCGGCGCATCCACGACGCCTTTGTCGGTGCGGAAAAGGTGGTCGTCATCGGCGGCGGCTTCATCGGCCTCGAGATCGCCGCGACGGCGCGCCAGCTCGGTCGCGACGTGACGATCGTCGAGGCGTCGGACCGGTTGATGGGCCGCTCGGTGGCGCCGGAGGTCTCCGCGCATTTCCTCAACCTCCATCGCGGCTGGGGATCAACGGTGCTTCTCGACGCGCCGGCGGCCGGCATCATCGGCAATGGCGATGGGCGGGTGCAGGCGGTGGAGCTCGATTCGAGCGATCCGGTCGACGCCGATCTCGTCGTCATCGGCATCGGCGTCGTGCCGAATGTCGAGATGGCGGCCGAGATCGGGCTATCGACGGACAACGGCGTCGTCGTCGGCGAGGATCTCCGCTCGGACGATCCGGGCATCTTCGCGATCGGCGATTGCGCTGCCTTTCACGAGGTGTCGGTGGGCCGGCGGGTACGGCTGGAATCGGTGCAGAACGCGGTTGATCAGGGCAAGTCGGTGGCGAAGGCGATTGTCGGCAAGGGCGTCCCGTACAGCTCCGTGCCGTGGTTCTGGTCGGACCAGCAGGACGTCAAGCTGCAGATGGTAGGGCTTGCCGAGAAGGCGACGCAGCGGGTGATCCGGGGCAATCCGGACGACGGCGCGTTCTCCGTGTTCCAGTTCGCCGGCGATCGCCTCGTCGAGATCGACTCGATCAATCGCGGCGCCGACCACATGCTTGGCCGCCGCGTGCTCGATGCCGGCGAGAACCTGCCGACGCCGGAACAGGCGGCCGACACCGATTTCGATCTCAAGAGCCTGATCAAGCGGCCGGCGCGGGCCTAGCGCGGCGGGGCCCAACCGGCCGTGTGACGTTTTCGCACCGGCCTTTCCCCCATCGCCGCAATCGCCTATAAGCCGCGCTCAGCCTTACCGAGCCTGACGATCGCCGGCCCCGGGGTGCAACCGCCGCGGGGCTTTTTGCACGCGAGCGAACCGCCCCATGCCCAAACGCACCGACATCCAATCGATCCTCGTCATCGGCGCGGGACCGATCATCATCGGGCAGGCCTGCGAGTTCGACTATTCCGGCACCCAGGCGATCAAGGCGCTGAAGGAGGAGGGCTACCGGGTCGTCCTGGTGAACTCCAATCCAGCGACGATCATGACCGATCCGGAGCTCGCCGACGCCACCTATATCGAGCCGGTGACGCCCGAGATCGTCGCCAAGGTGATCGCCGCGGAGCGGCCGGACGCGCTGCTGCCGACCATGGGCGGCCAGACGGCGCTCAATTGCGCGCTGTCGCTGCGGCAGATGGGCGTCCTCGATGAGTATGGCGTCGAGATGATCGGCGCCGATGCCGAGGCGATCGACAAGGCCGAGGACCGCCAGCTGTTCCGCGATGCGATGGCGCGGATCGGCCTCGCTACCCCAAAATCGATGCTCGCCAATGCCTCGGCAATGAAGGAAGAGGCGCGCCGCTATCGCCGCGAGGAACTCGCCCGGATCGATGCGCTCGACGTGCCGGACGAGGAGCGCCGCAAGCTGAAGGAGAGCTTCGAGCGAGACTGGCTCGCCGGCAAGCGCGAGCGCCACAAGCGCTACCAGGAGCGAGCGCTGGTCGAGGCGCTCGACGCGCTCAACGAGGTTGGTCTGCCGGCGATCATCCGGCCATCCTTCACGCTCGGCGGCACCGGCGGCGGCATTGCCTACAACCGCGCGGAGTTCATCGAGATCGTCGAGCGCGGGCTCGACGCCTCGCCGACCAACGAGGTGCTGATCGAGGAATCGGTGCTCGGCTGGAAGGAGTTCGAGATGGAGGTCGTCCGCGACAAGGCGGACAATTGCATCATCATCTGCTCGATCGAGAACGTCGATCCGATGGGCGTTCACACCGGCGATTCGATAACCGTCGCGCCGGCGCTGACGCTGACCGACAAGGAATACCAGGTGATGCGCGACGCCGCGATCGCGGTGCTGCGCGAGATCGGCGTCGAGACCGGCGGATCGAACGTCCAGTTCGCGGTGAACCCGGAGGACGGCCGTCTCGTCGTCATCGAGATGAACCCGCGCGTGTCGCGCTCGTCGGCGTTGGCCTCGAAGGCGACGGGCTTCCCGATCGCCAAGGTCGCGGCCAAGCTCGCCGTCGGCTACACGCTCGACGAACTTGAGAACGACATCACCGGCGGCGCGACGCCGGCCTCCTTCGAGCCGACCATCGACTACGTCGTCACCAAGATTCCGCGCTTCGCGTTCGAGAAGTTTCCAGGCGCCGAGCCGCTGCTGAACACGTCGATGAAGTCGGTCGGCGAGGTGATGGCGATCGGCCGGACCTTTGCCGAGTCGCTGCAGAAAGCGCTGCGCGGCCTCGAGACAGGGCTCGACGGCATTGACGAGGTCGACATTCCGGGGCTCGGCATCGGCGACGACAAGAACGCGATCCGCGCCGCGCTTGGTACTGCGACACCAAACAGGCTGCTGCGCGCGGCGCAGGCTCTTCGCCACGGCCTCTCGGTCGACGAGGTCCACGAGGCCTCCCGCATCGACCGCTGGTTCCTCCGCCAAGTCGAGGCGATTCTCGCAATGGAGGAGCGCGTGCGACGCGCCGGACTGCCGGCCACGGCGGGTCCGTTGCGGATGCTCAAGGGGATGGGCTTCTCCGATGCACGGCTCGCCTCGCTTGGCGGCACGAGCGAGTTGGAGGTAGCTGCGCTCCGCCGCCGGCTCGGCGTCCATCCGGTGTTCAAGCGCATCGACACCTCCGCGGCCGAGTTTTATTCGCCGACCGCCTACATGTATTCGACCTATGAGGAGCCGTTCGCCGGAGCACCAGCCGACGAGGCGGACCCGAGCGACCGCGATAAGGTCATCATACTCGGCGGCGGTCCGAACCGGATCGGGCAGGGGATCGAGTTCGACTATTGCTGCTGCCACGCGGCCTTCGCCCTCGACGATGCCGGCTACGAGTCGATCATGGTCAACTGCAATCCGGAGACCGTCTCGACCGATTACGACACCTCCGACCGGCTCTATTTCGAGCCGTTGACGGCGGAGGATGTCCTCGAGATCGTGCGCGTCGAGCAGTCGAAAGGGACGCTCAAGGGCATCATCGTCCAGTTCGGCGGCCAGACGCCGCTGGGTCTTGCCGCGGCTCTCCAGGACGCGGACGTGCCGATCCTCGGCACGGCGCCGGATGCGATCGACCTTGCTGAGGATCGCGACCGTTTCATGCAGCTCCTTGCGAAGCTCGACCTTCGCCAGCCTGAGAACGGCATCGCGCATTCGCTCACCGAGGCGGGCGACGTTGCAGCCCGGCTCGGCATGCCGTTGGTCGTGCGTCCGTCCTATGTGCTCGGCGGCCGGGCGATGCAGGTCCTCCGCGACGAGGACATGCTCGCGGCCTATCTGACGACGACGCTGCCGGAGCTCGTTCCGCACGAGGCGCGGGCGCGTCACCCCGGCGACCGCGAGGCGCAGATCGATTCGGTGCTCGGCCGCAACCCGCTGCTGTTCGACCGCTATCTCACCGACGCCACCGAGATCGATGTCGACGCGCTCTCCGACGGCGAGGACGTCTTCATTGCCGGGATCATGGAGCACATCGAGGAGGCGGGCATTCACTCCGGCGACAGCGCCTGCTCGCTGCCGCCGCATTCGCTGCCCGTTGCAACAATCGAGGAACTGACGCGCCAGACGAGAGCGCTGGCGCGCGGGCTCAACGTGGTCGGGCTTATGAACGTCCAGTTTGCGGAGAAGGACGGCGAGATCTTCGTTCTCGAGGTCAATCCGCGAGCGTCTCGAACCGTGCCGTTCGTTGCCAAGACGATCGGCACGCCGATCGCCAAGATCGCGGCGCGGGTGATGGCCGGCGAGAAGCTCTCGGAGTTCCCACTCGGCTCCGGCATCCTCGACCATATCGCGGTCAAGGAGGCGGTGTTTCCGTTCGCGCGTTTCCCGGGTGTCGATACCGTGCTCGGCCCGGAGATGAAGTCGACGGGCGAGGTGATGGGCCTCGATTTCGATTTCGCCGTCGCCTTCGCCAAGAGCCAGCTCGGCGCCGGCGCGGTGGTGCCGACCAAGGGGACGGTGTTCGCCTCGGTGAAGGACGCCGACAAGCCACGCATCGCCGAGCCGCTCAAGCGTTTGAAGAAACTCGGCTTTTCGATCATCGCAACCGGCGGGACGAAGACCTATCTGGAGGCCGAGGGCGTCGAATGCACCCGTATCAACAAGGTGCTTGAAGGGCGGCCAAACATCGTTGATGCTATGCAAAACGGCGAGGTGCAGCTGGTCTTCAACACCACTGAAGGTGCGCAGGCCCTCGCCGACAGTCGGTCGTTGAGGCGGGCGGCCCTGCTCCACAAGATCCCGTATTACACCACCGTGGCGGGGGCTGTGGCGGCAGCCAAGGGCATTGAAGCCTACAGCCTCGGCGATCTTCAGGTGAGGCCGCTGCAATCCTATTTCTCTGCGGCCTAGAGTAGCGTTGTGTTCAGGCGGCCCTTGCTGCGGCAGCCAATGGAAGGCGAGACCGGATGATGATTGAGAAAGTGCCGATGACGGTCGCGGGCCACCAGGCCCTCGAGGACGAACTGAAGCGGCGCACCAATGAGGAGCGCCCGCGGATCATCGAGCAGATTTCAGAGGCGCGTTCGCATGGCGATCTGTCCGAGAACGCGGAGTATCATGCCGCGAAGGAAGCGCAGAGCCACAATGAGGGGCGTATCGCCGAGCTCGAGGACCAGCTGTCGCGCGCCGAGGTGATCGACGTGACCAAGCTTTCCGGCAAGTCGGTGGTGTTCGGCGCCACCGTCAAGCTCGTCGACGAGGATACCGACGAGGAGAAGGTCTACCAGATCGTGGGAGACGCCGAGGCAGACGTGAAGTCCGGCCGGATCTCCATTTCGTCGCCGATCGCGCGCGCTCTGATCGGCAAGACCGTCGGCGATACCGTCGAGGTGACGGCGCCGGGCGGCTCGCATTCCTACGAGATCCTCAAGATCACCTTCAGCTAGCCTGAGACACGTTCGCGGCAGGAAGGACGAGCGTTACCTCCAGCCCCGGAGACTCGTTGGCGATCGCCATCTCGCCGCCCGCCGCCTCGACGATGTCGGAGACAATCGCGAGGCCGAGGCCGGCGCTGCCGCCGCGGTCGAGGCGCGTGCCACGCCGCGTGACCTCCGCCAGTCGCGCCGCCGGAATCCCGGGGCCGTCATCGTGCACCGAGAGCCTGATGCGCTCGCCTTCGCGGGCCGCCGACACGATGACCTCCGCCGCGGCATGCCTGGCGGCGTTCTCGACGAGGTTGCCGAGCGCTTCGGCGAGCGGATCGGCTTCGAGGCGGACCGCGAGATTCTCGGCGGCGTTCACGTTCCAGTCGAGCGCTTCGCCTTCAGGCGTCCGCTTCACCACGCCGACCACCTGCTCCATCACCGTCTTCACGCGGGTCGCGGTCGCGGCGGTCGAAGGAGTGATACGCGCCCGCATCATCTCGCGGTCGACGACTCGCTGCATGGTGTGGGCGATTGCGCCGATATCCTCGGCGACGGCTTTTTGGCCCTTCTCGCGGAGCCGGGCGACGTCGCCGGCGAGGACCTGAAGCGGGGTTTTGAGAGCATGCGCGAGGTCAGCGGCCCGGGCACGTGCGCGTTCGACATTGCGGTCGGACATGTCGAGGAGCGCGTCGACTTCGGCGGTGAGCGGCCGCACCTCCGACGGGAATCCGGATCCGAGCCGCGTCGCGCGACCGGCCTTGACCTCGCCGAGCTTTGTCCGGACCGCCCGAAGCGGGCGGAGGCCGATAACGACCTGCGCGAACCCGGCGCCCGCCAGCACAACCCCGAGAAGGACGAGGTAGGGGATCATCTCCTCGCGAAACTGGCCGGTTGCCTCGGTGATCTCGGAACGGTCGATGGCGATCGCCGCAGTTACCTCGGCGCCGCCCAGCCGCGCAGGGAGTGCGACCG
>Ga0180431_10003709_pt1 | contig 19442 bp, 22 predicted proteins | sample SS_ome_11_FD_132459 | JGI IMG/M metagenome (GOLD analysis project Ga0180431, IMG submission 132459) | Hypersaline lake sediment archaeal communities from the Salton Sea, California, USA - SS_1_MS_1 metaG | ecosystem: Environmental > Aquatic > Non-marine Saline and Alkaline > Hypersaline >... | reverse complement strand
GGATGTGAGAAAGGCTATCACTGACAAGACTATCTTAGTCTCGGTTATGTATGCCAACAACGAAGTGGGCACCATAGAGCCGATAGCGGAGATAGGAGAGATCGCCAGAGAGAGAGGGATCTGTTTTCACACCGATGCAGTACAAACGGTAGGGCACATTCCGCTAAACGTGAATGAGCTTGGCGTTGACCTCCTGTCCATGTCAGCGCACAAGCTCTACGGTCCGAAGGGCGTAGGAGCGCTATATGTCCGAAAGGGCACGAAGCTGGTTTCCTTAATGCAGGGTGGAGAACAGGAGCGCAGGCGTCGCGCAAGCACGGAAAATGTTCCCGCGATTGTAGGGTTTGGCAAGGCGGTTGAGATCGTCCAAGGGGGGATGCGTGAGGAGGCGGAACGTGTGGCCCTTCTTCGTGACAGACTGATCGAAGGTCTGCTGGAACGGATCGATCGCATTCGGCTGAACGGTCACCCTACAAAAAGGCTGCCCAACAATGTCAACGTGAGCATCGAGTTCGTTGAAGGGGAATCCATGCTCCTTAATCTGGATTTGGAGGGTATTGCTGCCTCCACCGGATCGGCCTGTAGCTCCAGCAGCCTTGAGCCATCTCATGTGTTGCTGGCGCTGGGACTGTCTCATGAGCAGGCTCACGGCTCATTACGGTTTAGCCTGGGGCGGGAGACCACCGAAGGGGAGATAGCCCGTGTCTTGGAGGTTCTGCCCCGCATTGTGGCCAAGCTGAGATCCATGTCCCCGCTCCTGAAGAGTAGGGCATAAAAGGGAGTGAGAATGGCTACTAACATATGGGCACTCTATAGTGAGAAGGTGATGGAACACTTCAGAAATCCGAGGAACGTAGGGGAGATGGAAAGTCCCGATGGAATCGGCTACGTGGGGAACGCGGTATGCGGTGACATAATGGAGCTCTACATCAGGGTAGAGGATGGCGTTATCACAGATGCCAAATTCAAGACCTTCGGCTGTGGAGCAGCCATTGCCACCAGCAGCATGGTCACTGAGATGGTAAAGGGAAAGACTGTAGACGAAGCGTCAGAAATCTCAAATAGGGCGGTTGCCGAGGCCCTGGATGGTCTACCACCAATCAAGATGCACTGCTCAGTCCTGGCCGAGGAGGCTCTCAAATCGGCTATCGATGACTACCTGAACAACTCCAAGAGAGGTGCGCCAGGAAATGAATGACCTTCCTGAGATTGGCAAGATCTCTCCCGAAATCTTCAGTGAATTGATATTTCCTCGCTTAGGCGCCGGTAGTGCAAGCGTGATAGTGGGGCCGCAGCACGGGGTAGATGTGGGGATTGTGGAAGTTGGAGACAAGGCGGTGGCCTTAACCACAGACCCGGTTTTCATTGTTCCTGAATATGGCTGGGAAAGGGCAGCCTGGTTTGCCATCCACATCCTTGCCTCTGATGCCGTGACCAGTGGCCTGAAACCCAGGTTCCTGTCCATTGACTTGAATCTTCCGATGGAAATGACCAAGGAGCAACTGGAGGTCGTTTGGGAGACGATGCATCAGGAATGCCGGAGACTCGGTATCTCCATTGTTTGCGGGCATACTGCCAGGTACGAGAATTGCCACTATCCCATGGTTGGTGGAGCCACGGTGCTCAGTATAGGGGAGAAAGACGAATATGTGACTCCCAAGATGGCAAAGGCCGGTGACGAAATAATCATCACCAAGGGGCCAGCCCTTGAGGCGACAGGCATCTTTGCCACCATGTTCCCCAAGCTCATGGAGAGGGAATTCGGGCCAGGCTTCAGTAAGCGAGCACAGCAGATCTTCTACAAGATGTCAGTGGTGGAGGATGCCATGACTGCGGTGGGTGTGGGAGTGAGGGAAAACGGGGTTACTGCCATGCACGATGCCACCGAATGCGGGATATGGGGTGGCCTGTTTGAGCTCGCCCAAGCCGCAGATCTAGGGGTGAGAGTTGAGAAAGAACGGATTGTGGTTGATGATTGCGCAATTGAAGTATGTCGATACTTCGGTATCGATCCTTATGCCTCTATTAGCGAAGGGACATTGATTATCACCTGCCGTGAGCACAAAGCCCGGGGAGTAATAGAAGCTCTGTGTCAGAGAGGGATTGCCTCCTCAATTGTGGGGGAGTTGACAAGCCTCAAACAGGGAGTAGTCCTAATAGAGGAGGGGAGAGAGAGGAAGCTCGAACACCCCGTAGTCGATCCCTTTTGGAAGGCTTTCTATGATGCCCTTGGCAAGTATCAGCCTCATGAGGTAGGAAGGTAGGCAGGGGCACACTGCGATAGGAGGTGGGACGATAGAGAAACTGGCAGGAAGTCGGTCTCAAGCAGGGCAGTATGGCCAAAGTGGTTGCCGTCTGTAAGAGCAAGAATAAGGGGACCAAGAAGGAGGCTATCGCTGAAGGTGTCATTAGGAGGGATTATGGCCTTATTGGTGACGCCCATGCAGAAAGTCTCACCCATCGCCAGATAAGTCTGTTGCCGATTGAGAGCATCACCAGAATGCGGAAGCAGGGGTTCAGCGTTGGCCCCGGCGATTTTGCCGAGAACCTCACCACACGAGGACTGGCCTTGGCTTCCCTGCCTATCGGCGCATGTTTGTCTATCGGAGGAGAAGTCCTTCTGGAGGTTACACAGATCGGCAAAGAGTGTCATGCGGGGTGTGCGATCTACCGTCAGACAGGCAAGTGCATAATGCCTAGAGAAGGGGTGTTTGCCAGAGTGGTCCGTGGTGGATCCGTCAGGGCTGGGGACGAGATATGTATAGTGAATTGGAGAATGGCGTAGAGAGGTTCCCCGCCTTGCGGCTCACCAGAGAAGGCCGAAGTAGCCGGGAGGAGGTAGTTGCCAGGGAGTTCCCTGTTACCATCGTCCTCGACAACGAGGAGTTGGTGACGCTGCTCTGTTCACCGCAGCATCTGGATTATCTCGCTGCTGGCTTCCTTTCCTCCGAAGGTTTCCTCAAGAGCAGGGATGAGATCAGAAAGATCGTGGTCGACGATGAGAGAGGTGTGGTCCGTCTGGAAACGTGCGGGGAGGGCAAGGAACTCGCCCACGATGTCCTATTCAAGCGGATCATCTCTTCGGGATGCGGAAGGGGGGCTTCCTTCTACAGCATTGCTGATGTTACCAGCCATGAAGTGGAGTCCCGGATGGAAGTATCGACTGATGAGGTCTTTGCCCTCGTGAACAAGTTTCAACATGGGTCACAGCTATATTTGGCCACGGGTGGTGTTCACAGCGCTGCTCTATGCGATAGACAACGCATATTGCTCTTTGCCGAAGACATTGGCAGGCATAATGCGATTGACAAGGTTTTTGGGGAGTGCCTGTTGAGGGACATGCCTACCCCTGACCGGATAGTAATCACCAGTGGCAGGATTTCCTCAGAGATATTGCACAAGGTGGCCAGAAGGGGCATCCCCATACTGGTCTCAATATCTCAGCCCACCAACCTGGGAGTGAGGATAGCTGGTAACCTGGGCGTTACTCTAGTCGGCTCGGTCAGGGGGAGGAGGATGAATGTCTTCACCAATAGCTGGAGGGTAACAGAAAATGGAGGATAGGGATAGCACGCTGATAGAAGAGATCCTGCGCCTCAAGAAGCGAAGGAACGCCGTTGTTCTGGCTCATAACTACCAATTGGGTGAAGTCCAGGATGTAGCGGACTTCGTCGGCGATTCCTTGGAGCTAAGTCAGAGGGCAGCCAACACCGGCGCTGCTGTAATAGTCTTCTGCGGGGTCCACTTCATGGCGGAAACGGCATCCATCCTCTGCCCGGACAAAGCAGTGTTGCTTCCGGACATACATGCTGGCTGCCCCATGGCGGATATGGTGAGTGCTGAAAGGCTGAGGGAAAAGAAGAAAGAGATCCCCGATGCCACCGTGGTCTGCTACATAAATTCCTCGGCAGAGGTCAAGGCAGAGTCGGACGTCTGTTGCACCTCTGCCAATGCAGTCAGGGTCATTGAACGGCTAGACGGTGCCAGCGAGGTCCTGTTTGTGCCCGATCAATATCTGGGTCACTACATCTCCACCAAGACCGGAAAGGAAATGATCTTGTGGCCTGGGTTCTGCCCTACACATCTCAGAATACAGCCTCAGCACATTGCTGCGATGAAGCAGGAGCACCCGCAAGCCAAGGTGGTCGTCCACCCAGAATGCCGCCCGGAAGTAACCAGCCTTGCAGACGAAGTCTTGAGCACCGGCGGGATATGCAGGTTTGCCCAAAGCACACGAAGCGAGGAGATAATTGTGGGGACTGAGATTGGAATGATACATAGGCTCAGAAAAGAGAACCCGGGCAAGCGGTTCATCCCCGCCTCCGAACAGGCGGTCTGCCCCAAGATGAAGCTGATCACCTTGGAGAGGGTTTTGTGGTCACTAGAGGAGATGGCACCTCAGGTGAAGGTGTCTGAGGAGGTTCGACTGAAGGCAAAGGCATCCGTCGATAGGATGCTGGAGATAGGCAGGGGATGATGGAAGAGGAAAGCGGGTCCCTCATCAGAGTCATCGTTTTCACCGAGGCACTGCTATAGACTTCAGGTTTCTCGCTGGCCCGACAATGATGGACCGAACCCTGAACAACTGCCTGGATGGTTCAACAGTCAACGCCCATGCACGTGGTGCTGAACAGGGGGGCTGGCGTGCACAGTAGCTCACGAGGCTCGAAGCCAGACCAAGTGCTGTTCGCGTCACCCACCTTGGCAATGCTCATAACACGAGTCCGAAAGAACCCGAGAAGGTTGTGCCTATTGTCACCCCAAGTCTGGATGGGGTTGCTCCGGCGAGGACAGAGGGATAGCATTGGCACACACGAATGGGGGCCATGAAGAAGTACCGGTGCGTATGCGGCTGGGTCTATGACCCTGAGATGGGCGATCCCGTGAGCGGAATCCCGCCCGGCACCAGGTTCGAGGACCTGCCCCGGGAGTGCCTCTGCCCTGTTTGCTTGGCGGGGACGGACTACTTCAGGGAGATGGAGGGCATCGGCGATGAGTGATAGGCAGGAGGTGCTCGGTTCCCGGGAGAGGGTGAGGTATGCCAGGCAGATCATGCTGCCCGATCTCGGGCTTGAAGGGCAGGCCAGACTCAGGGCCTCGCGGGTGGTGGTTGCCGGCGTCGGGGGGTTGGGGTGTGCCGCGGCTACCTACCTGGCCTGTGCCGGGGTAGGACACATCGTGTTGGTGGACCACGAGACCGTCGAGTTGTCCAACCTGAATCGCCAGAGCCTGCACTGGGAGAGCGATGTGGGCACGAAGAAGGTGACCTCGGCAGCCGAGAAGCTGAGATCGTTGAACCCCTCTGTCGAGGTAGTAGTCCTGGACGCCAGGATCACCGCAGACAACGCCAGGGACCTGATCAGGGGGGCCAATGCGGTCATCGACGGTATGGACAACTACGAGGCCAGGTCGGCAGTGAATCGGGCCGCGGTGCTGGAGGGTGTTCCCTTTGTTCACGGCGGCGTGTGGGGGTTCAACGGGCAGGTGACTACCATTGTCCCCGGCGAGTCCCCCTGTTTTGCCTGCGTGTACCCTGAGAAGCCCGAAGAACACAGCCCGGTCCCTGTGCTCGGCGTCACTCCAGGCCTGATTGGTACTCTGCAGGCTATGGAGGCCATCAAGCTCCTCACCGGCATCGGGCGGCCTTTGACGGGCAGGATGCTGATGGTGAACCTGACCACGTTCGATTTCGCTTTTCGCGTACTGGCCAGGAACCCTGAGTGCCGGGCCTGCGGGGCAGCGGAGGGGGGCGCACAATGAAAGTCCGTCTGAAGTCCTTCTTCCACTTCGACGTAGCGAAGGTGTTCGGCAGTGACCAGGTGGAGATGCCTGACCACGCTGCAACCCTCAGGGCGGTGCTGGAGGAGGTAGCGCTCAGGAGCGGCGGTGCCATAGAGCCCGTTGACCGCAACAGTGGCATGCTGGAGGTAGACTACTTCGTGCTGCTCAACGGGTATGATTCTGGCTCGCTCGCAGAGGGACTGGAGACTGGTCTGCATGACGGTGACGAGGTGGCGCTGGGTACGAACTACCACTGGGGTGGAGGTTGACCCCGCAGGGGAGGACGATGTGACGGAGCTCGGTGACGAAGAGGCAATACTGAGGACCTGCCGCACCCTGGCAGTCGTGGGACTCTCACCCAGGGCGGAACGGCCCAGCCACCGGGTTGCGTCCTATCTGAAGGAGCAGGGGTACACGATTGTCCCAATCAACCCGCAGGTGGGGGAGATACTGGGCGAGGTGGTCTATCCCGATCTGATGTCCGTGCCCGGTCCCGTCGATGTGGCCGTGGTCTTCCGACGTTCTGATGGGCTGGCCGACGTAGTCGATCAGGCCATTGCCGTTGGCGCCAGGGCAGTGTGGATGCAGGAGGGAGTGGTTGACCAGCAGGCCGCGGCGAAAGCCAGGGCCGCCGGACTGCTGGTGGTAATGGACAAGTGCATGCGCAAGGAGCATCTCAGGCTTGCACATCAAGAAAGGGGGGGCTTCCATGAGCAAGACGAGTGACAATCTGGCTGCCGCCTTCGCCGGTGAGAGCCAGGCGAACCGCAAATACCTCTTCTTCGCTGAGCAGGCGGAGAAGGACGGCCATAATCAGATTGCGCGACTGTTCCGCGCCGCGGCGGAGGCGGAGACTATTCATGCCCGGAACCATCTGGGCGTGCTGGGAGGGGTCAAGTCCACGGAGGAGAACCTGAAGGCAGCCATTGCCGGCGAGAGTCACGAGTTCACCTCAATGTACCCGGGGTTCATCAGCTAGGCTGAGGCGGAAGGCGAGGCAAAGGCCAGGCGCAGCTTCGACATGGCCAACCAGGTTGAAGAGACGCATCACGGGCTGTTCCAGGCCGCCCTGGCGGGGCTGGAAGGTGGCAAGAGCCTTGAGGAGAGGCCCTACTTCGTCTGCCAGGTGTGCGGTCATACCGTAGAGGGCTCAGCTCCGGACAGGTGCCCCGTCTGCGGGGCGGCCCAGAAGGCTTTCAAGCGCGTTGACTGACTGTTTGTCTGCCATAGCATCTTGACACTCCCCGGCCGTCACCATATCATCGCCGTGCAGCTTGGCATGAGTGACTGATGCCCGGCCTCGATGGCGTCGACTCGGCGACAGCAACCAGCCGGGGGAGGTGTGAGTGAGAGTCCTCGGAATCATGGGAAGCCCGCGTATAGGTGGCAACACGGACCTGTTGCTGGATGAAGCCCTGAGCGGGGCCCGAAACCAGGGGGCCGAGGTGGAGAAGATACTCGTGGAGAGGCTCAACCTGTCGCCCTGCCGTGAGATCTACGCCTGTGCCGAGGACGGCAACTGTCCCATAAAGGACGACATGGTGGGCATCTATCCCAAGCTGCTGGACTGTGACAGGATCGTGGTGGCCTCGCCCATGTTCTTCTACTCCATCACAGCCCAGTTGAAGGCCCTGATCGACCGCTCCCAGGCGCTATGGGCCAGGAAACACATCCTGGGCCGGGAGCCTCCCGACTCCAGCAGGAAGGGCGCTTTCATAGCCGTGGGAGCTACCAGGGGCAAGAACCTGTTCGCCGGCTCGGTCCTGACGGTGAAGTACTTCTTCGACGGCATCGGAGTCCGCTATGCTGAGGAACTGCTGGTGCGTGGCGTGGACAAGAAGGGCGAAATCAGGGAGCATCCGACTGCCCTGGCTGACGCCTTTGAGTTGGGCAAGCGGCTGGCCCGCTAGCAGCCACATGATGGAGTGTATGCAAAGGGAGGTGATACAGGATGGACAACAGGGTTGAGGAGACCGCCAGGGCACTTGAGACAGCCCTCCAGATGGAGATAGACGGCAAGGAGTTCTACTTGAAGTCGGCCGGGGCGAGCAGCAACGAGCTGGCGAAGCGCCTGTTTGACAACCTGGCCGAGCAGGAGGATGTCCACTACAGGATCATCCAGCAGTTGCACGAGAAGGTGGTCAGCCAGGGGGGCTGGCCTGAGGTGGAGACTGCTTTCAAGCACGGCAAGAGCCTGAAGAGCGTGTTCAGGGAGGCCGTGGAGGCCATGGGGCAGGAGCCCAAGGTGGCCTCCACAGAGCTGGATGCGATCAAGACGGCCATGGGTATGGAGGACAGGAGCTACAGCTTCTACCGCAGCCGGGCGGAAGAGGCTGCTACTCCTGCTGAGCGTGCTTTCTATGAGGCCCTCACCGCGGAGGAGCGGACCCATTACCTGACGTTGGTGGACTCCTATGACTATCTCTCTGATCCCCAGGGTTGGCTGACCAAGACGGAGCACTGGAGCCTGGACGGCGGATAGTGCAGGGCTCGCGGCCGGGCAGTGCCAGAGGGGCGCTGAAAGCGCTGGCGGTGGTTCCTCTTTCGTGGTGCAGTCAGGCCGTCTATAATGTAACCCGTACGGTAGATTGCCGCAGCATGGGTGGGTTATGACAATCGATATTGGGGTACTGCAGTCGGTGCCCTACTTCTCCAACCTGGACCGTGAGGAGCTGGAGAGTATCAGGCCGTACGTGTTCGAGAGGTCGTACCGGAAAGGCGACCTGATACTTCTGGAGGAGGAGGAGGAGGCTGAGGCGGTCTACTTCGTTGTGTCCGGGGCGGCCAAGGCATTCAAGACATCGGCTGAGGGCAAAGAGCAGATCCTCTGCATACTGCGGGCGGGGGAGTCCTTCAACGATGTCCCTGTCTTCGACGGTGGCCCCAATCCCGCCAGCGTTACTGCCATGACGCCTCTCACCCTTTACGGCGTGGGCAAGCTTGACGTCGAGGCCATTCTGCGAGGGCACCCAAATGTGGCTATGAACGTCATAAGGCTGCTGGCTGAGAAGGTGCGTCATTTTGTGGGCATGGTTGAGGACCTGTCCTTCAGGCATGTTACCGGCAGGGTGGCCAGGCTGCTGCTGAAGTACGCAGGGGACCATCAGGACGGCGGGGGAAGCACTCCCGGTCCGAGGTTGACACAGCAGGACATGGCTGCCATGGTGGGCACGGCCCGGGAGGTGGTTGGCCGGTCGCTGAAAGCGCTGGAGGAGGATGGGGCCATCAAGATGGACCGTCACCGCATTGTGATAGCTGACAAGGAGCTGCTGGAGAGGATGAGTGGTGCTGTCTCTTGAGAAGGCTGAAGGAGACAAAGGTCACAGGAGCGGGGGGTGGGCTGTGTTATCATTAGTTGTGTTTGAGCTTAGCCATGCTTGAGATGCCCTCTATTGATGCCGGGTTGTGCAATGGATGTGGTCTGTGTGTGGAAGTGTGCACTTGCCATGCTTTCGCCCTGGTGGACAATGTCGCCGTGGTTGTCGAGACCGAGGAGTGCGGCTTCTGTACGGACTGTGAGATGGTGTGTCCCACCGGTGCCATCCGTTGCGGCTACGAGGTTGTGTTCATTGAGTATCATGAGCAGCGGCAGATTGTGATTGAGTGAGCTTATCCGGATGGCGGAGAGGCTTGCCTGGAGCGATCAGGCTGTGGACTGGTGGTATCCGGTGCTGAGCCGGTAAACGTGCGGTTGGACTGGCACTGGAGCGGGTGTCCTGTTAGAGAGGCATGTGCTCTATGGGAGGCCAAGGAGGTGGAGGCTGTGACATACACCGGGACCACTGTTGGCCCGGACCAGATGGGCGGGGTTCCTTGCGTACGTGGATTGCGCATACCTGTGGGCTCCGTGGTGGGAATGATAGCCGAGGGTACAAGCGAAGCCGAGGTCCTGCGGACGTACCCCGACCTGCAACAAGAGGACATCCGTGAGGCCCTGCGATATGCTGCGGAGGCGGTGCGTGAGAGGGAGTCGCCCCTTGCTCCAGCGCCATTAGTAGGGTAGGTGCGGAATTCGAAGCCACCAACCGCATGGCGCCGGTTGTGACGGGTCTTCAGAGGAGACTCAAGATCGCCAAAGAGGACGTTTGCCTGTTTCATCCCGGTGACGTTGTTGTCCCTCGCTCCTCTCTTGATTGAGCGGGACTCTACCTTCCCCATAGACAACGTATTCCAAAGGCACTGGTCGCCTCCTCACTCGTTGCTCAATACCGCGGCGAAGATGGGATTGGAGGTCAGGACTCTCGATGGCTCCAGCCTGTAGGCGAGGTCGTCCAGGATGAGCATGTGCTGCTCTACCAGGTTGTCCAGTCGCGCAACCACCTCCGCGGCGTGGTTGGTCCCGTACTTGCTCACAAGGGTATCAGCGGACAGTCCCTCTGCCAGCAGCCGCAGCCGCAGCATGGCCTCCTCGGCGGCCTTCTTCCCCGGCGGCAGACACTCCACCTGCTCTACCGACCCGGTGGGATTGTCTATGTATCCGTGGACGTCGGCCCTGTTCCGGTATCGGCGGCTGGCCAGGTGCGATGCGGCGGCGGGTCCCAGCCCCACGTACTCCCAGCCGCGCCAGTAGTTGATATTGTGCCGGCACTCAAAGCCGGGCATGGCGAAATTCGATATCTCGTAGTGGCGGTAGCCATGAATCGTCAGCAGGTCTCTTGCCTGGTCGAACAGGTCGGCCTGGAGGTCATCGGAAGGCAGATCGGCCGGCGGATGGGCCGCCAGAGGCGTGCCCGGCTCCAGAGAGAGGCAGTAGAGGGACAGGTGGTCAAGTGCAAGGGCCATCAGTCCTGTGAGCGTGGTCGACAGTGATGGCCAGCTCTGGCCTGGGAGACCAACGATCACGTCCGCGGAGACGTTGGCGAAGCCGGCGTCTCTGGCCCGGGTTACGGCGGCAACCGCCTGGTCGGCGGTGTGGACTCTTCCCACACTGGCCAACTCTGCGTCGGACAACGACTGGACGCCGATAGATACTCTGTCCAAACCCAGCCGCCTTGCTGCCTGGAGCAAGCCGGGTGTGGCCGATTCGGGGTTGACCTCGATTGTGGCCTCGACGAGGCCGGACATGTCAGTGGCCTGGCGCAGTCCGCTGACGAGCCTGCTCAGAGTCTCGGCCCCCAGGAGGCTGGGCGTACCGCCTCCCAGGTAGAGGGTGTCGAAGCACAGCCCGGAATAGGTGCCGGCCTCGGAGATGACAGCTTCGACGCAGGCATCCATGACCTCGCCCCGGCCTGGCACAGAGTAGAAGTCGCAGTAGCTGCATTTGCGCACGCAGAAAGGGACGTGCACGTACAGGCCTGTCAACCTATTCCTCCACTTTCAGGATGGAGAAGAATGCCTCCTGGGGCACTTCCACAGATCCCACCATCTTCATTCGCTTCTTCCCCTCCTTCTGCTTTTCCAGCAGCTTGCGTTTGCGGGTGATGTCCCCACCGTAGCACTTCGCCAGGACGTCCTTTGTCATCGGGGCGATGTCCTCCCTGGCCACAACGGTCCCGCCGATGGCCGCCTGAAGGGCGACCTTGAACTGCTGTCTGGGGATCAGCTCCCTCAGCTTGCGGATCAACGCTCTGCCCTTGGCGGCGGCAACCTGCCGGACGCATATGTAGGAAAGAGAGTCCACGGGGTCTCCGTTCACCAGGATGTCCACCTTGACCAGGTCGGCGGGTTGGTAGCCTGCCTCTTCGTAGTCCATGCTGGCGTAGCCACGACTGACCGATTTCAACTTGTCATGGAAGTCCACGACGATCTCTGCCAGGGGCAGGTGGTAGGTCAGGATTGCGCGGCGCTCGTCAGGATGCTCCATGCTGATCAGCACGGCCCGCCTGGAGTTGGCCAGTTCCATGCAGGGGCCAACGAACTCAACGGGCACCATGATCTCCGCCTGGACCAGGGGTTCCTCGATACGGTCTATAGCTGCGGCCGGTGGAAACCGGGACGGGTTGTCGATCATGAGGGTGTCGCCCTTCCTGGTGATCACCCTGTACATCACCGAGGGCATGGTGGCGATCAGGTCCTGGTCGTATTCGCGGCGCAGTCTCTCCAGGGTTATGTCCATGTGGAGCATGCCCAGGAAGCCGACACGAAAGCCGTGGCCCAGGGCAGCCGAACTCTCCTTCTCGTATGTGATGGAGGAGTCATTGAGATGGAGCTTCTCCAGGGCCGCCTTGATCTTGGAATAGGCGTTTGTGTCTATGGGATACAGACCGCAGAAGACCACAGGCTTTGTGGGCCTGAAACCGGGGATGGCCTCTGTCTCCGGTCGCGCCGGCGAGATCACCGTGTCTCCAACGTCAACATGGGAGACGTCCCTGATCATGGCGGTGATATAGCCTACCTCTCCCGCCCTCAGTTCCTGGCACGGGGCCAACTGGAGGCCGAAGTAACCTGCGTCCTCCACCTCAAAAGTCCTGCCTGATGACTTGATCATGATCCGGTCACCTCGGTGCAGGCGGCCGGAGAAGAGGCGAACGTGCAGGATTACGCCCTGATAGGGGTCGTACTGGGAGTCGAATACCAGGCATCGCAGGGGTGCATCCGGGTCCCCCTGCGGGGCCGGCACTCTGGTCACGATGGTCTCAAGCAGTGCCTCCACGCCCCTCCCATCCCTGGCCGAGACCATCAAGGCCTCTTCTGCAGGCAGGCCCAGCATCTCTTCGAACTGGAGACGGCAGTCCTCGACCATGGCGCTGGGCAGGTCTATCTTGTTGATGACGGGGATGATCTCAAGTCCCGCGTCCACGGCGCGGTAGGCACTGGCGACTGTCTGCGCCTGCACTCCCTGGGAAGCGTCCACCAGCAGCACGGCTCCCTCGCAAGCCCTGAGGCTTCTTGAGACCTCGTAGGTGAAGTCGACGTGCCCCGGGGTGTCGATGAGGTTGAGCACGTACTGATGCCCGCTCCTGGACGTGTATGGGATCCTGATCGGTGATGCCTTGATGGTTATGCCTCGCTCCCGTTCCAGGTCCATCCCGTCCAGTACTTGCTCGCTACCGCTGGACTTGATCACGCCGGTGATCTCGAGTATGCGGTCAGCCAGTGTCGACTTGCCGTGGTCGATGTGGGCGATGATGCAGAAGTTCCGGATGTTGTTCATGTCCAAAGTAATCGGTTCAGTCTCCAGGCGGGCCGTGGGGGCTGGGTGGGTTGGCTGGAGGGGACGTAAGTGTGGGGGACTCACCGACATTGCGAGATGATGATAAGGGTACAAGCGACGTTGAGTGAGGGAGAGGAGCCTCGGAAGCGGCAGCCTCAGCAAGCTCGTCCTGTTTGTGGAAGTCATGCAGCACGGCGGATAGCGCAGCTCCGCCGATGAGGATGTTGGAGCAGACGTAGACCCAGAGGAGCATGACGATGACGGTGGTCAGGGAGCCGTAGATGGCGGCATAGTATCCCAGGGTGCGGATATACCAGGTCATGAAGAGACTGGCACCATGCAGGGTCAGGCCTCCAAGCAGGGCGGGAAACCAGACATCCCGCCACCCGACCTCGATTGTGGGAACATACATGTAAAGCACGAGCAGAAAGAGGGACATGATGGCAATCGGGGCGATGGCCAGCAAGAACCTCAGGAAAAGGCTGTCGGGGTTCAGGAAGAAGTCTGTGCCGGGAAACGGCCCTTCCCTCAGCGTGTCCAGGATGTTGGTGGCCGCCAGAGCCACGAAGAACACCAGGGCTGCAGCAGCCATGAGAGCAAACTCCCATAGCTTGCGCTTGAGGAACTTCCTGGTGCCGGTGCCAATCAGTCCCCAGGCCCGGTTGACTGCGCGCATGATGGCTGCGAACACCAGGGACGAGGACAGGAACAGGCCGGCGAAACCGAGTACCGCCAGGGGACCGCGGACTGCCTGGGCACCTTTGGCAGCTTCGAGGAGGAAGCTGGGTGACACGGGTGACTCATTGCCCAGGAACCTGACAAGGTAGCTAGCCACCTGCTCCGGGGTGAAGACGAAGCTAAAGATACTGACAAACAAGAGTGCCAGCGGGAAAAGCGAGAGAAGGGCATAGTAGGCGATGCCGGCTGCAAGGTGCATGCCCTCCTCGTCGGAGAACCGGCGCACCGTCGCCCGGAGTATGGCTACGAGTCGCTTCAAGTAGGCCCGGTTGCTGTCCCTTGAGCAGTCTATTCTAGGTCTGCGTATGAGCTGTCTCCAGGGCATGGGTATAGCCTGCCTAGGTTTCGATGGACCCCAGGCCCGCCCCTGTTCTACTAATCACGATCAGCATTCTCACGCTGGCCCTGAGCCTCCCTCAACGCAGGGGGCTTCTCTCCTCTGGTAGCCCCCGAAGTCCGTCTTATTACAGCACAATCCTATCCTTTGCTCAAGTCGGTGCTTCTGCAACGGACTGCCAGTTCTGCCCGGGCTGGACGCAGCGCCATACCTAACTGTGCCGCCAGATTCTCGGCCGACCGGGAGGCATCTGAGACCAAAGTCGCATACACCGACGTGGCGGCTTTTTATAATGATTTCGGTCGTGAAGGAGGTGCGCAAATGGCAACCGAGAAGACATTAAGTATAGGTGAGGAAAAGGCCAAGAGAGGACGGGCATTGTGCCATCATCACTGGGTGATTGAGAGCGCAAACGGTCCCGTAAGCGTTGGAGTCTGCAGGCTATGTGGAGCACGCAGAGAGTTCTTCAACTACCTATCGGACTGCGTGCAAGCAACGGAGGACGAGTATGATGCCTGGGTCTCCAGGCAGAGGGACTACTCTACGGCGAGGCGAAGCCGCGGAGAGATACTGGTCGGAGTCTAGAGGGAGTATGAGCGATGCAGTCGACGAGGCAAAGACTATCACGCCGGCGCAGGTGCGTCAGGTGGTACCCGAAACAGGGTGACAATGAGATCATCCAGCGTTGGGCCGACGCATGCAGTGAAATCCACAACGGCTGCCTGGGCTGTCCCTTTATGGATGACTGCGAGGACCTGGTTGACAGGCTGATTCAGTGCATGGAGGTGCCCTCACCGGGGCATCGTGTGACCTTGGACAAGGAGGAACCAGACCTGCTCGATCAGGATGATGAGTGACGACGGAACAGCGTTTCAACCAGGGACGGCGTGCTGTGCGATTCGAACACCTCCTTCCTGCAACTGCCGTCCCTGGTCTCATAGGCAGGGTGGAGGGGTGAGCGAGGAGGCGACACTGTGGCGATTGATGAATGACGAGAAGAGGAGGGACTTATGGAGCATAGAGACTACTACAAGATACTGGGCGTGGACAGGAAAGCCACGGACAAGGACATAAAGAAGGCCTACAGGCGTTTGGCCAAAAAATATCACCCTGACGTAAACCAGGGCAACAAGGAAGCTGAGCAAAAGTTCAAGCTGGCCAACGAAGCTTATCATGTCCTGGGTGACCCGGAGAAGCGAAAGAAATACGACGAGTTTGGCCCTGACTGGCAGCGCTACGAACAGTGGCAGAAGGCCGGGGGGCAGGCGGGTGGCCAGCCCTTCGACTGGGGCGGGTTCGCCTCTGCAGGGGGACCAGGCGGGTCAGGACGCTATACCTATCGGACTGTGACAGAGGAAGAACTACAGGACTTGTTCGGCCGGTCCGGGCGCTTCTCAGGTTTTGGGTTCTTCGACGGCGATGGAGCCGGAGATTTCGGTGGGGGATTCCGGGCCACGAGGCCTCGGCGTGGGCAAGACCTGGAGCAGCCTCTGGAAGTAAGCCTGGAGGAAGCTTATCATGGCGGCACCAGAGTGCTGCAGATGACGGACGTCGGCGGCAGCATTCGACGCGTGGAGGCCAGGATACCTCCCGGAGTCGACGATGGCTCCAGGATCCGGCTGTCCGGTCAGGGCATGCCGGGTAGTGCCGGTGGTCAGGCAGGGGACCTGTACTTGGTCGTCAGCGTCTACCCTCACCATATCTTCGAACGGCGGGGGGAGCATTTGCATGTGAAGTTGCCTGTGCCGCTGACGACGGCGGTCCTGGGTGGAGAGGCGGAAGTACCTACCCTGGATGGCAAGGTCATGTTGAAGGTACCGCCGGAAACACAGAACGGGAAGAGGATCCGTTTGAAGGGCAAAGGTATGCCGAAGCTCAACCGCCCGGACCAGCGTGGTGACCTGTATGCTGAGGTCAAGGTGGTCCTCCCGCAGCGCCTCTCCGAGAGGGAACGCGATCTGTTCAGGGAGTTGGCCGGGCTGCGTCAACGTGGTGCCGAAAGTGACGTAGGATCAACGGCGTAACGAGAGGAGGTCAGGATGGAGATAGTAGTCTATTCAACACCTACCTGTGGCTACTGCCATCAGTTGAAGCGGTTCCTGGCGCAACGGGGCGTCAACTACACGGAGCGGGACGTGTCTGCAGACCCGGCGGCCGCGGCCGAGATGGTACAGAAGACTGGACAGAGAGGCGTGCCGGTCACGGTCATCGATGGCCAGGCGGTGGTCGGCTTTGACCGCGCCCGGCTGGAGCACCTGCTCGACGGGAGAAACGGGCACCACCCGCCTTCCCTGGGTGTAAGCGTTGCTGACGCCAGCAAGTTCGTGGCCAAGAGTGGGGGCATACCCCTGTTCGGGGCGTTGGTGGGCGGAGTCAGGTCCGGGTCCCTGGGGGAGAGGATCGGCCTGATGCAGGGGGACATAATCACGGAGGTCAACCTGCGCCCGGTGCGCAACGTGGACGAGTTGGGGCAGGTGATGTCCGGGCTCGGACGCGGAAGCCGGCTGGTGATGGTGTTCCGTCGCGGAGCGGAGGAGTACCGCGGCGAGACGGTCCTGCAGTAGCGGGCGGAGGCCGGATGTATGTATCAGGCTAGTTGACCTCCGCCACGGGCAGTGAAAAGCTGAAGGTGCTGCCCTTGCCCTCCTGACTCTTGAGCCATATCCTGCCGCCGTGGAGCTCGACCAGTGTCTTGCACAGGGCCAGCCCTATTCCCAATCCGACGACCCTGCCACCGCCGGTGCCGTGAACCCTTGAGTAGCGATCGAAGACCGACTTCTGGTTTTCCTTGCTGATCCCGAGGCCGGTATCTTCGACCTCTACCACCACCTGACCGTCCTTCGCTCTGGCCCTTACAGTGATCCTTCCCCCTTCCGGCGTGTACTTGCAGGCGTTGTCCAGGAGATTGAGGGTGATCTCACGGACCCGCTGTTTGTCCCCGAGCACCGTGGGGAGTGACTTCGGCAGGTCCAGAACCAGGGACTGTTCGCGAGCCGTGGCGACCGGGGCCATCTCCTCAGCCAGCTCCCTGACGATGTCCAGCACGTCCATGGGGGCAAGCCTGAGTTCCAGCATTCCCATCTCACCCCGGGCCAGGTCCAGGAGTTCATCGATTCTGAGGTTCAACTGGGTGGCGCCGCGGTGGATGCTCCTGGCCAGTTTGAGCATTGGGCCATCGGGCAGTTCCTCCGACATGAGGTCGCTGGAGGCCATGATCGCTGTGAGTGGCGTCTTCAACTCGTGCACCAGGCCCCTGGTGAACTCAGCTCTCTTGTGGATTTCCGCCTGAAGCTCCTCCCGCAACTGCCGCTCTTCTTCAAGAAGCTCCTGCAGCTTCGCCTCTGCATTCTTGCGCTGAGTGATGTCCCGGGCGATCAGGAGGGTGGCTACGATCTCGCCTTCTCGCTCGATGGGGGCCAGAAGAGTGGAGTACCAGGCAGTGGAACCTCCTGCCCCGTAGCCGATCACATCGAAGGTCAGGGTGCGCCCGGTCCGGAAGACAGTCTGCAGGGATTCCCTGAGGAGCTCTTTCTGGTCACTGGGCACCCAGTCTGTCACCGTGGAGCCCATTATCTCCTCCGTGTCGAAGCCAGCCAGAACGCGGTTCACGAAAGTGATCTTGAGATCGGGGCTCAGGGTATAGATGATATCAGGCGAGCTCTGCAGCAGGGAGCGCAGCTTGGCCTCCGACTCCGCCAATGCCTCCTCCGCTTTCTTACGCTGTGTAGCATCCCGGAAGTTCACCACTATACCCTGGACCACCGGATCGTCCAGGAGGTTCCTGCCGGTGGCTTCGATTACCCGCCACGAGCCGTCCTGGTGGCGGGACCGGACCTCCAGGTTGGCGGTACCACCCGGGCTCTGGAGCAGAGAGGCAAACACCTCCGCGAGGCGGCCTGCATCGTCAGGGTGGATGCTGTCGAACATACTGGCCCCGAGCCTCTGCTCTGGCTCATACCCCAGCACGCGGTCATATGAGGGGCTCTGGTAGCGGACGATCCCCTCGGCGTCCAGCAGGCAGACAGCTTCCGAGGAGTGCTCGATGAGGGAGCGGAAGTACTGCTCCTGCTGTCTCAAGGTTTGCTCCATCTCCTTTCGCTCCGTGATGTCGTAGGAGACGATCTGCATGGCCCATGTGTGACCCTCCTGATCGCGTATAGGTTGGATGATCGACCAGTACCACCGTTCGTCGGAGGGCAACTGGATGAGGTCGTCGAACTCGGCAGCCTCTCCGGATTCGGCGATGGAGCGGAACCGCTCCATCAGATCAGGGGCTCGCTCGGGGTGGATATCTGATATAGACTTGCCAATCAAGTCCTGAGGCGCTCCTCCAAGGTTGGCGGCACCGACGCTGTTGATGAGTAGAAGTGTGCCATCCACTCCATACATCGTGACCGGGCTGCCATGACTCTCAAACAGCAGCCTGTACTTCTCCTCTGATTCCCTGAGCGCCTGCTCTGCATTCTTGCGCTCTGAGATGTTGCGCGTCACCCCGAGTATGCCCGTGGGCCGACCTTCGCCGTCGCGTATGAAGCTGGCCACCACTTCCACCCACGTGGTGGAGCCGTCCTTGTTGTACGCCTCCAGATCCAACCGGCGTGCCATCGTCCTGTCGCGGCCCAGTGTCTCGTCCAACTCGATCTCCTCTGCCATGGCCTGGGCAATGCGTTCTAGAGATTGAGGCGTGAAGGTCTGCTCGGGTGTCATCTTCATGGCTTCGGCAAGGCTGAAACCCGATTGGCGTTCAGCCGAAGGGCTCATGTAGGTCATCCGCAGGTCCATGTCTGCGGTCCAGATGATGTCCGTCACGTTCTCTGCCAGGAGCCGGTAGCGTTCTTCGCTCTCCTTCAAGGCCTGCTGTGCTGCCTGTCTCTCGGATTCAGCAGCTTCCAGCTCACCGACCCGGTGCTGGAGTTGCTCCAGATCGGCTACAAGTTGGTCCTTCGTCTTCCTGGTGTCCTTCATGCTGTACCTCCAGGACTGCCTGCGACGGGTTGGCCAGCATGCCCTGTTCCTGGCTTGTCGCCTTTCCACAGATTGTACCACAAGGTGTACCCGTCCCTGGAGCCGGCGATCCCGCGCAGTAGACCCTCCCCGAAGGGCCTTCCCCGGAAGGGTGCGGGTCGAGCATCAGGTCTCAAGCACCGGCAACAGACAATCTTTCACAACTCGTTGCGTCACCAGCGAACGATGAAAATGGCCCTTACTTGAGGCAGTACGATCTGGCCTCCGCGCCCGGGGATTGCTGTGCTACGTTCGCAATGATACCAAGCCAGCCTGTTTTCCATGTGATAGCGAAGCACCAAGAGGAGGGACGGCGTGGGCCATTCGTTCGTGCTTCCATTCCCTCTCCCTTGACGGGAGAGGGTTAGTAGTTGTCAGAAAATAAGTATTGCAAGCTGTGGGCATTTCGTGGTATACTTGGAGCATGGATACAAAGAACATAGAGGCAAGTCTGATCAAACAGCGATTCGAGTTTCTGGCAGGCTTTCT
>Ga0180431_10003707_pt1 | contig 19454 bp, 17 predicted proteins | sample SS_ome_11_FD_132459 | JGI IMG/M metagenome (GOLD analysis project Ga0180431, IMG submission 132459) | Hypersaline lake sediment archaeal communities from the Salton Sea, California, USA - SS_1_MS_1 metaG | ecosystem: Environmental > Aquatic > Non-marine Saline and Alkaline > Hypersaline >... | reverse complement strand
CTGAGCGCTTGAGGGAGGACTTCGGGTTCGAGTTCGCGACGAGCGATTACGGCGATCTTCTCGAGCGTAACGATATCGATATCATAGACGTGTGCACGCCGAACAACCTGCACCACGAGCAGATTATCGCTTCCCTTGAAGCCGGAAAGCACGTATACGCGGACAAGCCGCTCTGTATCACTGACGAGGAGGCGGACGACATCGTCAGGGCTGCACGGGAAAGCGGTCTCGTGCATCAAATGGCTTTTCACAACCGTTTCTACCCCTGGTCGCTGAAGATCAGATCGATCCTCGAGGAGGGGGTACTCGGCAGGATCCTCTCCTTCCGCGTCACCTACTACCACTCGAGCAACATCAAGACAAAGAATTTTCGGGGCTGGAAGCAGGATGTCGGCAAGGCGGGCGGGGGCACGCTCGTGGACATGGGTTCTCACGCGCTCGACCTGGTCTACTCGTATCTCGGCGGGTACGAACGGATAACCATGGACAGTTTTATACTCTATCCCGAGAGACCGGACGAAGAGGGTAGAATGGTCAAGATCGAGTCCGAGGACCATATACTGCTCGGCTGCAGGATGAAAAACGGGGCGCTCGGCACCATCGAGGTATCCAAGGTGATCTCCGGGAGCAATGACGACCTCAATATAGAAATATACGGATCTGAGGGGGCGCTCCGGTTCGAATCGATGAATCCGGTATATGTGTACCTCTACGACAGTCGTGACCCCGATTCTCCCATAGGGGGCACACGCGGGTACAAGGCCCTCGAAACCATGAACAAGGATCCGGAATCGAAAAGCAATTTTCCGGGACCGCGTTTCCCCATAGGCTGGCTGCGGGGGCATATGGCATGCCAGTACTACTTTCTCAAATCGGTTTGTGAAAAGAAAGCCGCTGTCCCGTCTCTGGAGGACGGCGCCTACATACAAAAAATCATGAACAGGTGTTACGGGGTGGACAACCGGGGCAGCTGGGCGGATGTGGGAAATCTGAAAAAATAGTACCGCAGTATCCCGGTCCCGGGGTCGGATCATTATAATAAATACACTGACAGGAGGGTGCGAGGTGAAAAGGGGCATTACGGCCGGAGGCAATTTTATCATCGACCATAACAAGATCATCGACTGTTGGCCCGAACAGGGAATGGTATCCGCAATCCTCGAGGAGATGTCGGCGAGCGGGGGATGTGCGTACAACGTGCTCAAGGACCTCGCCATGCTGGGTACGGGGATACCGCTCTGCGGGGTCGGTATGATATCGAACGATGCGGACGGTGAGTTCATACTCGAAGACCTTAAAAACCATTCCATTGATGTTTCCATGATGCACGGCATGGACGGTGTTATGACCTCGTACACCGATGTCTATACCGTTCGGGATACGGGAGACAGAACGTTTTTCCATCACGGTGGGGCGAACATGCACCTCGATGTGGAGCACTTTGACTTTGATAAAATAAAAACCGATATCCTGCATGTCGGCTATATCCTGCTCCTGGACAGGCTCGACGCTCCTGATGACGCATACGGTACGCGTATGGCACGGCTCCTGAAAAAGGCCAAGGACCACGGGCTTCACACCTCGGTCGACGTGGTGAGCGAGAGCGGAAACCGTTTCAACAAGCTCGTTCCGCCCGCGCTTCGTTTTACCGACTACCTCATACTGAATGAGATAGAGGCGGGGAAAACCTCGGGGTACGAGATCAGGGAAAAAAACGGCGGCCTGAATACGGATAATCTGCGAAGGTCCCTGGATGTGCTCTTTGAGAACGGAGAGAGCGGGCTCGTGTGTATACATTTCCCCGAGGGCGCGTACGGTTCTCTCAGGTCGGGATCTCCCGTTTTCTATCCGTCGCACGATCTTCCGGCCGGATTCATCGAGGCCACGGTGGGAGCGGGTGACGCGTTCTGCGCGGGTATGCTCTACGGAATACACGAGGAATGGGACCTCGAACGGTCGATGCGATTTGCAAACGCGATGGCCGGTATCTGCCTCTCGGGCAAGACGACTTCGGACGGGATGCGTACCTTTGAAGAAACGCTTGCATTCATGGAAAAAACGCCTTATCTCCCTCAGCTCATGTAATGATTTAAGATGGGAAGGTGCGTTGAATAGGCGCAGGTTTTAACTCTATAATGAAAACCGGTTGACAACAGTCGCCGGGCTGTATAGATTGAAATTGTTCTTCGGGGCGAGGGTGAAAGCCCGACCGGCGGTAAAAGCCCGCGAGTGCTGAATCTTCACGGATTCAAGTGCAGATCCGGTGTAAATCCGGAGCCGACAGTGAGAGTCTGGACGGGAGAAGAACAAACCCCACCAACGTTTTAGACGGTTTGTTCCCCTTTCAGTACGCTTTCCCTTCAGCCTTCAATAGAGCGCAGTTTTTGCGGACGGATAACGTATGATGCGGTCTTTTATCGAGCTGAAAAACGTGCACAAGCACTTTCCCCTGAAGAGCGACCGGAAGAAGCATGTCAATGTACTTCGGGGCCTGGATCTGAAGGTGGAGCAGGGCGATTTCCTGTCCATTGTCGGCGCCTCGGGGAGCGGAAAGACCACGGTGCTCAAGCTGATCTCGGGGCTCTATCATCCGACCTCGGGTACGGTATCCATAAAGGGGGAGGCCGTGAAATTCCTGAGAAAGGATACGGGCAACGTTTTCCAGAAGCCCATCCTGCTTCCCTGGCGCGATGTTCTCAGGAACATACTCCTCCCGGTCGAGGTCGCGCGCGGAGAAATTGAACAGGCCGACGTGGACCGGGCCCGGGAGCTGGTGGATTTGATGGGACTCCGGGGGGTCGAGCGCATGTATCCGAACGAGCTCTCGGGAGGTATGCAGCAGCGGGTCGCCATTGCGCGCGCCCTCATACTCGATCCCGACATACTCCTGCTCGACGAACCGTTCGGTGCGCTCGACTCCATCACACGGGAGCGCCTGAACCTCCTGTTGCTCGATATATGGCGGAAAACGAAGAAGACGATCGTGTTCGTCACGCACAGTATTTCCGAAGCGGTCCTGCTGTCCACCAGGATCGCCGTTCTCTCCCGGTCCGAAGGTAAAATTACGAAGGTCATCGATGTGGATGAAGAGAAAAAAAAGCTCGGCGGAGATATTTTTTCATCTTCGTACATATCGAACACGGTAGTCAGAATAAGGAAGCAGATCAAGTCCGTGTGGAAGGATGAGATGACCGTACGGGCCCTTCACCGGCCGAAACGGGAGGGGAGCTGGATAAGAAAAATCGCCGCCCGGTACGAGTACCTCCTCATACCCGTTGGAGTGGCGCTTTTCATCCTGCTCTGGGGAGGGATCGCGAGGATTACGGGACTTCCGGAATACATACTGCCCCTCCCATCGACCGTGCTCACCCGTTTCTTCACGGCTTCCGGGCAAGGTCTCATCCTGAATAATATGCTCATCACCGCGTCTGAGAGCATGCTGGGGTTCGCTGCGGGCTCAATAGCCGCCTTCTTTATCGGGTACCTGCTTGCGAAATCATTCACGCTGGAACGGCTGCTTTCGCCCTACATCGTCGCTTTGCAGGCGATACCGATCGTGGCCCTCGCTCCCCTTCTTATCATCTGGTTCGGTTTCGGCAGGAACACCAAGGTGCTCATTGCCGCGCTTATCATCTTTTTTCCCATTCTGATCAACAGTATCGTGGGAATCCGATCCGCGGACAAGGAGATCATGGAGCTCCTCACCTCGCTCAACGCGGGACCGTGGAAGACGTTTTTCAAGTTCGAGCTGCCCTCCGCGCTTCCCGTACTCTTCGGCGGGCTGAAGGTGGGGGTCACGTTTTCAGTGATCGGGGCGGTCATAGGCGAGTTTCTCGGCGCCTCGCACGGGCTCGGCGCACTCGTCAATATGGCGAGGGCGAGCTTCGATACGGCGCTCGTATTCGTCGCGCTCATTCTGCTTGGTCTCATGGGCATCTCGTTCTATCTTGCGGTATCGCTTGTGGAATTTCTCATTCTCGGAAGACACTGGAAGGAAGCGGGGTAGATCCGGAAGACATTTCTTTGAGGGGGTTTTACATGAAGAAAATCAGCGTTATCGTACTCTTGATTCTGGTGTGTGCGGGTCCGGCTGTGTCCCGGGCCGCGGATAAAATAAAGATCGCCATGGGTTATATCCCCAACGTGCAGTTCGCGCCCTATTACGCGGCGAAAAAGCTCGGGTATTTCGAGAGGGAAAATCTCGACGTGGTTTTCGACTACGGGTTTGCAACTGATATCATGTCGCTCGTGGCATCGGGCCAGGTCGATTTCGGTGTTTCGGACAGCGACCAGGTCATTCTGGCGCGTGAGCGCGGTATACCGATAAAGGTTATTTATACCATGTACGTCAGGTATCCCGTGGGGATCGTGTCCCGCAGGGAGCTCGGTATCAGGGACGTGGCCGGGCTCAGGGGCAGAAAGATAGGCACCCCGGTACCCTACGGCTCGAATTTTATCGGTCTCCGGCTCCTGCTGAAGAACGAAGACATGGACCTCGATGATATTGTAATAAGCTATATCGGCTACACGCAGATCGAGACCCTGCTCGCCGGCAGGGTGGACGCTGCGGTGGTCTTTATCAACAACGAACCGGTCGTTCTGGAGCACATGGGTATCGAGGTCGATCTCATAGAGGCGTATAAGATTACACCCATGGTCTCGGCCGCCGTAATCGCAAGTGAAAACATGATAGACTGCAACCCGGACCTTGTCAGGCGGTTCGTCCGGGCCGTGACCTCCGGAGCGCGGTACGGGCTGGAAAATCCCGACGAGGTACTGGATCTCATCCGAAGCGAGATACCCACCATTACTGACGGGAACCGGGCGGTCAATGAAAAGGTCCTGAAAGCGTCAATGGAGCTCTGGATGGATGAGGACAGTGAGGGGAACGGCCTCGGATACACGACGCTGGAGGACTGGAAGTCTTCGGTCCGGATGATGCGGTCGCTGGGGCTGTTGAAAAAGGAAATCGAGCCCGCGGGCTGTTTCACGAATAAATTTATCGTCCGTTAAAACGCCGCCCTTTAAAGCGCGTATTTTCTTCCCTCGTCGACCATTGCGAGGAATTTATTCACGGGCATGTAGTTGGCTACGGTGTTTCCCGTTCCGAGGCAATAGCCGGTACCGGTCATACACACGTCGAGGGTTTGACGCACCCGCTCCCGTATGGCGTTTTCATCGTATCTGCAGAGAAAATCGACGTCGATTCCTCCCAGGATGGAAATGCTGTCTCCCCATTTACGGAAAGCCTCCGTTACGGGCATGATCGTGTCCTCGAATGAGTGTTTCGCGTCGATACGCACGACATCGATTAAGTCATCCATAATGGAGTCTATTTTTCCGCAGTTGTGGAGCAGATAGGGCCTGCCCCTTTCGTGCGCGGCCCGCGCGCTTGCCGCGTGCCACGGCAGTATCTTTTCCCTTAGGAAGGAAGGCGAGGCCAGGGGGCCCGATCTGAAGCCCATATCATCCGAACCCCAGACCGCCTTCACGCAGGAGAAATCGCAGAGCAGGTTCGTATAGTCCACGAAGAAACGGCCGATTTTTTCAAGCATCGCGTCAATGAGGTCCGGTTCGTCGACGAGCTTGAAGCAAAACGTTTCATATCCCAGGAGAAAGGTCAGGTTCTCCATAATGTGCGCGGTCAGGTCGTAGCAGCCCATGTTTTCCGGAAGGTTTTTCTCGAGCCATTCGAGCCGGTGCATATCCAGGTCCGATACTCCGGGCCAGGGGTATCTTTCGAAATCATCCCAGTTCTGAATGAGACCCTCGTGCTCCTCGGTCCACTGCCGCTCGCCGCGCTCCTGTCCCGATATGGAGGTGGTGTCTCCCGCGTTGACGAAGGACAGGGGAAATATCCCCCCGGGTACCGGGTCCACCCTGAATATATCGTAGCCGAGGAGCCGGTGGAGCTCAATGTCCCTCGCGAGATAGCGCTCGTAATCGAGTATATCCGGCTTCCCTTCGAGCCCGCAGCGCTCTCCGATCACGTCCTTTATCTCCTCGTCCAGGAAGAGCTCTATGTGATGGACCCTGCGGGGTCTCTTCTTACGGGTTATCACGCTTAAAAGTGCGTCGACGTCCGGTTCAATGCCGATATCGAAAAGCTCCAAATTTCACCTCCGGAAATGTAAATGAAGAGTTGAATTTAACTAAAATATTGTATCCTTTCAAGGGTTAGGTGTAATCGTTCGTGGCGTTCTGAATAGAATCAGGATGGATGGTAGTGGAGCACGGTTACCGGAAAGCGGCTATATTCCGAGGTAAACCTTTTTGACATAGTCGTTGTTTCTCAACCTTTGCGCGTCTCCTTCAAGGGCGATTTTCCCCGTCTCCAGAACATAGGCTTTTTTTGCCAGTTCGAGAGCCAGGATGGCATTCTGCTCCACCAGGATTATGGTGTATCCTTCATCGGCGAGCTGCCTGATACGCTTTCCTATCTCATGGACAATTATGGGCGCGATGCCGAGGGAGGGTTCATCGAAGAGGAAGAGTTTGGGATTTGAGAGCAATCCCCGTCCAAATGCGAGCATCTGCTGCTCTCCACCGCTCAAGGTGCCCGCCTGCTGCATGCGTCTTTCATCCAGGATCGGAAAATAACGGAAAGCTTTTTCCAGGTCTCTTTCTATTTCAGCCCTGTCGTGTCGGAGGTAGGCACCGGTCAGGAGATTGTCGAATACGCTCATTTTCAAAAAAAGCCTTTTTCCTTCAGGAACATGGGCAATGCCCAGCTTGACGATTCTTTCCGGCACCATCCCGTCAATCCTCTTTCCCTCGAACCATATTTCTCCGGAAGTAAGCGGAACGAGTCCCGATATCGCCCTCATGCACGTGCTTTTCCCGGCCCCGTTGGAACCGATCAGAGCCGTGATACTGCCCTTTTCGGCTTCGATGGAAATGCCTTTCAGGGCTTCCACGCCGTCGTAATGGACAACGATATTTTTTAAGCTGAGCATGGATTCACCGTCCCAAATAAGCTTCGATTACCTCTTCGTTTTTACTGACCTCTTCGGGTGTGCCCTCCGCGATTTTTTTCCCGAAGTCCAGCACCGTAATCTTTTTACACGTGCCCATGACAGCTTTCATGTCATGTTCCACCAGTATAATGGTGATGCCCCTTTCATCGCGGAGCTTCATTATTTTATCCATGAGCCCCTGCGTTTCAACGGGATTCATTCCCGTCGTGGGCTCGTCAAGCAGCAGCAGTGCCGGATTGCTGGCCAGGGAAACGGCTATGTTCAGCTCCCTCTGATAGCCGTGCGGAAGCGCTCCGGCAAGCTCGTCCTTGATGTTTTCAATACCCATGGCAATCAACAGTTCTTCGGCTTTTTTCACAACGGCACTTTCCTTTATACGTCTTCCGGAACCGCCGAAAACCTGCTCAAACAGCCCCATTCCGGTATGAAGATGGAAGCCGATAACGATGTTCTGCAGGGCCGTCATGTCCTTTAAAAGCGTTGTGAGTTGAAAGGTACGCGCTATACCCTCCTTCACTATACTGTGCGCGGGTTTTTGAGTAATGTCCTTTCCCCGCCATATGATTTTTCCCCTTGTCGGCCGCAGGAAACCGCTTATCAGGCTGAACAGCGTCGTCTTTCCCGAACCGTTCGGTCCGATCAGCCCCCGAATCTCGCCTTCTTCAAGGTCCAGGTCAATATCATTGACCGCAACCAGTCCACCAAACTGTTTCCGCAAACCTCTGAGTTCGAGAAGCGCCATGCCATTTACCTTCGTAAAACAGCGGTTAATGTGCGATCATAATTTCCTGTCCGGTCCTATTTCTCTCCGCCCTTTATCCTTATTCTTTGAATCAGCGGTACAAGCCGTTTGGGCAGACCCTCAAGCCCGTCGGGTAGAAAGAGCAGGCTGATTATCAGGATGCAGCCGTAAACAAGCGGCATCCATGCGCCGAGGGGACGCATCAATTCTCCGAGTAACGTGAAGAAGGTAACGCCTATAATCGGACCCGCAAAGGTCGTATAGCCACCGACCACCACCCAAATGAGGAGATACAGGCCCGTTGTCAAGTCGAACTGATGCGGATCTATATGGCCGAAGTAATGGGCCAGGAGAACACCCGAGATACCGGCGAAGAATGTCCCCATTTCGAACGCCAGGAGCCTGTATGCCGTGACGTTTATACCGACACTTTTTGCAAGGGATTCTTCAGAGTGTATCGCCTTGAAGCTGTCGCTTATCCGTGATCTTTCTATACGGTACATGATCGCCAGGCACAATCCGGTTATTACCAGCGTCAGGAAGTAATAGGGGGTCGCGCCTGAGAAATCTAATACACCAAGGCACGGAATGGAGAGCAACGGATGTGAAATTCCGCTTATCCCCCGGTGGCAGCCGAATATCCCGATCCTTATCCAGCTCAGCCTGAGGGCTTCTCCGATGGCATAGGAGCCGATGAAGAAGGCGAATGCCTTCATTCTTAGCAATGGATAGAGCATTATCAGTCCTACCAGTGTCGAAGCCAGTGCGGCCAGAGGCAGGGAAATCCAGAAAGGCCAGCCCAGCTGTTTTGATATGATGGCGCTGGTATAGGCACCCATACCCATCAGCGGTACGTGGGCAAGGGAAAAATCCCCGGTCGTGGTTATGAGACGGAAACTGACCGCCAGGATGATATGTGCGAAAAAGACGATCGTGAGGTCGACATAGTATCTGGAAAGTATGAACGGAAGCGTTATCAATACGACTGCTATAATCGGAAGACTGATAACCCGTCTTGATGGATTACGTCCCATGTTCCGCCAGCCCTTCAGGTTTGATTGCAAGCAAAAGAACCATGAAAAGGACGCTCGCTATATTGGCAACAACCGCGTCCAGAAAAGTGGTGATGACTGTATAAAGAAAGCCGAAGAGGACTGCGGTCAGAACGGTCCCCTTGAGGTTTCCGACCCCCCCGACGATTACGACTATGAGGGCGATGAGAAGGGGCATATGTCCCATATAGGGGTGGACCGCGCTGACGGGCGACATCAGTGCTCCCGCTGCCCCGGTAAGGGCGGAACCGATTCCCATGGCAAGCATGGAAGATCTGTTGATGCTTATTCCCTGCAGGGCGGCGGCCTCGCTGTCCTGTGCCGAAGCCCGTATTCCCCGGCCCAGGTTGGTCCGCTGGAGAAACAGCCAGAGCATTACCAGGAGAAATACGGCGGCGGATATCACTATGACTCTCTGCCAGCCGATGGTAACACCGTGAATATTCAAGGCTCCCATTATCGGATCATCGACACGCTTGGGATAACCCAGTCCCCATATCTGGCCGACAAGCACCTGGAAGATAAAAAGAAACCCCACGGATATGATGGCTACCCCCAGAACGTTTCCCCGCAGGGGCTTGAAAACAGTCCTTTCGATGGCGATGCCGAGCCCACCTACGAAGAGCATTGCAAGCACTACCGCCGCAACGAAGTTAAGGCCGATCAGGCTGTAGAAGAGCCATACCACGTAGGCGCCGAGCATGTAGAACTCACCATGGGCGAGGTTCGCTATACCCGCGACACCGAAAACGAGGCTCAGTCCTATTGCAAGGAGGGCGTAGAAACTGCTGAGCTGTATCCCGTTGACGACAGTCTGTAATAATAAATGGATGGTCATAATAGTGTCAGTTGTTGAGCGCTTTCAGTTCATTTTTCCTGCTGACCGGATGTATACACGGACGTATACATGGACGTATAAACGGGGGCAGGACTGTAAAGCCCTGCCCCGATGAATGGCACATTTAATTAATAATCAGCCCACAGGCCGAGTTTGTATTTTTTGTAGTACTTCTTGTATATCTCCTTGTTTTCTTCCAGCCAGTCCGCGACGTTCATGGTGTACACGATCGTATTCTTGCCGTCTTTGTACTCAGTCCAGTGCCAATCACTGTAGAGAAGGTTGTTCTGTCCCGCGAAATCCTCGCCCATCCATTTCCCGGGTCCAAAACAATGCGGAACGGAGGCTTCGGCCTTGAGCGCTTCAAGTACCGCCACAGGCTCCTTGGTGCCCGCGAGTTTCATCCCGTATCGCCATACATCCAGACCCGCGGCCCATTCATAGGAAACAGCGCCCCATTCACCCGGCCATCTCTCGACGAATTCGTCATAAAATTCCTTGAAAGATCTTTCCGCAATTCGGCGGTCCCTTATAGCAGGGTCGTCGAAACGGGGGAAGCATCCTATCGCTTTCCTGTCCTCGAGCCAGTCCTCCGGCACCTTCGCTATAGTGGAGTCCATGAACTCAACCGATATGAGTATGCCCTCGAATCCCTGGAGGTAGCACTGCTCCACTATCAGGTCCACATATTCCACATAGGAGCACCCGACATTGATGATATCAGGATTTTTTGCCAGCATCGCGCTCACAATGGGAGCAAAATCAACCGTTTCGGGCGCAAAAAACTTATCATACACGATATCAATGCCGGTGGCTTCGGCACCCGCCCAGGTGTAGCAGGCCCCCTCGACACCGATGAGGTCGTCCTGGGCGCAGTGAGCCATTGTTTTCGCCCATGGGTATGCCTCGGCGATCCATTCTATCGCACCGGTAAAAAACGGGCAGGATTCAATCGGAATACAGAGGTAGGGCGCTGCTGTGTGAACATCAGTGGAAATAAAGCTGTGCTCCACCATCTCGTTCTCGGTCAGGAAAGGTGATACGGCAATTGCGGGGTCGCCGCCCAGTGCCATTATCAGGTCCACTTCATCTTCCAGTACCAGTTTTCTCGCGCCGAGCATTGATTTGCTCGATATCTGTTCATCATCATAGACGAACAGCTCGGGCATATAAGTCACGTCGCCTATCTTGATGCCACCCGCAGCCGTGATGTCCTCGATCCATATCTCCACTCCGTGCTTTGCGGGAAGTCCCCATGCGACAGACGGACCGGACATCGGACCCAGGATACCGATCTTTAAACTCTCGACCCCCTCCTCAGCCTCCTCCTTTTGCGCACCTACAGCAATGACAGCGCCCATGATGAAAAGGACTATAATCAGGATGCACGTTTTACTTCGTATTCTTTGCATATTTTCCTCCTTTATAATAAGGTGTATACACAGGTGTACATTACCTGTCGTTTTTTGTCAAGAAATTTCGATCCTGAAGAGATATTTATGGTTTATGAAAATATCTTTAAGGACTTCGAGCATCATACTATAAAGATAATATTGGTATTATCTCGTGGAATAATTCAGAACGCGGCAGGCATTTTTCGAAGCTCTGCTGTGACGGATATGCGGTTTTTTATTTACTGCGCAGGGGCTCGTGTTTATTTTTTACCAGCCCCCCCGGGGGAAACCGAGCTGAACGGGCCGGCAGTTTGCGGTGAAAACACATGTATTCTTCAACGGATGCTTATAGAGAAAGACGGAGGTGTTCAGGATGGCGTTTGTGACAACGAGTGACGGTATCAAGCTGTACTACGAGGAAAAAGGATCGGGCAGGCCGCTCGTTCTCATACACGGCTGGTCGTGCAGCGGTAAGTTTTTCAAAAGAAACGCGGATGTCCTTTCCGAACGGTGCAGGGTGATCAATGTCGACCTCAGGGGGCACGGGAAATCCGACAAACCGGAATGGGGATACCGGATCTCGAGGATGGCAAAGGATATAAGGGACCTCCTGGTCGCGCTCGACCTGAAGGATGCGGCGCTCCTCGGGTGGTCCATGGGCGCGGCGATTATATTCAGCTACTTCGACCTCTTCGGAGATGACCGGGTATCGGGATTCGTGATCGTGGACCAGTCCCCCCGCCAGTACTACGCTTCGGACTGGAAGCTCGGGCAGACCGGATGTTACGATGCAGAGGCGCTGAGCGTGCTGTGCACGAGGCTCGAGTACGACGTCAGGGGAGTTGCCGAGGGTTCGGTGCACGGATGCATGACGGAAATCCCTTCGGGGGAGGATCTCGATTTCTTCGCGGGTGAGATAGAGCAGTGCCCCGGCAGGGTACAGGCCGCGATCATGACGGACCACACCAACTTGGACTGGCGGGACCTCGTGCCGCGAATCACCCTGCCTTCCCTCGTGCTGGTCGGAAAGAAGAGCAAGATTTTTCCATGGCAGGGGAGTGCGTGGGTAGGCGAGCACATACCGGGCGCGCGTACGGTCTTTTTCGAGGAGAGCGGTCACATGCTTTTCTACGAGGAGCACGAAAAGTTCAACCGGGTGGTAGGCGAGTGGGTGGCCGGTTTATAGCGCTACGGGATGGATCCCCCTGCTTCCGTGTACTTCGCACGTTCTATAAGCGATTTTCAATAATGCTCCCGTACCTGACATGCGGACCGGATTACAGGTACCGTTCGATAGTGGCTTCGCTTTTCAGCTTGTCCACGATTTTCCCAAGCTCCGCATAGAGCTTCTGCTCGGCGATCATCCTTTCGACGTCGATCCTCACTTCATCGAGCGGTATGGTTCGCGCGGGTTTCTTCTCCATGAGCTTGATGAGGTGGTATCCGAAACTCGTCTCCACTATATCGCTCACCTCACCCAGCTCGAGGGCGAACGCCGCATCTTCAAAGGGCTGTACCATCCTGCCGCGTTCAAAATACCCGAGGTCGCCGCCCTGTGAGCCGCTCGGGCAGTCGGAGTACGTCTTTGCAAGATCTTCGAACGATTCGCCCTTGTCGATCTTCTTCTTGATATCCTTGATGGTACGGTGGGCCGTTTTTTTCTGATCGTCCGCCGCGTCCTCCACCCTGATGAGGATATGGCTCGCCCTGATGGATTCCTGTTCCCTGAAACGGTCAGGATTGTCGTTGTAGTACCCGAGTATCTCATCATCGGAGACTTCCACCGAGGGGGCGACTTCCTCGTTGATGTAGTCGTTGATCGAAATGACCATGACGAGCTCATCTCGGAACGTGTCCACCGAATAGCCCCGCTGGAGCAGGATGGACTTAAAGGCGTCTTCTGATTCGAACTGCCCGCTGATGGAGTCGAACTGCGTCTCCACCTTCTGCTCCGTGGGTTTGTATCCCGACCGTATGCTCTCCTGGTACAGAAGCTCGTTGTTGATGAGTGTTTCGAGTATGTTCTTCCTGATCTGCGAGGGGTCAGCCGCCTGTCCCCTGGTCATCATCTCCATCAGGGCTTCTTCCACCTTTTTATCGAGCATAAAGGTCGAGATGCTCGATCCGTTCACCAGAGCGGCCGTGTTTTCGGGCTTGTCGTCGGAGCTCGCCACGAACGCAGGAATTCCCGTCATGACGAGTATGGCAGCCGCTATGAATAACTTTTTCATTGAGATCCTCTCTTCCGTTATCGGCTAGGACCGGGCTTTCAGGCTGCGGTATGCTAATACATGCATACTGCGGATTATACCGGCCGTATATTTTTCAGTTCTATTAATGTCCTATAATACTCCGGCTTAGGCAAGGCAATAATCCTATACGTCCGTTACCGGTCAGATCAGGATTATTACACTGCTCACCTATAGAAGCCGACATAGGAAACAGATACGTCAGCCTGAAATTCCCTTTCCGAGGCCACGATCCCGATCTGTTTCAGTCTGGATGTGTCGGGTGCCGGGCTACGGATGCTTGACGGCCGGAAGTCGGAAAAAGGTATCCGTACCGTTCTCCATTCTCCGTCCGTCTTGAAATCCGCCTTGAAATACTGCCAGGGGAGCTTCGTTTGACCTGTGCGAAGGTGCACGGAATAGGTTTCTCCGTTACCACGGACCCTCAATTCCACCCCGGTGTAATCCGCGGCGTCAAGGGCGCGGCTGCCTGCACTCAGGGGGGCGGTTATCTGAAGGAACCCTCCCCGGTTTTCCAGCGAAACGGTACCCGTGAGCCGTATGAAGGGCCTGTCGCCATCGCTCTCCAGGGAGTGTTGTGCCTCGGATTTTCCACCCATGACCCGGTCGGTGGTAAGATGCCACTGCCATTTAGATGATGAATCCTCGCCTCTGTCCGAAAAGTCGTCAATGACCAGCCTGTCCGAGTCCACGATTGAGCTCCCGTCATCTGCCGATAAGTGAGCCGCCGAATACAGAAGAGTGGCCGGCATGATTCCACAGAGAAGAACCATGTGCACAAGTGCCGTTCTTATTCTTCTTTTCCTTTTCACCTTTTCAAAACCTCCTGTTATTAAAAGGGCGAACCGCTTGAGGCTCGCCCTTTATCATCCTGCTTGCCTTTCCAGCACAAGCGTGCTCGTCGCCTGAACGTTTACACTATGCTGGCGGAGGCAGAATGACACTGTCGACGACGTGTATAACACCGTTCGATGCCTCGATGTCCGTAATGATCACCTGCGCGTTATTTATCATGACCTTTCCGTTTCTTATCCTGATCCGGATCGGGTCACCGGAAGCGGTGTCTGCGGAACTGAGGTTTACAACCTCAGAGGATGAGACGGATCCCGGAACGACGTGGTAGAGCAGTATGTTTCGAAGCGCTGGGATGTCGTTCAGCAGAGCCTCGAGCGTTCCCTCCGGGAGGGCGGCGAATGCTTCGTCCGTCGGAGCGAACACCGTAAAAGGACCGTCGCCCTTGAGGGTGTCCACAAGATCCGCGGCGTCGAGCGCGGTAACCAGCGTGCTGAACCGCGCGTCGTTCACGGCTATGTCAACTATACTTTTCATTCCCGATGCCTTGTGATGATTCGCGAATACCGCAGAAGCGACCAGAATCATAATAGCTGTAACAATGATTATCTTTTTCATTTTCAACTCCCTGTCTTAATTTTAAAACATACGAATAATCTAATATTCGTATAACAAAAGTCAAGATAAAATCTAATTAAAAATAGATATAAATTAGACAAATGGACGTTTGTCACTTATATTAATGACAGGTTTACAACGGAAAATCGATATGCAGGCAAGGGTCGGTCCGAAATGAAAGAATCTGAACAAAAACACCCCATAAACGTCGTTTCGAAGATAACCGGTCTCAGTACGCATGTCATTCGGGCATGGGAAAATCGTTACGGGGCCGTATCACCGGGGCGCACCCCGGGAAATCACCGTCTCTATTCCGATGGTGACGTTCAGAGGCTCCTGGCGCTGAAACATGCAATAAAATCCGGGTGGAAAATCGGGCGGATCTCATCCCTGCCGACGCATGAGCTTCTGGAAATCACAGTGAAAGACGGACTGGCGTTTCCGGGGCAGGTCAAGGCGGAGCCTCCGGACATGCGAATACACGAGGCTGAATCATCCGTGCTGGCATGCCTTGACGCTGTCAAACGGTTCGATGCGGCCGCGCTCTGGGAAGCGCTCTACAGGAGCTCCGTCCTGCTCGGTCGGATCGGCGTGATCGAAGACGTCATCATTCCCCTGATGCGGTCGATAGGAGAGCAGTGGTCGAAGGGTTCTGTAAGAATCGTTCATGAACATGCCGCTTCCGCGGTTATTCGAACGTATCTGGGCGATCAGATCAGGTCGCTGGACGTTACGGAGTCGGCTCCCAGGGCCGTCACGTGCACGCCCGAAGGAGAGCTCCATGAGATGGGCGCGCTTGCGGCCGCCGTAGGCGCCGCGGTCCAGGGATGGAGGGTCCAGTATCTCGGTCCGAACCTGCCCTGGGAGGAGATAGCCGGGTCGGTCGAGATCTTCAAGGCGGACCTGGTGCTTGTCAGCGTGATCATGGGATCCGGGGAAGGACGAGACGCGGAGGAGCTGAAAAAGCTCAGGTCCTTCATCCCGCGGGACGTTTCCATCATCGTGGGAGGGACGCTTTCTCCGGTCGGTATAAAGGACCTCGCGGGGGAGGGCATCGAGTATCTGGATGACATCAGGAGCCTGCGGGCCCGGCTTTCAGGTCCGCGTGAGGAAACTGCAGCCGGGCCCGTCAAACGTCAGTAGCGTATCCTGTTTACCTCGTCGAACATAGCAACAATATTTTCGGGAGGAACATCTGCGAGGATGTTGTGCACCTGGTTGAAAACGAATCCCCCGTTTTTCATGAGTATTTCGGAGTTGTGCCTGACGTCCCGCCTCACATCGTCCGGCGTTCCATGGGGCAGAACGTGCTGTGTGTCGCAGCCGCCTCCCCAGAAGACCATGTCCTTGCCGAATTCACGCTTGAGCTTTTCAGGCTCCATTCCGGCCGCTGTAACCTGTACCGGGTTTATGATATCGACCCCCGCTTCAATCAAGTCCGGAATGAATTCCGACATGGCGCCGCATGTATGAAAATACACGTACAGGTCGGTCTTTTTCTTTACCATCTGGAACATCTCCTTGTGATACGGAAAGTACACTTCCCTGTACATCTGCGGAGAGATCATGGGGCCGGACTGCAGACCGAGATCGTCTCCCATGCGAATCACCTGCGCATAGGGGGCCACCGCGTCAAGTACCTTCGGTAAATTCTCCAGGTAGAGCTCCGTGAGTTTCTCGGCTACTTTCTTTATTTCATCCTTATGCGTGATGAGGTTTTCGAGCAGCTCATCCGTTCGGTAGAGGTACTGGCCGTATTCGAAAATACTCCCTCCAAAAGGCATGATGATCGCGTAATCCGTTTCTTCGTACAGTTTCTTTGCATTTGCCCTGAGCTTTTCATAGAAGTCCGGTTCGTTTGATTTCCTCCACATGGGATCGGGGAGATAGGACCACTGCACCAGCTCCATGTATTCGGGTAGATCGTCCATGTTATCCAGATGCTTTCCCTGGAGCGGCCAGACCGACTGGTCGAAGTAGTAGGCGGAACCCGGCATCCGGCAGATATCCTCGCCCTTTTCATTGACGATGACGGTCATGTCCCCGCGCTTCTCCATCCTGATCCATGCCTGTATTTTAGCGGGAGAGCCGTCCGGAAGGGTCCAGTCCTTCCAGTCAGCGGGGTCGTCCGCAAAGGTACGGGCGAGGTCCACGACGTCGACCTGAAACATATCGAGGAACCACTGTTCGGGAATGATACACTGCTGGACCATGTCGTTGATTTTCGTCTCGCCGCCCTTGATGCCGAGGTGTTTCTTCAATTTGTTGTACGCGATGGCCTGTATGGTCGTGGAGCGTTCAGCGCCGCAGTCAACGGGTATTTTATCCGCTTCTTTATGTTGAAGTGCCGCGAGAATTCTCTCTCTCCCTGTCATCAGGTCCTCCTTTTCATTAAATCCGAAATTATAACGGGGATCAACCCTTACAATCGCCCATTACTATAAGCGAGATACCCGGTTCTGTCAATAGAGCGATCAAGGCCCTTCCCCCGCCGTTTACTTATGGCGTATCGCGGGACGTTAACAGGGGATTCCGCGACAACGTCCGAACGCTTTCCCTCCGGATCAGCGTACCGCCTACCGAGCACTTTATAAAGGGACGATCGGGATTCTTTTCCCGGTCGATGATGAGCTTCATCGCCCACTGTCCGATTTGCTTTTTTGAGACATTCATCGTGGTCAGGGGAGGATCGAGGATCTCGCATATCGGAAGGTTGTCGAATCCGATGATGGAGACGTCGTCCGGTACCCTGATTCCCCGCTTTTTGAAGGCCTTTATACAGGCGGACGCCATCAGGTCGTTCGATGAAAAGATCGCCGTGGGCGGGGTTCTTCCCCTCTTGAGATGCTGGAGCATGTCCTCGTATGCGCCGTTGAAGGTGGAGTCGATGGTGAATGTGAAATTCTGGTCGAACGGGAGATCGTTGTGCCTGAGCGCCTTCGGGAAGATCGATGTGCGGAGCTCGAAATTACGGGCGGCTACATCACTGCGTATGAGCCCGATCGTGCGGTGGCCGCGGTCCCGGAAGTAGCGAATGATCTCGTAAACCGCCTCTTCATTGTTCATATCCACGAAATCCAGTTTCAGGAAGTCGTAGGTCGTGTCAATAATGACCACAGGAATCCGAAGGGATTCGAAGACCTCCAGGTCGGTTTCCGAGAGCTCGGTCCCGAGAACGATCAGCCCCTTGATTCTGGTGTTTTTCAGATGAACGACGAAAGACGGAATATCGGCCGCATCTATGTTGTTGATCTCCAGGCGGTAACCGTTCGAGTGCGCTTCCTGCTCTATTCCGTCAATGTAGGAGGCTATGAACAGGTCGTGGTCACGGTTTACGATATGCCCGTGCTTGACGATTTTCAGGAACCTGACCGAACCGGTTATGGTCCGTCCAAAGTCTTTACGCTCGGTCCGTTTATTATTGAGGGACTCGAGGATGTTCAGGATCTTTTCCCTCGTGACCGGGCTGATACCGGGCTTGTTATTGACGGCCAGGGACACGGTTGCAGGTGAAACCCCGGCGAGCTCGGCTATTTTTTTTATATTGTAGCGCATACGGTATGTCCTGAGCGGTAATTGTTGATGATGATACCCGAATTTTAAACGGTTGTAAATAATTTTAAATGATTTTCACTATGGTATCCAAGCCGAAGCGGGGTTGTTTTATGCTAATTAATTGTTATTATTTTAATTAAGTCATCTTTTCCAGACATTCGTGTTTTCGATATTTTAAAAATGTCTTGACAAAACGCGTGAATCCGTTTAGAAAAATTAAAATATTTTAATCCCGCGGGGAAAGGACGGCGTATCATGAAAAAAATGAAAGTCGGTGTCGGGCTCTGGTGCGTCAGCTTCGCGTCAGACAGGTTTATGGGCGGCGGATATCGTCCCATGCAGCCGCTTTCAGAACAGATCAAGATGGTTGAAAGAATCGAGGGTGCGGAATCGTTCGACCTTCACACCTCCGATTTCGAGGAAATGGATGCGAAGGAAATCGCGAAGATGGCGCGGGACAGCGGCCTGCAGATCAACGCGGTGAACGCGAACATCTTCGGAGACCCGATTTTCAAGTACGGCGCATTCACGAATACGGATCAGAAGATACGGAGAAAGGCGATCGATCTCGTCAAGGACAGCCTCGATACGGCACGTGAGCTCGATGCTCAAATATCGTCCCTCTGGCCCGGGCAGGACGGGTTTGACTACTATTTTCAGAACGATTACCGGTACCAGTGGGAGAGCACCGTTTCGGCGCTCCAGGAGATCTGCGATTTCGCTCCCGGGATGAAGATGGCCTACGAGTACAAGCCCAGAGAGCCGAGAATGTTCTCAATGATCGAAAACGCCGGGAAGTGCCTCAGTCTCGTCAGGGACGTGAACAGGGAGAACATCGGAGTCGTCATCGATTACGGCCACGCGCTTTTCGCGCATGAGAACGCGTCAGCGTCTCTGTGCCTGGTGGAGCAGGCCGGAAAGCTCTTCAACGTGCACTACAACGACGCCTATGGGAACTGGGACGACGATCTCATGGTCGGGTCGGTCAATGTGTGGAGCAATCTCGAGTTCTTCTGGTATCTCAAGCAGTCGTCATACGACGGGTACCTGACCCTCGACATGTTTCCCTTCAGGGAGGACCCCTATGAGGCGTGCAGCCTCTCAATTCGCATGATCAAGACGTTCGAGGAGATCGTCGAGGGTTTCGACGACGATCTTATCAGGTCTCTCCAGCAGAAGAACGACGCGGCGGGTATCATGGAATATCTGAGAAAAAAGGTGCTCGCGCGATAGCGGG
>Ga0180431_10003706_pt1 | contig 19457 bp, 23 predicted proteins | sample SS_ome_11_FD_132459 | JGI IMG/M metagenome (GOLD analysis project Ga0180431, IMG submission 132459) | Hypersaline lake sediment archaeal communities from the Salton Sea, California, USA - SS_1_MS_1 metaG | ecosystem: Environmental > Aquatic > Non-marine Saline and Alkaline > Hypersaline >... | reverse complement strand
TATCTTTCAGGAGGGAAAATGGAACCAGTTGTAAATTTATTAAGTGGTTCAGTATTTGAAACCAAATCTGGTATATTCGTCAAATTGATGAATCCTGAAATTCCACGGCTCGCCAAAGTATCTGACTATCCGGTTTGGGCAGCGGATATTGGCAATGGCCACATAGAAAAATTTGATCCGCATGAAAATGTATCTTTTATCGTTCGTTGCTATGATCTTTTAACTGATAACCAAGAAATTCAGCGGACAAGCCGCTGATTTCCACGTTATACAGTTTGAGCAAATGATTAAACCTTCGGGGCGTGGCGCAGTCAGGGAGCGCACGTGGTTTGGGACCACGGGGCCGTAGGTTCGATCCCTACCGCCCCGACCAAAATATAAATCTTGTTATCGCAAAATGCGATTACCTTAAAAATGAAAATACCAAAAACTATTAAAATCGGTGGGCATACTGTAAAAATTGTATATCCATATGTGTTTACAGAACGGGGCGACCTTACCGGGCAATTTGATAAACCGATGTCTGAGATCAGAATAGCGAAAATAACTAATGATGTGGAAAGGTCTGAATCAGAAATTGCCGTCACGTTTTTACACGAGATACTTCACGGGGTAGATTATGTAACTGGGCAGAGAGTTTTCGATGGACCTGACGGCGAAAGCAAAATTGAAGGGATAAGCGAGGTTCTTTTTCAGGTTCTTAGAGACAACGAACTAGATTTTAGCCATGAAGCCGATTGAACAGTATACCCCTGAAGAATGGGAACATTTTTTATCCAAGTGTGACCCAAAGCTCAGGAAACAGCTTGAAAGCATAAAACGAAAAAAGGTTGCTCAATTAAAGGAAATGGGTGACTATCGAGAAGCCAATTTAATCGAGTTCTTTGACAAAGAAAAATCTAATGGATTGCTTGGACCCAACCCTATCCAGGCCGAACTTCTTGAAGCATGGCTTGATCCGTCATTGCGGGTTTTTACCTATACTGGTGCGAACCAGATTGGAAAGACCACGATCCTTGTAATTGTTGCCTATTCGGTAATGTTTGGAAAGTATCTATGGAGCGGTCAGAAACTTCATTTTACACATGCGAAGCCGAGAAAATTACGGCTTATCGGACAGGATTGGAACAAACATATCAAGTCTGTTCTTGTTCCTGAATTGAAAAAATGGTGGCCTAAGAATCGTGGCAGTTTTAGCGATGTGTCGAAAAAGGATGGTCAGGGCATTGAAACGTTTATCGAAGATCCCATTACCAAAAGCACTCTTGAAATTATGTCCAACAAGCAAGAGTCTGAGCTTCATGAAGGCTGGAGGGGGGATTTTATTGGATATGATGAACCACCGAAAAGAGCTATCAGGGTTGCCAACAGTCGTGGGTTAATGAGAAGGAAGGGGAGAGAACTGTTTTGCATGACCCTGCTGAAAGAGGCATGGATTAGCAGGGATGTGATAAAATGCACCGATGAAAAGGGCAGACCGGACAGTCGGGTTTTTAACGTACACGGTGAAATATATTCAAATCTTGGTTATGGTCTTGACGAGGAAGGAATTGACGATTTCAAAAGCAAGCTTTCAGATGATGAAATTCAGGCACGCATTCATGGTGTTCCATCCTACATGGCTGGTTTGGTATATCCTCAGTTTAAGCGCAGGGTTCACTTAAAACCACGTGACCCGATGGGAGTACCCCTTGATTGGATGGTGGATATTGGGATTGATGTTCATCCACGGGAAAAACAGGCGATCTTGTTTCTTGCCACTGATAGATGGAACAGGAAATGGGGAATTCAGGAGATTTGGGAGCACGGCAATGCTGAATGGATTGCGGAACAGATAGTCAGGACGGTAAGGCGGTATTCCTATCGGGTCAACAGGGTAATTATAGACCCGCTTTCAAAGGGGGATAAGAACGAAATAAATACTTCGTTTGACCGGATTGCACGTGTTTTAATGCGTCATGACATGGTCTTAGAAACAGCAGGCAAAGACAAGTCAAGCGGAATTATTCAAGTTAAAAAATACCTGAAAGGCCCAAACGATGAGCCGTCCCTGTTTTTCTATGACGACCTTGTAAACACTATCAGGGAGGTTGAGGGGTATATGTGGGATGAGGACACACAGAAACCCCGTGACAAAGACGACCATTTTATGGAAAACTTATACAGGTTAATTCTTCTTGACACGAAGTATGTAGAACCGGATGAGTTTGAGGAAGAAGACAGCATAGTTGCCAATACAGGTAGAAGTAAGATAGGGGGATATTGATGGATGATAAGGTAGACAAAAAACCTATTTCTACATGTACGTTAAGCAGATTTATGGAAACTCTTAATAAGCTAGTTGTAAAAAACCCTGATGAATGGTATGTGTTTATAGACGAACATGGTGGTCATGTATGTTTTGTGGATTCTAACACACGGGTTTGTAAGAAGCTTGATGCAAGATTGATTTATTACAAAAAGGAATAAGTAAGTTAGGAAGGCATTAGGTATGTTTTATATAAAACATGAATGAAAGGGTACAAGAGAACAACAGGAAGATAATATTGAAGGGATTTTTGTTTTTACAGACATAAAATCCTTAAAGGAATTTATCGAGAAAAGATATGCGCGAACACCAAGCCAAAATAACAATAAAGGTTCCGAATAGTTATGGCAAGATAATTGTTTACGAAACCTATTTTTACTTCGGTCCACAAAAAGGGATAAGGAATAGCGCACTTTATGAGGTAAGAAGGTGGGTGAAGAATGTTACGCAAAAGTTACTTAGCGGAGGATTGGAACATGATGAATAAATTAAAACCAGTTAGGCAGATCAATGGTATACCATTTAATGGTTTTTTATTAAGCAATATTGGATTGATCAAAAATGATGACTATTATTTTATTTCTGACAAATTTATTTTAACAAACAAAGGAGTATTAAAAATGACTGAGAAGAAAAAGAAAATCGAGAAGGTTGAAAAGGACAAACCAAGGGTTGCTTCCCATGCGGAACCCGTGGAAGAAAAACCGAAAGGCGAAACCGACTTGCAAAAAGCATGCCAAAAGGTTTTGAAGGACGCACTTATTGATTTCGGACTTACCCGACAAAAAGCAAACAAATTGTCTAAAACCAATTTCATGAAACATAACGTGGACATTCCGTTTGCGTGTGGTCGGCTTGTTATCAACAAGGGTACGGTGAGAAAGCTTGCGAATAAAAAATTAAGGGGTTGATAAATGGCTGTAAACGAAGCAAAACTGAAAAAGCTGATGGCTTCCGAGAACATTGCTGATGGGATGGATGAAGAAGAAGTCTCTAATATCGGTCAGGATGCCCTGAAAGATTATCAGATAGACGATGATTCTTTATCCGAGTGGCGAACGCAAAACGAAGAAGCTATGAAACTTGCCAAACAGGTTGCGGGAGCAAAAAACTTTCCGTGGGAAAACGCTGCCAATATCAAGTATCCATTGATTACAGTTGCAAGCCAGCAATTCGGGGCAAGAGCGTACCCTGAGATTATACAGGGGGAAAACGTAGCCAAGTTCCGTGTAGTAGGTTCAGACCCGCTTGAATTAAAAGCGAAGCGAGCTGAACGAATGCAGGCTTACATGAACTGGCAGTTGACTTGTGACATGAGGGAGTGGGAGTCGGATACTGACAGGCTGATTCATACCCTTCCGATTATTGGGTGCCTGTTCAGAAAAACCTACTTTGACGGATTGCTTCAAAGACCGAAAAGCATATACCATACCCCATCTGATGTGGTTATCAATTATAAAGCGAGAAGCCTGGATACAGCAAGGCGAATATCCCACATCATAAGACGCTACAGGAACGACGTTCATGAACGTGTTGTCAGGGGCATTTGGTCTGATGTGGACCTTGGCGATCCGCCTACCGAGGACGGGGATACGGACAGCTATTACGAGTTTGTGGAACAGCACAGATTTATTGACCTTGATGGGGACGGGTACAAAGAACCCTATATTGTGACATTCAAAAAGGATGATGGAAAGGTTGTCAGGATTGTCGCAAGGTATGATAAATCGGGACTGCATATCAATACCCTGAAGAACAAGGTTGAACGGATTGAACCTGTCAGGTGTTTTACACGGTATAGTTTTCTTCCAAACCCTGATGGCGGAATATACGATATAGGTTTTGGCAGGCTTTTGACCCCGATTAATGAAGCGATTAATACGGTATTAAATGAGCTTCTTGATGCGGGTGCTCTTGCGAATGCCGGGGGCGGGTTTTTGGGTTCCGGTGTGCGCATGAAGGCAGGAACGATTCTCAGAAGGCTGGGCGAATGGGTAAAGGTGCCGTTTGTTGGGCAGAAACTTAGGGACAACATGGTGCCAAACCCGGCTGGAGAGCCGTCACAGGTGCTTTTTCTGCTTTTAGGCACCCTGATTGAAGCGGGAAAAGACATTTCAAGCGTAAAAGATGTTCTTACCGGGGAAAAACCGGGCGAAAACGTTAGCGCAACTACTGTTTTATCGCTTATTGAACAGGGCATGAAGGTATTTGTCGGCATTTACAAGCGAATATACCGTTCTTTGGGCGAAGAACTGAACCTTCTGTATGGTATTGACTGTAGGTATGTCGATATTGACCAGTATAAAATGGTTCTTGACGATAAGATGATGATTAAGGAAGGGAATTACGATTTCAGGAATGATTTTACCTATAGCGACTACGATATTAAACCCGTAGCCGACCCGAATATGGCTCTTGACGTTCTAAGGCTTGCCAGAGTGCAGGCGGGTATGCAGATTAGCGGCAGGCCGGGAGTTGACGAGGAAGCACTTACCAAAAATTACTTTGATGCCATTAAGCTGAATCCTGATATTTACTACATTCCGCCTGATGACGAAAGACGAAAACCCCAACCCGACCCGCAACTTGAAATGCAATATTTACAGATGGACATTATGAAGAAAAAGGATGACCGGGAAGCCGTTGAGTCTCAGATAAAGAACGTAAAGACAATGGCTGATGCCATGTTGTCCATTGCGCGGGCGGAAAAAGAGGAAGTAGGCCCACAGCTTGACGAATACAAAACCTATGCGCAGGAACTGGGGGTTATAGTTAAGCTGAAACAGGATGAACTAAGACAAAAACAATCGGAGGAAAAAAATGTCGGAACTAACACAGGAACAACTGGGACACTGGAAGAATAATTCTGCAACCAAGAAAGTAAAGAAGGAAATTGACGCATTTGTAGATGCGAACCTTCGTAACATGGTTATCGGACAAAGCCTTGACCCAAACTACAACATGACTTGGAAAAACCATTGGATGTTTGGGTATTTAAAGGGATTAATGGACGGAATTAACGGAACACCTGGGGGGGCAGAAGATGAGTGATAGAGAAGTAAACGAATCCGGTTTAATACCAATTAATAATCGTGTTGTTATACGTCCTGATGAAGTTTCCGACACTACGGGTGAATCCGGTCTTATTTGGGTTCCCCAGTTAGCCCGTGAACGGCAACAGGACCAGCAGACTATTGGCACAATTATTGCAATAGGTCCGAATGCGTTTGAGGCAGACGACCCACCCAGGCCGGAGGTAGGGGATAAAATTTTATACAAAAGATATTCGGGGTTTTCATCGCAACATCCTGAAACAAGGGTAAAATATGAGGCTATTAAGGACGGGGATATTATTGGAATTTTGACTATTTAATGCTTTTTTCATTTTTTTCTTGACTTTTGGCACGGATTTTGCTAATGGAAAGATGGGGTTTACCAGAAAAAATAATTTACAGCATAAACCTTGGCATAAAGTTTTTATGGAAATGCGCTACGGGCAGAATGACCGCAAAGTATGAAGTTAATTTTTCGGATGGTCATTTGGTGTCTGTCCACAAGATTACGAAGGAAAAAGTAAATTTATTGGGGGAAGATAAAATTACAAAATAAGCTAATTTTATAAAGGCGCAATAAGCTAAAATATTTTGACATAATGGGTTAATAACCCATTAACACAATCAGTTATGGGTACTTGCTGACCCTGTAAGGGGAACCAGAAGCCCGTTAGCGTTCATGTTTTGAACGTTGGCGGGCTTTTTTTATTTAACCCAAAAGCCAACGGAGGAAACAAGTTATGGGAGATGAAGATTTCGAGGAAAAAGAGGTTGTGGAGCCGGATGACATGCCGGATGACAAAGAAGAACAAACCAAAAAGGAGGCACTTAGAAGGGGGTGGGTAGATAAAGATGAATTCAGGGGCGATCCTGACAGATGGATACCGGCTGACAAGTTTCTGAAACGGGCTGAAACGGAGTTGCCGTTGGCCCGTGCGGAGGTCAAAAGGCTTGATAGCAAGCTGGACAAAGCGTTGAAGTCCATTGAGAACATGCAGAAACTCCATAAGACCTCCCTGAAAAATCAATTTGACCGACTAAAGAGCGAACACGAAGCGGAGATTAAAGCGTTAAAGGGAAAACTAAGGGAAGCGGTTGAAAATCAGGATGTTGAGGCATTTGACACCGTACAGGGAAAGATTGACCAGCTTGAAAAAAACGCACCTGAAGAACCGGTTGTTGATGATGATACCAAGACTGAAACACAGGGACAGGAAGACTTGCCGCCTGAGTTTGTTGATTGGGGAAAACGAAACGATTGGTTTTTTAACGACGGCATGATGCACGATACGGCAATTGCCATTGAAAAGCATATTGCCGCCAAGACAGGAAAAACGGGTGCCGATTTATTTGATGCTGTCACTGACGAAATGAAGAAAAGATTTCCGGAAAATTTTTCTAACCCAAACAGGGAAAGGAATTCTATGGTTGATAGTGGTGACAGTGATGTTGTTTCCAATTCAGGCGGGAAGGGCAAAAGCCTTGGATGGAAGGACATCTCTGATCCAGAAGAACGAAAACAGGCAAAAGAGGCTTGTAAAAACTTGGTAAATGAAGGGATTTACAAGGACGAAAAAGCATATCTTAAAGTATATCACGGGGAGGTATAACCGATGGAAAATAAGGCAGTTTGCGAGTGTGGCGCAGAATTTGAGGGGGAGAACGCTGAAAAGCAATTGCGTGGTCATCAAATGACATGCAAGAAACATGCCAGCATTCAGAAAAAGAAAACCGAGCGCAGAAAAGAAACCCGTGTTCCGTTGTCTCAGTTTTATCGAAAACTCAGCTTTGAGGATCAGGAAGAAGGGTTTGAATACCGATGGATAAACGATAAGGGGGACAGGATCAGGCGGGCAAAACAGGGATCATGGGAGTTTATTGAAGACGATGGTTTTCAGATTGGAGATGAACATATAGTGAACGGACCCACGGAGGGCAAGGGAACAGTTGTGGAAAAGGTGGTGGATCAGGACACAGGCATGAAGGCATACCTGATGCGGATACCGAAGGAATATTACGATGAAGACCAGAAGGCAAAACAGGCACAGATTGATGACACGGAAAAACAGCTCATGAGGGGACATGACGAGAACGACGATCCTTCCCGGTATATCCCCGAAGGAGCCATGAAAATTGAACACGAAATGATATGACAAGGAGTTTTTGATTATGGCAAATGTGAATTCACCTTTCGGCTTAAAGCCGATAAGACATTTGAATGGCAACCCTTGGAACGGGCAGTTTGAATTGGGCTATCTTCCTTCAAGTGACGGTAATAACTATTTTGTAGGGGACCCCGTTGACTTAGAGGGAACCGGTGCCGATGCTACCGGAAAATACCCGCTTGTTACCCACGCTACCGTTACTGATGGCGGATATATTTATGGGGTAATTGTCGGGTTTGCCAATAAGCCTGATTCCGGTTTTGCGGATAGCCTTGAAAATATTTATGGTCCTGCAAGCACTGTGCGTTACCCGATGTTGGTTGTTGATCCCGATGTCGTATTTCTGATTCAGGACTACGGCGGAGCGACAACCGCATTGACCAAGGATGCTGTTGGGCTGAACGCTGTCGGCTACGGAACCATGTCTACTGCCGGTAGCACCACAACCGGACTTTCCGGTTTAACCCTTGATGATGGAACAACCACATCGCCTTCTGCGAATTCCTCAAACACGCTTTTCATTTTAAGACTTCACGATGTTGAGGACAATGCTCTCGGAGCATATGCAAGGTGGGAAGTGCTGATTAATATGCACAGGCTGAGAGCTACCGGCGACGGCGACGGCGCATTAGGCGTATAATTTGTAACATTTTTTTGGAGGATTTAGACTATGGCTGGCCCTATTAACACTGGCTCACACCCAAAGGCGTTGTGGCCGGGTATTTATGGATGGTTTGGGGTTGTGTACGACAAGCATGACAAAGAATATACAGACCTTGCTGACGTTCACACCTCTACCAAAAACTGGGAGGAGCTTGTTCAGGCGGTAAGTTTCGGACTTGCTCCCGTTAAAAATGAAAACCGCAGTGTGACTTATGTCGGTCAAACTCAGGGATACAAGAAAAGATTTGTTCATATCACTTACGGAATTGGCTATATTATATCTCGTGAGGCGATTGAGGACAATCTTTATGAGTCCCTGTCAAGAGGACGGTCGGCTGCGGTAGCTGATTCGATGAATCAGACGAAAGAAACCGTTGTGGCGAACACTTATAACCGGGCGTTTAATGCCAATTATACCGGCGGGGATGGCTCTGCGTTGATAGTATCTACCCATTCAACGAGGTCCGGTAATCAGAGCAACGTTCTTAGTCCTGCTGCTGATATTTCAGAGGCGGCTCTTGAAGACCTCTGGATTCAGATTTCCGCCGCAAAAGATGACATGGGCATGAAGATCAAGCTGATCCCGAACACTCTGCATGTGCATCCGTTTAATTATCCCGAGGCTATCAGGATTCTCAAGAGCGTACAACAGAATGATACGGGTAACAACGCTACCAACGCCCTGAAAAACATGAATGCGTTTCCTGGCGGGATTAAGATGAACCATTACTTTACCGATCAGGATGCGTTTTTTATCAGAAACAAGATTCGTTATGGTGTGATGTTCTTCCAGAGAAGGCCAATCGAGTTCACCAAGGATAACGAATTCTCAACCGAAGCTGCTATGGCGAAAGCTACCGAACGGTACAGTGTTGGTTGGGTTGATTGGAGAGATGTATACGGCTCTCCCGGCGTATAGGAAGGGAGGTTAAATGTAATGAATAAGAAAAGAATTATATCAATTGCATTGGTAATCGCCCTTTTTGTCGGTGTCGAATTTGTGTATGCGGCTGGCAACAAAATGACCAACTATCCCAACGGTTTTCCTGGTGGGGTAACTCTCCGAAATCTTCCTGCTCATACTGTTCATCCTGGGCATGTGTATTGGGTGGACAGCCAAACAGGAGGGGATGGAAACCCCGGCACGTTCGGTAAGCCGTTCGCTACCATTGATGCGGCAATCGGGCATTGTACGGCTAACCGGGGGGATGAAATTTGGGTGAAGTCTGGTCATAGCGAATACTACGATGCTTCTTCCGAGCTGGACTTTGATGTTGCCGGTGTCAGGATTATTGGTGTCGGAAATGGAAGGAACAGGCCGTGGATTAACATATCCGGCGTGACCACGTTTATTATCGAGGTTGCCGCCGCAAACTGTTCGCTTGAAAACTTGGTGTTTGATTTTACCAGCCCGGACGATTCCGGTTCAAGCAATCAGTTGTTTGGTGACTGTGTTATCTATGTCAATGCCGCCGATTTCAGGTTTGTGAACAACGAAATCATCATGACCGATACTTTCGGGCAATGCTATTCGGCAATGTCGGCAACCACTGAAGCCCATAGGATGCTGGTTGACAGCAATTATATTTCGGGTTCCACCAACACGGGTGGCGCCAAAGCGATTCAGTTTCATGGCGCACCTAGAGGGGTTAGGATCACGAACAATATAATTGAAGGCGATTATTCCAATGCGGCACTCTATTCCCACTATGGCGATCTGTTTCTGGACATGCTGATTCAGGGTAACATTATTCTGAACAGGCAGGCGTCAGATCATGCGATTGAGTTCCTGGGTGCCGGTACGGGATGGATTATTAAAAACTTTATCCTGACGGACGCTGTGGCTACTTCGGTAGACCCCGGCTCTATGTCTGCTACTTGGAATTCGTACTATGATACAACGGCGAATACGTCCGATGCTTCCGGTACGACTAGAATCTTCAGCCTGAGTGGTGGAATACTGTAAACAACAAAAGGCGTGTGTCCCTCTTTTTGAGGGACGCACTGCCTAAATTTTCTTGGAGGATTGCATGGCTAGGAAACTGTTAATTATAGCTGTGGCGATATTGGTGAGTTGCATGTTCGTTGTGGATTCATTGGCGGCTGACCCGAAACGGTATACCGATGGCATTACCAATGTTCCAAAAGCGAATCCGTTGGGAATGCTGAGAATGCCTGACCCGACCATTTACCATGTTTATTTTGACGACTTTGACAGGTTCGACATGGACGATTGGTTTATTACTGCTGCTGAAACAGGGGTAACAAACTATTCCGTTAGGGTGAATGACGAAAACCACGGAGTATTGCTGATTAATCCCGATACGAATGACAATGACGATGTGTATATGCAGTTGGCGGCATCCGGTGTGTCAGTAGGTGGTTATCAGGTTTCGGATATTGGGGTAGGTGTTGCCGAAACATTTAAGCTGGTAAGCGGGAAAAGGTGTTTTTTCAAGACCCGCATGAAAATGTCCGGTGTGTCTCAGTTTGAATTTGCGATTGGACTTCAGGTTACGGATACCTCACCGCTTGATGTGGATGACGGCGTATTCTTCCAGAAGGATGACGGGGATACCAACCTTGATTTCCATGTGGAAAAAGATGGAGCACAGTCGTCTTCTATTGCAGTAACCACCTTATCTGATGATACATACCTGACCTTTGGTTTTTACTTTGACGGTGATGAAACGTTTGATGTGTACGTGAACGATGTTTGGGAAGCCACTGTTTCTACGTCCAGTTACCCGAATGACGAAGAACTTGCTGTCAGCATTGGTTTTCAGATGGGTGAAGCGGCACTTAGCGGTAAGACCGGATACATCGACTATATTTTTATCGCCAACGAACGCTAACCGGAGGGGGTAATAACTATGGCAAGTGAATTCAAAGTCCATTGGGTTTACCCGCCTAATTGGACCGGCTTTCTGACCGATAAAGAGGGTTGGAAACGGGTTGTCCTGAATCTTACCGGAAAGGTGGACACCGACACGGAAGACAAGGCCCTGAAGCTGGACATTGACAGCCTTAAATGCTCAAACGGCAAGGTTCCGAAGCGTACCGTTATTGAATGGATTGAATGGAGTGTTCAGGGAACGGGCGAGGTTGTGCTTATGTGGGACCGTGCGGATTATCCCATTATCAAGGTTCTAAGCAGACGGGGCAAAACCGATTGGCGATATGTCGGCGGAAAGTGCGACCCAGGCTCAGAGGGCGATAAGACGGGTGATATTTTACTTAGCTGTGATGCGTCCTACGACATTACCTTATCGGTTAGGCTGAAAGATGACTGATGGACAAATACCAGCCCGGCAACTATCGGTTTATCTGTCAGGTTTGCGGGTTTGAGTATCGCTGGAAGGACATTAAAAAACGTTGGGATGGATTGTATGTATGTCCTTCCGACTATGAGGAACGGCACCCCCAGGACTTTGTAAAGGGCAGGAAAGAAGTCATGGCCGTTCCGGTATCAAGCCCTGACATTACCATTCAGGAAAAATCTACTACGCTTTCGGCGGGTTCTTCCAAGGGCGATAAGTCCATCACGGTAACATCCGCAAGCCTGATAGCGGAATACGAGTCAATAGGCATTACCCTTGATGATGGTATTGTCCAATGGACATTTGTGCCTGAAGGCGGGGTGTCCGGTACGACAATAACCATCAATGACGGGTTATGGGAAGATGCGGCAAGCGGGAATACCGTGCTTGTTCAGGATGGCAGTTATTTTCAAACAACGGCTGTAAGTGCCGATGACCTATAAAAAAGGAATAGCCAATGGCATTGTCAGGTTCTTACGATTACGGGAGAAACCGTAACCAGATAGTTGAGTTGGCATATAAACATGCAACCATTAAGGGTTCCGGTGAAACGCTTACGGACGCTGAAATGGCTGATGGGGTTGAGCTTCTTAATCTGCTTGTCAAGGGCTGGCAGGCGGAAGGTATAGGTTTGTGGCTGGACAAGGAAGCTACCCTGTACCTTGAGTACCAGGAACACAAGTATACTATTGGTCCTACCGCAACATCCGACCATTATTCTCTCACTACATACGAAACGGAAATAGCGACCGCCGCCGCAAGCGGGGCAACGTCTATTGTTGTGGACAGTTATTCCAATATCACGGACGGGGATTATATCGGCATTGAGCTTGACGATGGAACCCTTCAGTGGACAACTGCAAACGGCACACCGACTACAACTACGGTTAATCTTGATGATGCCCTGACGGATACCGTTGCGGTAGATAACGTAGTGTTCAATTATACGAGCAAGGGACAAAGACCCCTTAACATCATCGAAGCTCGTATAAGGGACCATGATAATGTTGATACGCCCCTTTGGGTGGGTTCCCGTTCAGATTATATGGAACAATCTACCAAGTATACTGATGGTGTTGTCAACCAGATATTCTACGATCCGCAATTAATGGACGGGGTTCTTTATACTTGGCCCCGGTGTGATGATGTTCAAAATAGAATTAAAATGACGGTCAAGTATCCGATAAATGATTTTGATGCGGCGGCGAATGATCCTGATTTTCCCATCGAATGGATACTTGCGCTTTCATATGGTGTTTCGGTTCATTTATGTATTCAGAATGGAGTAGCGGACCAGATATTTAATAGAGTGGTTTTAATGGCCGAAGACCTGAAAAACAAGGTATCAGAATTCGATCAGGAAAAAGGCCCGGTCCGGTTTGGTCTTGAAAGGCGATAGATGCAAATACCGTTCATAGGTGGAGCGTATCAGGCGAGGTCAAGCACCCTCAATGCTCAGAAGTGCATGAACTGGTATCCGGTTATTGACGACCATGAAGCCAGAAACGTTGTCGCCATGTACGGAACCCCCGGCCTTAAAGAATGGTTGGATTTTAGTTCTCAGAATGAAGTCAGAAACATGTTCCCGTTTGGCGGCAAGCTTTACGCCGTTTGCGGGGCAACGGTTTACGAGATTGACAATACACCGTCAGCGACAAGTCTTGGAAGTATTGGCACAAGCGAGGGGTATGTTTGGTTTTCGGATAACCCTACTCAGCTTATGCTTGTGGACAACGAAAAAGGGTATGTGATTGAGAACAGTGCTCTTACTAAAATTACGGATGTGGATTTTATTAGGCCGTCATCCCTGGCGTTTCAGGATGGGTACGGGATTGTAACCGAGTACGACACCGGGAGATTCTGGATTTCGGCGGCAAACGATTTTACATCATGGGACGGGTTGGATTACGCAACGGCTGAAGGCTATCCAGATGACGTAAAGTGTGTATTATCGAGTCAGCGTCATTTGTATTTGATAGGCGAGAAAACAATGGAGGTTTGGTACAACTCCGGGACAGGCGATTTTCCGTTTGCCCGATACATGGACACATACTTCGAGAACGGCACGAATTCTCCTGCTACATGGATCAGCTTTGAAAATACCGTATTCGGACTTGACCATAACAATCAAGTAGTTGTTCTTGACGGGGGTGCCATAAGAAAAATATCCACACATCATATCGAGTACGCCATAAACGGTTATGCCGACGTGACGGACGCAAGGGCATACGGGTATGTGGACGAAGGTCATAGTTTTTATGTGCTTCATTTCCCAACCGGGAACGCTACCTGGGTGTATGATTTAGCGACAAATTTTTGGCATGAACGGTCTAGTTGGCCTTATGATTCACGGCACCGTTCCAATTGTTACGCCAAGTTTGACGGAAAACATCTTGTAGGGGATTACGAAAACGGCAAAATATATGAGATGTCCCTGAATTATTATGATGATGACGGGGTAGATATGCGTTCTGTCAGACGGGCGCAAGCCATTCATTCTGACCGGAAGAAAATATTTTACCATGAGCTTGAGCTTGATATGGAGTCAGGGGTTGGATTGAGGGGTTCGGGGGCGGGTTCCGACCCTCAGACGGTTCTCCGGTGGTCCGATGATAATTGCATGACTTGGGGTAATGAACATTGGGCTGACATTGGAAAACTAGGGGAGTATAAAACACGGCTCAGATGGAAAAAACTGGGTTCGTCACGGAACAGAGTATTTGAATTAATGGTTTCCGATAAAGTGAAAAGAACGCTTGTGAACGCCCATCTACGGGCAACGGTGGGTTTGAGCTGACATGTCTTTTTTTCCGCCACCGTTTAATGTTGAGTTTTTAAAAAACCCGAAAGAACTGGCCAGGGTTTGGGCCAACTGGCTTCAAAGAATATCGAAGAATTTTGCAACTATTGTCACAGGGGCAACGTCCGGCAATCTTGCAACCTTAGATAACAGTGGAGACTTAGAGGATAGCGGATACGCCCCTGATGACTTTTCTTTGACAACCCATGACCATCCGTTTGTAAGAACGGACGGTACACGGGATATTGAAAACACGGAAAGCTGGAATGTCGGCGATGTAGACGGCGGGAACTATACGGAGTTTGAAACAACCGGTGCGATAGAGTATCACGGGTCCGCAAGGGGCTGGAGATGCAGGGTTTTAAAACCGCAGATTGTGAAGATACCCGCCGCAAACGGTCCAGCAGAAGACACGATTGACGGGTTTTCGTTTCACAGGTATGACCGGGGAAACGAGGAAAGCGTTTATTACGTGTTTTCCATACCTCACAACTACGCTGAAGGGGATGTAAACGTAAGGGGATACTTTGAGTTTGTTGTTGAAAATCCCCCTGCCGGTGGCGGAAACGATGAAGTTGTTGTAATGGGGTTTGAATACAAGAAAATAGCGGACGGCGATGTATTCGATTTTACAGCAGGAACAACAACAGGAACAATCTCGGAAACCATTGCCGCCGGTGAAACGGCTGAAATTTTACATCAAACCGTACTTGGTACGTGTTCAACAACCGGATGGAAAAGTGGAGATCAAATACTTTTCAGGTTTTTCAGGGATGCTACGAATGTCGCCGACACGTATGACAATGAAGGAGTGGCGGCGAATAATGATGTTTGGGTGAATATGTATCACTTGGAATATTTATCAAACAAACTTGGGGAACATGAGTAGTTTAGGAGATTAAATAAATGGATCTTTTTGGTGCAGTGCTTGGCAGGAAATCGGGTGCGACCGATGCGGCGGCGGCGAATTTAAATGTTGCCAGGACAATGGATACCATTGGCAGAAACCTTGCCCATGGAGAACTTCAAGCCGGTTGGGAAGACGTAAAGGATTACATGGCACCTTACACAACCTTTGCTGAAAGTGCCATGACTCCATATGCTAAATCCCTTGCTGACCTTGAAAGCGGAAAAGCATTATCTGAAGAAGCCTTTTGGGAAAGTCCTTGGGCAAAAACGTTTGAAACCAGATGGGGCAGGGGTTTAGAGGATATAAGCCGTGCAATGGGACAGCAGGGGTTGAGGGAATCGGGTGCATCTATGAAGGCATCAACCCGCTACTATAAAGACCTCCTGGGTGAAACCCGTGGAAGTTTTCTGGACGAATATTACCGGAAATTACAGGCGCAACAGAATCAATTTTCAGGTGGGGCAAGCATAGCGTCCTCAATGGGTGGAATGAGAACGGCATTAGGTCAACAGCTTGCACAACTAGACCTTGACAAGTATGCCAAGATTGGCAGCTACCATTCACAATTAGCGGGTCTTGCCGCACAGGACAGGCAATCGCAGTTAGACAGGCTTACCGGAACATTCGGAACAGCCTTACAGCTTGGAACACTTGGTGCGATGGGGGCTTTTGGTTGACCAGCAACGCCTACATAACCGGGAATGAGTCTTAGCACCCTGGACCAAAGACGACAATTATATGGAAGTGCGTTTGGATAATAAAAATATTATCACTAAGGGGTATCAATAATGCCTGTAACATTATCAGAAGCATGGAACTTGCCGGGAACCTTGAGAATGGCGGAAGCCATTAAAGGAGCAAAGGAAGAAAGAAAACTGGCAAGGCAAACCCTTTCCCTGAAAGAAATTGAAGAAAAGAGAAAGCGGGCGGAAGAAGCACGAAAATGGGCGCAACATAAACTTGAAGTTAAAAAATATGTGAAATCTATGAGTGATGCAGAGTTTGAAAGGGAGAAGGAAAAAACAAAAGTATTTGGTTCTGCCTATGTAGCGATGGCTAACAATCCGAAACAGGCCCCCGTTTTGCTTGATGAACTGGCACGGCAATATCCAAAAAGCGAAGACCTGAAAAGACAACAGCAGATATTGATGAACACCCCACCAGAAGAACGGCAAAATGTAATAAAAGGATTTGCAGGGTTTTATGGGAATGCCCATAAAATGATAACCGAAGAAGATGCCGTTAGGAAAGAAAAGAGGTTGGCTGGAGTTAGGGCAGAGGCTCAAAAACAAAAAGAAATTGCTGTGGCGAAGGGAAAGAGGGAACTAAAAAAAGATGAATGGACAGAACCTTATGAATCAGACGGCAATCTTGTTCAAGAAAACAAATTAACCGGTGAAGTTAAAACAATAAAGAAAACCACAAAAGAGGATGAAACTTGGTCTGCTCCCTATAAAGATGAAAGCGGGAACCTTGTTCAAAGAAACAATAAGACAGGGAAGATAACTATATTATCAAGGGAAAAAGACAAAGAAAAAGAATTGACCTTTACAAACATAGAATCTCGCATAGAACACCTAAAACGTTCTTATGGTGCGCCTAGAAATGCGATGAACCAAATTTTGATGCTCCAACCAGAACAAAAAAAGCAAAAGCTAGTCGGCTGGATATATGGAAGACCATTAGAAAAAGACTTGACACAAGGACAACTGGATCGAGCTGAAAACGCAATTATGACTGAAATTGGAATCCCTATAAATGTTCAGCATTCCATTAGGGCAGCAAGAATGGCGGGTGCGACACCGGAACAACTAGAGAAATTAATAATAAATGCTGAGTTTTCTGGAATGGATGAAAACAAATAATGGCTTCAGATGCAGAAATACTCCAAGCTGTCAACGATGCGAAAGTACGGTATCATCAAAAAATAAGTCCATATTCTGGAACAGATATTTTCGCAACGCAAGACCGGCTTGATGAAATTCCCACACTTGGTGGGGAGTCCTTGGTTGGGAACATTATTGATGTTCTTTCAAGGGGAGAATACGCATCTGCAAACATAGCTAAAGATTATATCATGGGGAAGCCGTTCGATGTTAATGCGGCTATAGAAGGCTTAACCGGGGAAAGAAAGGAAACGTATGACAATATTGTAGACAAGACTTTTCCAGAAATGGGTTTATGGAGAAGAAAAGCCTTGGGATTTTTTCTTTCTGTTTTTGCTGACCCAACAACTTATTTTCCGGCCAAACTTGTTGTTGGTGGTATTCAAAAAGGCGGTGAAGCACTTGGTAAAATAAGTAGCGTTGGAAAATTTTTAGACAAACTTGATAATACTCCGGTTTCAAAAGCATTTAGACCAAAAGCAGGATTGCCGGAAGATTATTATGAACTAAAGTATTATTCAAAGAAGTTTCTTGATGCTGAAAACGAAAGAATTTTAAGCGATGTGGAAAGCATGGCAAGTGGTTTGAGCAGAGAAGACACCAGAACACTTACTTACTTACGTGAACATCCAAACGAACCAGTACCACCGGATCTTGCATCTAAACTAGAAGAAATAGGCAAGAAATTTGACGGGCTTGTTTACAAGGCCGTAGATGATGGAATTATTGCAGAAAAAACAGCACAAAAATGGTTGGCAAAAGATGTGCCTTATGTGGCGAGATATTATCCTGAACAGGGGTATAGGCTTGCAAAAGGGGAACTTCCACCGACATTGTTTGAAAAGGTAAAAAAACCTACTTTTTTAAAAAAACGAACATTTGAAACAACTGAAGACGCAAAAGCTCTTGCGAATGAATTTTTAGATGTGTCTACGTCTAAAACACTTGGTGACGCAAAAGAAAAGATTGCAAAGTATGGACTAGGTGATGCCTATGGAAGATTTACAGGCTTAGATTTTGAGGGACTAAAGAAATATTCAGAAGCAATGTCAAAATATTACACACCAAATGAAAACATATATAAGGCATATGCTTTAAGAGCATCTGAACAAGCAGCCTATACAGCAAGAACAAAGTTTATTGACAATGTTCTTGAACAATTTGGAACTAAAATAGAGGCAAGCACAAAAATATTACCTGAGGGATATGGAAAATATTACCCAAAGGGTGCGATAAGGTTTTATGCAACACAGGTTGTAAGTCCAAATTATGCAGACAAGCTCAGAGAAATAGGCGAACAATTAAAAGACTTGAGGATAAAGACAAGTAAAACAACCAAAAAAACAACTACAACAGAAACAACTACAACTGGTGTTAAAGAAGAAACTCGTGACTCCATGTTGAGACTTGAGGACACAGTAAAAGAATCCCTTATTAACAGGGGTTTTACTGATAATGAAGCAAGTATTTTTGTGAACAAGTTAAAAAAGTCAGGATCGGATGCTGTAGATGATCTTATAAAGGAAACGAAACAAAAAACAGAAACAATAACTACAATGCTTGACTCTAAAAACTTAGAAGGCGACCTTATAGATTTTGCAAAACTAACTGATGACCAGAAACGAACAATGCTAGGAATAACAAAAAGAGTTCCTGCTTACATGCTTCCAGAATCAGTTGCAAAAGACATGAACAAGTTTAATAAGTTTTTTATAGGCGACCCGACAACAAATGATTTATTACGAGTATTTGATAAGGTTCAAAACGCATGGAAATTAATGGCTACAACTGTAAGACTTCCGTTTCATTTAAGAAATATGTATTCAAATTGGTGGCAAGCATATTTAAGCGGTGTAAACCCGGCTAAATTACCAGCAAGACTTGGACAGGCGGCTGAATTTCAATCAATAAATATTCTTGAAAACCTTGGAAAAAAAGTTAAACAAAAAGATTTTAAGCTAGGTGGGAAAACCTATTCTTTTAAACAACTTAAAAAACACATAGACGAGCTTGGAATTCATGGTAAGGGATGGATTGCGGCGGATGTTCCTGTAAAATATATAGACGAGCTTGACAGCATTCTTAAATATGGAAAACTTCGACACTTTAACCCCATTGATTTGGGCAGAAAATTTGGAACATTTATCGAAGACAATTCAAGAATAGCCGTTTTTATGGATCAGTTGTCAAAAGGCAAAACCCCAAAGCAAGCATCTCAAGCAGTTAGAAAATATCTGTTTGATTATACAGAGCTGACAGATTTTGAAAAAAACGTGGCGAGAAGGGTACTTCCTTTTTATACATGGTCACGAAAAAATATACCCCTTCAGATTCAAAGCTTATTACAACAAC
>Ga0180431_10003705_pt1 | contig 19458 bp, 18 predicted proteins | sample SS_ome_11_FD_132459 | JGI IMG/M metagenome (GOLD analysis project Ga0180431, IMG submission 132459) | Hypersaline lake sediment archaeal communities from the Salton Sea, California, USA - SS_1_MS_1 metaG | ecosystem: Environmental > Aquatic > Non-marine Saline and Alkaline > Hypersaline >... | reverse complement strand
TCATTGTGCTGCCTGTATGATCCCATCGTCGCCCAACTGAAGTGACCGTTCGGATCGGGCACGAGGTTGTGCTCGAGGCCGATGCCTATCTGGTATATGTCAATGATCCCGCACTGGTGGCAGAGTTCATGAATCAATCCCCGGTCAATCTTCGTGGCGTAGTCGGGAATCTGCTCAATCCGAGGCGCGATTCGCCAACTGATGGGGTCCTTCCGATGTAGCTCGAAGTCCGGCCCATTATAGTCGCGTCCGATCTTCGCCAAAGACGCCGCGACGGCCGTGCGCTTTTCTTCAACGCCGGGGTCGTCGAGGGAACGGTAAATGCCATCGAAGCGAATGCCGCGCACGACTCCCTCAGGCGTGGCAGGATAAATGGCCTCGCGGAAGGCCTTTCGCCATTCCTGTATGTGCGCCTGGCACCAGTCCTCGAACGAGTAGGAGCCCCAGATGTTCGGGGTGCTGCGGAACGCGGTGTAGTGTTCCTTGGTATAGGCTCGGATGGTGAGTCCGATGCCGTGCGTGGGATCGGTCAGGCGGTTGTTGATCTCGCAGATCTCGTCAATCTGGTCGTTGGGATCAACCTCACACGAGATCGTGTGTTGCCCCTCGCGATAGATCCACTTGTATTGGACGATCGCCTCTTCGTCGGGATCCAGGGCCTCGATCGTGCCGCGTTGCAGCTCTCGGTCGTCGATGTAGAGCCGGTACTGAGTTTCGGGCGAAGGGGCGAAACCGTTGTTTCGAATGTGCGCGGTGAACGTTACGTCGTCGCCTTTGGCATGTTGGAACTTGATGAGCTCCTGGTACTCCTCGCGTGATACTTCACGTTTCCCATCGGCGGCGTTCGGATCGACGACCCAGAACGTCGGGACATCGTTCGGGTAGGCCAGATAATATCCGGCATAGAGCGGCCTGAGGGATATGTACGTGACGTCAAGGTCGGGCTTTTGGGGCGGCGGCGATCCTTCTGCGGCCACACAGGTGCCGGCCGTGAACGAGCCGGCGAACAAAGCGGCGAAGAAAAGCGCTGCGCTTACCAGGCGCCTTGTCCTGAGCGAATGTGTCTTGTCGTTCATTGGCGAATCCCTTCTCCTCAAGCTTCGGGCGTCGGCATCGCTGACGCGATAGTATACGCATGGGTTCGGTTGCAGAGCAACCCACCGTCCGCGTCTCCTCAGGGATCTTGATCTCCTGGTGTCCCCGGATTGGCCCCGGACGCTTTCGGTGGCGCATCGTGGCGGCCACGGTTGGGTCGTAAGTGACTGGCGAGGAAATGGTGCCGGAGATGAGGATGGAGGGAACGCAGGGCTAACGCAGGGGACTGAAAGTCCCTTGCCGAGTACTCGCGCCGTTCCCTGGCGCTCTTGCCTCGGTTGTAAGCGCCTGGGGCAAGGACTGTTCGGAGGCCGGACTCGAGCCGACATGACGTCCCTGCGGTAGAGCCATGAGTTCGAGAAGACGGCCAGCGCGGAAGAGACCGCCGCCTGTTCTCGCGGTGGTTCTTCACGGGGGACGTGCACTTGTCTCGTGAGAAGGGATGGAATCGAATGACGCCGAAGTGACCGGACGGACCACGGAGGATGACACAAGTATGGTACGCGGCAAGGTGGTTCGACGTCGGCGGCCAAGAGGTCAGACGGACGTAACCTGGTCGTCGAAAAGCAATTCAGAGTTCGCAGAGCAAGCGGCCTTTGACATCTGACCCCCGGACTTCCGCTGCGTGGATCAGAGGACGCTGGAGACGGGCGGCTGCGGAAGGCTCTCGACGAGAAGGAATGATGAAATGGGCCAGGGAGGATTCGAACCTCCGACCAACGGATTATGAGTCCGCGGCTCTGACCACTGAGCTACTGGCCCCAATGTTCTCTGTACAGGCACCATAGCACGTCCTACCCCGATTTCGCTCTATCGCGTTTCCGCGCCAAAGTCCGTGAAAAAGTCTCCTCAGCGGGCTCGCCGACGGCACCAAGAATCGCACGGGCTTTGGCGCCGACGGCGCGCCCCGCGTGTAGATACCGCTGAGTCACGACAACGCTCGAGTGGCCCGCCCACTCGCGCAGGTCGGCCACGGTCATCCTGCCCCGCGCGAGATTCGTGATCGCGGTGTGCCTCATCGCGTAGGGCTTCCGGTAGCGCAGGCCGGCGCGCTCGATCGCCGCACGCCACACGTCCTTGTAGTTGACCCGTGCTCTCGTCGAGCCTCTGCCGGGGAAAACGTACACCTCGCTGCGGCGAGCATGATACCTGGCCCACAGCGCCGCCCGCAATCGCGGTGTCATTTCCACGGTCCGATCGTGCCCCGATTTCGTGCCATAGAACGTGATCGCATCGTTCTCGAAGTCTACATCGCGCCAACGGAGCCGGCAGATCTCACCGCCTGGACGCGCGGCCGTGTCGAAACCAATGAGCACCAGGTCCAGGATGAAGGGATGCTCGAGCTCCTCGTCGAGCTCCGCACACGCCCGGAGCAATGCGGCCTGTTCGGGCTCGGAGAAGACGACGTCGCGCAAGTCGGGTTGTTCCTCGTGGGAAGCCGGAATGAATCCCTTGATCGGGTGCTTCTTGATGAAGCCGCGGCGCAGCGCTGATGAGAACACCGCTGACAGCAGCGCCCGGAGCCGGTTCCACGTCGCCGCCGTGCGCGTTGCCAGAACGCGCGAGCGGTACTCGAGCACGGCGCCCGCATCTATCTCGTCGAGCGGAAACGAACCAAAGACGGGTACCAGGTCCCGCATCAGACGCCGGAGATCTTCGCGCAACGTGGACGTCTTGATGTCGGCGCCCCTGCGTTCGCCCAGGAACACCGGAACGTACTCCGCGAACGTGTAGGCAGCCCGGGCCCGCTGCCCGACCATCCCGGCCGCGCGCAGCTCGGCAAGCTGTGCGTAGGCCCGTTCCTCATCCGCGAAGCGCATCTGGTGGACGTCGCCGGCGCGATCGGGCCAGACGAGCACGACGGGAAGGCCCGGACACTTGACGCGGCCGCCCCGGATCCCCTCACGGTAAACGCGCGCCTTTTGCCGCCCCGTGCGCGGCCGCCCCAGGTGCCGATTCTGCGCCCGGAGCGCCTCGTACCTCGCGACCTTTTCGTCGAGGCTATCCATTCACGGCCCCCATCCGGTCGTTCTGTGCCTCAAGATAGCGGACCAGCTCGCTGCGCCGCACGCGACGCGCCCCCCGGATCATTACCGCGTGAAGACGCGAATCAGCAACCTCCCTATACAGCGTCGCCGTGGAAACGTGCAGAAGGCCCGCGACTTCGGCCAGCGTCAGATAGGGCTCCGCGATCGCGCTGGTCCTGTGCGCCTGTTCATCCTCATGGTCGTGGCCGACCTGGGCCACGGCCGCCAGGAACGCCTCGCGTGCGCCCGGTGGGAGCTCGCCCCACGCCGGCGCGCCGAAGCTGCGAGCGAACCGGCCGTAGAGCTGCGGCAGCTTCGCCCCGGCGCCGGGCGCCTCCTCGGTTGTGGCTATCGTTTCCGTGCTCTCCATCATCTTCCTGGCCTATCCAGCGCGTCGCCCACGTGCGCGCCCTGGCGTGAAGACGTCCTGCCGAGGATCAAGACCAGCGGTCTCCGCCAGGTCGCCGTCTTGGGTACTCTCAGCATTTCTGAGCAAGGCGCATTTAGGCGGAGTAAGGTGAGATTAGATGAGATCAGGTCGAATTGCGCGTCGCGTCGTAAGATTTTATTTTGTTGTGTCTTGCGCGTCGCGTAGAACAGACTCGCGGTTGTAGCCTGTCCCATGTCGCCGCCATCTTCTGACGGCGAACCATTGATGTCAAGCCCTTTTTTCATCGAGCCGGAGAATGTTTCTAAGGTATGTGGCACCGCGCACCTTGCCCGTCCTGGTACCAACGCCTCCTGCCAAGGGTCAGGACAGCGGCCCCCGGCGAGATCGTCGTTCCTGCGCAATCCCAGCGCGTCGGTTTCACGGCCGCCGCGCCGCCCTACGGTGATCGGCCCGTCATCGAGCATGGCGACGCGCCCGGATCCCGCGCGAGATCGTGTCTCCTGCGGCCTCCTACTGCCTTGTTCTCGCACTGATACCCCGCTTCGTGGGCAACCGGCACCCCTTCGGGCATTGCCATGAACCGCGGACATACACCGCCCGGCGATCGGAGCTATAATTTGCGGGGGCGAGGTTGGCAACGTGCCTAGCCCCGCAAACCTTGCACTCCATCAGACCCGTGTTCGGGTCAATCAGTCTCATGACCTTAGGCGTTCCCATCGATCTGTCCTTTCTGCCGCTGCGGTTTTGCGGCCTGGCCTTTTCGATGCTTCTGGGATCTCAATTCTCCATTGCCATGCCCAGGCAGGCATTCCCACCACCGCCGATACGATTCGGCCAGACAATGATGTTGATCCTGTCTTCGCCCTCGCGCGCTTTCTGCTCTTTCGCGTTCATGGCTTGGTTTCCTCTGCGGCTTTGTGGTTCCTCGTTATGACAAAGAGAAGGCGCACCGGGGCGGTTACCCCAGTGCGCCTTGCCAAGCCTTGCCGCGCCCTGCCCTGCCACGCCATGTCTTTGGGACGCCGGCCGGTTCGCGTCTCGCGCCGCCAGGTCGGCCGTCCTCCTGGAGCTCGTCGAGTCCAGGATCATCGTCAGGTGCGGCGAATCGCACTGTTTGGTGCGAGAGTACGCCGCCGCAATCTTCGCGTCAACCACTTTTTTCGGTGAATCTCGGTGCCCTGGTACGAAGGCGTCGTCCTCCTGGAAGGGTAAAAGAACGGGAGCGGTGGATCCCACCGCTCCCGATCCGTCGAGGCCCTCGCCTTGTGGGTCCCCATGTGCCGGCGCGGCCGCAGACGCGCCGGCGGGCAAGGTGCTGGCCTTCAAACGCTCAATCCGTGTTTCGTTTCTCACTGCGGCCTCCGCTCCCCGCGGATGTCCATTCACGTCCTCGGTGGCCGGCGGTTCATTTCCCGCCCGCCGCGATCAAATGTTCAAATCGTTTAGGTCCGCCTCCTCGAGCACCTGCTCGACATAGGCGCTGTACCAATCCCCGTCGTGCGAGTAGCACCAGAGATAATGCCAACCGGGGACCGACACGCTCACGTTTCCCTCATGCAGCGGAAGCAAAACGTCTCGTGTCTCGCAGGAGGCAAAAGAATAGGTCACCTCCATCCCATCGTCGCCCCGGATGTTGCCGTACTGCGCCCCCTCGAAAAAGCACTCGCCGGGAGCAAACGTGATCGACTTCCCCGTCACCGTGTCCCGGATCGTGAACGCCGTGCTGTTCACGTGCTTCGAGAGGGTTTTGAACGAGTCCGGGTCCGGGAGAGTCGCCTTCGTCCAGACCTTCGTCACGGTGATCCGGTGGCTTTGCCGTGGCACGTCCACGCCTTCGTACTCCACGACTCCACCGATAATGCGCGCGCCGATCTTACCGCCCCAATTCTGGGCCTCGCCGTACTCCTCGGTGTGGATGCTCTTGTAGATCCGCTGCGTCTCCGCCCCGGTCGTGTCGCCGTAAATGCGCACGGTCCCGATCTCGTCCTGCGCCATTTCGGGAAACCGGAATGACCCGTATTGAGCCGAGCACTCCCACTGCCCCTTGTCCTCGCTCCCGACGATCGAGTCCGGCACCGGCTCGATCGAGAGGTTCTTCTGGATCGCCAGGCCCCCGAAGCTCGATGGGATGTGCGCCTGGAAATAGGCCAAGGCCGCCCCCTCGTCGCTCGTCCCCTTCAGCCACCAGCGCCGCGTGTACGCGCCCGCCATGAACGCCCGGCTGTCCTTCCGCTCTGTCAGCGTGATCGCCACTAGCGTTTCCCCCGCCCCTGCAAGGCCCGCGCAGTCTCCGGGCCGAAGCCGCCGATTGCGCCCGAGATCGCTGTCTCCCCCTGGGCCTCCGTTCCCCTGGTCGGTCGTTGGGAACGTAGCACGTCCGCGACCGAGCGCTTCGGCTTGAGCAGAGACACCAGCGCCTGCGGATCTCCACCTTCCTGTGTCGTTATGACCATTCGAGCGTGCCTCCTACTGCCTCGATCTCGTCGAGGTTCGGGAGGGCCGGCGGCGGCGAATCCGCCGGCCCCCGTCGTAGAGGAATGAACCTCTATCAAACCCGCACCGCAAAGGAGAAAACGGTGCGGGGAAACGAGCTGCTACGCGCCATCCGCCTTCAAGGCGGCGCGATAATCGCAAAGCGCGCCGCCCACGCTCACCGACACGCGCCACGTGAATGCGAAATAGTCGGGCTGATCCCCGGGTTGCCAGGTTTCGATGAATGGGCTCTCAACACCGTCAACGAACGCGACGACGACCGGCGCATCCGCCGGGCCCGCCATCAAGTACCACGCCGTCGTCGAGGCGCCCGCGAACTTCGTGGTGTTTTCCAATCGCGGCTCGACGACGGGCACGATATCTTTGAGCGCGTTGCCCATCGGCGCGCGGTCCACGGATTCCGAAACGTACCGCTGCACGGCATCGGACCTGGTGAGCTCGAGCGCCGTCTGCCTCAGCGTCGGGCCAACGAGGAGCGTTCGCGGTTTGATGTCAATGTCGCGGCCGCCGGGATCGCGCTGACTCATCATCGCGGCCACGGCCGTCCCGAGCGAGCTCATTGACAGCGCCGACCCTGCGCCCTCGAGCAAGTTGGCATTGTCCGTCGAGAAAAACGAACCGTCGTCGCCGAGAATCGCGCCATACACGATGTCATTCACGATCCTCGACGCATTTTTTCCGAGCTCGCGTGCGGTGTCGAGGAACACGCCGCCGGAATCATTTTTGATCGCCTGGGCCGCGATCCCCAAGATCTGGGCATACAACTTCGCCGTCACCGTGCCGGCTTCCTCTTCCAGAAAACCGTGCTCAACGGCGCCGCCAGGTGCGACCTCGCCGAGCTCGCCGAGAAACGACGGCCGAATCGTGCGCGCCGGCAGATAGTTGGGCACGGGCACGACCTTACAGAACGACCTCCAGGTTGCTTCCCCGGCCTCATAGCCGTCCAGAACCAGCTTCGTCGCGGCCTCGCCCAGGGCGATCGGCAAACTGACCGTCGAGAACGCGGCCTGAACCAATTGTCCCGACGAGGCAGGCACCCGCCGCCCGTCGAGCTCGAGCGCCCTGGCCGCCACGTCAACGAGCGAACGGCAGCGCAGGTCCTCAGCTCTCTGCGCCGTCGCCGCGCCGAACCCTTTTTCCGCCATGCTGCGCTGGCCGCAGGCCAACAGCACGGCCGCGCCCAACACGTGCTCGTCGAGGTCCGCGTCGCGCGAGCCGCCCGAGATCTTCGGCGGGTCCGGCCTGCCCGCCCTCACCAGCTCGACCTCCGCCTTGGCGACATCCCATCCGCCCGTGATCGCGCTGTGCGCGATCGCGTCCAGCTTGCCCGCCTGCCCGGGCGCCCCTTCCTTGGCCGCATCCGCCGCGGCCTCGATGCTCGCGATCCTTTGCCTCTCAGCCCCGACCAGGTCCTTGTCGGGCTTCGTCTCAACCTGTTTCACCCCATCCATGTCCGTCTCCCCGTCTGCACCTGTGCGGCCTGCCGCCGCGATTCTAACTTTCGTTTGTGAGTCTGCCCCCGTCGCCAATAGCGACACCTCCCTCAGAATGGACTTCGTGACGTGCGTAAAATCTGTCTCCGATTTCAACGAGCGGCCGTTGACCCGACGCTTCGTACCGGCGCGGACGTACTCCGATTCGCGCGCTTCGAGCCCGACGGACGCCGCCCACTCGAATCCCGCAACCGCCAGGGCGTGCAGCTCCTTGGCCGCGGCCGTCACCAACAGCAGCGCGCCGTCAATCCACAACGCGCCCCCGCGCACGCTCGCCCTGCCTTGTCCTACGACCGCCCGTACCGCCTCAGCATGATCCGCGAGCAAGGGGACCCTTTCGGGAAGCGTGAGACCGCCCAATTCCACAGCGATCAGTCCCCATCCCTTGACGGTCATCAGCCCACCGCTGTAGGCCAGGATGCCGATCTTCTTGGTGGTCGCCGCGTCGGCGGCCGCGCCCACGATGGACGTCTCCGCCGCAGTCAAAATGAGCAGCTCGCCGACTCCCGTGTTCATTCGTCGCCGTCCTCAACCTCGGCCGTCAGTTCATCGCCGCCCAGGCTCTCCTCCTGCTCGAGCGCCTGGTCATGTGCACGCTGACGGGCTACCGCCGGCTTCACGTCGATGACGATACTCCCGTCCTCGCTGAAGGTCCGATGATGCTCGTGCCAGAATAGGTCCGCGTCGGCTGGCAGTTGTCGCTTCACAACGAGCTCCCCACCGTGCGCGAACTCCTCGTCCTGGGCGAGTGGCCAATAAACCTCGGGGGGATCGAAGTTTGATCGCCGTGGTACGCGCTCGAAACGGTAGCCGCCCCCCAAGCCAGCCTCGGCACACAGCGCCTCCGAGTACGCCTCATACAACTCGAAGATCTTCTCGTCGGCAGTGTTCGCGAGCAGCCAACCGGACAAAGGGCGATTCGTGTTCCACCTCATCGCCCACCGCAGGCCATCGGCGAGAAGATGGCGAACGGCCGCCGTCAAGGTGCCCGCCTTCCCCGCTGCATTCCGCAGCCCCCCCGCGTGCTGAACAGTCCACCGAACCGCGACCTGAACTTTCGCCTGCTTCATGCCCGCTACACCTCATTGCCGTGTTCGCATCGTGGGTACCAGTACTACCACTGCTACCGGCGTGTCAAGAAAAATCGTCTCGCGTGCGCACTTTGTTTCCAAGTCTTTCCATTGCCGCATCTTCCAACCGTCATTTCTGGCGTGGCACGCCCGGAAAACGTCGCCCACAGCTCCAGCACTCGAGGCGATCCTGGTGTCTGCCGTTTGGCAGGTATCGCGTGCTGACCTTCCGTCCTGGTGCCCCACAGTCGGGGCAGCAGCCGTCGGGTGGCAGCCCGCTCTCAGACTGTTCTTCGAGGACCAGCTCGAGCACCAGGCGCCCCTCGTCGGCCCTCTTGATCTCCAAGGCCGCGCCGCACCGTAGGCAATGCCCCCGTCGAGGCAACGGACCGGCGGCCACGAGGAGCGGCGACTGGCATCCCGGACACGCGAAGCTCGTGGCCGTCGTCATCCAATCACGGTCCGGCTTCGCTCCGAGGAGCTGCAAGCCTGCGGCGAGGAGCCTCAGCATCCGCGTCCTTCCCGCCTCCTGAATCCGCTCGACCAGTCCAAGACGCTCGAGCTCGCGCAACGCCCGCCGGCACCGCTGGCGAGCTGCAGGCTCCCGTCCGAGCCAGGGCCGGGCCGGTACGACGGCGCCCGCCCAGTGTGGCTGTCCCTTTTTCCGGGCTGCCAGGTCGCCGCCCAGCGCCTTCAGCAGCGTCCTGGCGGCCGGGGTCAGATCGTCGCCTGTGACGCGCTTTGTGGGCTGTGACATGCGTCTTTTCCACCTCCAAAGCCGCTTTCGTTACCCGATCGCGGCAACCCGCCGGCCCCCGCTTTTATGCGTTTCTCGTCGAGAAACCGCCCTCGATGCTTCATCGCAGACCGCCCTTCGCGAACGAAATTTTTATTTTCCCCGACTGTTTCGCGTGCCCCCGCCCGCGTGACGCTTGGGGGAGTACCTTTTGCCTGTGAGCCATTGTGTCTCACTCCGTAGGGCTTCAGCCCGTTCATTCCATCAGGTCCAGTGCAATGCCGTCCCGCGCTGACACGCGAGGATAAGGCTTCGCGGGCGGCCTTCGATAAGGTTCGGCCGTTCCAAGTCCAGCGGCCGCGCTCTCGCAGGGAATCGCTCGCGCCCCCGTCTTCACGGGCGCTGCCAAGCTGACGTTGCGATACTGGTCCAGCAGCTCGCGCATCGCAGCCTTCATCTCGGCTACGGTCGGGGCTTCTCTGACGATCTTCTCGGCAGCTCGTAGAAACTGGCTTCTCTTGCGCGCCTTCGCCTTGACGTTCATCTTCGACCTCCTGTGGTTTTCTGTGCCCGTAGCCGATCTTCCTCAGCTTCGTCTTCATCGGCTTGGCCGGGCACTCGTTGACTCAGGACTTTCAACAGCGAAGCTGAGAACGTTCCGTTTCGCTTGTCTGGACACGCATGGAGATCCGAGGTTGCCGCGTGCACATCGAGTATCGTGTGCCCGCTGGCATTCAGGCGATCCGCCAAACGCTGTGCCTCGGCCTCGTCGGGAGGCGATAGGCACCACTTGACGCGCTTAGACTGATCGAGCACGAACCGCGGCGTGATTCCCTTTGGCGCTGGCACCTTGTCCCGCTCTTTGATCTGCTCGCGCAGCTCGGCCAGGACCTTGAAGTAGACACGTCGTGTAGATCGGTCGGCCTCGCGTTGGAATGCTTGCACGACCTCAGCTCGAGTCGCCCCATCTTCGACAGCTTCAACGACCTGGTTCACGAAGTCACCACCACCCACCCCGCTTGTGGTCCTCGCGGCCAACGCTCGGAGGTCTTTGGCGAAGAGAAAGTCTCCCTGGTGCCCAGGCGGATAGTCTGCGAGATCAACGTCGGGAAGGGGCACCTTGTCGCTCTCCTGGTCCGGCTCCGGATCCGTGATGTTCGCAAGCGGGGGGGTAGGGGGGGATCCTTCCCTCTTTCCTTCTTTCAGAAGATCCTTCTTCTTTCTGTGGGCCGGATTTTGCGGGTTGGTGGGCCGCTTGGTGGGCCGCTTGGTGGGCCGCGCGTTGCCGGAACGTGCGGCCTCGCATAGTGTTAGGTGGGTCGCTTGGTGGGCCGCTTGGTGGGCCGAAAAAAGATTGTTGCTGGCCCACTCAGCGAGAAACCGCCTGACGGCGCCCCTCGACCACTGCCAACGTGCAGCGAGGATCCGGTGGCTCACGATCTGCTCGCCCGGGCCGATGTTATACTCGCGGCCGCTCAGCCGAACAGTGGCCGTCCCCGCGCCGTACCGCGCCCGAGCCAGGAGGTCGAGCAGCGCCTCCAGACGGGACCACGGCCCAGGCTTCGAGTGAAGCTCGGCGCTGAGAATAGACCGCGGAACCACCAGGAAACCACCGCGCCCGAGCTCACTTTTTTTCTTGACAGCCTCAGCGGGCTCTGCTACACTCGGCCTGAATTCTGCACGCTGTTGCGCCGTTTGGGCTGGCCGGCCCGCGGCGCTCTCTTTTGACCCGTCCATTTCGCGCTCTCCTCCACGTGAGTCCGCAGAAAAGTCCGCGACAAAGGCGCAGTCGCGGATCAATCCTGCGGGCTCGATCTGAAGTGGTGGGGAAGCGTGCAATGCGCCGGGTACAGAGACGAACAGGCCGAAGCGGATTATGAGTCCGCGGCTCTGACCACTGAGCTACTGGCCCGGGTGATGACACCGCCAATGCTAACGCGTCGGGAAGTGTGATGCAAGGGCCGGGCGAGATCTGATTGGTTTACAGGTGGGGCGGGGGCCGGCATACGGAGTGCCGGCCCCCGCTTGTGAGGTTGCATGGTCAGGGCTTATTCTCGGGCGTCGAGCGCCTCGAGGAAGCCCTTCAGCTTGTTGCTGCGCGTGGGGTGGCGCATCTTGCGCAGGGCCTTGGCCTCGATCTGGCGGACGCGCTCACGGGTGACGTTGAACTCGTTGCCGACCTCTTCGAGCGTGCGCTGGGAGCCGTCGTGCAGGCCGAAGCGCAGGGAGAGGACGCGCTTCTCGCGCTCGGTAAGCGTGGCGAGCACGTCGCCGATTTTTTCCTTGAGCAGCGTGTAGCTCGTGGCGTCGGCGGGTGATTCGGCGCCCTTGTCTTCGATGAAGTCGCCGAAGTGGCTGTCGTCGCCCTCGCCGATGGGGGTCTGCAGCGAGATGGGGTGCTGGGCGATCTTGAGGATGCCGCGCACTTTCTCGGGCGGGATCTCCATCTCTTCGGCGAGGTCCTCGGCGGTGGGTTCGCGGCCGTGCTCCTGCACGAGTTTCTTGCTGGCGCGCACGAGCTTGTTGATGGTCTCGATCATGTGCACGGGGATGCGGATGGTGCGCGCCTGGTCGGCGATGGAGCGGGTGATGGCCTGGCGGATCCACCAGGTGGCGTAGGTGCTGAACTTGTAGCCGCGGCGCCATTCGAATTTCTCGACGGCCTTCATCAGGCCCATGTTGCCTTCCTGGATGAGGTCGAGGAAGGAGAGCCCGCGGTTGGTGTACTTTTTGGCGATGCTGATGACGAGGCGCAGGTTGGCCTCGACCATTTCGGTCTTGGCCTTGTGTGCTTTTCTGGCCCAGTGCAGCAGCTCCTTGGCCTGGGTCGTGTAGGGGTCGGCCTTGGCGCCGACCTCGTCCTCGATGCGGCGCAGGTCGCGCCGCGCCTCGCGGAGCGCCTCGGCGGCGGCTTTGGAGCGCGACCGGCCCGCGTTGAGGCGCGCGATCCTCTTCTTGATGTCGCGGATCCGCTGGTAGCGGGCGAGGGCGCGATCGGCGAAGAACTCGTACGCTTTCTGCTTGAAGTGCAGGTTGCGCAGGTTGCGCTGGATCGCCGCCTCGGCGGTGGCGAGGTCCTTGGGGAGCTTGCGCTTCTTGTAGGTGGACAGGCTGCGCTTGCGCAGCTCGGCGTCGGTTTGGCGGGCGGCCTCGTCGGCGGCCTGCAGCCTGCCGCACACGCGGGGCAGGAGCTTCATGTAGCGCTCGCGGTCCTTGACTTCTTTTTCGTTGACGAGGCGGTCGAAGCGCTCCTTGCCGCCGATGAGCTTGTGGGCGAGCCGGGCCGCGAGCGAGGGCGTGAGTCGGAACTTGACGACGTGCTCCCTCATCTTGAGCTCGGCCTGTTCGATGCGCTGGGAGATTTCGACCTCCTCCTCGCGCGTGAGCAGCGGGACCTGGCCCATCTGCTTGAGGTACATGCGGACGGGGTCGTCGAGGACATCGAGTTTTTCCTGCTCGGTTTCCTTGTCGCGGCGCTTGATTTTCTTGAGCCACTCGGGCCCCTTCTTTTCGACCTCGGCCGAGTCGAGGATTTCGATATCCATGCCGCGCAGCAGGATCATGATGGAGTCGATCTCCTCGGGCGAGACGACGTCCTCGGGCAACATCTCGTGGATGTCGTCGTAGGTGATGTAGCCCTTGTCGCTGCTGAGCTGAATCAACTCGCGGATGCGTTTGTTGCGGTCTTCTTTACTCATTGTTCAGGTCTAATCCTCATTGTGGCGTGAACAACGCTTGCCGAGTCCGTTCAACACTGACGCGTTGGGCGTCGGCGTTGTTCGTTCAGGAACGCTGCGCGCTTTCTTGTTCCCGGCCGGTGACCTCTGCCGGCGCCTGGCGGTAGAGGTGTTCGATCACTTCGATTGCGCGGAGCCCGTCGCGGCCGGTGACCATCGGGGTCGTGCCCGTCCGGACGCACTGGACGAAGTGCGCGATCTGCCTGTCGAAGCCGTCCTGGAAGTCGGTGCACCCGGGGTGCGTGGTCCAGTCGGCGGAGGCGGCATCGCGATGCCGCACCTGGCCGTACTTGACCTGGATTGTTCCCTGCGTGCCGTAGATTTCCAGGTACCACTCGCGTGGCGCCGGCACCCACCAGCTCAACTCGATGGTGCCGCTCACGCCCGACTCGTGTTCCGTGAGAATCAGCGCCGTGTCCTCGACGTCAATCGTCTCGTTGAGGCGTTTGAGCGAGGCGTGCGCCCGGCGCGTGTCACCGAACAGGTGATGGAACAGGTCAATGGCGTGGCTGCCGTTGTCGAGCACGATGCCGCCGCCGGAGATCGCCCGGTTGACGAACCATGTTTTGGCGACTCCGTCGAAGTGGGCCGAGAACGTGTTGTGCGCAAACAGCGGCGTTCCGATCGCACCTCCTTTCAACAGTTCTTGTACCGTGACGATTTCTACGCGAAACCGGTATGGATAGCCGGTCATCAAGATTGTGTTCGATTTCTCGGCGGCCTGGACCATGGCGGCCGCGTCGGCCACGCTGCCCGCGAGCGGCTTCTCGCTCAGCACGTGGACGCCGCGGTTGAGCGCGGCGACCGCCGGCCCGCAGTGCGCCGTCGGCGTGGTGGCGACGCTGACGGCGTCGAGCCGGTCGGCGTCGAGCATGGCGTCCACGGAGCCGAAGGCTTCGCCCCCGTACTGTTCGACGAACGTGGCGGCCTTTGGTTCAACGACGTCGCAGAAGGCCGTGAACTCGATGCCGTCGAGCTTGGCGTACGCTTTGGCGTGGCAGTTGGCGATGCCGCCGCAGCCGATGATGCCGATCCGTAATTGCTGCATGTGTTCGTTTCCTAGCGCCAGTGCCGGACGCTGGAGCGCAGCGTCCGATATTCCTCGATCAGCTCCGGGGTGACGGTGCCATCCCGGGCTTCGTTGTCTATGTGCTGTTTCAGCTCCTTGAGCCGGGCCTTGCGGCGCGGCTCAAGCACCTTGTTCACGAGCTGCGCAATGGCCTCGGCGCCGGGCTCGGGCCGTGGGCGGTCGAGCGCCATCTCGGAGAGGAGGCGCGCGAGCTCGGGCCGTTCGACGCGGCGCATAAGGGCTGCAGACCCTACGCCTGCGGCCGGGCGTTTGGCCGCGGCGGCGGTTGCGGCCTCGTTCTCGTCGAGCATCTGAAACAGGGTCTCGAGCAACTCGCGGCAGTCCGCGTCGGCGAGGTCCGCCGGGGCGATCCGCTCGCGCAGGGCTTTGCCGACCGACTGGGAACTCACAGCGAGGGCGACGAGTTCGCGTTCGGCCGAGTTGCGTGCGCGCTCGGTCGTGGCCACCCGCGCGCCGAGTGTCGAGCGGCCCCTGGCGCCCCTGCGGAGATCGGTCCGCAGGGTCTCTTCCGGGATGCCGGTGAGTGCGGCGGCCCGGCCAATGTACTCATTGCGGAGCACGGGATTGGCCGCCGCGCGGACGGTCTCCATGAGGGCCGCGGCGATTGCCGCGCGGCCGGCGCCGGTGGCGTCGTCGTGTTCGGTCTTGAGCACCTGGTGCTCGAAGGCGATCAGGTCCATCGCCGAGGCGACGCGCTCGCGGAACGCCTCGATGCCCTGCTCGCGGACGAGCCTGTCGGGATCGAACCCGGCGGGCATCGGGGCGACCTTGACGTCGAGTTCCTGCTCGATGAGCGCCTGGAAGCTGCGGACGGTGGCCTTCCGGCCGGCGGTGTCCGAGTCGTAGGCGAACACGACGGTCTGGGCGTACCGCTTGAGGAGCCGCGCCTGCTCGGGCGTGAACGCGGTGCCCTGCGAGGCGACGGCGGCCTCGAAGCCGGCCTGGAAGAGCGTGATGAAGTCGAGCTGTCCCTCGACGACGACGACGCACTTCTCGCGCAGGACGGCCTCGCGCGCTTCGTGGAGTCCGAAGAGCACGTTTCGCTTGTTAAAGAGCGCTGTCTCGGGCGTATTGAGGTACTTGGGCTCGGAGTCGTCAAGCACCCGGCCGCTGAAGCCGACGGTCTGGCCGCGGACGTCGCGGATCGGCAGGATCACGCGCGCGCGCAGCATGTCGAAGTAGTTGCCCGTCTTCTCGCTTCGGGCGACGAGCCCGGCCGCGGCGAGGACCTGGTCCTTGAAGCCCTTCTTTCGTGCTTCGTTGAGCAGGGCGTCCCAGGAATCCGGCGCCCAGCCGAGGCCGAACCGCTCGATCGTGGCCCCGGCGATGCCGCGACCGTCGAGGTAGTGCATCGCCTGTTTGCCGCCGTGGAGCCCGTCGAGGAGGCAGCGGTGGTAGAAGCCTGCCGCCATCGCGACGGCCTGTTTCAGGGCGTCCTTCTTGAGGCCGGAGTCTTGTCGCTGGCCGCGCGCTTCGGGCACGTGGATGCCGTAGCGCTCGCCGAGCATCCTGACGGCCTCGGGGAAGGCGAGGTTCTCCTTTTCCATGACGAAGTGGATGGCGTTGCCGCCCTTGCCGCAGCCGAAGCATTTGTAGATGCCCTTTTCTGGATGCACCATGAACGAGGGCGTTTTCTCGTCATGGAACGGGCACAGCGCCTTGAAGTTCCGGCCCGAGCGCTTGAGCGGCATGTAGGACTGAATCACTTCGACGATGTCGGCCTGCCCAAGTATCCTGTCAATGATCTCGTCGGGAATGAGCCCGCCCACGGTTTCATCCTTTGTGGAACTGCGGGGAATAACGGCTCCCCTGTCTCTCTCTATTCGCGCGGTCTCACCGACACGTGCGGGTTGCCCGCGATGTAGAATCGCGCGAGCCTGTCCTGTGCCTCGCGGATGCCGATCCGGCCGCTCCTGCCGATGCGGAACCGCGGGCCGTTTCGGCCGCTGCTCTGAGCGGCCGCGATCATGAGCGGCGAGTCGGTCAAATCGGCGCCGTTCAGTTCCTTTCCGACGGCGAGGGCCTGGGTCAGCTTGCCCGGCCCGCTCGTCAGTTGCGTGTCGCTCCTTCCGGGTCGGTGCGCGCGCATCAGCCCGAGTCCCTCGACGGGCTCGAGCGCCCGGATGAGCACGGCGGCCGGCCGCCCCTCGGGCCCGGTCACCACGTTCAGCAGGTGGTGGTTGCCGTACGTGAAGTACACGTACGCCACGCCGCCGCGTTCGAACATCATGCGGTTGCGCTCGGTCCGGCCCCGGTGCGCGTGACACGCCGGGTCGCCGGATGCGAAGTACGCCTCGGTCTCGACGATCCGGCCCGCGAGCACGACGTCCGCTCGAGCGGCGTTCGCGAGCACACGGTCCGCGAAGACGCGGAGGACCACGCAACCCAGGAGCCGCCGGGCGACCCGGTCGGTCCGATCGAGGTAGAAGTCCGGCCCGAGGATCTCGTAGCCCCGCGCGCTAGCGGTCTTTCTCGGAGCTGTCATCGTCCTCCGTTGTGCGCCGGAAACCTCGTTCCAGCTCCTGGAGGTCGGTTGGCGTTTTCGATCTCGGCGTGCGGGGCCGTTCGACCCGGGTCTTGAGCTCTCGCATCACGGGGACCTTGTCGAAGATAAACCGACAGGCCGCCGAGCGCTTGTAGGCCACGTTGGTGAAGACGCCGTTGTGGCTCACCAGCAGCACTGAGAGGCATAGAACGAGAAAGACAAGTCCCAGTGCGCCCCAGAGCAGTGTGCCGGTCATGGTGTCAACGACACGGCCCCGTTGCCCACGAAGCGACTCCTTCAGCAAGCCCCTGAGGAGCAAGAGCACAATCAGCCCCACGCCGAGCACGACGAAGAAGCCAACGGTGGATAGGGTAAGTTCGCCCCAGTGGAACAGCTTCCCTATGACACCCCCGAGCGGGGTCGCGAGCAGCACAGCGAGTACGACGACCAGTACAAAGCCTGCGGCAGAGAAGATGCCGAAGGACATGCCCCTCCTGAAGCCAAAGATCAGGAAGAGCAGAACCACGCCCCCGAAGACGGCGTCTCCAATCCCGACCATACGTTATCCTGTGCGCCCGAGCGAGTTAGGGAAGAGGGCCTGGGAGTTTCCGAATCGCCCTGTCCCGTGCAACCTCTAACACTCTAATATATGTCCCAGGCCCTTGACGGTCAAGGGCTTTTTCTGAGCAACTTTTCTGAGCAAGTTGTTTGGGCAACTTGTCTGAGCAACTTGTCTGGGCAACTTGTCCGGGCAACTTGCCGGCGCCGTGGTGGCCGTCCCACGCTCGCGTGGTTCGTCGAAGGTGCCTGTGCCTGGGGTAGCCTAACCCGTTTCCACTACAGCACATGCGACAACGCTCCAGCGTGTTTCGACGGGGGCTTCTGTTTTTCGTTGCCTCAAGGTCGCTGCTTCTCATGCAAGCGAGGCCTGGATCGGGAGACCTCGACCGCGGGGTGCGCCCAGCGGTCAGCGTTTCTTGTATTCCTCGAGGGAGGTCTCCTGGGACCCGCATTCTGGACATTCGAAAATCGGGGGCGGGCCCATCGGCTGCCACTCTTCTCCGGGGAACCGAATCCTCATGTTTGGTCTGTCCAGGTCGCAGGCGAGGAAGCGGTGGCCGCACTTGTCGCAGATGTGGTAGTAGCGCAGGATGCTGCTTTGCTGCTTGCACTTGGGGCAGCGTGCGGTTTCGCCTTGCCAGCGGGCCATGAATTCTTCCTGGCACTTCTCGCACCAATACGGCCGGTAGGGGACGCGCTTGGCTGCGACCTTGCGATGGCAGCCGCGTCCGAGCTGGATGATGACAATAAGGAAGGCAACGGCCGTGATGCCGAGCGCGACTGCGAGCGATATCTTTCCTGCGCGTCCCATGACCGCTATTTGTGGTATCCGTAGCGGAAGAACGTATTGCCGGAAGGCAGCGGGCCCTGGTTCGGGCTGATTGGCACGTGGCCGTCCATGAACAGGACCAGGAAGTAGAGGTCCATGTGGCGAACGCCGGCCATGTCGGAATAGCCGAAGAACGCGTCGTTGATGACATAGGTGTGGTGAGTGGTGTCCGTGTTTTCCTCGACGTAGTAGACGATCTTCGAGTGGTCGTCGGAGGCGAAATGGGACTCGGGCAAGCCCCACAGGAATGGGTCGTAGTTGTACCACCAGTCGAAGGCGGCCCAGTTCATGTCGTAGCTGAAGGTGAACTTGCCGAGGGTGGGGTCGCCTTTCCTGTCGTCGCGGACACAGATCCACACGTCCCTGCTGTCCATGTAGGGCCAGAGCAAGCCGCTGGTCACGTCGCCCCACCATGCGCGACCGGACGACCAGTTCTGTCGTGAGACGATGGCGCCCATGCCGGGGAACGTATTGTCCCACTCGTTGACATACTGGTGGGTGGCGTACCCGATCTGCTTGAGGTTCGAGCGGCACGTGGTCATGTACGCGTGCTCCCTGGCGGACCGCAGGGCCGGCAGGAGCAACGCGGCCAGGATAGCGATAATGGCGATGACGACCAGGAGTTCGATGAGGGTAAACCCGCCGCGTTTCCCAAGGCTGCGTTCAGTTGCAGGTTTCATGGCGTCTCCTTCCCGCCGAAGCCTGGCGAGGTACTGTGCGTTTTCCGAGAAAAAACACTTATAACATAGCGTATTCCGGCAGGTCTGTCAATGGGGGAAAAGTCCACACTCCCCAGCGGCCCGTTGCCCGGCGCCCGGGTGGTTTTCAGGGGACGCCTGGGCCCCGCCGCCTCCGCCTATTCCAGGACGTGGATGTTGCGTTTCGCGCACATCTCCTTGAGGACCTTGGGCCACACGGACACGGTGACCTCGCCGAGATGGGCCGTGCGCAGCAGGTACATGAACGTCCTTGCCTGCCCGATGCCGCCGCCGATGGTGAGCGGAATCTCGTCGTTGAGGATCGCCCGGTGGTAGGGCAGGGTGAGGAAGTGCTGCTGACCGGACATCTTGAGCTGGACTTTCAGCGTTTCTTTCGTGACGCGTATTCCCATCGAGGTCAGTTCGTGGCGTCGTTGTGTGACCGGGTTCCAGACCAGGATGTCGCCGTTGAGTCCGTGGTATGTCTCGCCGTCCTGGGTGATGGTCTCGGTCACCCAGTCGTCGTAGTCGGCGGCGCGCATCTCGTGGGGGTAGCCGTCCTTGAGCGGCCAGCCGATGCCGATGATGAAGATGGCCGGCGACTTTTCCATCAGGGTCCGGGTCTCCCGCTGCTTGCGCGGCAGGTCGGGGTAGAAATCGAGGATCTCCTCGGCGTGGAGGAAGGTGAGCTCCTCGGGGATGTCGGGGTATTTCGTCGTCTTGAGTTGTGGGAACATCTCCCGGACCGCCTGG
>Ga0180431_10003702_pt1 | contig 19473 bp, 21 predicted proteins | sample SS_ome_11_FD_132459 | JGI IMG/M metagenome (GOLD analysis project Ga0180431, IMG submission 132459) | Hypersaline lake sediment archaeal communities from the Salton Sea, California, USA - SS_1_MS_1 metaG | ecosystem: Environmental > Aquatic > Non-marine Saline and Alkaline > Hypersaline >... | reverse complement strand
CCTTTTTGAATTTGTCCCTGCACTTAAAGAAGCAGGTGTGGATTCCATCAAGATAGAAGGCCGAATGAAGTCTATTCATTACATTGCCACAGCCGTCTCATTTTATCGACAGGTCCTTGACGGGAAAAAATTTGCATGGGAACAGGGATTAAAGCTCCTGAACAGAGTCCACAACAGGGGGTACTCCACCGGTTTTTTGAAAGGAGAAATTGACAGCACCGATTACCAAAGAGAAACAAGCAAATCACAGTCGACCTCTGTCTTTGTGGGTAATATTATAGAACAAAAATCACAAGGCAAATGCATCCTTGAAATAAGAAATAAAATCCATGCAGGAGAAGCGCTGGAGGTTCTTTCTCCTGACGGTTCGCTTTCAACCATAACCCTGCCTTCACCCCTTATAACGACGGATAACCAGCATGTTAAATTTGCTAACAGTTCCCAATTTGTCCTGCTTGAACAAGATCTAAAGGCCTATACGATCCTTCGAAGGCTTGGAAATAATAGGTGGGCTCAAAGCTTGATTATTGATTAAAAGAATGGATAATGCCAAAGTGTGGATTGTGAATAATAAACTTTTTTAAAATAATATCAAAAGGTCACGCGCTGATGACCGGCATTCCTACCGCGTCAAATAATAAAAACACCTACTTTTGGAGCGATAATCAATAAATATTAGTAAGATAGCGTGGCCCGACCCCGATTGAAAGCAATTCTTTCAAACTCTTAAGCGAAAGTTGATAGGTTATTATAATTATTATTATGTACGGGACAACTCGCGTGCGGTAGGGTCTTTTTATCGCCGAATGATTAAGTGTGCGAAGAAGTGGCTGAATCGCAGAAGCCAACGCAAAAGCTATAATTGGGATAAATTCAAGCGAGTTCTTGAATGAACGGAGATACCGAAACCGAGACCGACGGAAGAGAGACGTCTGCATCATTGCACGTTGGGATAAACCGATGCGGAAGCAAGTACAAACGAGGAACCGGATGCGGGAAAACCGAACGTCCGGGACTGTTTGGGGGATACCGGGTAACCGACATTACTACCACGACGCCAAATAAATCGATTTGACATGGCTTACAATGTGGATTATTATAGCTATAATAATCCACATTGCAGAGGTGTGATATGAGGACTATTCAGATGACTCTTGATGATGATCTTGTCAAAGCAGTTGACCGCGTTTCAAAGCAACTGAACACAAGTCGTTCTGCTTTCACAAGAAAGGCGCTTCGTGAGGCGCTTGCTCGTTACAACCTTGAGCAAATGGAGCGTAAGCACCGCCAAGGGTACGAACGGCACCCGGTTGATGCCGATGAATTTTCGGTTTGGGAAACAGAGCAAGCCTGGGGTGACGAATGAAACACGGCGAAATACGTTGGTACAAGTTCGTACGGCCAGATAAAAAAAGGCCGGTTCTAATCCTAACACGAGATTCCGTGCTGAAATATCTTGGTGAAGTCACCATCGCTCCCATTACAACTACGGTCCGCAATATACCGTCTGAGGTGTTTCTCTCGAAAGGCAAGGGCATGCCCCGGGATTGCGCTGTTAACTGTGACCACTTGCAGACTGTTTCGAGGGGAAAAATCGGATCATTAATCACATCTTTGCCTCCAGCAAAGATGGTTGATGTTGGGCGTGCGATCCGTTTTGCTCTTGATATCTGAGAAAGGAACGGCCAACCTGTCGCTTCTCATGATCCAAAGGATTTAAAGTTAAAGGCAGCTGCTCAAAATCTCAACGTCGAGATCGTTGAGGTCTAAAAAGCAAGTTTATACATATTCAGAAGCCCGCAAAAAGCTCGCTTTAGTTCTTGAACAGGCTGAAAATACTGAAAAAACTAATTTGTTAGTTAATACTTAAAATATGCCCCTATCATGTTTGGAGTCTACCGGGAAAAATGCGCCATGTAGTTTACGCTGGGTGGTCCGCCGAGAATGCAGCGGCGTAACAGGGGAATGTATAAAAGCCCGGAGACGTTCTTTAAGGTCAGTTGAACCGCTTGGGCCCATTGGATCATCTCCGAAGGTTTGATAAACCGGTTGTACTGATGCGTTCCTTTGGGTACCAGCCCGAGAAAATATTCCGCAGCCAGAATCGCCAGCAGGTATGATAGCGGATTGCGGTTGAGGGTTGCAAAAAACACATGACCGCCGGGCTTGACCAGATTTTTGCAGGCGTTGATTATCGACCATGGCTTGGGAACGTGTTCGAGCAGTTCCAGGCAGGTGACGATGTCATAGCGCTGAGAATGGGATACGGCAAAGGCTTCGGCGGTAACTTGCCGGTAATCGATTTTCAATCCTTTTTCAACCATGTGATTTCTGGCGATCTCGAGGGGACCTTTGCCGGCGTCGATTCCCGTTACTTGGGCACCTATTTTCGCCATAGCCTCCGAAAGAATACCGCCGCCGCAGCCGATGTCGATCACCTGCTTGCCGGCAAGACCGGCCCGGGCGTTGATGTATCTAATCCGGGTTTCATTGATGTCGTGCAGGGCGCTGAACTCTCCTTCACGATCCCACCAGCGGGAGGCCACGGTTTCGAATTTTAAAATTTCCGATTCGTCGATGTTTTTGTCGATTGTCGCCATGGTCAATCCGCCCTCTGACATCCGCGCCGATCCTGAAACGATCCAAAGATGGTCGGCACTATTGATATGCATAAGACCATATCATTTGGTTTGTCGGAATGTAAAATCCTTTTTGTTTTTCAAATGAATACATGATATTCATGAAAAACGGCATGCATGAATACGGAACATCGTTCAGCACGTTAAAAAAAATATTAGTTTGAATAAATACTGAAAAATTCGTGGTCAAGTGAGGTGAATATGAAAGGAATATTTAGATTATGGTTATGTATCATTTTAGTATTCAGTTTATTGGGTATATTGGCCTGCCTTCCTTCGGATAAAGCATCCAAGGAAGAAAAATGGGATATCAAAAAACAGAGTATTGAAAAAAAAGCATTTGATTTTGCACTTGAAGACCTTAACGGCAATAAGATAAAATTAAGTAATTACAAAGGGAAAGGGGTCCTGTTGGTTTTTAGTACAACCTGGTGTTCCTATTGCCGGAAAGAAATTCCTCAGTTAAAGGAATTATACGCCAAATACAAAGAAAAAGGGCTTGAAATCATTAATATAGATATCCAGGAAAGCAAAGATAGAGTGTCTGCATTTACGCTTAAACATAAACTTCCTTATACCGTTCTTCTGGATACGGATGGTAAGGTTGCATCAATGTATGGCGTAAGAGGCGTACCCACCAAAGTTCTGATTAGTAAAGAAGGAAAAATCATTTGTATTGCATGTCGTTCAATTGATATTATGTTGGAGATGTTATTTAATAGTTAGTGTCCATCCATAAACGGCATCTTTCGGCCTCCGGCGGCGTTCTCGCTCGTTTTCAATCCTCGAAATAGCGCGCTATGACTGTCGGAGATCCCGTGATGTTTTCGGGGCGATTGAAAACTCGCTCGGGCCTTGCCGGAAACCAAAATCTACCATTTATGGATGGACACTAGTTCAGCTTAAGGTTATTGAGAAATAAAACAAAGGGTCCTCCTTCTCCCGTCACGAAGGAGAAACGCTGTGAAAAAAATAATTGTTTCAACGTTGGTATATTTGTGCATGGCTGTTTCAGCGGCCTGGGGTCAGGATGCCATGGAATTTTACAACCGTGGTCTCAAGAGCTCTTTGGCCTACAAAAAGATCGAGTGCTTCACAAAGGCTATCCAGTTGAACCCGAACCTGGGGTCGGCCTATGAAAAACGAGCGATACACTACTACTTACAGTGGCAATTCGATAAGGCCATTCAGGATTATTCAAAAGTTATAGAGCTAAAGCCCAATGCGGTGAATGCGTATCTGATGCGGGGTCTTGCCTACTTTAAAAAGGAATATGGCGAAGGGTATTTCACAGAGATAAAAAACCTGGCTTTTCATCTTGGTAAGCAGAAGGTACGTGAGGTTAGCAAATCATTAGAGATGGCCATTGACAATTTCAGTCACGCCATTGATCTGGACCCACAACTGGCAAGTGCATATAGTTATCGGGCAAAGGCATACCGTATTAAGGGAATGTTGGAAGAGGCGGTCCGCGATTCCAACATGGTTATTCAGTTGCAGAAGGATCAGCAAAGCACGGCCAGAGCTTACGCAACCCGGGCCAAGATTTACCGAAAATTAGGACAAAATGAGCTGTCCGAGGCAAATTTCCGTAAATCTGTTGAGCTTGACCCCTATTCCCCAGATTATCCGCCATTACATGTTCCGCTAATAGATCCTTGTATCAGCGATACTCCCACCTTGAAGATTATTAGTCGGCTGGGACTGGTCGGGATCATCATTCTTGTCTTTGTGGTGATTTTCAGACTGACTCTGCCAGCCCCCCAAAAAAAAGATTAAGGTCTATCTGATGGACTCTATGTCTTCCACCCTGAAAGGGAAGGATCGGATTCCTATACTCATTTTCTTCACCCATATTCTTGCCATGGTAATGGTTTCCCCGTTAGGGCTTGTCAGGCTGGGAAGTTCTTCAGCATAAGAAATATCCTCAGTATTGAATTCATAATAGAACGTATTGGTGCTAAATGGATCGGCGAGAAGAATGATTTTTCCGGAGTCGCCGGCTTTTTTTCGGGGAGACCCTGAAAAGGCGACGTGTGTTCTCAGCAAAGTTCCTATGTCTTTTGGTTGTTTGTATGTTTGAATCTCAAATTTTTCCGATGCTTTTAAGTGTGTTGTCATTGACATGAGAACCTCTCCTGATATTCAAAATCTTTTTGGATGCATAGAAATTCATAATGAATTCGATGGGGCCAAAACCATCCTTATTCAATTATGATTAGTGAACCATTAAGTCATTAAAAATAAATTGAAATTTAAAGTTGTCAATATTTTTATGTCCCAATCTATTATAATAGTTGGCAGAAATCTTCAACCACCCGCGTCATGCACATAAAACAGTGCGTCATGCACATAAAACAGTGCATCATGCACATTTTTCTGTGCATTTGTTCATCTTATCTGCCATCTATACTTTTCCATTCCTTAGAAATAAATTTCATAACTAACTGTAAAAAATTAAAATTTGATATTTCATAAACACAGAACAGAATGTGGCACGGATGTTGAATGGAATTAAATCAGAGTCCTGCCCAAAGATATTGAAGAAGTGGTGACAATAGAAATGCTCGTTATGAAATGAATATTAAAAACAAAAAGGCAAGGTTTATAATAATCCAAAAATAGGATCTTCAACTATGACTGATGAGAAAGAGTTTACAAAATGCGGGAGGCATGAACGGTTAAAGGTTAAGAACGGTGCAATAGCTATGATCAGACCCTTGAATGCTCTTGCTACAACTCAAAAATATTGTCAAATCATTAATATCAGCAAAGGCGGCCTCGCCTTTCGTTGTATCGATAGAAATGGCGAATCAAATGAACCATTTGAATTAGATGTGTTATTTATTCAAGATAGTATCTGTTTTACCTATTTGAAGAATATACCGTTTAAGACGGTATGGGTTTCCCATGAACCCGGCGAGACCTCATCCGGCCACTTAAAAACCAGGCAGTTAGGTGTGCAATTTGGGGAAATGACGCCTCAACAGGAATCTCAATTGGATCGTTTTCTCGAAAAATGCACCATTCGGTGAGGGTTATCTTGAACTTAAACCCCGGTTAAATATTAAAGACAAATTTAACTGGGCAGGCAAAAATTGACATTTTTCAAAGGTCCCATCAGTTTTTGCCGGTCCAAGACCTGATTTGGTGAGAGATGGTCATATTCGCCTTCGCCTGAATACCCTGCAGCTTGCTGAGGAGAGCTTCATTCACAAATACTTTCAAAAGCTTTTCCTTCAAGCCACCGGTTTACAAAATGTTTTGTAATAGTTATATCAATCCCGGTTTTTTCCGAAGCCTTTTCCAGTTTTTCCATAATGTTTTGTACTTTTTTATGATTCCCCATAAGCGCGTAAATCTCGACACATCGTTTAAGAAAATTAACGGCAATCTCGTCTTTTTCCAGTTTTAAATAGGCGGATCCGATTGCATCAAGATCGTCGGCAATACTTTTATTAAAACCGATCAGACGATCTGCTGTTAGGGCCGTTTTAAAGAAGTCGACGGCTTTTTCATAGCGCTGAGTTTCAAACATAAGTTTCCCGAGAGCGAAGTTTACGGCTGCAAATTCTAAAAGATTTTCCGGATCTGTATTGGAAAGAGCCGTTTGCATCACCTCCTCAGCACGACGGTATTCGGTTTTTTTGATAAAGATAATCCCTTTGTTCGTGAGGAGCGGGGCAAACAGTATCCGGTTTTTCTCGCCCATTTCCTCTGCAATATTAAGAACTTTTTCCGCTTGTTCGAGCCTGTTGCCGTCTATGAGTGTGGCAACTTTGTTAGATAGCACCTGCACCCCGCCCAGGGGGTCACCCATATCAGAGTATATTGCAAAAGCTTCATCAAAAAAAAGTAACGCACTGTCAAAATCCCCCGTGATTCTGTATACGTTTCCGATGTTGTTGAGACTCATGGCAACACCGCTTAATTGATCAGATGCAACAAACAGCTCGTGAGCCTTGAAAAAATATTCAAGGGAGTCCTGGTAACACCCTTTATTATACCGGGCGATTCCCCCGGCCATTTCTTTTGTGCCGGCGGTTATGTGCTCGGGTATTTTTTTCGCCGAGTTTCCTCCTGCACACGCAAAACAAAAGAGTGCAAATAGCAGAATAAAAGATGCGTTACATCGTTTCATGGAGACCTCTTTCTCGTTAAAGGTTTTCTTTTTTATACTATCATGAAAACCCAAAAGTCAAAAGGGCAAACAGAAAAAGCGTTTGACAGTATTCATCCAATTTTTTAAAAGTTTTTGAAACCGTATTTTTGCATCCGGTGGAGCTTGTTTGCAAAAGTAAGGATACACCGAAAAAAAAGTGAGGATCACATGGCTTTCAGCTTGGCGCTCATTATCATTTTGGGGTTAGTGGCCGATTATCTTTTTAAACGCATGAAATTACCGGGTTTGGTAGGCATGCTCATCGTTGGGGTTATGGCCGGTCCTTTTGTACTGAATATCATGTCCCCGGAAATGATGAAGGTTTCCGGGGATTTCAGAAAAATAGCACTGATCGTCATTTTGCTCAGGGCCGGATTTGAGCTTCGCCGGGATGCGTTGAACCGGGTGGGACGTGCGGCAGTTATTATGAGCGCGGTTCCGGCTATTTTTGAAATCGGCGGAGTAATGCTTGTGGCGCCCAAGCTGCTCCATATCACCTATCTCGAGGCCGCCATCCTGGGTAGTATATTGGCTGCGGTATCTCCGGCCGTTGTGGTGCCCTTGATGATTGACTTTATGGATCGAGGACGGGGGGCCAAAAAGGCGATTCCCACAATGATCCTCGGGGCTTCTTCCCTGGATGATGTGTTTGTTATTGTTCTGTTCACTGTATTTTTAGGTATGTACGGTGGGGAGCAGACAAATATTTACATGCAGCTGGGTGCAATCCCCATCTCTATTATTCTTGGGATAATCGTTGGACTCATTCCCGGATATTTTTTATATATCCTTTTCAAAAAATATGACTGGCGTCCTCCAAAACGGACCATGCTGGTAATGGGGGTTGCCATCGTACTTACCTGGCTGGAAGCGGTTTGTGAAGAACATGTGCCCGTGGCCAGCCTTTTGGGTGTTATGGCTATCGGGTTTATCATTTTGGAAAAATCCGAACCCATCGCCCATATTATTTCTCAGAAATTAAAAAAACTATGGATATTTGCAGAACTTTTGCTTTTTGTATTGGTAGGGGCTCAGGTGAACATTCACGTGGCCTGGAAAGCGGGCCTGGCCGGAGCTTTGGTTATTTTCATCGGTCTTATCTTTAGAAGTGTTGGAACCTATTTATCGCTTATCGGAACGCCTTTTAATTTGAAAGAAAAACTTTTTTGCGTGGTGGCCTATATCCCAAAAGCAACTGTCCAGGCCGCTATCGGGGCTGTGCCCCTTGCTGCGGGTGTGGCCTCAGGAGAGGTTATTTTGGCGATAGCGGTTTTATCCATTCTTTTGACGGCGCCCATTGGCGCCATTGGCATCATGATTTTTGGTGAAAGAATTCTGGATTACGGTGAACTTTCGGTATACAGATTCAAAGAATTGCGGGATAAGCTGGAGCTTCCTCATGTCGGTGAAAGGGTAAGAAGCAAAGTCTCCGGCACGATATGGAAGGTGATAGAGCAAAAAGAGATGTGGGTCAAAGAACCCTCTGCTTCGGGGAGTTCTGATGCCAATCCCCGCATGATTCCGGCAATCTACATACGGTACTGGGGGGAAGAAATTAGTAATAATTCCGGCAAAGATAAGACCCTGTCGTATCGTTACACGCAGGAAGATACTTCTTTTAAGGAAAACTGGGAAATTCTCTATGACTGGTAATATAAGGAGACTGGGGTGGTGAAAATCGCCGTGTATACAGATGGAATTTTAATCCCATTTTTGTTCCATATCTTAAGGTGTCAGGTGTCAGGTGTCAGGAATAATGAACAGAGGCGCTGGAGCCTGACACCTGACACCTGACACCAGGCATACGGGAAGGAATAAATATGGGATATTTTTTAAAGCCATATTATGGGCAATTTTAATCATCCCAGGAGGAGATTATCATGAAATGTAACGTGATTCAAACAGATCAAGCGCCGGCCGCCATCGGCCCGTATTCACAAGGCATAGAGGTTGCCTCCTGGCTTTTTGTGAGCGGGCAGCTCGGAATGCAACCCGAAACCGGGGAACTGGTAAGCTCCGATTTTGCGCCCCAGGCACGCCGGGCCCTGGAGAATCTTCGACAGATTGTTCTGGACGCAGGATGCGATCTTGACTGTATAACGGCGGTCGATGTTTTTGTCACTGACATGGGGAATTTTGCTGAATTTAATGAAATTTACACCGAATATTTTTCAGAGCATCGACCGGCCAGGGCCGTGGTGGAGGTCAGTGCCCTGCCCAAGGATGCCAAAGTTGAGATCAAGTGTATTGCATATCGCGGGAGGTAAAACCTGTCCTGGTTGACCAAAATGGGAAACATACTATGGAAATTAAGCATTTTTCAAAGGTCTTCTTAACGGTAATCATATGTATTGTAATCGGCTGGGCTATTTTGCCCGGCTCGGCCACTGCACGGGAATCGACGCAAATAACCGAAAAACGGTTTGTGCTTCGGCCGATTGGCTCGGTTCATAAGGCGAATGGGCTTACCACACTTGTACTTAACAAAGATGTTGAACCGGCGTTACAAGGGCTCGAAGGCTTTTCGCACGTGTGGGTCCTGTGGTGGTTTGACCGTAGCGACACCCCGAAGAAGCGTTCCGTTCTCCAAGTACATCCCCGTGGGAACCGGAGAAATCCTTTGACCGGCGTATTTGCCTGTCGTTCACCTTTTCGTCCCAATCTTATTGCCCTATCCCTCTGTCGCGTTCTCTCGGTCAAGAACAATGTGGTTAAGATTGACAAGATCGACGCGTTTGCCAATACGCCGATCCTGGATCTTAAGCCCTATATTCCCGGGTATGATTCAGCCGAGGCGTCTGTTCCGGATTGGCTGATGAATCGTTGAATAACTATTGACAAAAAGGACGGGGATTGCAGCGAATAAGACGTTGCACGCCACAGGCAATAGCTAAACGGCGGCCATTGTTAGCAGGTCATTGACAACACATGATGTCACCCAAAAAATTATTTTTATGGAAGGAAGGATAATATGAGAAAGTTCTGTTTATTTATTTCAATTTTGCTGCTGAGCGCTATCATTGTATGTGCCAATACGGCCTGTAAAAAAACAAAAGAAGCATATATCAAACAGGGAGTTGCCAAGGTCAAATTAAAAAAATATAATCAAGCCATTGAGGATTTTAGCCAAGCCATCAAACTTGATCCGAACAATGCCGAATATTATTACAAACGAGGAGTTACATATGGCAATATAAACCAGCATGAGCGAGCCATAGAGGATTTTAATGAAGCCATTCGTTTAAACCCGAAATATGCCGAAGCATATTCCAACCGGGGGTTTGTCTATATGGTGAAATTGGATGATAAGAAAAAGGCCTGTTCCGATTGGAAACGGGCTTGTGAGTTAGGGGATTGTATAAATCTAAATTTGGCGATAAAAAAAGGGGTTTGTAAGGGTTCGGAGAGATAGAACAGAAAATCTGGCTTTAAATAAATAGATTATATGACTACCCGTTTAACGCATTTAAATTACGAATACAACATACCACTGTTCTTTCTTAACGATCCCTATCCCGAATATTTCATAAAAATTTTCGAGAGGCCTTTTTATTAGCAATGAAAACAGTTTGTTATTTACAATTATGCTTATAGTTGTAAGGTGACAGTTTGTACCGAAAATATTATTGTTCAATTTCTCAAAAATTTTCACCCTACGGGCGAGTGCGAGGCGTCCATTTGCTGCGTTATCAAGGGCTTGCAGTAATCTACTACGGCTTTGCCCTTGAATGCCTTGCAAATGAACGCCTCGCACTCGTGAAATATCCGGGCTAATGTATTCAAACACGGTATGATTTCGCTGCCGATCATTCATTACGCTATTTCCAAAACTTGACGGTCTCGTAAAAAGTCCAACTTCTGCGTTGTGCTACATTTCGCAATCGTTCAACGTACGATAAGTACGCCTCATGATTGCAAAATTTGCACGCCTTGAATTTGAACTTTTTACGAAACCGTCTAAATCGGACTTTTTACGAAAACGTCAAAACTTTATAAAGAAAACATCCCGACTGCTAAATTAACTAAAAAGGAGCGATGCACATGACTAAGGAGATTACTGCGCAGGAGCTTAACACAGAGAATTTTATTAATGATAAGGTCAAAGAGATCCAGCACATGGTTGGGGACGGGATGGCGATCAATGCCCTTTCCGGAGGTGTGGATTCCTCGACAGTTACGATGCTCGGCCATCGGGCGTTGGGCAAGCGTCTCAAGACCGTTTTCATCGAAAACGGCCTCATGCGGGAGGGAGAACCGGAACAGGTCGTGGGTCTTTTCCAAAAGCTGGGCGTTACGGTTGAAGTCGTGGATGCCAAAAAAGAGTTCTTTGCTGCGCTTAAAGGAATTACGGATCCGGAAGAAAAGCGCGAGGCCATTACCCAGTCATTTTACAAAGATGTATTCGGACGAATTGTCAAACAAAGCGGAGCAAAGCACCTTATCCAGGGAACTATTCTGACCGATATCGACGAGACCGTTGCAGGGATTAAACGGCAGCACAATGTGTTTGAGCAACTGGGCATCGATCCCAAGGAAGCGTTCGGTTACCGTATCATCGAACCGCTTATTCAGCTTCGCAAGGACGGTGTCAGAAAGGTCGGCAAGGCTTTAGGGCTTCCGGCAGAGCTATTCGAGCGCATACCCTTCCCGGGACCGGCCCTCTCGGCACGGGTGATCGGCGAAGTGACCCAGGAACGCATCCAAACGGTCCGAAAGGCAACCGTGATTGTGGAGCGTCTGCTCAAGGGCACCGGTGCATTTCAGTACATGGCGATACTTCATGAAGACCGCGTCACCGGCATGCGCGACGGTGAGCGTGACTTCGGCCAGCAGATCGAGGTTCGTTGCTGGGAAAGCGTGGACGCGCGGACCGCAACACCGACACGGCTTTCGTTCGAAATTCTCGAGAACCTCGCCGGCGAGATTATCCGAGATGTTCCGGGGATTGTAAGCGTTACTTACAACATAGCGCCCAAGCCCCCTTCAACCATCGAAGCCGTCTAACGACAGGGGTAGGCCTGAATAAAATATGAATACAACTACTGGCTATTCCATCATCATTCCCGCTTACAATGAGGAAAAGTGGCTGACCCGAACCCTTCCATATCTGAAAAAAGCCATGGAAACGTTGGATGTGTCCGGAGAAGTCGTTGTTGTAGACAACAACTCTACGGACGGAACTGCCCGAGTGGCTCGCCGGCACAATGCCCGAATCGTTTTTGAACCGGTCAACCAGATTTCCCGGGCTCGCAATACCGGCGCAAGCATAGCAAAAGGTTACTATCTCATATTCCTGGATGCGGATACTTTCCTCTCGCCGGTTTTGCTGAAAACCGCATTGCAACATCTTTCCGTCGGCAGGTTGTGTGGCGGCGGATGCCTGGTAGACTTCGACAAACCGATTTCCGCTTTTTCCCGAAAAATTTTGGGATTGTGGAACTGGATATCTGAGACATTTAATGTTGCGGCCGGATGTTTCATCTTCTGTCGGCGGGACGGCTTTGAAGCCATCGGAGGCTTTAGCGAAAACGTATATGCCGGTGAAGAAATCTGGTTTTCATATGATTTGAGATCCTGGGGCAGCACGCACAATATGGCCTTTAAAATAATCTCAGCCCATCGAATTATCACCTCCAGCCGCAAGCTTGACTGGTTTTCTCCGCTTCAATTGGCGTTTTCAGCCGTGGTACTGACGATTTTTCCATTTTCAGTGCGGTTTCGTCGGCTTTGCTCACATTGGTATTATAGACCTAAGAATGGCTAACCGGAGGGACGAATGATTATCGGGGTGGATACCGGGGGAACATTTACCGATTTTGTTTACAAGCAAGGCGAAACGTGGGGCGTTTACAAAGTGCTCTCCACCCCGTCAAATCCCGCAGAGGCCGTTCTTAACGGGCTTAATTATCTGGCACACGGAAGGAAAAAACAGATCATACACGGCTCTACGGTGGCCACCAATGCCATTCTCGAAAGAAACGGAGCCAAAACCGCATTGATCACCAATAAAGGATTCGAGGACATTATAGAAATCGGGCGCCAGAACCGCACCCGATTGTATGATCTTTCCTTTCGCAAGGCGGCTCAGATCATTCCATCAGATCTAAGATTCGGCCTTCCGGGAAGAATCCTTCAGACGGGCGAAGAACTGATACCTCTGGATATCCGAAAGACTGAAACCGTGGGCGAATGCCTCAAGGACCTTGACGTTGAGTCGGTGGCCGTCTGCTTTCTTTTTTCCTATGTGAATCCGAGTCATGAACAAAAGATAAGGGAATTACTGGCGCCTTTAGGGCTACAAATGTCGCTTTCGCATGAGGTTCTTGCTGAATTCAGGGAATTTGAGAGAACATCCACAACGGTTATCAACGCCTATGTTTCCCCGAAAATGCAGCGATACATCGGACACCTGATTGAGGAACTGGGCCGAAAGGATTCACTGGGGATCATGCAGTCCAACGGGGGAAGTATTTCGGCTGAGACGGCCATGAACGAGTCGGTAAAAACGATTCTATCCGGTCCTGCGGGCGGAGCGGTGGGCGCCTATGAGATCGGTAAGATGGCCGGATATTCACAACTCATTACTTTCGATATGGGAGGCACATCCACTGATGTCAGCCTGATAGACGGGAGCCTGTCTTTGGCCTTTGAAACCCATATATCCGGTTACCCCGTAAAGGTCCCGATGATAGATATTCATACGGTTGGCGCCGGTGGCGGCTCCATGGTTTCTTTTGATGAGGGAGGCGCTCTTAAGGTGGGTCCGGAGAGCGCCGGTGCGGATCCCGGCCCTATCTGTTACGGAAAAGGGGACAGAATTACGGTGACCGATGCAAATCTCTATCTGGGAAGACTGATTCCGGAGCATTTTCTCGGGGGCGGGATGGCCTTGACGGAGAAAAGACTTCCTTTGTATTTTGAAAACATGGCACAGAAGATCGGGCTTTCACCCCAAGAACTGGCCCAAGGCATTCTGGACGTGGCCAACACCGCCATGGAGAGGGCCATACGTGTGATTTCGGTAGAAAGGGGATATGATCCCCGGGAGTTCACTCTTTTTTCCTTTGGGGGTGCCGGGGGAATGCATGCGGCATTTTTGGCCAGGCTTTTGAATATACCCACAGTGCTGTTGCCCCCCAACCCGGGCATCCTGTCGGCCATGGGAATGCTTATGGCCGACGTGATAAAAGACTATTCTCTGACCATAATGAAGAAGCAGGAAAATGTTACCTTTAAGTTGCTGATCGAAGAGTTTGAGGAGATCGAAACCAAAGGACAGGAAGATCTCAGGGCCGAGGGAATTCCTGATCGCGGCATCATGCTCGAACGATATCTGGACATGCGGTATCACGGGCAGTCGTACGAAATTATCGTGCCTTTTGATGAGAATTATGTTGAACAATTTCAAGCAGGTCACGAAAAAACTTACGGATACAGAAACCCGGACAAGCCCGTTGAAATCGTCAATATCCGGCTTCGGGCAAGGGGGTTGCCGGAAAAACCACGATTTCAAAAGCATAAAAAAATGGGGGATGAACCTCCCTCCGAAGCCTTTATTGGAGAGAAGCCGGTGGTATTTGATCAAAGACGGATGCGAACGAAAATAATGGCCCGGCATAAACTGAACAGCGGAAACCGGATCCGTGGGCCTGCTGTTTTGGTAGAATATTCTTCTACCATTGTCATTCCACCCTTTGCCAATGCATTTGTGGATGAATATGGCAATATAATTATAGACTTGAAAGACGGAGGAGAGAAATGACCGTCAATCCGATCCTGCTGGAAGTTTTTAAAAATCGCTTTGCTTCCATTTCAGAGGAAATGGGAATGACTCTGATACGGACGGCGTTTTCACCCAATATAAAGGAGAGGCGGGACCTTTCGTGCGCGGTTTTCGATCACACCGGAGCAATGATCGCTCAGGCGGCCCATATCCCGGTTCACCTGGGCTCCATGCCCTTGTCGGTCAAGGCGGCCATTGAGAGTGTAACCTTACAGAAAGGGGATATGGTCATTTTAAACGATCCGTTTAAGGGCGGTACCCACCTGCCGGATATCACGCTTGTGGCGCCGATATTTGCCAATGATCCGGCACCGGCTTTCTTTGTGGCCAACCGGGCACATCATGCGGATGTGGGAGGAATGGCTTCCGGCTCCATGCCCCTTTCCACATCAATCTTTCAGGAGGGCCTGATTATTCCACCTCTGAAATTGGTTGACAAAGGGAGCATCGATAAAAAACTCATGGATTTTTTATTGAACAATGTCAGGACACCCACGGAACGTGAGGGTGACTTTGCTTCCCAGATCATGGCCAATATCACGGGTGTGCGCAGAACCGGGGAGCTTATAGAAAAATACGGTCTGGAAACGGTTCGGTTCTATGCCGGCAGCCTGATGGACTATGCGGAGCGGCTGACCCGAAAGACGATCCGGGAAATTCCGGACGGTATTTATGATTTTGAAGATGTTATGGATGATGACGGGATTTCGGATGATTGGATAAAAATCCGTGTAAAAATCATTGTTCAGGGAGATGAAGTTACCCTGGATTTCAGTGGCTGTGACGCCCAGGTTCGGGGGAGTATCAATGCCGTATACGCCATTACCCTGTCCGCGGTTCTTTATGTGTTTCGGTCGCTGGTTTTAGAAGATATTCCCACCAATGCCGGATGCCTGAGGCCCCTCACCGTCTTGACTATAAAAGGAACCATTGTGGATGCACAGTTTCCGGCCGCTGTGGCCGGGGGAAATGTAGAATTGTCTCAGCGGATTGTGGATGTGGTGCTGGGTGCCCTTTCAAAGGCGTTGCCCCATGCGATTCCTGCCGCCTCACAGGGGACCATGAACAATGTGACCATCGGGGGTATGGATTTTCGAAACCAAAAGCCGTTTGCATATTATGAAACCATTGGGGGAGGAATGGGAGCATCGTCGGAATGCCATGGGGAAAGTGCCGTTCACAGTCATATGACCAATACGCTGAACACCCCGGTAGAGGCCCTTGAATACAGTTATCCCTTCTTGGTCACCGAGTATTCCATACGCCGAGGCACGGGCGGACAAGGCCTTCACCGAGGAGGAGATGGCATTGTTCGGGAGATCGAACTGCTTTCGGAAGCGGATGTGACGGTCCTGTCCGAGAGAAGAAAAACTCCGCCATACGGCCTCTTTGGCGGAGGGCCCGGGGCTGTGGGAAAAAATGTTGTCATCAGAAACAACCGAGTTCAAGAAATGAGGGGTAAATTTTCCGCATCGTTAAAAAAAGGAGATTGTCTCCGGATTGAAACGCCAGGAGGTGGCGGGTGGGGTTAGCCTGGTACAAGAGTAAAATAAAAGGGGCGCTTCAGCGGGTGCTCGGCCCGTATGCCTTGAAAGAGCTTGAAATCGCCTCGGTGGGTGCCCGGCCCAATGCACGCTATGGTATAATGATGGATAAATTAACAATTGAGATGGTGTATTACCTGAATCTTGTATGAAAATTAATAAAAGTTTTTAAACACTGAGTTAAAGCGGGTTTAAACAACATCATAAAATTATACGTTTTACCCAGATGTTAAATCGGATGATGTTCTTTTTATTCATTAATTTTCACCCAAAGGGCAAGCCGGAGGCTTCCATCTGCTGCGTTATTAAGGGCTCGTAATAGTTCACTATGACTTCGCCCTTAAGTGCCTTGCATATGAAAGCCTCCGACTCGTGCAAGATCAAGGTATTAATTTCTTGTTTTTGCATAGATATTGTTTTATCGCTTAAGAAAAGCATCCAATGAGGTCAAATAAGGAAATAATTTTAGGGGTCCTATGTGGGGGAGAATAAGGTGCCGACTGAAAAGTTGAATAAAGTTTTAGAGATCATTTCGCGAAATCTAACCCAAAATAAGATTCCTTTTGCGGTAGTAGGAGCGATAGCCTTGGGATTGTATGGCTTTCCCAGGTTTACATCCGACATTGACCTGATCACCGAAGGTCGCTTGTGGCCTGAACTTGATTCAATAATGAAAAAACTGGGATATAGCTGCTATCAAAAGACGGATGTGTTTGCTCAATTTGAATCTGAACTCGGGGCTATGGGTTATATTGATTTTATGTTCGTCAACACCCCGGATGGATTGGATATTTTAAATCGCCGTGTTCTCGTTGAAGACGAATTGCTGGGAAAAGTTCCTGTGGTTCAGCCCACGGACTATATCATATTAAAGATGATGGCTATTGCCAACAACCCGGATCGCAGCATAAAAGATAAAGCCGATATATCAACTTTTATCACGCTCTACCGAAACCGGTTGCTGCCCGACTATTTTGAACCTCTTGACATGAGCCGGATTCACCTGTTTGCAGATCGTTTCGGCCAGACAAAGCTTATCGACAAATACTTTGATCAGGCTTCCAGTGACGACAATGAGAACGGGCCGTTTACACTATGAAAAATCAAATTAAAAGGAATTTTTCACACACAACGCAGCGCAAGATGGTCTTCGAAATGATTAATGCCGGCTATGATCTGGCTGAAAAACTCGGCAGGCACCCGTTGTCAAAAGGCTGCAATTGTATCGACTGTATCCATAAAAGAAAACGCATTCTGCAACCATCCGAAAAAAACTGGAAGTTTAAACTATAACCTATCTTGCAAATTTCGGATGATTATTGTACCGGTGAAAAATCAAATCAAAAAGCAGGGCCCGGTGTTGGATCTAAAGCGCTTGGTATGGAATTAGCAAGCACACTTTCATTCATTCTTTCATAAAATTTTCCCAGACTGTTCACCTGGCTTCCGGGACGGACCAAGCTACAGTGCTTTATGGCAGCAGTGGGTAATTTTCCAAGGTCCGACCCAAGCACACAAGCACAAAATAATGGATTTTGCCCTTTATTGTCAAAATTGGGTTGACAAACTGACTGAATTTAGCAAAATATAGTCAATTTATTAACTAAATTTGATGATCCTTAAAATGTATATTTCCCAGAAACAGATCGAAAATCTTCGGCAGTTGATCATACCGGGTAAAGTAATGGTCATCTATGGACCGCGCCGGGTAGGCAAAACAACGTTATTGAAAAAATATCTGGAAAGTGAAAACAATAGCGTTCTTTTTGTAAACGGAGATGATATCATTGTTCGACAGTACATTGAAAGTCAGTCTATTCAAACCCTTCGCGACTTTGTCGGAAATCATCGTCTACTGGTTGTGGATGAAGCCCAGTACGTTGAAAAAATTGGGTTAAATCTCAAATTGATTGTCGACCATATTCCTGAAATCAAAGTCATTGTCACAGGTTCTTCTTCATTTGATCTGGCTCGAGACGTGGGCGAGCCGCTGACCGGCAGAAAATATGTCCTTAAACTTTTTCCATTGTCCCAAATGGAAATATCAAAGATTGAAAAGCGACACGAGACAACTGCGAGTTTGGAATCACGTTTGATTTACGGTTCCTATCCGGAAGTTGTGCTTATAAGAGACAACAGGCGACGTGAAGACTATTTGCGTGAACTCATTCAATCTTATCTGTTCAAGGATATTCTATCTCTGGAAGGTATTCGTTATGCCAACAAACTGGTGCGTTTATTACAGTTGTTGGCGTTTCAAATCGGCAAACAGGTGTCGTTCGCCGAATTGGGAAAGCAACTTTCCATGAGCAAAAATACGGTGGAACGCTATTTGGACTTATTGGAGAAAGTCTTTGTTATATATAGGCTTTCCGGTTTCAGTAGAAATTTGCGTAAAGAAATCACAAAAAGTCAACGCTATTTTTTTTATGACACCGGGGTTCGTAACGCCTTAATCGGAAATTTTAATCCACTGGCCGTGCGCAATGATCTGGGTGAGCTTTGGGAAAACTATATCATAACAGAACGGATGAAAAGACAGGAATATTTACGCAAGGTAACGAATTCATATTTCTGGCGAACATATGACAAAAAAGAAATCGATCTAGTGGAAGAAAGAGAAGGAAGATTATTTGGTTACGAAGTCAAATGGAAAAAGGAGCGCGTAAAGATTCCCCGAGACTGGACTTCCGGTTATCCGGATGCTGCTTTTGAGGTCATCCATCGAGAAAACTATCTTAAATTTATTCAGTAAACGCTGATCTGGTCAGCCCCCCTTCGGAGGCTTTAACAGGGTAAATGTGGGTCTGTGGCTAATTAAATATCTGTTTTTAAGCTGATCTCTGGTCCCTGTTATCACCCTTGACATGTCAAGTTAAATATAGGGGGTTATAATGGATTGTCTTGGGGATATCGGAGTCATACTATTTGGCTTAAAAGATCATTTTGGGGGCCGAAAAGATTGGTTTAAGACAATTTAAGGCCCTGTTTTAAACCACTTTTGTAATTATAATGGTTGGTTACCGTGGTCCGACCCCAAGCGTTTGAATGCCATGATCCGAATAATGATACTGGATCTCCTCCAAGTTCTCATCCGCATTTTACCGGATGTTTAAAATGTCACAACGATGATATAACTCCTGCAAAAATGGGAACGGCACCTCCATCGATTTTTCGATGATTGCATAATTCTTTCAAACCCCTTGGATATAAACCGCGCCACGATTTACGGAAACGGCTTGTGCTTTGAGGTAAGATTTAGATATCTTAAAAATTTAGATGGTTTTACTCATTGCATGTATCTGGCTTGGCCATTTGTGAAGTTTAAAACTTGATTTTGCTATT
>Ga0180431_10003699_pt1 | contig 19492 bp, 15 predicted proteins | sample SS_ome_11_FD_132459 | JGI IMG/M metagenome (GOLD analysis project Ga0180431, IMG submission 132459) | Hypersaline lake sediment archaeal communities from the Salton Sea, California, USA - SS_1_MS_1 metaG | ecosystem: Environmental > Aquatic > Non-marine Saline and Alkaline > Hypersaline >... | reverse complement strand
AATTGCTGCTCCTGAACCCTTTGTCAGTCGCGGCGGTGAGAAGCTGGAAGGGGCCGTTGATGGTTTTCGTCTTGATCCCACAGGGAAGGTCTGCCTGGATGTCGGAAGCGCCACCGGTGGGTTTACCGACTGCTTGTTGACCTTTACCCCGCAAACTGGTCCAAAGATAATGTCAAAATAGAGATTGATTCACGTTTAAAGGGAGGGAATTTGGTATGCGAAGGACGAGGTTCTCTGAGATCGAGATTGTGTGCGCTGTCAAACAGCTCTAGATGGGCACGAACGTTTCACTTAAGGCGCTTCTCTGGAAGCCAGGCGAATGTGATGTGCATCACACAACCCTAGCAACCATGTTGTTCGTCAAGTGTTGACGGACTCAGGCTGCCATGGGATGTGATCTCTGATCATGGCGTTGAGAATCGTGAGGAGCTTCCGCATGCAGGCCACCAAGGCAACCTTCGCTGGCTTACCCTGCTTCCGCAGTCGTTTGTAGAAGGACCGAATCTGGTCGTTGCACCGTATCCCCACCATCACGCTCATGTACAGCGCGCCACGCACCTGGGCTCGTCCTCCCCACACGGCTCTTCTCCCCTTCCGCACACCGCTATCGCAGTTGAACGGGGCGACTCCGACCAGGGATGAGATCTTTCTCCGACCTAGTGTTCCCAACTCCGGTAAGAACCCGATCAGTGTTGTGCTCACCACCGCCCCGACTCCCGGGGCGCTCTCCAGCAGTCGCGCTTTCTCTTCCCACACTGCATTGGAGTTCCGGCGTCGACGGATCTCGTTTTCCAGCTTGGCCAGCTCTTCGCCTAGCCATCCTAGATGAGTCTCGATCCCAGCACGAACGTGGGCTGACGCTCGGCGCCGCCGGTTCTTCTCTGCGGTGATCATTCCTACCAGCTGACATCGGCGCGAGAGAAGGTCGCGCAACTGCTCTTCGTCCTCATCAGGCAGCAAACGAGGCTCCGGCTGCATGGTCTCCGCGAACCGAGCCAACACTGCAGCATCCAGCTTGTCTGTCTTCGCTAGTTGACCGATGGACTTGGCGAAGTCACGGATCTGGCGAGGGTTCCGGGGATACTGCCGCGCTCCAGACCTCGAGCTAAGGAACGCTCGAGATTTCCACACGCTTCCATCAGTACCATCCGGGGCCTCAGCTTCTGCATCCGCTTGACGAACTTCCTGACGCCTTCTGGTGTGTAGGGAACCACCCAGTGTAGGCCGTCAGGACGGACGGCTACATCGAACGAGCGCAGACCAACATCTACTCCGACATATCGCTTGCTCATCTCAGCCTCCTTGCACTATGCTCGTGGTTAGGTCCAGCCTTGTAGATGCGGGCTTGGTGACCCATTCAACCATCCGGACTTTCACGAGCGTCAGGGACGGGAGGAGCCAAGCTAGGGTACGGTCTCAATGACCAAGGGGACGACGGTCTCTCCCGTCCCTCCTACTCTGACCTCACAGCATAAACATACAAGGGGACTCAAACCCGGAAGTCCTGTCTGTAACACGGAAAGCCGGAAACGTGCCTTCATCGGGTTATGAGGCTCTTCTTCGCAAGCGATGTTGGGAATAGAGGAATGCGGTTTGTGGTGGAGCCTAGGGGATTCGAACCCCTCACCTCTTGCATGCCATGCAAGCGCTCTCCCAACTGAGCTAAGGCCCCGATTGTGTTCCCATTGATACCCGATTTCGAGGTGCCGTTCAAGCGTCTGTATATCGCAGAAGCCTGTTCCAGTTGATCCTAAGTGGCAAGAATTTGCACAACGGCGGCCGATAGTTCTGGAACGGTGAAGTCCGGCTCGGCAATCGCTCTGCCATCCTTTCCGCCGAGACCCGTTTTCACGAGGATCGTGCGACAGCAGGCGCGGACGCCGGCAAGGATATCGGTGGTTGCATCTCCAACGAGGACAGACTTGCGCAGATTGACACCCAGATCATCGCGTGCCTTCTCCAACATCCCGATTCCCGGTTTTCGGCAAGGGCAGTCGAGGAGGTAATCCGTGACTGTTGCCTGTGGGTGGTGGGGACAATAATAGATGGCGTCAACACTGGCGCCTGCTTCCGCAAGGAGGAACTTCATTTTCGCGTGGATCTTGGCCAGCGTCTCTTCGGTCAGATGTCCCATGGCAATACCGCCTTGGTTGGTGATAACAATTACGGGGATGTGTGCCCGATTCAATCGCGCAATTGCCTCGCTTGTTCCTTCGATAAGGGCAAGGTCCTCGGGGCGGTTGACAAACGCTGCCTGCTTGCAGATCACTCCGTCGCGATCCAGGAAGACGGCTCCTCCTGCAGAGACTAGGGGAAGGTTGGTTTCCCGGTCGCGCATCGCTAGCGGACGACGATGCTGACCATCTTCTCGGGGATGGCGATGACCTTAACGAGTTCCCTCTCGGCGAGTCTCTTGGATACTTCGGGAACGGCGAGCACGGCTTCCTCGAGCGCTTCGGGGTCGCGGCTTGTCTCAATGGGGACGACTACTCGGGCGCGGACCTTGCCGTTGATCTGCACCGGGATCTCCACCGACTCCTCTTCCAGTGCGTCGATTGAAAAGGACGGCCATGGCTGATCGAGGACTGCATCGGTGTGGCCGATCCGCCGCCACAGCTCCTCGCAGATAAAGGGCACGAACGGGGAGAGGATGAGGATCAGTCCCTCGATTACCTTCCGAATCAGGCCATCGTCTCCCTTTCTGCCTGCCGCGTAGGGGGTGAGTTCGTTGACCAGTTCCATGACCGCCGAAACGGCGGTGTTGAAGTTGAAGCGGCCTTCGATGTCTTCTGTGACCTTCTTGATGGTCCGGTTGTAGCGGCGCCACAGCTTTCTCCCATCCTCATTGAGGAGAGCGGCATCTGAGGTTTCAGGCCAGGAGGCTACACGCTCTGCCTGAGCAAGGACGAGGGTCCATAGCCGGTTGAGGAAGCGGAAGGCGCCGCGGACTCCCTCCTCAGTCCATTCGATGTCGCGATCCGGCGGGCCCATGAACAGGGTGTACAGCCGTTCGGTGTCCGCGCCATAACGCCCGATGATCTCTGCGGGCGCAACAACGTTCTTCTTCGACTTGGACATTGAGAAGTTGTCTGTTTCCACCGCCTTCCCGCAATGGGGACAGTGGCCGTCCTTCACCTCGTGCGGATAAAGCCAGCCGTGCTCCGAACAGCGATGGGCAGGATAGGTGACCATTCCTTGCGTGAACAGGCGTTCAAACGGTTCGTCGAAGCCGGTGTGGCCCATATCGTGGAGGGCCTTGGTGAAGAATCGTGAGTAAAGCAGATGGAGGATGGCGTGCTCCACCCCGCCGACGTATTGATCGACCGGCAGCCACGCGTTGACGTCGTCGCTGTCAAACGGTGCCGTCTCGTCCTGTGGTGAAATGTAGCGGAGGTAGTACCACGAGGAATCGACGAAAGTATCCATTGTGTCCGTGTCGCGTTTGGCCGGTCCGCCGCAGCGGGGGCAGGTCGTCTCGGTGTAGCCGGGTACGTCGGCAAGGCCCATCTTGCCGATGAACTCAACCTCGGGGAGGAGGACCGGGAGATCCTTCTCAGGAACCGGGACGATCCCGCATTGGTCGCAGTAGATCATGGGAATGGGCGCTCCCCAATAGCGTTGTCGGGAGATGAGCCAATCGCGCAATCGGTAGTTGACTGCGCCGCGGCCCTTACCGGTCTCCTCAAGCCAGGTGATCACTCTGTTGACGGCGTCCTTACCGGGGGTTCCGCTGAAGGCATCGGAGTGGCACATCGCGCCGTAGTCTGCGTGATACAGGAGATCGCGATACCACTCAACACCCCACAACATCTCCATTACCGAGCGTTTCTCCTGTAATTTAGGTTCAAGACGCTGGCAACGGGCAAGAATCTCTCGATCGGACGCCGTCGAGTCAAGATCGAGGACTGCATCTTCGAATACGAACGCAAACCGCGCTCCGACAATCTCTGTCCAGCGGCCTGACTTGACATACGTACGGGCAACCGCTATGTAGCGGTCGATCTGAGTCTTGCCCAAGCTGACTAGCAGTCCACGATCAGTTCTGTCGAACGCAATCCCTGCCCCGACGAGTGCCTTGGCAAAGCCATCGTTCATTGTGTTGGCCGAAATAACCGATCGAGCCCGGCGGTCGATCGGCTCAATGACCGGGATGATCGGAAGGCCGAATTGGAGGGCGAACGCGAAGTCACGTTCATCGTGAGCGGGAACGGCCATGATCGCGCCGGTCCCGTAGGTCATCAGGACGTAATCGGCGATCCACACCGGGATTCTCTCGTTGTTCACCGGATTGATGGCGTAGCCGCCGGTGAATACGCCGGTCTTCTCGCGCTCGGTGGAGACGCGGTCGACTTCGCTTTCGCGACTGGTCTGCTGGCGGTAGGCCTCTACAGCCTCGCGCTGTTCGGCGGTGGTCAGCCGATCGACGAGCGGATGCTCCGGGGCGAGGACCATGAACGTCGCTCCCCACAGGGTGTCGGGACGAGTGGTGAAGACCACCATCTCCTCACCGGCCTCCGTGTGGAAGGAGACCTCTGCACCGATGCTCTTTCCGATCCAGTTCTCCTGCATCTTCTTGACGTTTTCCGGCCAGCCGGTGAGTGTCTGCAAATCCTCCAGGAGACGATCGGCGTAGGTCGTTATGCGGAAAAACCACTGCTCAAGGGTCTTGGCCTGAGGTGGCGTTCCGCAGCGTTCGCACACACCGGCAACGACCTGTTCGTTGGCGAGCACGGTATCACAAGTCGGGCAGTAGTTGACCGTCGCTTCCTGTTTGTAGGCGAGATTGTGCTCGTGGAGCTTGAGAAACAGCCACTGTGTCCAGCGATAGTAGTCGGGAAGACACGTGGTGACCTCGCGGTCCCAATCGTATTCGATCCCCCAGGCGCGGAACTGCTCCTTCGCTTCGGCGATGTTGGCAAGGGTCCACTCGCGGGGGTGAATTCCACGGTCGATTGCGGCGTTCTCCGCGGGAAGTCCAAAGGCATCCCAGCCCATTGGATTCAGGATATTGTAGCCCCGCATGATGTAAAAGCGAGTGACCACGTCGCCGATGATGTAGTTTCTCCCATGGCCGACGTGAAGAGATCCTGAAGGATACGGGAACATGTTGAGGTAGTAGAACTTCTTTGTCGTGTCGGACGTGTCCGCTTTGAAGTGCCCCCGTTCGCGCCAGAAATCGCGCCAGCGATCCTCGATCTCTCTGAACGTGTATTCCTCTACCATAGCGAAAGTCCCCCGCGTGCCAGTTTTTCCGCCTTTGCTAACACAGTGTAAACATCCTTTTCAGTCGGCATCTCGCAGTAGAGTCGCAGGATCGGTTCCGTGCCGGAAGCGCGTAACAGGAGCCATCCCTTGTCGAAACGAAGCTTCACGCCGTCCAGGGTTTCCACCGCGCGGACAGGTTGACCGGCAAACTGTTCTGGGGGTGTCTCGCTCAGACGAGCAACTACTTCGATGCGTTCTTTCAGCTCAACATCGTGCCGATGGTAGACATGCGGTCCCACGTCCGCTAACAACCTGTCTACTACTGCACTCATCGGACCCTCTGCAGTTGCCGCAATTTCAGCCAGTAGGAGCGAGAGAAGGACCCCGTCGCGCTCAGGGATGTGGCCCCGGATGGCAATGCTTCCACTCTCTTCTGCGGCAATCAGAACATCCCGTTTTAGTATCTGTTCGCAGGCGTATTTGAACCCGATTGGAACCTCGATCAATTCGAGGTTGTACTCCTGGCAGAGTGCCTCTGCCATGTCCGTCAATGCGAACGACTTCACGACCGCTCCACGCCACCCGCGTTCCTCCACCAAGTAGCGGAGAAGGAGGGCAAAGGTACGGTGAGCATCGATGAAACCGCCCTTCTCGTCCATTGCGGAGATGCGATCACCGTCGCCGTCTGTCGCCACGCCGATCAACGGTTGCTTGCGTCGTCGCATGGAGGCGATTACCGCTCTTAGGGGAATGAGATTTTCTTCGAGTGGTTCAGGCTTTCTGCCTCCGAAGAGTACGTTTCGTGTTCCCCGGATCTGCACGTGGGCAACGCCGTACTCGGACAGAAGCTGGGCAACGTATCCTTGGGCCGATCCGTACATCGAATCGACGACAACCCGTATCGGTGCAGCGGTAAGCCGATCAGAGTCCACCAAGGTACGAACTTTGGCCAAAAACGAGGCTCTGAGATCGGATTCCTCGATGGCCCCCTCGGGCGTTTGTGGATGGGGAATCAGGGCGGGAAGCAGATGCTCCACGGCGGAGGTGACCTCGCCGGGGGCAGAACCGCCATATTCGGCCTTGTACTTGATACCGTTGTAGATGGGGGGGTTGTGACTTGCGGTGAACATGATTCCCGCGGCAGCGCGGCGATCGACAACGGCATAGGAGAGCGCAGGGGTGGGCACCGGATCTCCGGCGATAGCCACTGGGATCCCGCTGTCGTAGAGCACTCGAGCGAAGTAATGCGCAAACTCGCGTGAGAGAAAGCGCATGTCGTAGCCGATAACGGCTCCGTTGGCAGCAGTCCTGTATTCTGCCCCCCAATCGCGGTAGATGTCCAGCTGTTTACGGTTCGGGGAGAGGAGGAACTCGGCGGTTGCCTGAGCCACGCGGGCCACGTTATCAAACGTGAACTCCCGTGCGATGATTCCGCGCCAGCCGTCAGTGCCGAACTTTACGTCTACGTTTTCGTTTTGACCGTCCACTCTGTTCTCCTAGACGCAACTTCGATTTTGTATTGATGCGCTCAACATGTTCTGGAAGGACAAGGTTCGGTTGGGTGAGGATCGCCTGTAACAGTACGAAGGGAATGGATGTCTCTACCCAGATCGAGTCAATATCAACGACGCCGTTCTTCGCTGGCAGATGAGGGATTACCCGTTCTACGGTCTGCTTGTAGCGAAGGAGCATCTCCTCATCGGCGAGTCCGTCAGGAGCAGTATTCATCGGTTACTTGATCCTTTTTCGCTTCCTTGCCAACACTGAGGTCCGAAGTGATTCCCGCTTGGCCAATACCGCCGTTGTCAGTCCGCGGCTGGATTCTATGATAGCCAGGCGCTCTGAGCTTGTAAAGGAGGTGCAATGCACTTGAAGCCAGCGAAGCCAGCTGAGCGATGAACGAGCCCGTCTGTGGCATTCGTTACCGTCGGTGCGAGAGACTGGAAGGGTGCTCGTGTTTTTAGGCAGGGTGCCTTTGCACTGCTAGGCCACGTCTTCTCCTAACCGGGCACGGTAGCGGCGTGGGCGCGACCGCTTTCCGATTGAAGGAATTTTGTGTGGTCAAGGTCAGTAGGATACAATCATTTCCCTGTTTGAGGGGGAAACTGGATGCGGAAGTTCGTTTTTGCGTTGCTTTTTTTCGCCACGCTTTTTCTTGTTGGCGTGGGTGCATCGGCGGGTCAGGAGCGGCTTCATCCTTCTCTGCGAGAGTTGCTGGCTCGGGCAAGCACAACGGATTCCTTCGACCTCGCAACTCTCGCCTCCAGAATGCAGATCTTCACGGCAGCGGGCTTGTTCCTTCCGTCGCAGGTCTTCTTTGCCACACCGGGAGAAGTGGAACAAGTAGGTGTCTTGGTGAAGGTTTCACGCTCCGTATGGGGGAAACGTTTCCTCGGTTTGCCGGTACAGATGAGCACAGGCACGATACTTAGTATGGCCGTGAGTCTAGCAGAGCTGTTACAGCTCGCCGCTTCACCGGACGTCATATACGTTGAGCCGGCCTGGCAAACCGAACCGAAGCTCGATCGAAGCCTTCCCGCCATCGGGGTAGACCTTGTGCATGAGGACTCTCCACCGGTGCTTGGCGAGGGTGTCATCGTGGGCGCGGTGGACACCGGAATAGACTATACCCACCTTGACTTCCGTTACGATGCGGATGGCGATGGATTCGAGGAGTCTTCACGGATTCTTAACATCTGGGATCAAACGAGCGGTTTTTTCGGAACGTACTACAGCAAGGCGGACATTGAGAGTGACCTGGCTTTCGGCTTTGATTCTTGGGAAGGTATCGTGCGCCAAGCAGATGAAGATGGACACGGCACCCACGTGATGGGGGTCGCGGCCGGTGATGGTTCTTCCTCCGGGGCCGGGTTTGTTGGAGTGGCTCCAGAAGCTCAGATAATCATGGTGAAGACGTCGTTTTATACCTCGGACATCCTTTCTGGAGTGGCCTATATCTTCGACCGGGCGGAGGAACTCGGGCTTCCTGCGGTTGTAAATCTCAGCTTGGGCGGGCACGATGGGCCGCACGACGGCACAAGCCTATTCGAACAAGGGCTCGACGAGCTTGCTACAGCAGCGGGGCAGGTGATCGTCGTCTCTGCGGGGAACGAAGGCGATCAATTCATCCACATTTCGCACACGCTGAACGGCGACTCGAGCACCTTTGCCGTCGATCCATCCTCTGATTCTGTTGAACTCACCTTGTGGTACCCAGGCGGATCGGGGTTCACGATCACCGTTGCTCCGCCCAGCGGCGAACCTCTAGTGGTCTCTACGGGTTTCGTCGGTTTTGCCAACAGTGGTTTTGGAAGCGCCTACGTGGATAACGCTTCAAGCGAAGCAAACCCAAACAACGGAGACAACGAAGCCCTGGTGATGCTGAGCAATCTTCTTCTAGGGAACCTGTGGACCATCACCGTTCGTGATGATAGAGGAGGAGGAGGACGGTTCGACGGGTGGATTGCCTCTGGTGAGGGGGCGATCCTCGGGGGGGACTCCGCGTCCACCATTGATGAACCGGGGAATGCCGACCGAGTGATTACTGTGGGGGCGTTCAACACTAAGGCACAGTGGCCGTCGCTTTCCGGTGAGCAAGACTACTCTAGCCAGTATCCGATCGGTGCGCTCTCCTTTTTTTCAAGTCGGGGTCCAACGCGTGACGGGCGCCAGAAGCCGGAGGTTGCTGCACCCGGGGCGTGGGTTGCAGCAGCCCTCTCCGTTGACAGCCCGTCTCAGGGATACCTTGCCCATCCTGATCAAGAGCATACAATGCTGGCCGGAACGAGTATCTCCGCGCCGCACGTGAGTGGAGTCGCTGCGCTAATGCTCTCGGTCGATCCGCAATTGACCGCCGCCGAGATCCGGACGAGATTGTCGAACACCGCGGTGAGTGATGCGTATACTGGTGTGGTTCCAAATGAACGGTGGGGATGGGGAAAAATCGATACGGAAGCCGTTATTGCTACGGTGGAGCCGTTGCCGGAAGAAAACGGAGCCCAGCGCCCTGTGATTACGGTTGCAGAAAATCCTGTTCAGAAAAGTGCTTCATTTACGTACGAGCTTCCCATAGAAGCAACAACGGCGACACTTCACGTCTACAACATCGCGGGAAAACTCCTGTTTGAGACGGAATTGCCTCTAGATGGAGATGAGTATTCCTGGAACTTGGCGACAAACAGAGGAAACGCCCTGGGAAGTGGCCTTTACCTCTTCCTTCTCCTTACCGACAGCGGAAGTTCGGAGATCGGGAAGTTGGTGATTGCGAGATGAGGTGGACGTGGATTGCTCTCTTGATCGGAGTGGTCCTCTTGGGTGTCGTGGGCAATGGCACCGAGTACATGAACGTTGCTACGATCTTTCAGCTGGGAACAGGAGCGCGTCCCTCCGGGCTGGGCGGAGCTTTCCTCGCGCTGGCAGACGATGAGAACGCGGCCTTCTACAATCCGGCCGGCCTTGGATGGATGGACCGCATTGGGGTTACGTCGTTTTTCAGTCAGCAATTTGGCGGGGTAACGTACGGTGCGCTCTGCCTTAGCTTCCCGTACTTCGGAGTAAGTTGGCTTCAACTGGACTCAGGGTGGATCTCTACAGGGGAAGGGGGAATCCGCTACGTGAGCCAAGCAGGAATCATTTCCTCCGGGATTCACTTTGGACCGGTGGGTCTGGGTGTGCGGGCGAAGCTCTATCGAGTTTCACAGCCGTACACTGCCTTTGGGTGGGCTGTTGACCCGGTCCTCCTTGTTGTCACGGATATCATACGGGTGGGCCTTTTGGTAGAAAACCCTTTTGCTTCACCGATTGCTTACGGGGACGGACATACAGAGCAGTGGGAGAGTTCCTGCCGGCTTGGGGCGGCAATGACTTTGAGGCCGTCTGAGGGAGTCCATTGGAATACCGTTTTTGAGGCCTCCGGTCTCTTTTCTGCGAATCCACAACTTGCAATTGGCCTTGAGGCCTGGGTCGGCGGTCTGGCTGCTCGTGTCGGTATTGCTGATGTCGGTCCCACTCTTGGACTTACGGTGCGATTTGCCAATTTCCATGTTGACTGGGCGTATGCCATCCATTCTGAGCTCGGTGGCAGTCATCGTGTCTCTCTCACCTTCAGGTTCTGAGAAGGGAAGGAGACGTCATGCGGACAGAAACAAAGGCTCTGCGAGGAAGATGGGCCCTGGAATCAAGCGTGTTGGCGATTGCCTGGGTTTGCCTTGTTCTGGTTGCTCTTCCCACTTTTTCTCAAGACGACGAGGAGTCTTTCCAGGCTGACATTAGTGGGCAGAAGACGTGGACCGTCCGTTACGGCCTAGGTAATGCGACTGGACTGGCTCAGGTTGGGATGGCGCCCTATATGTTCTTCCTCGATCAGACTCTCGAGGTTGACATCCATGGTGAGGCCATTTCATTGCTCACCATTGACGCGCACTTCAATGATCAAGAAGAAGACAGTATGCAGTCTCTCACGATGGGTCTGGATGCTGGGGATTTACAGGGGGTCTTCGGCGACTTTTCGATCACCGGGAAGGAGGCTTTTGCCGTCTACAACAAGGCGCTCAAAGGAATCCGCCTCGACCGACAAATCGGCGAAGCACAGCTCACCGGCATTCTCTCCCAGATCGAGGGGATCTCGGAGTCAAAGACATTCGTGGGCCGCACCGCTAGCGAGGAGGTTGTTTTCTCGGCTACTGATCCTGAACAGTCCTGGGAAGAGCAACCGTACTTGGATCACATCGATGGACTTTATCATTACGAGTTGGGAACGCCTTTCGTTGAGGGGTTCTCTGAGGTTGAGCTTGCCTTTGATCCATCGGAAGGGTTGCAAGAACTTCTTGAAACTTACGGACTTTCTTACCTGTTCGGTGTCGTTGTCGAAGAACCTTCCGAAGAGCTCTCGGAGAGCAGCTTTGCTGTGGCTAGCAACGCACAGGATGTCCTTCTGTTAACAACAGAACCCAGAAGCCTTCTACGCAAACGATTAAAAGACGCGATCACAATGTACAACGAGGAGGAGGAACTCACGGGTACTGACAAACAACGTTATCCCTTCAACGAAGATACTGACTATGAACGAGTTTTCCTCGAACAACTTGCGGAGTTCGTGTCTATCGTCGTTGATGGACACGATTATCTCGTTGCAGGGGGAGGACGACAACGCTTTTATGATCTCGATCGAACCGGGGTGGAGGAGGACTCGGTTGTCGTGGAGGTGATCCTGGATGGAGGAACCTTCCGGCCGATTACCGATCCGGACCTGTCGGACTACCGATTTGTGATCTTCCCGGACGAGGGAATCATCGAGCTTGACTTCCCGGAGCGTTTCTTCGAGGTGGAGGAGAACTCGATCCGTGTGACGTTTGACTACACGGTCTCCGGCGAGGTGTTTACGCTGGGTCTCTCAATTCTGTCGGGAAGCGAAAAGGTTTACCTGAACGAAAAACTTCTTGAACGCGACGTCCACTACTCGATCGACTATGAGGTCGGTACGTTGATCCTGTTTATAGAGGTTGGAGACGAAGATACGATTCGGATCGATTACGAGCGTGCTCGTGGCGGCTTGGGCGGCTACGTGGAGTACAACCGCTACTTCTACGGAGCGACCCTGAGCCTGCCTTTCTCAGAGGTACTCAACGTTGAGTTGAGTCTGCTCCAGGCGGAGGATGCCTCAACTTCGCTTGTGGATGCGGATGAATCGTACACCATGCCTAACACGCACACCATCGCAGGGATCACGGGGTCCCTCCTTTTGGACGATTTTTCTGCCGATTTTATGTTGGGTTACAGTGACGACCGGTTTCCGCTCGACGATAACCTGCGGGCCAATCTACCCAATGAAGTGACCGCGATCCTTACCCTTCCAGACTATACGTTTATTGGTCATCTCAATGGCGTCACTGTCTATCACGATGGAGGGTGGACCAGCTATGACACATCGGATGGTCTTTCGGGAAATCGCGTTTATGATATCACAACCGACGGCACACACGTCTTCTTCGCAACCGGTTCCGGATTGACCGTTCTGTCTTTGGAGGGAGAAGCCCCGTTGGCACAGGTGGGAAACTGGCGTCGTTACTACCTGGAGGACGGTCTTCCCAACGCTGCTGTTCATTCCCTGACTCTTGTCGATGACACCCTGTGGGTGGGAACCGAGGGAGGACTGGCGTCGGTGCGGGTGGAAGAGGTGGACGAGTCCTCGAGCTGGACGCGCTACACCGATGACTCGTTCACGGAGCTAGGAAGTGTCGAATGTCTTGCGAGCGATGGGGATCTTCTGTATGTGGGGACCGAGTGGGGCCTATTCGCTTTTGATGAAACCGAGGGGACGCTCGCCGAGCTTTCGGGAACGCACAGCCTGCGTATCTACGACCTCCTCTCTGTCGATCGAACTCTTTACGCGGCGTGTGAATTTGGGCTGCGTTCCTTCCGCGACGGCATCGGAATGGGGTGGGTAGTCTTTGGTGAGTCGGTCTATTGTGTCGCTTTGTTGGATGGGGGGCTGTGGTACGGCAGCGAAACGGGGCTCTATCGGCCAAGTGCAGAGCTGGTCCTCACTGGCTGGGGGATAACCGAAATCGCCGCATCCACAGAGGATACATTGTGGGTGGGCAGCCGGGCCGATTCCGAGTACGAGCTACGTGTTTGGGAGATCAGTGACGGGATTGAACAGTTCGATACCGTGCGCACTGGCATTGATGGCGAAGATCCAAATCGGTTTGTGGACATTCCCGCCGAGGAGCACACCGACCGTGGCCTTCTAGGTCGGGTCAACTTCTATCGCGACATGGGAGAATTCACCTTTTCCGGGAGCTTCGAGAGCGTTTCGCCGGAGTTCACTTCCATTGGGGCCCTTAGTCGACGCGATGAGACAGGCTGGGTGTTGAACGGGAGTGCTCAGCCAGCGGAAGGTCTTTACCTGACAGGAGCCCATTCCTTCTACTTGATTGACCAGTCGAGCGATGAGCCGCGGAGCACGATGGAGAATTGGCTAACACTCAGCTGGGACGTCGCTCCAAACCTCGATGCCTCGATTCAGCAGACGCTGGTTAACGACGATGTCTCCCACCCAGGCTTCGATGACGGAAGCCTTGCCTACAGCTTCGCTCTGCAAGATCACCTGTTCGATGACACACTCAGTCTTTCCCTTCGTTGGAACGACTCTTTCGATGAAGATTTCCTCACCGGCACGTCTACCCGCGACAACAGTCTGGGGTTGAACGGTGCAGTCCAAGTCACCCCAGATCTCTCCGTGTCGGCCAGTTGGTCGCGACCGATGACGATCAGCGGCGAGGAACGAGACGGTAGCGAAAAGCGGGCACTGACCGCGAGCTGGGCGCATCGCTTTGATATGCTGAATGCGGATGCAAGCTATAAGGTCTCCGCCAATCGGTCTGTTCTAGGCGGCAGCTTCCGCACGACTCAATACGCAGAGTGTGACCTGAGGTTTGACCGCTTCAGCTTCCATGGATGGGGGTTGACCCCGAGTTTGGATCTGAATCTTGAGGAGGACGAAGGGGTCTTCTCCTTGACCGGACGAGGGACCCTGCGCGCTGTACTCGATGTGTTCTCAGCACGGGCAACCTACAGCAAGACGTTCTCGGGAGATTGGCAGGAGCAGGAGCGGCAGGAACAGAGCGATCGTCTCTACATTACACTCGAATACGGCGGTATTCCTGATCTGAGGCCGATGCTGACCTATACCGCAAACAGCAGTGCGGTAATCTACCAAGGTATTTCCTCTCCCGAATTTAGTCATACCCTTACCGGACGACTCTCCTGGAACCCGCGCGGTGGCCCCCAAGACAACCTATCGATCTCGATCTATGAGAGAAGGGAAGAGGATGAAGGCACGATCACCGCCACGCTTTCTAATGACTTCTCGCACGTGTTGTCCGACACGCTCACCTTGCGGCTCGAGTTGGACGGTGATTGTACGCCCGGCGATGATGGTCCAGACCTCGATGCCATACTGACTGGATACTTAGATATCGTCCTTTCTGAGGCCTGGGAATCTTCTCTTTCAGGTTCTTATTTGACCGGCACCAAGAGCGATGGCGGGCTCTATCACAGCCTCTTCCTCGAGCTGTTCGTTGCCACTACTTTCTGAGAGCTCCTTGGCAGCGGCCGAATGTTGTCAATTCACGGTGTGCTTTCTATCCTTTGAATGAGCAGGTGAAGTATGGAGTGATCGATGGACACAACCACGGACGATCGGTATCTTCGGCAGCGTGTCCTCCCGGAGATCGGGGACGAAGGGCAAAAGCAGTTGGCCCAAGCGAGGGTTTTTGTCGCTGGCTGTGGTGCCTTGGGCACAAACATCGCCGAGGTCCTCGCTCGGGCGGGGATAGGACACATTACTCTTGTTGACTACGACCGAGTCGAACTCTCCAATCTGCAGCGCCAGGTTCTAATGACCGAGGCCGACGTCGGTCGGCCAAAAGCCAGCGCTGTGGCCGAGGCGCTGGCGAAGATCAATTCCCAGATCGAAGTTGCTCACGAAGTCACGCGTATCGCAGCGGACAACGTAGAGCGATTGATTGAAAACGTCGATATCGTCCTCGATGGCTTTGACAATCTCCCTTCACGTTATCTACTGAACGACGCCTGTGTCCAACATGGGATTCCATGGGTCTTCGCCGCAGTGGCTGGAACATACGGAATGACCATGCCGATCCTCCCGGGGAGGGGTCCGTGCCTGCGCTGTCTGTTGCCAAACCCCGCTCCGGAAGACGTCGTCCTCACTGCCGGGAATGCCGGGATCCTCAACACTCTCCCCCGAGCGGTCGTTTCGGTTCAAACGACCCAGGCGCTGAGGATCCTTGTTGGTTCACTTGATGTCCCCGTGAAGCTGACCACAGTTGATATCTGGCAGGATGTGTACAACGTTCAAGAGATTCCGCGAAACGAGAAGTGTCCCTGCTGCGGAGAAAGGCACTACGATTTTCTTGTGCCAACGAGCACCTAAAGAGGCATCGCCGTGACAAATGGCCTATCCGCCACCAACCGGAGGAAGAAAGGCTATTGTTGAACCGCTGGAGAGGGGCGTATGAAATCCATTCAGCGATCGGACATTTCGCCCGTTGACCAACGCGTTGAGGTACCCCTTCGTGAGACCTGGCTGCAATTTCTCGTACAACTCTGGGAAATCGCAACTAAGCTTGGCCAGAAGATCGGTCACCGTCGCCTCGAGGGGAAGGGAAATGCTGATCGACGGTTCACCGACAAGCTCGCGCAATCCGCCAAAGAGCTTAACCGTGACCGTTATTGTTGTATCATTTGGCAAGGCCTATCCCACCTTTCTCACTGGTTGACACGCAACCCATCATCACGTGTCTTCGCGCCTGCAGTGAACACCGGTCTGATATTACCCGCTTCTTGTTGTCAATGCTGCGTTTCGCGCGGGAATCCACACCCTGTTTTACCCGTCGAGGTGCACCTGTTCATGCATCGACCCTGCTTGATACAAGCTTGATGAGCCTCTCCGAAAGATCCAGGTTGTCATATACAACGTGCCCGATGTTGAATCCCACCGTTGACGTCACCTTCGCCATGACCTCGACCACTTCGTCTATCAACTTCTTCAGCACTTCAAAGGTCCGTGCCTCCACTCTCTTTTCATCCTTGTCGGTCAAGAAGGAAAGCAGCGTTGGCGGGAACTGCACTCCCAGCCACCGCATGAACTCGAGGTCCCGTATCCTAGTCGCCGGGGCGAGGGAGACGAAAACGTCCGGAAATTCAAGTCGCTCATTCTCGCAGCGCACTTTCAGATCCGCGAGCACATGCTTCATCGGCGAGGCCTCGAAGATGATCTGGGAGAGGAAGAAAGTGATTCCGCTTTTTACTTTGGTGACGATTCGCTGTACCTCATCTTCTCGAGTAAAGATGGTGATTCCTCCCACCTTCATGCCGGGGAAGTTGCGTTTGACAAACGCTGCTGCCTCAGGCACCGATAGGCCTGAATATTTGATGGTGTGTGACTCTCCGCCCACGGCTACGATGTGCCCGATGTTCCTATCGACAAGCTCCTGCACCCAGCGGGCGAATTCCTCTTTGGGTAGTCGCACGCTTCTTTTGTGAGGAATAAGACGTACATCGGGTCGTTGGCTTCTGATGAGCTCTCCAAAACGGACGGGATCCATCTTGGATGAGTAGGGGACCGTTCTCCTGCCGGGCCTGGTTTCCTCCACCACCTCCGGCAGGTTGAGGCGGGAAATAGCGTGCGTGTCTAGTATCCTGGCGACGGTAGCCGTCCACTGTTGAACGGCATTGATCTGCCAGGACTTGGGTGGCGCGATGACCTCAAGGCAAATCCTTCGGCTGTTCTGTTTCACTCAAGCTCTCCTCAGAGGCGAGGGCACGCAGGGACACAAAAACCCGTCATCAGAGACTCAACCGGCTCCAAGACTCCGCGCTGGTGAGGGATGGTGAACGCGCCGCCGACAACGTACATGACCGAACGACCTTCGACGAGTTCCCCGTGCCCCCGTATTCATGTTCTCCTCCTTGGAGGGCATCATACTCGATCTTCCCTCCGCCTTGACGGTTTTCGTGGATATGGATAGGCTGTAGCGCAATGAGTAGGTTCCCTTATCTCTTCGCTGCCGGACTCATCGTTGGCCTTGACCGTCTTACCAAGGGGTGGGCTGCGAGTACTCTCATCCGCTCCGAGCCCCGTCCTTTCCTTGGCCACGTGATCCGATTGACGCGGGTGCACAACGTCGGCGGCGCGTTCGGGATCTTCCCTGGGAACGGGACCCTGTTCATTGTTGTCTCTTCGGTTGTGGCAATTGGACTCTTCGTTTACCTTCTTGTGGCTGATTTACGTGGGAAGCTTCTCAACGCCGGGCTTGCACTCGTTCTTGCCGGGGCGATTGGGAACCTGATCGACCGGTTGCACTATGGGTATGTTCTTGATTTCTTCGAGGTCCGTGGTTTCTCCATCTTCAACCTGGCGGATGCCTGTATTACCGTTGGGGTGGGACTGATCCTTGTCCACACCTTTCTGGGGGGTGAGAGAGATCGAGCTACGCGGTAAGTTCATCGTTTTCGAAGGCGTTGACTTCACGGGGAAATCAACACAAGTGAAGCTTCTCGCCGATCGGCTCAGACAGACTGGATATCCTGTGACGACCACCCGTGAACCTGGCGGGACCATACTAGGCGAACAGGTGCGGGAGATCATTCTCTCAAATAAGAATACCGAACTTCTTCCCCTATCCGAACTTCTACTGTTTGTGACTTGCCGGGCTCAGCTGTGTACTGAGGTTATCCTCCCGGCCCTACAGGAGCGGATGGTCGTTGTCTCCAGCCGCTATCGACTTTCCAGCCTTGCCTATCAAGGGTATGGTCGGGGGATTGACGTTGGCCTGATTCGACAGTTGAATGATGCAGCCACTGGCGGGCTTCAACCGGATCATACCTTCTTCATTGACCTTCCAGAGGAGATGGCCCTGGCACGCAAGCAGGGAGAAGGCGACCGAATCGAAGTAGAGAACCTCCCCTTCTATCGACGTGTTCGAGAAGGGTACCTTGAATTGGTGCAACAGGATCCTCGCATTGTTCGGATCGATGGGACGCTATCGGTGCAAGAGATTGCTGGTAAGGTGGCAAGGCACCTTGATGTCTAGCTTTGTGGACCGCGCGGCCGATCGGGTATCATAGCTGGGGGTAGATCGTTCATAAGGGGGGACGAAATGGATTTTGTATGTCTGAAGAAAGACCTTGTGTTTGGGGTGAAGCTAGCCAGTTACGCCCTGGGAACCCGCAGCAGCATGCCGATTCTTTCCGGGCTGAAGATGGAGATCGAAGGAAACAGCCTTCGTCTTCTGACGACCGATTTGGAACGCGCCGTACGCTGTGAGATTTCAATCGAAAACCAAAGCGGCGATGAATCGGTTGTGCTGAATGGGGCCGTGCTCTCACAGATAGCCGCACGCCTTCCGGAAGATGATCGGATCAGCCTGAAGACCGACGGCGAAGACGGGACAGTGGTTAAGCTGCGCTGCGGAGAGGCATTGTTCGATCTTCCTACCCTCGCTGTGGAAGATTATCCTGAGGTTCCCCCTCCTCCCAAGGCAAAAATCGCCTCACTCAACGTTGAAGGGTTCCACCGCGGGCTCGATCAGACTGCCTTTGCCGCCCTCAAGGCAGGGGAGACAACTCGTCTCAGCCTGACCGGCGTTGATCTCCTCCTGAAGGACTCCGCGCTGAAGATGGTTGCCACGAACGGCTATCGCCTCGCGATGAAGGCAGTCAGCGTGGGAGAGATTCTCGAAGAGGGAGAGTATCTCATTGAAGCCGGTGTTCTCGCCGACCTTGACCGGGTTCTTGGTCAGGTTGAGGGAGAGACGGTTGAGATGTACAAGGGTGAGGGGAAGCTCTTCTTCCAGTCAGGCGGCGTTACCTTCATGGCCAAGACCATTGCCGAGGAATTCCCCGATTTCGAGCGGGTGATCCCCAAGGACAACACCATTGCTCTTATCTTCGATCGGCGCGCCTTGTTGGAGACGCTTCAACGGATCGAGATTACCGCTGCAGAGGAGTCGGGTGCGGTTACGCTCCGGGCGACAAGTGAAGAAAGTGCCATTTGCATCAATTCCTCCTCCAAGGAGAAAGGAGAGGCAGAGGAACGCGTTCGCTTAAAGAAGGTTCCCGAGGAAGGGACGGAGATCTCCTTCAAGGCCGAGTACCTGATCGACACCCTCAAGCGGATGGGCTCCGAAGAGATTGCGCTTTGGCTCTCCTCTGCGGAGAAAGCCGGCCTCATCGAACCGTACGGAGAAGGGATCGCAGCGGAGGACGAAGGATACCTCTACGTTTGTATGCCGGTTCGTCTTGGAGGGTAGCTAGGCAGAGAGCGCGGTACGGCAAGCCGTGATCCCGTGGTTGAGTGCCTCGTCGAGCCGGGAGACATTCGGTCCCCCGCCCTGAGCAAAGGCACGATTTCCCCCTCCTCCACCGCCTAATGCCTCGCTCATCACGCGTACAATCGCCGCTGCGTCGATTGCGCTGATCTTCTTACTCGCTTTGCAGATCGCGATTCCGCGGCCGTCGGCATTGCCTACAAGAAGAACAACTGAGGGACGAGACTTCTCTTCGAGCAAGTCTGCAAGCTGCTTAATTTCGTCTCCTCCCATATCAAGCCGACCGGAGACAAGGAAAATATCGCCCACTTTCTCTGGGCTTGAGAGAAGCTCGTCGCCCTTCTCCCGCAGGCTTATTTCCGTCATCTCTCCTAGGCGAGTTCGCAGGCCGGAGATTTCCTCTTGCAAGCGGTTCAGCCCTTCCACGGGATCTT